>ERZ1026856.1427-NODE-1427-length-11987-cov-4.725696_pt1 | contig 11987 bp, 7 predicted proteins | sample MGYA00380158_ERZ1026856 | MGnify/ENA primary metagenome ERZ1026856 (study PRJEB33269, sample SAMEA4719794) | human gut metagenome | biome: human-associated habitat; feature: organic feature; material: feces | place: Cameroon | collected 2013-10 ...
CAACTTATGTTGAATTAGAGGATGGTCAAAAACTGTAACTTGATTTTCCATATTTTTCCCTCCTAAAAATTTTATAATTTATTAATTATTTTCTCTCTCTTTATCTTCAAGGTCTTTAATCATACAGACTCTGTTAATATGTCTGCCGCCCTCAAACGGTGTGTTAAGGAAAATATCTGCCAGCTTAACAGCAGTTTCGGCATTTATAACCCGTCCTCCCAGACAGAGCACATTTGCATCGTTATGGCGGCGTGTCATTTCGGCACAAAACTCATTTGTAACCACTGCGGCCCTTATTCCCTTGACTTTATTTGCCACCATAGACACACCTATGCCTGTTCCACAGCAAATAATACCCAAGGTACACTCCTTGTCGGCCACTGCACGAGCTGCCTTTTCGGCATATATTGGGTAATCTACAGATTCGGTACTGTTTGTGCCAAAATCCTTTACCTGTACGCCGTTTGCCTCAAGATGCTTCTTAATTGCCTCTTTGATTTCATAACCACCGTGATCCGCTGCCAAAGCTATAACTGCCATTTTACTTACTCCCCTTTTAATATTTAAAAATCTTTTTAATCTTATTTTACAATCATTTACAAAAGAAAACACAATAAATGCACCCGCACTCGCAAAACAGCGTTTAAATACATCTGCAATGTAATTTTCTATAGCAACATCTGCGTTAAATATTATTGATTGCTGTTTAGCCTTTTTCTAAGCTCCTGCTGTGCCTGCGGCAAACGCAGGTAAGACGGCAAAAGCTGTTGAGATGTAACACTCCTGCCCTGCTCCGCAAGCCCTTGTGCAACAAATGCAACCGAGCTGCTTTGCTGGTACATCAAATGCGGTGCTGCCATACGCAAAGGCGTATGCACTCTTTCTGACATTAGCTTGTATGCAAGCTGTGCCCCGTCGCCCGCCAATGTAAACTGTACACCGCTGTATTTACTGTTAAGCTCGTCTGCAAGTGCGTCAAAGGCAATGGCTCTGTCGTCGCATAGTCTTTGTACTGTGCCGTCTGCACTGCATTTAAACAATGCGTTAAAAAACTGGCTGCAGCGTGCGTCCATTACCGCACATATGTATGTATCTGTATACACATAGTTATAAGCTATTGCCTCAAGTGTAGAAACAGGTATACACGGCTTATTTAACGCAAGCGACAAGCCCTTGACCGCAGCAATACCAATGCGAAGTCCCGTAAACGAACCCGGGCCGACTGCTACTGCAAAATAGTCAACATCATTCAGGCTTAGCCTTGCACTTTTCAAAAGATGCTCCACCATAGGCATAAGCGTGGTACTGTGGGTAAGCTTTGCATTAATGTAGTACTGCCCCAGTATCCTTCCGTCACGCATATATGCCACAGATGCCGATACAGCTGACGAATCCATTGCCAATATGTCCACTTACCTACACTCCTCTACAGTAATTATTCTTTCGTTTTCATCATCGCCCTTTTCCATAGTAACCCTTATATACTCGGGGGGCAATGCATTTTCTATATTTTCACTCCACTCAATTACAAGCACACCTGTGTCTAAATAGTCAAAAAAACCTATGGAATAAAGGTCGTCCCAGCTTGATATTCTGTACATATCAAAGTGGTACACATTGTATTTGCCGTGATACTCGTTTACAAGGGCAAAGGTAGGGCTTGACACGCTGTCGCTGCTGCCTAAGCCCCTTGCTATGCCGGTGGTTAGGGCTGTTTTGCCCATTCCCAAGCCGCCAAACAGTGCAATAACCTCTGTTCCCTTTAAGCTCTCGGCAAGACCTTCACCGATTTTTAAGGTGTCCTCATAGCTGTGGCTGATATAAGTTCTGCTCAAAATATTCACCTAACTTAGAACAAGCCGGAAATTTTGCCGTTTTCGTCAACATCTATTCTTTCTGCTGCCGGAACCTTTGGCAAGCCCGGCATTGTCATAATATTTCCGGTATAAATTACTACAAAGCCGGCACCGTTAGAAAGCTTTACATCTCTTACGGTAATAGTGTGGCCTGTAGGTGCACCCAGCAATGCAGGGTTATCAGAAAGTGAATACTGTGTTTTTGCTATGCATACCGGCAGCCTGTCACCGCCAAGCTCAACAATTTTAGCCAGTGCCTTTTCTGCCTGTGGTGTAAATACTACATCGTCCGCACGGTAAATTTCCTGTGCGATTTTCTTAACCTTTTCCTTCACTGTAAGGTCAAGTGCATACAGCGGTTTAAAGCTGCTTTCTTTTTCGCAGGCATCAACAACCCTTTGAGCAAGCTCTCTGCCGCCTTCTCCGCCCTTTGCAAACATTTCTGCTGTGGCAAAATCGGCACCCTTTTCGCCGCAGTACTGACGAATGAACTCCAGCTCTTCCTCTGTATCTGTAGTAAATTTATTGATAGCCACAACAACAGGCACGCCGAATTTTCTCATATTATCTATATGAACGCCTAGGTTTACTATTCCCTTTTTCAGTGCCTCAAGGTTGCTGTTTCCAACCTCTGCCTTCGGTACTCCGCCGTTATATTTTAATGCACGGCAGGTAGCAACTATTACAATAGCGTTTGGTGCTAAGCCGGCACAGCGGCACTTTATGTCAAGAAACTTTTCAGCACCAAGGTCAGAGCCAAAGCCGGCCTCTGTAATGCAGTAGTCACCCAGCTTTAGTGCAAGCTTTGTTGCCCGTACAGAGTTACAGCCATGTGCAATATTTGCAAAAGGCCCGCCATGCATAACAGCCGGCGTACCCTCCAAGGTTTGTACAAGGTTAGGCATAACGGCGTCCTTCATAAGGGCTGTCATAGCACCGTCCGCCTTTAGCTCCCTTGCGTATACAGGCTTACCGTCATATGTATATGCAACCAAAATTCTGCCAAAGCGTTCCTTTAGGTCTGTAATGTCATTTGCAAGGCACAAAACAGCCATAATCTCGCTGGCAACTGTTATCTGGAAGCCGTCTTCCCTAGGAATTCCGTTCACCTTGCCGCCCAAGCCGGCTACAATATTTCTAAGCTCACGGTCGTTCATATCTAAGCAACGCTTAAAAAGTATTTGCCGTGGGTCAATATTAAGGGCATTGCCATGGTGAATGTGGTTGTCAAGCATAGCACACAAAAGATTATTTGCGGCTGTAATAGCATGCATATCACCTGTAAAATGCAGGTTAATGTCCTCCATAGGAAGAACCTGTGCATAGCCGCCGCCTGCGGCACCGCCCTTAATTCCAAAAACAGGGCCAAGAGAAGGCTCCCGCAGTGCAATTACTGCATTTTTTCCTATTTTAGCCATTGCCTCACCTAGGCCTGCGGTTACTGTGGTTTTGCCCTCGCCTGCCGGCGTAGGGTTGATAGCAGTTACCAAAACAAGCTTTCCGTCAGGCTTGCTGCTGAGCCTGTCTGCCAATGAATCATTTAGCTTAGCCTTAAACCTGCCATACGGTTCAAGCTCGCCGTCTTTTATTCCTATTTTTTTTGCTACTTCTGCAATAGGCAATAATTCTGCCTGCTGTGCAATTTCAATATCCGACAGCAAAATGCCACCCCCAAAATATGTTGTGAAACAATTATAGCATAACAAGCCTTATTTACACAAGTAAAATAGCAAAAAAACAACAGCGGCACAGGCTTACATTACGAAAGCCCATACTGCTGCTGTATAAAATAGGTCAGCTTAATTATTAAGAATTGCTCTTTGAGTTAAAACCACATCAATAAGAGTTACCTTACCGTCGCCGTTAAAATCCGCCGCATATACCTGACGCTTATTAAACTCTGCCAAGCCAAGTATTTGTCTTGAGGAAAATACTGCGTCCACAACGCTTAGTTTGCCGTCTAGGTTTGTATCGCCTGCCATAACCCTTTGCAATGCATTATAGGCGTCTGCAAGGCTTTGCTTAGCTTCCTTTAGCTGAGCGTCCGACGCAGCAGCGTCTGCCAAAAGCGTTTTTGCCTGCTCAATATCCTTGTACAGACTGTTTACAGACGCCTCTGTATATTTATAGCCATTGCTGTTTAAAAATGAACTGTACTGAGCAACGCTGTTTTCCAGTGCGTTATGTGAAATAAGCTCCATTTTATTCCTTGCAAAAATAAGTGATGACAGCTGTTTCTTGCAGTCTTGGTCTGTTGAGGCTGCGGCATCTAAGACCTTCTTTGTATTTTCAAGAGCCTCATTCATTCTTGTAACGGAGCCTGTGGTATATAGACTGCCGTCTTTATCCATAAGTGCAATGCACTCATTGTACAGACCTTGCAAATTCTCTCTTGAGCGAAGCACCAGCATTGCTACAGCACTGCTTACAGCGGCGTCACAGCTTGCTACGGCTGACTGATTCCAGCTGTTTTGCTCTATTAAATCATTTGCATTATTAACTGCCTTTTGCAGGGCGCTTATTGTGTTCTCGGTATAAAGGTTGGAGCTGTCAAGATACTTCTGTGCGTTGTCAACTGTTTGCTGAAGCTTTATTATACCCTGCAGCTTCAACGACTTAAACGCAGCTGTAAGGCTTGCGGCGGCGGCGTCAATATCTGCCTGCCTTTGGAAAAAGTCGTTATACACCTGCTTTGCACTGCTGTACTCCTGCTTAAGGCTTGCCACTGTTGCCTGCACATAGGCTGACAAATCCTCCTTAAGCTTATATTCTGACGAAACCAAAATTGTATTCAGAGCCGATCTGTCCTGCCTTTCTTCAAGCGGAACAAATTTATATCCGTTTTGGTAGGCAAAATATTTAACTGTAGAGCCTCCTACTCCGTAAAATGTTATGTCAGCATTTTTTGTAAACGCCGTTTTATTAATATTTGATGTGCTTGCCGGAACATATATCCTTTTTAATGAAGAACAGCCGTTAAAGGCATATTCGTCTATGGTGTTTAGTCCGCTTGGCAATATAACATCATTCAGGCTTGTACAGCCCGAAAACATATTCATAGGCAGCTGTGTAAGTGTGCTTGCGGAAAAATCTACACTTTTTAGTGATGTGCAATTTGCAAACGCCGATGAGCCTACATCTACAACCTTTTTCGGTATTTTAATTTCTGTAAGAGAGCTTAGCCCGTAAAAGGCACTTGAGCCTATTGTGTCTACAGAATCAGGCAGATTAATCTTTTTCCAAACAGTGTTGTTGGCAAAGGCACCTGCGTCTATAGCTGTAACTCTTAAACCGTTAATTACGGCAGGTATTGTAAGCTCTTGAGCCTTTTCAATGTCACTGCCCTCTTCCACCGACATAATTGCGGCATTGTTTGTTGAGGCAATACGGCGGTATTTAAACCCGCCGCTTGATGACGCTGCAGCGGCACCTGTGGAAAACACTACCGAAAACAACATAAGCACTGCTAAAAACAGTGCGGCATTTCTTTTTATTTTCATAAAAACCTCCCGATAATAATTTTTTCTTCTGCTGTTATTATATAATAGCGGATTAAAAATTTCAACAGTAATATTATACAATAACAAAAGCGGACACAGGCCTGTTTGCCTATGTCCGCAGGGGTGTTTAAACTAAATCCTCATTATAATTGCAATTTATTCCCATCCAAAGAAAGGATCTGTCGGAGCCACAATATCCGGCATTCCCGTTTCCGGCGTTGGAGAGGCAGAAATCACATCATCAAGAGAATATTCAATTACCTCAAGCTGTGGCTTAATATACTCTTTCATAAAATTACCTCCATATCATAATAATCTCTCACACTACTAATAGGAATTATATCCTATTAACAAGATTTTGTCAAGCATAGCCTTTAAAATATTATCAATTTAATAATAAAACAAAATCCTTATTACACTACACACCTAAAAAGATGTGCAGTGTAATTGTATTATGATTAAGGAGTTGACCAAGAACCTGTAGCACCATCTTTGTTACTAGAACCCCACTGTCCTTCGTCTACAGTAAACTTAGTTTTGTTATCGGTTGGGAAAGCTTCATCTCCAGTCTGATTCCATTTATTATCCCAACTGTCTGTGGTATTATTAGGATCCATTCTGCAGAATATAACCGTTTGATAGTCATACTGGCTAAGCACATCTACCTTGTACAGATTATCGTTACCGTCAACCTTTTTCATAGGTATCCACATATCTGTTTGAGATGTCTTCGAATTACACAGAAAAACTGCAAACCTAGCACCAGCTTGATTCCAGTTGCTGTTTGGTACTAAATACAGTGTTGTAGTATCGCCTGTTGTTCCTCCTTCAAAGTTAGGTACTAAGTCATTCAAAGAAGAAATTGTTGTACCGTTCACAGACAAGACACCGGTATCGCTAACACTTACCATAACCGGGTTATCACTGATAGTAGTTCCATTTACCGTCCAGTTTTTAAAGGTACAGCCTGTATTAGGTGTAGCCTTTACATAGAATGAAGTAGGAGTACCCTTTGGAACTGTCAGCGTAGTAAGCTCCTGCGTTGAAGCGTTTGTACCGATAGTAACTGTACCGTTAGCAACAGTAGGTACTGTAACTGTTACAGAGTTGTCGTCAGGTGCAGCTGACCATTCGCCTGTAGCATACTGTGTTCCGACTTGTTCCGTTACAGTATACATCATTTTACCGTCAGTAGGTATTGTTAAGTTATCTGTTTGATAATCTTTATTATTCCAATCGAACTGTTCATTGTTATTACTCATTTTGCAGAATATAACATTTGCATAGTTTTTATCACTTGGAACTTCTACCCGATATAACTCGTCATTAACCTTAGTCATAACAAGCGGCTCTTCTCCAGGTTCTTTCAGAACAGCTACAAATCTCTGATTACCGGCTTTCCACTCATTGCAGCCTAGCTTCAAATACAATGTTTTATTTGGAACCTTTTTAAACTCAGCTGTGATAGTTGTATCGCTAAAGCGTGTGGTGTTTACAGTTGTATCTTCCCGAAGACCGCTACCATCTTCTCCCCATTTAGTAAAGCTATAGCCGCTCTTAGGGTTTGCAGTTAATGTAAATGTCGTATGATACGGCACATACAAAGTTTTTGTTTCACCCTCTGCTACTGTTCCGTCTGCAATTTTATCATAATCACAAGAATATGAAATTGTGCCGCCTGTACCGCTGGCAAGAGTAACCTTAATCAACTGTACAAAATTCGGTGTTAGGTCTGCCATAGTAACTTCTGTACCGTTTACAGACAGCTTACCGTCTGTATCAACTTCCACCCTAACCGGGTTGGCAGTAGAAACAGAAGTTCCGTTTACTGACCAGTTAGTAAAGCCGTAGCCATCTGCAGGTGCAGCCTTTACATAGAATGAACCACCTTTTTCTACTGCAAGCGTAGTATCATTCTGTGCTGTATAGTCATTGCCAATAGTAACTGTACCATTAGTTACAGTAGGCGCTGTAACTGTTATATAATTTTCATTAGCTTCTGCCTTAAAGCTTGCAACAATTTCAAGTGTTGCACCGGCAGCGGCATCTGCTCCAAGATATTTGTCCTTGCTAAAGGTAAACTGATAGCTGCCGCTCTTAGTTGGGTCAATACCAAGCAAAGCAAAGTCATCCGATGTAATAGTTTGTTTACCTATTTTCAGGCTTTCCAGTTGGCTGACATATTGTATATCATTCTCTGTGTAGCTTGTAGGATAGTACGAAATCTTTATTGTCTTACCCTCTGTTACAACACGAACACCGTTGCTTGAAACATTACCCGCCTTTGTGTCGCTGATATACGCTGTACCGTCAGTAGTGTATCTTGCAGATGTAGAAATGTTGTATGTATCCTCTGTAGGTGTTACAGGTGTTACATTAGGGTCTGCCTCACCAAGATTAAAGTATGAAGGAGACTTAGAAACATATGTGTGACCGTCCCTCTGCATAACTGTATAGCAGGTGAAGTAGTAGTTGTGTGAAGCCTCTGTATTCTTTAAATCAAATACAAAGTTAGCTCTGTTTTTGTTTGTTAGGTTTACCTGACCGGCTTGGTATTCGCTAGTCCAAGTTTTACCGTCTTGGTCATAACTATCACCGTTAAAATCAACTCTTCCCACTACATCATAATACTTAATCAGTGCATCATGACCGTTTATTTTGCTTGTGGTTGAAGTAATAGCATCCTTAATGACATTCTCTGTAAACTCGGAAGCATTTGCATAGCTGCCTGTATTCTTAATAAGAACGTAACCAACCTTTGTAATTTTCTTGTCAAGGTTTGCTGAACCAACAGCGTCAAATATAACATTTACACGAGTACGGTCAGTATTGTCTTTTGAGTAGGAATCATAAATTCTCTCTGATGCTGCTGCCGCATAGCCTGTTTTTGGGCCTGTAGGCATATAGGTTATTGGGTTTTCTACTGTAACCTCAGGTGCGTCAAGCTGTGTATAATCCTCGTCTGTATCATATACAGCCTTTAGCTCCATATTGTCTGTAATACGGTAATTATATGTGTAGTTAGTAGAAACAGGAACCCACTTCGTATTTGAAGACGCACCACCCTCAATAGCTACACGCTTAGCCCAATACCTAAATGTATGTTCTACGCCGGCTGCGTCTGTGTACGACTTAGGTGCTGTATAATTACTGCTGCTTTCTGTGTCGTTCAAAATCAAAGAGTTGAAGTGACCGCTTACAGATGAAGTCATAACAGCATAGGAGCCATCCTCTTGCAGCTGAGGGAATGTTAGGTTTACCGTGTAATTCTTCTGTACAGCGTTGTAGGTTACAACCAAAACCTTTTCGTTTTCATTGCCAACAAGAGCCTGAATATCAGCAGGTACGCCCTCTGCCTTAGGAGTAGAATTATCTTGCTTGTTGGTTAGAAGATCAAGCTTTGTGTCAAGATAGTCATTAGTTAAAGTTCTATACTCAACATTACCCTGAATATCGTCTTTTACACTGTATGACATAAGAACATTACTAACCTCAGGGAGTGAATTCTTTAGCTTTTCCTTACCTTCGGGGGTTAGGTTACCGGTTGTTGTATCAACAATATTGTTAATGTTACCGGCAATGTTTCTTGTAAAGTAAGTGTAGTGATTTTCAAGGTCTGTAGGCAAGCCTGTTTCAACCGCTCTGTCCTGGTATCTGTAAAGAACAGTTACCTTTTGGTTAGTGTTGTTTACAGTATAGCTTGCAGTTTTACCGGCACCCAATGTTGGGAGCTTAGCGTTAAAGCCGTTTGTTTCGCTTACCATATTGCTTTTGTTTGCAACGGTACTATCACACACAACGCTTGAAACTGAATATGTACCACTGGTGCTTTCAATTTCGGTAATTCTGTACTCTGTACCTACAGGTACGCCGTCAATAGTAAGTGTTTCACCATGCTTCAGCTGAACTGTACCATCGCCGCCAAGTTTTTTTACACCGTCAATACCACTTACGGTGAAGTCTAGGCCTTCATAAACCTTCCACTCAGAATCGCTTGTGCCGCCAAAAATGTTACGCATCTCGATTTTGAATGTAAAGTATTTGCTTGTGTCAGGGTTGGTGCCTTCAATATTCTTTTTAAATGCAACACTGCCAACCTTAACCTTGTTAGTAAATTCAGCTTTTACCTTTACAGCATTGTCAGAGCTATCTCCGAAATTGTAAGAGCCGTCGTTATTTTTTGCTAGCTCAGAGCCTGAGATATCTGTAACCTTTTCCGTACTTTTGTAGTAGTCGCTGCGGTTTCTGCCGTTCCTTTTTGAAATCGGCTGATTTTCCGTTAGGTTTGGCAATTCAAAGGACTTTAGTGGCTCCAGTCTTGTCAGCCTGAATTGACTTCCGTTAGTAAACTGGTCGTTAAAGGTAGCAGACTGATTATACAGCAGCTCAACTGTACCGTCGCCTGTAGGTGTACCTTTACCCTTGGTAGTATCTGTACTGTTTTTATCTTCCCAAACAAAGTTGGTGTTGCCTATAGGGGTAAATCCATCCCCTGACGTCATCGAATTTGTAAAAGGTGTACCTTCCTGTGTTGTACCGTCAGAACCCTTTTGCAGAACCTGAGTATTACCGTAAACATCCTTACGGGTAAAGTCCTCTGTAACAGAAGCTGTATTATTGCTTGTGGCTGAACTTGAGTTAGATACTATATAAGTCTGGAAAACGTCCTTATCAGCTGTTTGAAGTGTATCATTTACAAGAGCGCTGTTTACATCGGAAGTATCCGTCTTCTGCTCAACTGTCAAAGAGTTAGTCTGTGGCAGGAAGAAGTTGAAAGACAGGTTAGAGTCAAACAGGCCACGCTCCATATAGAAGATGGTCATTTTATGAGTCCTTGTTGTGTCCTTTAAAATTTTCTTAACATCATTGCCAATAGCAAATTCTTCTGCTTCATGGTAAGCACAGCTTGCTGAATTTTTATCAGCAACATTGTCATATGTTGCGTTATAATAACCGGTTTCGTATTTTACCTTCATCGTTGCCAGGTTAATAGAACCGCTTGCCATTGCGTGAGAACCACCCAAGTCAAGCACAAGATGACCGTCAATGTATACCCACATATCATCATCACCGGTGAAGTTAAACTGCATCTCTTCGTTGTTTACTACACCATTGGCGTTAGGCATTGCATAGTCAATGTCAAACCTTGTACCAAAGCAGTTGGTAATATTTTCAATTTTACTAGGTTGTGACTGATTAAACGGGTAATAGCCGGCTGTAGCGTTCTGGTCACCGTTTGCATTTTTACAGCCCTTTACCTCGTTTTTATAGTTTTTAATTTGACGATTTGCAATGTCAAGACTGCGGTTTTTGTCAGTAGATGAGTCATAGCTGTACCACTCGTTACCCGAAGCTTTTTTTGTAACCCTAGTTTCAAACTTTAGGTTATCATACTTACTTTGGATTTTGCTGTCAGCATTAGCGTTCATAAAAGCGTCACTAAACTGTGGCAATTCAATGCCGTTTTGCTGAATAGTACCGTTGGCACTTAGGGTTTTATCAGCAAGACCTACAGCAGCAGCCTTAATACTAGCCGCGCTGGCACCGTCTTTTCTGTTGGCACCGTTAGCTACACTGACAAAATTAAAGTATGTCTTTGCCCAGTCAACTGTACCCTTCTCATTCGTAAAATCATTACCGGCACGAATATTGCCCTGGTACAAAGGTGTAACCGAAACACCGTTTACCTTACCGTCTGTAGACTGGTTTTGGAACCAGGCAGCAACAGCGTCGTTATACTGCTTGTATACAGATTCGGTAAATACTTCTTTTGCCTGACCGTTTTTTGAGTCAACAGCATAATTCTGCTCTTCTGTCAATGTACCGTCTGTATTCATTGCATCGGTAATTTGATTCGCTGTTCTGTAGTTATACATTGTAGCGTTAATCCAACCGGATGATGATGGTGTAGATGATGAGGAAGATACAGTAACAGTACCATTTTCATCAACCGTATAAACATTACCATCATTTATGTCATTCACAGACTTGTCAACCAACCCACTGCAAGTATATTTGCCATTAATTAAATTAGTACGTACAGTAGAAATGTTCACAGTGTTACTTGCTCCATCATCCAAGCCGTAGTTAACAGTTGAGAAGAAGTAGTTAGTAGCGTCATTCAAACTAACATTGTCCGGAAATTTAACAGTAAACTCACCGTTTGTGCCGGTCATCGTATAATGAAATGTCTTATTGCTATTACCAACAAACACATGGGCACTTTGCCAGCCGCTGGCATTAAGCGTGATAGTCTTGCCGCCAATGCTGTCACCGACTGCACCGGCAGTAACGGCTGTGCCGACCATGCAAACCGTGAACAGTGAAATAATCATCAGTACTGTAAGCAAAACTGAAACAGAGCGTTTTGACATACGCTTTAATGTTTTCACATTCATAAATTCAACCTCCTAAAATATCAATTAAAAAATTTGTTAATATGTAGGTTATTCCCTGCAGCGGTAACACCTGCTGACCTCCCAAGCCTGCCTAAAATTAAGCAAAAGCTGCAAAAAAGTATAACTGCACATAATTATTAACGGTATAATTATAACACAAAAATTTAATTTTTTCAATATTTTTGCTGTAAATCTATGCAATTCAATATAAAAAAATTATGATTAATCTATGC
>ERZ1026856.1429-NODE-1429-length-11980-cov-3.171321_pt1 | contig 11980 bp, 9 predicted proteins | sample MGYA00380158_ERZ1026856 | MGnify/ENA primary metagenome ERZ1026856 (study PRJEB33269, sample SAMEA4719794) | human gut metagenome | biome: human-associated habitat; feature: organic feature; material: feces | place: Cameroon | collected 2013-10 ...
TAATCTTCTGGAACAGCTCCTCGTATATAAACTGAATGTTAGAAGTCTTCTCCGTAGCATTGTCGGCATATACCTTTTCGTCAATCCATGGAATCTGGCGGAACATGGTAATCAGCTTGAAATAGAAATGTGCACGGAGGAATCTAACCTCAGCTTCGCGCTGTTTCGTTGTTTCAGCTCCAAGGGTCTTTTCGCCGTTCTGTTCAAGAGAGACCAACGCACGGTTGCAACGAGATACGGCACAGTAAAGGCGATACCAAAGTTCATCGAGTTCCCCTTTTGTAGAAGTCAGAGTCTTCCATATTTCCACATCGTGGTAACCTGTGTCACCAGTTCCCCAGCCACCTTTCAGACAGTCGTCTGATGACAGGTCGCCATAAGGCCAGAGATTGAACGGATAGCTGTACCAGCAGTCACCAAGCATGGCGTATGCGCTGTTCACCATCTTTTCCGGCTCATTGAAGGCCTTGTCTTCGTCTATCACACCTGACGGATTATAGTCCAGGAAGTCATCACAACTTGCGAATGTTCCTGCAAGTGCTACTGCAAGCACTATTGTATATATCTTTTTCATAATGAAAATTCGTTTAATCGTTATACCTTATATGTATTAATGATAATTCTGCAATTTGTATTAGAAACCAACTTGAAGTCCAAACGACAATGATGTTGCCAAAGGATAATTCCAGTCAGGATTCGCAGGGGCGGAGCATGTCAGGCTCTTGCTCTTTATAGTAAGCAGATTCTGTCCGGAAACATAAATGCGTGCACTTGACATCTTGACTTTTGACAAAACACTCTTAGGTATATTGTATCCAATCTGCAGAGTGCGGAGCTTCAGGTAAGAACCATTCTCCACGAAGTATGAAGAAGCCCTGCCCTCATCTGCAGTATTCATTGTGCTCAAGCGAGGAATCGACGAACTTGTATTGTTTGTGTTCCATGCGTTCAGCAGACGTGTTCCCTTGTTTGAACCAGGGTCGTTAACAGCCCAGAAATCGGTCTGGAACTTCTGGTTGTTGTAGACGTCCTGATCGTAAACACCCTGCCAGAACATGCTGAAATCAAATCCCTTGTAGTTGAGAGCAATGTTCAGTCCGTAAGAGAATGCTGGCACTGGATCGTAAATCCAAGTCTGGTCGTCGGCATTAATGCTGCCACTGTGATCCAAATCCTTGTATTTCAGTCCACCGACACGTGCGTTTGGCTGTCCCGACTTGTCAACTTCCTCTTGAGTCTGGAATATTCCGTCAGCTACATATCCAACGATAGAACCGTATGACTTGCCGCTCTGTACGAGATTTTCTTTTGTAGTATGAGTATAAGCACCCGTTGTAGATGAAGGCAGATAAGTTACTTTGTTGCGGAAGAAATCCAAATTGCCGTTGACGTCGATTCCGAGTCCGTTAGCAAGTGTTGTGCGATAGCCCAAGCTGAACTCCATACCCCAGTTGCGGAGCGACGGACCGTTTTTCCAAGTGTTGCCACCCTCGCCCGTTGCACCGAGGTATGCAGGATTAATCAGCATGTCCTTCACATTCTTGATATAAGCATCGACAGTTCCGTAGAAACTGTTGTTGAACATCGTGAAGTCAACACCAACATTGTATTGTGTTGCCGATTCCCACTTCAAATTAGGATTTGCAAGTTGTGTGGCGCGGTAACCAGAAGGGAAAGTGCCGGAACCTTGCAAGAACAGGTCGTAGGCTGTAGATGTAACGCGGTCCAATCCGTAGTCAGCGACATAAAGTCCAAACTGTGCGTTGTTGTCGATTGCCTGATTACCTGTCTGTCCCCATGACAGACGCAGCTTTGCATCGTCAAGCCATTCCTTTTTCAACAGATTAGAGAAGCGGAAGCCGAGAGATGCAGCAGGGAATGTACCCCAGCGGTGAGCCTTACCGAAGCGTGAAGAACCGTCGTAGCGGATTGTAAAAGATGCAAGGAGAAGATCATCCCAGTTGTAGTTCGCTTTTCCGAAGAATGATGCCAGACGATAGCCAACCTTAGCACCGCTATTGGTCATAGTTCCAGTTGCAGCATTTGGCCACATATAGTTTTTGTCTTCCAAGGCATATCCTTCAGAGTAGGCAGAGAAATCAATAACAGACTGTTTAGACATTTCGCTACCGACGAGGATGTCAAAATTGTGCTTGCCTATTTTATTTACATACTGCGCAGTGTTAGACCAAGTCCAGTTGGTCTCGTTATTGTTGCTCAATGTTGTTTTGGCAATATCATTCCTTACGATGTCAGAATGGAAAGTGTTTGTCATCGCATTGATGAATGATGTCTTGAAGTCCAAACCGAAGTTTGAGCGGAGTGTCAATCCTTTGATAGGCTTCAGTTCTACAAATGCATTGCCGAATATGCGCCAGTAGTCGAGATTATTGTTACGGTTGTCGTATTGCTCGCGGCAAGGGTTCTGGCGGTCGGACATGCTGCCAACAGGACCTGCGAAAACCTTACTGTTCTCCTCGTATACAGGAACGATAGAAGGCATCTTCAACGCATTCTCCATAGGGTGGCAGTCTACTTGCGATGTGTAAGTAAGAGTGAGATTCTCGCCAACAGTAAGCATCTTGTTCAGATTCCATGAAGTATTCAGTCTTGCTGAGATATTCTGGAAATCGGTATATTTCAATACGCCCTCATTATTTTTGTATCCTAAAGAGAACATTGCGCTGTGCTTGTCGTTGGCATGCGATACCGATAAATCGTAATTCTGCATGAATCCGGTACGTGAGATAGCATCCAGCCAGTCGGTGTCAGAGAATCGCATTGTCTTCTTTGAGTTTATATATCCGTCGTACCTTCCGTTTATCGTATAGTTCTGATATTGGTTTGTTGCCGGATTCCAAACTGTGATAGGAGTACCGTTCTGTGCATTCAAATCAATGCCATAGTTTGCAGCATAGGCAACAGGGTCGAGACCGTCGTTGAGAGCTGCCTGTGCCATGGCTGTAGCATATTCGCCAGAATTGAGGAGTTTCATTTTCGACTGACTTGAATAGAATTGTGCGGTAAGGTTTGCTGAGAAGTCCACAGCCACCTTGTTACCCTTCTTTCCCTTCTTCGTCGTTATGATGATAACACCGTTTGAAGCTCTTGAACCATAGATAGAAGCCGAAGCTGCATCTTTCAACACCTGCATACTCTCAATATCATTAGTGTTGAGAGTGTTCAGTGCCATGTTTGTAGGTACACCATCTATAATATAAAGAGGATCTTGTGAAGAGTTGAAAGAACCGATACCACGGATACGTACCTTACCGCTACCAATAGGAGAACCGTCGGTTGTAACGGTCATACCGGCAACTCGTCCTTGCAAGGCACGCATCGGGTCTGTGTCAGAAGATGATTTCAGATTCTTTGTAGAAACGACAGATACAGAACCCGTCAAGTCGGCTTTCTTTTGGGTTGTATAACCCGTTACGACAACTTCGTTCAGGTTGTTGGCAAGTTCAGCCAATTTTATTTTCATGTTTGGCTGTACTTTAACTTCCACTGTCTTGTAGCCGACATAAGATATGACAAGAGTTGCTCCCTGGTCGGCATCAAGCATGAAGTTACCGTCAAAGTCTGTTATAGTTCCCGACTTCGTTCCTTTTTCCATTATGGTTGCTCCGATTACTGTTTCACCAGCTTCGTCTGTAACCACACCGCTCACTTTTATTTTCTGTGCGTTGGCAGTAATGCTCATCGCCAGAAGTGAGAAGCTAATCAATACTTTTGATAGATTGCTCATAAGTTTTAATGGTTTTGTTAGTTGTTTGATTTTACTGCTGCAAAGTTATATAATGTATTGATATCCAACAAGAACGGATGTTGCACAAACAGAAACGAATCGTTCATCGTATCATCTGTTGCATGTTTTGAACGATTTGTTGCAATCCTGCCGAGGAACAGACCACGATAGAGTCTCCGGAGATAAAGAATATGTATAGGGTTAAGAATGTGATGCTGGGACAGACATTTACATTTAGTGTGGATGAGAACAACAAGATAACTTTCGGCGATTACTATGAATGGTTCACTGTAACAGAATTATTGTATTATACTCAATTTCTATAAGGTGGCGGGACGTTGGTCTTATTATTCAGACCAACGTTCCGCTTATTCTTTATTTATTACATGTTATTTCCATTATTTTGCTTAATTTTGAAGCGAAATAATAAATATGTAAATAGTAAGAGTATTATATGAGGCAGAGAGAGAACAGAAAGTCCTGTTATATAAAGGTATGGATAACGTTGGGGGTGGCAGTCATGTTGGTTCTTGCATTGTATGGAGCCAGCAGCTATATGCTTGACTATTCACTCGGCTATCCGAAAGGGGAACGCATGACGGCGGAACACTGGAAGAACAGGACACGGAACGAATGTCCGTGGACTACGGCGTGGATGGATTCCATATACCGGAACCATTGCGTGAAGGACACGTTCCTCACTATGCCCTCCGGCTACAAGGCACACGCCATTTATCTTTATGCACCAAAGGCAACAGACAAAACGGCAGTTGTGGTGCACGGCTATAAGGTGCGTGCCGAGGGAATGCTACACATCGCTTATCTATACAACCACGATTTGGGATATAATGTGCTCTTGCCCGACCTGTATGGACACGGACAGAGCGAGGGTGACCATATACAGATGGGGTGGCAGGACAGATGGGACGTGATAAGATGGGCGGAAGTGGCAAATAATGTGTTCAGAGCGTCAAGGAATTCATCCACAAAGCAAGTCATTCACGGCATCTCTATGGGTGCAGCCACCACGATGGCCGTGGCGGGTGAGAAGACTCCGGATTATGTGGAGTGTTTTGTTGAAGACTGTGGCTATACGAGCGTATGGGATGAGTTTGCAGGACAGCTGAAAGAGGAGTTCGGGCTGCCGTCGTTCCCGCTGATGAATACAATTTCCGGGCTTTGCCAACAGAGATACGGATGGTCGTTTGACGAGGCGCAGCAGATAAAGCAGGTGGAGCGCAGCACCAAACCGATGCTCTTCATCCACGGCGATGCCGACACTTACGTGCCCTACTCCATGCTCAGTCCGCTCTACGAGGCTAAGCGCCACGGCCGCAAAGCCATCTTCATAGCCAAGGATTCTGAACACGCCATGGCATACCGCGACCACCATAAAGAATACACAGAAAAGGTGAAGGAGTTTGTGGGGGAATGAAATAGCGAATGGTTTGCTTGCCAGAACCATTGGCAATATTAGTGCACCTACCATTCTGTGATACGTAAACTATATTAATAAAAAGTCCATTGGCAGAATTAAATATGCACTAAATTAATTCCGCCAACGGGTTATAATAAGGAATATGAGCATAAATAAGGATTTGACAAGAACTTCCCAAGAGCGAGATTTTACAGAAGTGGTGGATATAATAGTTCAGCATAGGAGTAAGGCGTCACGTGCAGTCAACGAACAATCTCTGCTTTGTGCATGGTATGTTGGAGGTTATGTTTCAATGAAACTGAAAAGCGAGGAATGGGGAAGTAAAGTCGTAGCCCAATTGTCTGAATATATTCGTTCCAACCGCCCTGATATCAAAGGCTTCAGCAAGAGAAACATTTACAACATGGTGATGTTTTATGATGAATATTCATCTGAAGTTTTTGCTGTAGCTATAAGAAAATATATGACGGATAAATTTGTGCAGTCGGAAACTGCACAAATAGGATTTAAGCAAGGAGAGGCTATAACTGTGCAGTCACAAATTGGACAAATGCCCGACATCTTGGCACTGACAACTTTGACAAACCATATTGAGATATTGTGTAGGTGTAAAAGTGTAGAAGAACGGTTATTCTACATTCTTTATGCCCATAAAGAGCATTTGTTTGTACGCGAACTGCAACGCTGTATATCGAACCATACATATTCAGCGTTATTGAGTAACAAAACTAATCTGTCGAAAGGCCTGCTTGAAACTTATCCCAAATCTCCGATAATGTTCAAAGATACATACTTCGTGGATTTCCTCAACTTGCCAAAAAAACATAGCGAATCGAAGCTGAAGCATGACTTGATAGAACACATGAAGCAGTTTATTCTTGAATTGGGTAAGGACTTTATCTTTATGGATCAAGAGTATCGCTTAAATGTCGGTGCTTCTTCGTTTAAGGCTGATTTACTGTTCTTCCATCGTGGGCTTCAAGCTCTCGTTGCTGTGGAATTGAAGAAAACAAAGTTCCACCCACGCGACCTTGGTCAGTTGGAGTTTTACCTGGAGGCTCTTGACCGCGATGTGAAGCGTTCAAACGAGAACCCATCTATTGGCATAATATTATGCCCCGATGCAGACAAGGTGGTTGTTGAATATGCCATGAGTCGCAGCATGAGTCCAACAATGATTGCTGAGTATAAGCGTATCTTGATACCACAGGAGCAAATGCAGCAGCAATTAAGAGAGTTCTGCCAGTTTTTTATGAATGAGGATAAAGCAGAAAAGTAAGGAAAACAATGGTTAATGAGATTGTTGTGAGCCGAGAACAGGGAAATCTGAGTAAACTTGATAACATCTTTAAACCCGAATCGGTCATCAGGTCGTCTTGGATTGAAGCATCATACTACCGACCTGATGAAAATGAATGGACTCAAAACAATATAAAAGGGATTTTTTCGTTTTTAACGTTGAGATGCTGTAACTTTGCACCAGTAAGCAGACGGATGACCCGGAGGACAAAGAGCGGCAACCTATTTATCACCAAGGAACTGTCCATAACTGCAAAACAAGGACAGACTCCCCATAAAAGACAAGAATGAGAAAAATCTTTTTATACCTCATACTGAGCATCGTGGCGACCGCCACGGCAACCGCACAGGAGAGCCAGACGGAATACAATTTCCTGAGGCTGCCCGTGAGCGCTCATGCGGCAGCCCTCGGTGGCGACAACGTGAGCATCATAGAAGACGACCCGTCGCTCACGTTCAGCAACCCCGCACTGCTGTCGTCGGTAAGCGACAAGACGCTGAACCTCAACTTCATGACATATATGGAGGGGGCGATAACGGGAAGCGCCGCATTCAACAGGGTGGTAAACGACAAGGCATCGTGGGCGGTTCTGGGACAATACATCAACTACGGCAAGATGAAGGAAACTGACCAGAACAACATCCAGACGGGAGAATTCTCTGCACAGGAGATTGCACTGGCAGGAACCTTCAGCTATATGCTGGCGAAAAACCTCGCCGGAGGTATAACGGCAAGATGGGTGGCATCGTATATCGGCGGATACAGCTCTATGGCGGCTGGCATAGACCTGGGACTGAACTACTACGACCCGGAGTCGGAGTTCTCAGTGTCGGCAGTGGCTAAAAACCTCGGCGGACAGTTCAAGGCATACGACGAGGACTACGGTAAGATGCCGCTCGACCTGCAGATAGGAGCGAGCAAAAGATTCGCAAACATGCCGTTCAGAATCTCGGCAACGCTCGTTGACCTCAACCACTGGGACTACAGCTTCATAAACCACCTCGTGTGTGGAGTGGAACTGATACTCTCCGACCAGTTCTATGTGGCTGGAGGATACAACTTCCGTCGTGCACACGACATGAAGATAGCCGAGGGCACTGGCGAGGACGCCTCAAAGAGCAGCCACGGAGCCGGACTGTCGTTCGGAGCCGGAATGCAGTTGGAGAGATTCAAGCTGCAGGTGGGATATGCCAAATACCACGTGTCGGCAAACTCGCTGCTCGTCAACGTGTCGTATTCTCTGTAATGACAAAACTCAAAACACCATAAAGAAAGAAATGGAAGCAAAGAACAATCGCATCGTTATCGCCATCGACGGATTCTCATCCTGCGGAAAAAGCACGATGGCAAAAGACCTCGCCAAGGAACTGGGATATATATATGTGGACACAGGAGCTATGTATCGCTCGGTGACGCTCTATGCCTTGCGCCACGGCATGTTTGCCGCCGACAACACGATAGACACCGAAGCCCTGCAGAAGGCGATGCCGGAGATAAACATATCATTCAGACTGAACACCGAAACCGGTCGCCCCGACACTTATCTCAACGGAGAATGCGTGGAGAAGGAGATACGCTCGATGGAGGTGTCGAGCCATGTGAGCCCGGTTGCCGCCCTGCCTTTCGTACGCCAGGCACTCGTGAGACAGCAGCAGGAGATGGGCAAGGAGAAGGGCATCGTGATGGACGGCAGAGATATCGGCACAGTGGTGTTCCCCGATGCCGAACTGAAAATCTTCGTCACGGCTTCTGCCGAGGTGCGTGCGCAGCGCCGCTACGACGAACTGAAGCAGAAGGGTATGGCTGCCGACTTCAACGAGATATTGAAGAACGTGGAGGAGCGTGACTATATCGACACACATCGCGAGACTTCGCCTCTGAAACAGGCTGACGACGCCATGGTGCTCGACAACAGCAACATGACCATCCCCGAACAGAAGGAATGGCTGAAACAGAAGTTTGAGGAAACGATGGAAAAGCTGGGATAAAGATATCCTAAGAAGAAGACAAAAGGTATGGGACTAAGCAAAAGTCTCATACCTTTTATTATATAAACTAATAATACCCTTCGGCATTGGAATCGGGATCATCGGGGTCGGTGTAGCAGTTGGGCGGATTCAGCAGTCGCTGCTCCCTCTCATACCGCTTCTGTCGATATCTCTCCTGGCGGCGAAGGTTTTCTTCCCTGCGCCGCTTAGCCTCAAACTTTTCTGCCATCCGCCTTTCCTCACGACTGTATCGGTGCGGTTTCGACGGCTGCCTCTCTTCTGACGAATGACTGAAGGCGATACAGAAGATGGCGATAACAACGGCGATGACTACAAGCATCGCCGCTACAAGATGCCAACCTACACACAATGCCATTATGGCAATCACGATAATGGCTACAAGCCTCAACATGACACAAGATTGATTCATTGGGCAAGAGTCTTCTATTATTCTTTATTCCAAATCAGTAATCAGACAGATCGGGGGTTATCCTTGTTCGCCATTCAATATCTTCTGCATACACTCCTCCATGAGCCACTTGGGAGTGCTCGTGGCTCCGCAGATTCCTATCGTGGCGGCACCATGGAGCCACTCGTCGCATATCTCTCCCGGTCCCTCGATGAGGTGTGTGTTGGGATTGATGCGCAGACATTCGTTGAAGAGCACCCTGCCGTTGCTGCTCTTCCTGCCACACACAAAGAGCACCAGATCATGGCGCGAGGCGAAGCTGCTGACATTAGGCATACGGTTTGCCACCTGTCGGCAGATGGTGTCGAAGCTGCGGAACGTGGCGTCGGGAGAGATGTGGCACTGTATGTAGTCGATGATGCGATGGAACTCGTCGAGCGACTTGGTGGTCTGCGAATACAGATATATGTCGCGCGAGAAGTCGAGCGTCTTCACATCGTCGAAATGGGCTATCACACGGGCGCTGCCCTGGGTCTGTCCCACAAGACCGAGCACCTCGGCATGTCCGGGTTTGCCGAATATCACTATCTGCGCTTCGCCATGGGCATCATACTGACTCTTTATGCGACGCTGCAGCTGTAGCACCACAGGACATGTGGCGTCGATTATCTCTATGCCGTTGCGCTCCGCCATGGCATAGGTCTCCGGCGGTTCGCCGTGGGCTCTGAGCAGCACCTTGACATTGCGCAGGCGCTCCATCTCATCATGGTTGATGGTGACGAGTCCGAGTTTCTTCAGCCGCTCACACTCCATACTGTTGTGCACGATGTCGCCCAGACAATAGAGCGTTCCCCCGTTGGCAAGTTCCTCTTCCGCCTTGCGAATGGCAGTGGTGACACCGAAGCAGAAACCACTCCCGCTGTCTATCTCTACCGCAGGCGACGCATTGCCACAGGAATGGGTATGCTGTGTCACCTCTTTTCCGTTGTTTCTATCCATCACAGTTTCTTGAAATAAATGTCGAGAAGGTCGCGGGCAGCGGCAAAGCTGGTCTTCTGTCCGAGCAGCACACTGTTCTCGTATGCCTGCAGCCTCTGCTGGATATCGGGATTGTTGTAGAAGCTGTTGCGCAGTTGCTCGTTTATCGTCTCATACATCCAGTATTTGTTCTGCTCGTTGCGACGATAGTCAAAGTATCCGTTACCTTTCACGAAGTCGAAATACTCATATATCATATCCCACACCTCCTTGACGCCTGTTCCATAGAAACCACTGTAGCAAAGCACCTTCGGCACCCATCCGCTGTCTGATGGCGGGAAGAAATGCAGGGCGTTGCGGAAGTTGGTGGCTGCGATGTGACACTTGTCCACGTTGCTGCCGTCGCATTTGTTTATCACTATTCCGTCGGAAATCTCCATTATGCCTCGCTTGATGCCCTGCAGCTCGTCGCCGGTTCCTGCAAGTTGGATGAGGAGGAAGAAGTCTACCATGGAATGACAGGCTGTCTCGCTCTGCCCCACTCCCACGGTCTCCACGAAAATCTTGTCGTAGCCGGCTGCCTCGCATAGGATTATCGACTCACGGGTCTTGCGCGCCACACCGCCGAGGGATCCTGCCGTAGGACTGGGACGGATGAACGATTCCTTCCTTACCGACAGTTTCTCCATACGAGTCTTGTCGCCAAGGATGCTTCCCTTGGAGCGCTCCGAACTGGGGTCGATGGCGAGCACGGCGAGCTTGCCGCCGGTGCGGTCGAGGACATGCACTCCGAACTCGTCTATCGATGTGCTTTTTCCTGCTCCCGGCACACCGCTGATACCGATGCGGATGGATTTGCCGCTATATGGCAGACATTTGTCTATCACCTCCTGCGCCTTCTGCTGATGGTCCGGATTGACACTCTCTACGAGTGTCACCGCCTGTGAGAGCACGGTGACGTCGCCCTTCACGATTCCTTCCACCATTTCGGCAACGGAGAGTTCGCGGCGCTGGAAGCGGCTGCGCTTCAGATATGGGTTTATGATGGAGGGCTGCGCCACACCTTGGTTCACCTGCAGTCCCACGTATTCTTTACTGTTTTCTGGATGGTCCATACTGTGTATTTAGATTAAGATTATCGTGTTTTCAGTTTCATTTTCACTACCACCTTCGGCTGTTTCGGGTCGTTGGTGATGATCAGCACACGCGGTTTGCTTCTTGCGTTGCGCAGCTGCTTCTTGTTCAGCGTCACCTTCAGTTTTGCCTGTTCGCCCGGCTTTATCTTCGTCTTGTTGAGCTTCACGCTCATGCCGGTGGTGAACATCTGCATCGAACGGATGTCGAGCACCGAACGTCCGGTGTTCTCTAATATCACCGTTTCGGTCTTGCTTGGCTTTTCGCCGAAGTCACCGAAATCGAGTTCCGTGGCAGAGAGCTTTATGCTCGGTGCATTGGCGAGCTGCGTCTCCGACATATTGTCGAAATCTGGCAGCAGCACGGCAGATACGGATATCTCCTTGTCGATACTCACCTTCTCGCCCGGTTTCTTGGCGAGGAACACGGAGGTCTGTGTCAGTCCGAAGTCGCGAAGCTTCTTGGAGTTGAGTTTCAGCGTGGCCACACCGGTCTTGCCCGGAGCGATGTTGGTCGGCGACACGCTTGCCGTGAGATAAGCCGGAAGATGCATCACCACAGGACTGATAGTCTCGCCCGTGTTGTTCTTGATATGGATGAGCTGCACGGGATAGTCGCCACGGTTCACGTCGTCGAACTCCACATCGTTCTTGTCCACCATCATACCATCGATCTTGTGTTCGAAGGTACCAGTGAAATCAGATATTTCATCCACCACCACTCCTTTCATCTTGAGATAGAAGGGATGCTTGGAGGAATTGCAGAAGAGCGCTACTTCCTTCTCGAAGTGTCCGAGTTGGCGTGCGTCGTAGGTTGCCGTAACAGTGAAGCTGTCACCCTTGGGGATTGCCGTACGCGGATAGTCCACCGTGGTGCATCCGCAGCTCACCCTCACCTGGTCGATGTTCAGTTCGCTACCCTTGTTGGTGAGTTCAAACTTCACCGTAACAGGGGTTTCATACATCACGCTGCCACAGTCTACTAT
>ERZ1026856.1430-NODE-1430-length-11976-cov-2.877611_pt1 | contig 11976 bp, 11 predicted proteins | sample MGYA00380158_ERZ1026856 | MGnify/ENA primary metagenome ERZ1026856 (study PRJEB33269, sample SAMEA4719794) | human gut metagenome | biome: human-associated habitat; feature: organic feature; material: feces | place: Cameroon | collected 2013-10 ...
GAACCCCATCCCCGTGTACATGGCTGCCAAGCTCAACACCGTGGGCCAGAAGTACCTGACCCTGTGGGGCTACATGAACGATCCGCTGATCTTTGTGGTGAACAAGGACGTGTGGAAGAGCTGGACGCCTGAAGACCAGGCCATCGTCAAGCAGGCTGCACTGGATGCTGCCAAGGAGCAGATCGCCATCTCCCGCAAGGGCACCATGGAAGCTGACAAGCCGCTGATCAAGGATCTGAATGCCCTGGGCGTGGAAGTGACCGATCTGACACTGGAGCAGCGCAAGGCCTTTGCCGATGCCACCAAGAGCGTCTATGCCAAGTGGAAGCCACAGATTGGCACCAACCTGGTGGAAATGGCAGAAAAAGCCATTGCCGAGCGCAAGCAGTGATGCATTCCGGGGCCTGACCGGCCCCGCTTGCACGGCGCAGACCCACGCACGGTCTGCGCCGTTTTTTTATGCCTGCCCCACCCGCACCCGTGCCCGCAGGGGCGGCGCAGGCCGAGGCATGCGCCGGCTCACGCCGCCAGCACGGCGGCCAGGGCCAGGGCGGCCGGCACGGTCTGGATGAACAAGATCTTTTTGGACGCCGTCATCGCACCATAGACCCCAGCGACCATGACGCAGGCCAGAAAGAAGACCTGGAAGGCCAGCCCTTCGGCGCCCATGCGCAGGCCCGTGATCAGCCCCGCGGCCAGGAAGCCGTTGTACAGCCCCTGGTTGGCCGCCAGCACCTTGGTCTGCTGGGCCTGCTCCTGCGTCATGCCGAATGCCCGGCGGCCCTGGGGCTTGGTCCACAGAAACATCTCCAGCACGAGGATGTAGAGGTGCAAGATCGCCACCGCGGCGACAAGGAAACTGGCCAGCCATTGCATGTGTGAGGCTCCCGATGTGTGTAGTGATGGTGGAGGCCCCTGGGCTGCGCCCCACAGTGGCGCCCATGGGACAACGGGCGCACGCCAGCGCCGGGGTCCCCCATCTTAGGGGCGCCGCCTGCGCAGCACCAGCCGGGTTGCCACGGAGCACGCGGCCCGCGCACCACGCCATCGGAACTGGCGAACGCCGCCACAGAGCCCAGCGACATCAAGAAAAGTAGCTACCTGCGCACGATGGACCTGGGCTAGCGGCCTTTTGGATGCCTATCCTCACGCCGCCTGAATCAGCGGCGCATCCCCCATCAGCAGCTGCTCCTGGCGAATGGCTTCATGCCCCTCACCCAGCAGCAGCACCTGGCGCAGCACATGGATGATGGTCTGGGCAAAGCCCAGGTCATTCATCAAAGAGCTGACGGTCAGACTGTCAAGCAGACCACCGCGGATGGCTGCAAACAGATGCTTGCGGAACTGGGCATCAAACGCGGCGATGCTGGCATCCAGCGCATGCAGCTCCTGCGTCCATTGCGACTCAGGCATGTCCGCCACGCTCAGGGCATGGATGTCGCGCAAGGTCTGCAGCATGTACAGGCGCAGCTCCAGATAGCTGCTACGCGCGGCGGAGTCATCGGGCTGCATCAGGAATTTGTGCATATTGCGCTGCAGGCGGTGGGCATCCTTGACCGCATCTACCAGCTGAAAGGCCGCCACCTGGCTGCTGTGCCAGAACGCCTGCTGCGCGCCATCCAGCGGCTGATCCATGCGACCCATGAACTCCAGCAGATCGGCATACACCCCCTTGATGTGGTTGCGGTAGAGCACATCGGCATTGATGGCCTGGTGCTCCAGACGGCTGCGCAGCTGCGGGTCTTCGCGCTCCGGGCCATGGCGCACATCAGGTGGTGCATACAGCGCGTGGGCCACCACCTCCAGCGCCAGACGTGCCATGTGCTGCAACTCCTTGGCCACGGCACTGCTGGCACTTTCTGCCGTCTGCAAGGATGTGGTCTGCAGATAGCGCGCCCGTGTGAGCTGTACCACCTGCCCAGCACCGGTTTCAATCAGCACCGAAGGCTCCTGCGCGTCAGGCAACCAGCGCTCCAGCGCCTGGGCCAGCTGCTGCTGAAAAGGCCAGAACACCAGCACGCCCATGGCATTGAACAGGGTATGGAACATGGCCAGCTGAATCAGGGTGTTGTCACCCATACCCATCCAGCCTGTGGCGTGCACGACCAGCCAGGTCATGGGCGGCAGCAGGAAGAAGGCAATCACCGTCGTCGTACCGTTGAACACCATGTGTGCCACCGCCAGACGCTGACCGCTGCGCGCGCTGCCAATCAGGCCCATGACACCTGTTGATACGGCCGATCCCAGGTTGGAGCCGATGGCAATGGCCAGCGCCTGATCCAGCGCCAGCTGCTGGCTGGCCAGTGCAGCCAGTGTCAGCATCAGCGTGGCGTGGCTGGACTGCACGACCACCGTGATCAGCGTCCCCACACCCACGAACAGCAGTGCACCCATCGCACCATCGGCGCTGTAGCGGTCCAGCCGCAGATCCCCAAAGCTGGAGAAGCCGGACTTGATCTCATCAATGCCCATGAAGATCAGCGAAATGCCCAGCAGCAGACGACCTACGGCCTTGCCCCTGTCGCCCGACATGCCCAGCAAAATGCCAAACACCAGCAGCGGCATGGCCACTTTGGACATGCTGATGTTCTGCCCTGCCAGTGTCAGATGTGTATAAGAGACAGCAGTGCCAGCAGCCAGATACCGCTGGTGGCACCCAGGTTGGCACCAAACAGCACGGCGATGCTGCCCACCAGCGTGATCAACCCGGCACTCAGAAAAGCAATGGTCAGCAGCGACACCAGTGTGCTGGACTGCAGCAGCAGACTGGCGACCGAGCCAAACAGCAGCCCCTTGAAGGGCGTGGATGTGCTTTTGCCCAACCACTGCTCCAGCCTGCCGCCGGCCAGGTTCTTCAGGCCCTGCTCCAGGCTTTGCATGCCGAACAGAAACAGCGCCAGCCCGGCGCACAGCTGCAGCCAGCCGCTACTCCACCAGAACGACCACGCCAGCGCCGCCAGCGCCAGAACCATCAGCGAATGTTTGGAATACACAGGGCTGAACACATCACACCTTTTTTTCAGTTGTTCTTTTTGCTGGGGTCTCTAACTACCCCATACACCCAGCTTGCATGGGCGTGCACAGCGCGCAATGCTGCAGGCAATGCTGCAGGCAGTGCTGCATTACTAGCGCGCAGGATGTAAGCAGTTGTCAACGAAACCGCGCAGTGTAAGTGGCAGACTGCACTTAGATCGGGGTGATCAGGGGTTGCCCGGAGAAATATCGCAAGCTGTTGTCTAGGAACAAATCCACGGTGGCCTGCACGGCCTCGGGCGACCAGCCCGCCACATGCGGTGTCAGCACCACCTTGCTGCTGTCCAGCAGTTCGGCAGGCGGCAGCGGCTCGCTCTCATACACATCCAGCCCGGCTCCCGCCAGACGACCTTCATGCAGGGCCTGCGCCAGCGCGGCGGTGTCGATCACCGAGCCACGCGCGATATTCACCACATAGCCCTGTGGTCCCAGCGCATCGAGCACCTGGGCATTCACCAGATGCCTGGTGGCTGCGCCACCGGGCGTGGCAACCACCAGCACATCGGCCCACTCGGCCAGCCCCAGCACGCTGTCGAAGTAGGTGTGGGACACCCCCGCCTTAGGCTTGCGGTTGTGATAGCCCACAGGCATGTCAAAGCCCTCGGCCCGGCGGGCAATCTTCTGGCCGATGGTGCCCAGCCCCAGAATGCCCAGGCGCTTACCCGAGACATTGGGCGGCAGCTCAATGGCATTGCGCCATACGCCCTGGCGCGTGAGCTTGTCCAGATGCACGATGCCGCGCACAGCCGCCAGCACCAGGCCAAAGGCGTGATCGGCCACGCAGTTGTCGTTGGTGCCAGCACCATTGAACAGGCCAATGCCACGCGCACGGGCACGGGCCAGATCAATGTTTTCATAGCCTGCACCCAGCGCCCCGACCAGACGCAGGCGAGGCATGGCATCCATCTGCGCAGCGCTCAGGCCAATCGCACCAATGGTCAGCACCACCTCCACCTGCGCGCCATGCTGGGCAATGGCCTGTGCACACTGCTGGGCATCGGGGGCGTACAGCACCTCAAAGTGCTGGGCCAGCTGGTCACGGTGTGCTTCCGAGAGCACATGCAAAACAAGGAGAACAGGCTTCAAGGCAGACATGGCAGAAAAGGTCGGTCAAGGTCAAAGCGCCTATTCTGAATGCTCTGCGCTTTGTTGCAGCGCCCACATTTGGGCATAGCGGCCACCTTGGGCCAGCAAGTGTGCGTGTGTGCCGCGCTCGATGATCTGGCCGCCGTCCATGACCAGAATCTCATGGGCATCGACCACGATAGACAGGCGGTGTGCAATCACCAGTGTGGTCTTGCCCTGAGCGGCGCTGGCCAGTTCCTGCTGAATGGCACGCTCGGTCTGGCTGTCCAGCGCTGAGGTCGCCTCATCAAAGATCAGTATCGGCGGGTTCTTGAGCAGGGTGCGCGCTATGGCCACGCGCTGCTTTTCGCCGCCTGAGAGCTTGAGTCCACGCTCCCCCACCCTGGTGGCATAGCCCTTCGGGGTAGAGATGATGAAGTCATGAATGCGCGCAGCCCTGGCGGCTTCCTCCACCTCCTGCTGGGTGGCTCCCGTGCGGCCATAGGCGATGTTGTAGGCCACGGTATCGTTGAACAGCACGGTGTCCTGCGGCACGATGCCAATGGCGCGGCGCAGGCTGTCCTGCGTCACACCACGGATGTCCTGACCCGCAATGGTGATGCGGCCGCTTTGCACGTCATAAAAGCGGTACAGCAGGCGTGCCAGCGTGCTCTTTCCTGCGCCGGATGCACCGACCACGGCCACGGTCTTGCCCGCTGGCACGCTAAAGCTCACGCCCTGCAGGATGGGGCGTTCTGGGTCATAGGCAAAGCGTACCTCTTCAAAGCGTACCTCGGGCTGTTCGTGCAGCTGCAGCGGCTGGGCCGATGGCTGATCTGCCACCTCGCGCTCGCGGTCCATGAGGGTGAACATGCGCGAAAGGTCTGCCATGCTCTGCTTGATTTCGCGGTACAGCGTGCCCAGAAAATTCAGCGGTATGTACAGCTGAATCATGAAGGCATTGATCATCACAAAGTCGCCCAGCGTCAGCGTGCCTGCCACCACCCCCTGCGTGGCGCGCCAGAGCATGGCCACCAGCGCCGTAGCAATGATGAGCTGCTGGCCGCCATTGAGCAGACTCAGCGTGCGCTGGCTTTTCAGACGTACGCGGCGCAGCTCCTGCAGGTTTTCGTCATAGCGGTGCGCCTCAAAGTCTTCGTTGTTGAAGTATTTGACGGTTTCGTAGTTCAGCAGCGCGTCCACCGCCTTGGTGTGGGCGGCCGAATCCTGCGCATTCGCGGCGCGCCGGAACTGCGTGCGCCACTCCGTGAGCTTGACGGTGAAAGTGATGTAGCACACCAGCGCCACGGCTGTGATGGCTGCAAAGCCCCAGTCAAAGCTCACCGCCAGAATGCCCAGCACCAGCAGCATTTCAATCAAGGTGGGCAGGATGCTGTAGAGCGAATAGGACACCAGTGACTCGGTGCTGCGCACTCCACGCTCGATGTCACGCGTCATGCCGCCGGTCTGGCGCTCCAGGTGAAAGCGCAGACTCAGACTCATCAGATGGCGGAACGTGGACAGTGCTATCGCGCGCGATGCCCCCTGCGTAGCCTTGGCAAAGACCAGATCGCGCAGCTCGGTAAACAGCGAGGTCGAAAAGCGCAGCGCCCCGTAGGCCAGCAGCAGCCCTACGGGGACGACCAGCAGCGCCTTGCCATCGCCCGGCTTCACATCCAGCGCATCCACCAGTTCCTTGAGCAGCAGCGGCACACCCACCACTGCCAGCTTGGCTGCCACCATGAACAGCAAGGCGGCCAGCACGCGCCATTTGTACTGCCACAGATAGGGGAGCAGGCGCCGCAGGGCGGCCCATTCCGCAGCATTAGCCACTGAAGTGCTGGAGGGATCTGGTGTTTCGTGTGAACCGCTGCGACGCATGGAGGACAATCCGGGTCTGTTTGTTTTACTGCCGAATTGTCACCCATGCCTCGTTCTCCTGACTTGCCCAGCGTTGCACTGCCTACTGATAAAGAGCTGGTGCTCAAGGTTGTTCCCATGCCAGCCGACTGCAATGCCAATGGCGACATCTTTGGTGGCTGGGTGATGTCTCAGGTGGACCTGGCAGGCTGCACACTGGCCATGCGCCTGGCCGGTGGTCGCATGGCCACCGTGGCTGTGAAAGAGTTCATCTTCAAGCACCCCGTGCGCGTGGGCGATGTGGTGTCGCTGTATGGCTGCATTACCCACGTAGGCCGCACTTCGGTGACCGTGGACATGGAAGTGTTTGCCGAGCGCATGAGCCACCAGGGCCAGTACGTCAAGGTGACCGAAGCCGTGCTGACCTATGTCGCCATTGATGACGAAGGCCGCCCCCGCCCGCTGAACACACCTGCACCGGAAACTGCGCCTACGGCCATCCTGCCCCAGCAGGACTGAGGCGGGGCAGGCTTTTTCTCCCACTGTTTCTTTTCCCTCCCCGCTGGGTGAGGGTGGGGGCCAAGCTGGTGCATGCTGCCCAACCTGCTCAGATTCCAGGCACTGCCGGCCCCCATCCCTGCCTTCCCCCAGAGGGGGAAGGAGAAAATGCCCCTCACCCTGACCCTCTCCCGTAAACGGGAGAGGGAACAAAGCTGGGATGCAACGCCCTCTCCCACTTGTGGGAGAGGGCTGGGGTGAGGGTTTGCCAAGGCTTATGCATCACCTCGATGGTGAGGCCCTGCACCACCTGGGCCGCGCGGGCACTCAGGCTGATGTTGCTTCTGCCGTCTTGGGCTTGCTGGCTGCTGCCGTACTGCTGGTCACGGCCTTGGTACGCTGCCCTACGCCCACTTCAATCTCGCCCGAGAGCTGGCCACCCTCCTCAATCACGATCTTGCCGTAGCGAATCTTGCCGCTGACGCGCCCGGTGCTGTGGATCACCAGCTTTTCACGCACGGTCAGCGAGCCCGCAAACTCGCCATGAATCTCGGCAATATCAATTTCTGCAGCACCGTGAAAAGCGCCCTGCTGCGCAATGTGGATGACGCGCGAATCCATGGTGGCCTCGACCGTCCCCTCGACCACCAGTGTGTCGCAGTCCGTAATTTCTACGCCCTTGAGCTTGATGTTGGGGCCTACGGTCAGCTTGCTGCCGCCCTGGTCTGCCGTATTGCTGGAAGCACTTGCCGCAGCAGGCGCAGCACTGTTGCCATGGACCATGCTGCTGGGAACAGATTCGTGCACGGTGGATGCAGCAGGCTCTGCTGCGGCGTTGCCTACAGGTCTGAAGCCGCCCACGGGATTGCTGGGGCGGTTGACAAAGCTTTGCGGCTCTCGCTTGGAAAAGAATGGGTTGCTCACGGTCATGGATCCTCCTCAATGAAAGTCTTGAGCATAGGAATCCTGCCGCTGCACACGCTCGCTGGTTTCGCAACAGCCGTAAGCAAAGACTACGGTTGTGGCGTCTGCTTACGTGTGTTGCGCTCTCAAACAGATAGCACGGCGCTGCAGACTCAGGAAACAATATACGCAGCCATGCCAGCGGAGAGCAGCTCGCCCGTTTCACTCAGAAACTCCATGCGTGTCGTGGCCACGCGCGAGCCCAGACGCAGCACTTCCGCACGCACCACAAAGCGCTGACCAATGCCTGGGCGCATATAGTCCACGCGCAGGTCAATGGTGCCAATACGGCCAAAGCGTTCCACGCGCTGCTGCCATGGCTCTGCCATGTGCTTGGCACCCAGGGCGGCCATGACGGCTACGCCACCCACCGCGTCCAGCGCCGCGCTGATGGCACCGCCGTGGATGCGGTTGATGGCCGGGTGCCCCACCAGATCTGGCTTCATCTCCATGCTGGCCACGGCCGTGGTGGCATCAGCACTTTCCAGCTTCAGCCCCAGCACTTTGTTGAAGCTGACGTATTCCTCCGTCACATGCTTGAGTGCGGCCAGAAACTCGGGCTCGAACTGCAACGCCTGTGCAGACTGGGATGGCTTGGGTGTCATGGCATGAACCTCTCTCAAAAAAAAGAGCTGCCAGCGCTTGATATTGCTTGGTTTTCGAATGAAATCATTTGAAAACCAAGGTATTACGTGCGCTGGCAGCTTTTGTTTTTATAGCTCAGTATTCAGGCCAGCTTAGAGCTGGCTGAAATCGGGCTTACGTTTTTGGTGAAAGCGCAAACCTTGGCTTCGCCATTCGGCGGCGACAAGCTCCGCCTCGATTTCAGCGCTTGCTGAAATCAGGTTTTCTCTTTTCCATAAACGCGGTAAAGGCTTCGCGGGCAGCGGGCTCAACCAGCATGCGGCTGAAGCTCTCGCCTTCGGTGGCCATCTGTGCCTTGATGGCGTCGCGCTGGCCGGCCTTCATCAGACGCTTGGTTTCGATCAGTGCCGACATGGGCTTGGCCGCCAGCTTGGCCGCCTGCGACTGGGCATAGGCATTGACCTCGGTCGGTGGCACCACGCGATTGACCAGGCCCACTTCGAGCGCGGCTTCTGCCATGAAGGGTTCACCCAGCATCAGCGCTTCGGCGGCGCGGTGGTAACCCATCAGGCGGGGCAGCAGCAGGCTGGACGCTGCTTCGGGACACAGGCCCAGGTTCACAAAGGGCAGCGAGAAGGCCGCGTTGTCACCGGCATAGACCAGATCGCAATGCAGCAGCATGGTGGTGCCAATGCCAACGGCCGGGCCTGCCACGGCAGCAATCAGGGGCTTGGGGAAATCTGCCAGCGCATGCAGGAACTGGAACACGGGCGCTTCCTGGGTCAGCGGCTGGCCACTCTGGCGGGCAAGGAAGTCGCCAATGTCATTGCCCGCGCTGAACACGGTGGCATCGCCCTGGATCACCACCACGCGCACGGCCTCGTCGATCGCTGCGCTGCGCAGCGCTTCAGCCAGCGCCGCATACATGGTCTGAGTGATGGAGTTTTTCTTGTCCACACGGTTGAAAGTAATGGTGCACACACCGGCTTCGGTATGCACCAGGATGTCTTGGTGAACGGTTTCTGTCATAGGTTTTCCTGAATAAAGCAACAAGGCAGCACAGCACAGCGCTGGCTGTGCCGTTGCCGCCTTATTCCTTGTAATAAACGATCTGGTGGCTGGTCGCCAGCAGGCTGCCTTCGGCATCCCAGAGCTGGGCGGTCTGGTCAAAATAGCCATTGCGAAATGCCTGTGCACTGGCCTGTGCCAGCACATGGCGATCTGCCTGCTGTGCCAGCTGTTCCGAGCCAGCGTGGAAATATACGGTCATACCGACCGTGCCTGCAGGTACCCGGCGCGCACGCTGCAGCCAGATACGGGGAAAAAACACATCGCACAGGGCCGCCAGCGCCGGAAAGTCCAGCGGACGAGGCGGGTCATCGCGCACCCACAGCTGGGAAATGCTTTCCTGCCCGCTGTCGTCCCAGACCGTGGGAATCGCCCCCTGCACCACACGCATGTCGTAGCGGTGCAGCCATTCCATGGCGCCCTGGGTGTCGTAACGCTCGCAGGTTGCAGGATCTGGCATGGCAGGTGGGTCCAGGCTGTCCATGCTGAAGGTCTCACGCCGCACGGCGGTGATCACCGTGGCGGTGGTGCAGATCTCGTATTCGCCTTCCGCATTGCGCTGGCCCATGCTCACGGTCCAGTGCTGGGTCGAACGGTTGGTGCGCACAGCCACGGCTTCGATGCGCATATCACCACTGGCCACAGGCCCGGCAAAGTTGACGGTGATGGAAACCGGCTCACCCAGCAGGTTGGGCTGGGCCAGCACAGCCTGCAGCATCTGTGCGGCCGTAATCCCTCCATAGGGGCCGACCATGTTCCAGTAGGCCGCAGGCGCGACGGCCTGCATGCTGCCGTCGTGCTGCGGCGTCATGCGCAGCGCGACATCCAGCGGATGGAAACCTGACACAACGGTGGTGTTGGCATCTTGAACGGTGCTCATATCATGGGTTCTCCGAGAAAAGCTCACCCTGACCACACTGCCTGCTGGCAGCCATGGCCCTGCGTTCCATGCCCATGACTGTAGCGCCATTGCTTGCAGAGGGCTGACCTTTAGGCGTCACCTCTCCCAGATTCCAGCGCTCCAGCACCGCGAGTGCGCGGGGCCACAGGCTGAACTCCATCTCGGAACGAAAGAACCCAAAGTGCCCGATACGGCGACCAGGCACATCCAGCATGCGCAGGCGTTCGATGCGCTGCGCGCTGTTGCGGTACCAGCCGACCAGTGATGCCGTGGAACGCCACGACATCATCTCGTCGTCCTCGACCGAAAACGCATGCACGGGGTAACGTGCCGCTGCATATGCTTTGCGCAGTGCTTCACCCTCTACCCCAATGCCATAGTTGGGGTGGAGACACCATCTGCGCCACTGCCAGAGCACGCCCGCAGGCAGATTGCCCACCAGCCCCAGCTTTTTGCCCGGCAGGCAGCCGCACACGGCCGTGACCACCGGCGCAATCACATGCCACCACAGCAGCACCTTGCGCCGCGTGGGCGGTGCGTTATCTCGCCAGTAGCCGCTGCCGCTGGCAATGGCCAGCATGCCGTCAATGGGCATGTCACTGCCGTTGATGCCGGGCAGCTGCGCCCCCACGCTGTGGCCCAGCCAGTACAGCGGCAGCTGCGGAGCCTGGGCACGCACATGCTGGGCCACGGCGGCGCAGTCGGCAGCCCAGTCCAGCAAGTTGGCCTTGGCCTTGCGCAGCGGCCCATGCAGTGACTCCGCATGCCCACGGTAGTCAAACGTGGTCACGGCATAGCCGTGGGCGGCCAGCCACTGGGCAAACACCGTGTAGTAGCGCTGTGGCACGCCCACCGCCGCCGCAATCACTGCCTGGGCATGTACCGGTGCATCCACAGGCTGGCAGCGCCGCAGCGCCAGAGGGCCAGCGACGCCGGGCACCTCCAGACTGAGCGACTGCCAGCGCACGGCGACTGCGTAATCCGTGGCTGCATCGTCCATGGCTTAAACGCGCTCGAAGATGCCCGCCGCACCCTGGCCGGTGCCCACGCACATGGTGACCATGCCGTACTTCAGGTTGTGGCGGCGCAAGGCGTGCACCACGGTCGCTGCGCGGATGGCGCCAGTCGCCCCCAGGGGGTGACCCAGCGCAATTGCGCCGCCCATGGGGTTGACCTTGGCGGGGTCCAGACCCAGCGTGTTCATCACGGCCAGAGACTGGGCCGCAAAGGCTTCGTTCAGCTCGTACCAGTCAATGTCCTGCTGGTTGATGCCTGCATAGCGCAGCGCAGCAGGAATGGCTTCGATGGGGCCAATGCCCATGATTTCGGGTGGCACACCACGTGCGGCAAAGCTTACAAAGCGGGCCAGTGGCGTCAGACCAAACTGCTTGACGGCTTTTTCGCTGGCCAGAATCAGCGCGCCTGCGCCGTCGCTGGTCTGTGAGGAGTTACCGGCCGTGACCGAGCCACGTGCCGCAAACACGGGCTTGAGCTTGCCCAGCGCTTCCAGCGTGGTGTCTGGGCGAGGGCCTTCATCCAGGTTCACGGTGCGGCTCTTGGTGATGACTTCACCGGTCGCCAGATTGGGCGTGCGCTCGATGACTTCGATGGGCGTGATTTCGTCCGTGAACTCACCGGCCTGCTGCGCCTTGATGGCACGCAGGTGCGACTCCAGCGCAAAGGCATCCTGCTGCTCGCGGCTCACCTTCCACTGCTGGGCCACCTTCTCGGCCGTCAGGCCCATGCCGTAGGCAATGCCGACGTTCTCATCCTGGGCAAACACCTCGGGGTTGAACGAAGGCTTGTTGCCACCCATGGGCACCATGCTCATGGACTCCGCACCACCGGCGATCAGCACATCGGCCTCACCCACACGGATGCGATCTGCCGCCATCTGGATGGCCGAGATACCGGATGCACAGAAACGGTTGACGGTAATACCGCCCACAGGGTGCTGGAACACCATGCCCACCCTCACGCGCAGCTCGTTTGCATCGCCGCTG
>ERZ1026856.1434-NODE-1434-length-11962-cov-4.605862_pt1 | contig 11962 bp, 6 predicted proteins | sample MGYA00380158_ERZ1026856 | MGnify/ENA primary metagenome ERZ1026856 (study PRJEB33269, sample SAMEA4719794) | human gut metagenome | biome: human-associated habitat; feature: organic feature; material: feces | place: Cameroon | collected 2013-10 ...
GTCGGCGACAGCTTCTCCCGAGGGAGAAGCCCTTTTCATGAGTTCTCTCCGTCCCGCCGTAGGGGAGGGGCTTGCTCCTCCCGCGTGTTTCCCTCGCCGAGGCGGCAGTATAAACACGGCGGACCTGAACGCGGACGTCTTTTACATCATGTGTTTTCCCTCTCTCGACACGCGCGGCCATGCGCAGGTTTTTTAAGCAAAATTAAACATTATTAAGCGTTTGTACATAACATTTATGGTATAATGTGTGTCGTTGGGGGGCAGCCGCACCGGCAGCCCCATGGAAACACGCAGAATTTTTAAGGAGGCAACGATGAAGCACAAGATCAGAAGTGCGGCGGCGCTGCTGCTCGCGCTGTGCATGGCACTGAGCCTCGCCGGCTGCGGCGACAAGGGCGGCACAACATCGGAAAAGCCCGCTGACGGCGGCACGGCGCAGACCCCGGAGTACGTCTATACCGCAAGCTTTACCACACTTTTCAAAAACAGCGAGGATTTCCCCAGCCCCAAAGCAGTGACCGGCGACGGCTTCTACGCCGTCGGCCGCGAAAAGGTAGGCGAGAACATCCCCGAGGGCGCAGTGCCTGATTATGAGGGCCAGTTCGATGTGTTTGCCCCGTACATCAGCTTCTCTACCTTTGACGGACAGACGACGCGTCTCGAAAACTATGTTCCGGCCGAGTCTGACATTGACAGCGACGGCAAAATTAACTTTGCGTCCAGCACGAGTATCAATTTTCTGCTGGTGAACGCCGACGGCACGCTCACCGTGCTTGAGGACTGCTACACCTCATGGTTCGAGGCTCCGGATGGGATGACCCCGGCGGACGATTCCTACTACGACTACTACCGCTCCGAGGACACGTTTTATCTCCGCGTTCTGGACACGACCGGCACGGTGCTCAGCTCCGTGAGGCTCGACCTCGGCGACGAGCAGGTATATATCTACAACGCAGTCTGCGACGAGAAGGGCAACCTTATCGTCATCACCGATCAGCTGCTGACGGCCTTTGCCCCGGACGGCTCCAAGGCATACGAGATAAGCTTCGACGGCTATATCTATACCCTCGTCAAGCTGTCCGACGGCCGCGCCGCCGTGATGATATATGAAAACGCCGGCGGTCTCGCCCTCAAGGTGATCGACCCCGCCGCAGGGGCCTTCTCCTCACAGAACTTTACAGTACCCTACGACGCCTACGACCTGATATCCGGCGGAGGAGATTACGACCTCTACTACACGAGCGGCGTGAACTTCTTCGGCTACTCTCTCGCGGAGCAGCGCGCGGACAAGCTTTTCAGCTGGCTCAGCTGCGACATTGACAGCAGCGATCTGGGGCTGGTGAACGTTGACGGCAGCGGCAATGTCAGCGGCTTCATCCGCACCCATAACGATAAGGCCAACACATGGGACATGGACTACTTCACCGTCGACAAGGTCCCCTATGACCCGGCAACGCAGAAAAAGACTCTGAGCATGGCGGTAATGTATATCGACGACAACATCCAGAAGGCCATACTCAGCTTCAACCGCTCCGGCGGTGATTACCGTATCGAGGTGACGGACTACTCCGAATTCAACACCGAGGAGGACTACTCCGCGGGCATGACCAAGCTGACCACGGAGATAATGTCCGGGGACATGCCCGATATTCTGGCGCTCGGCCAGCTCCCCTACCGTCAGATGGCGGCAAAGGGCCTGCTGACGGACCTGTACCCCTACCTTGACGGCGACGGCGCCCTCAGCCGCGACGACTTTTTCCCGAACGTCCTCTCCGCGCTGGAGGTAGACGGCGGGCTGTACTGCGCTCCCGGCGGCTTCTCCGTGGTGACGGCGGTGGGCGCAAGCTCCGTTGTCGGCGACGAGCCGGGCTGGACCTACGACGACTACTACGCGGCGCTCGCGACAATGCCCGAGGGCTGCGAGGGCTTTGACGTCGGCTATGACAGGAACAGTCTGCTGACGATATGTCTGGTGCTGGATCTGGACGAGTATATGGACTGGAGCACGGGCGAATGCCGCTTTGACAGCGAGGATTTCGTGAAGCTGCTCGAGTTCGCGGCCTCCGGCGGCAAGGACTTCGACTATAAGCGCTACGAATTCTCCCGCGACGACTCCGCGTCGGTGCGCATACAGCAGGGTCGGCAAATGCTGACCATGGCGACTTTCTCCGGCGTCGACTTCATGTATGAGGACTACGACAAGCTCTTCGGCGGCAAGGCGACCTTTGTGGGCTTCCCGACCCTTCACGGCGTCGGCAGCCTCATGTCGATAAGCGACGGCTACTGCATAAGCAGCGCCTGCCCCGACAAGGACGCGGCGTGGCAGTTCGTCCGCACGGTCCTCACCGACGGCTACCAGAGCAGCGGCTTTTACCTTCCCACCAATAAGAACACCTTTGAGGAGCAGCTTGCCGCCTCGATGGTGGTGGAATACCTCCGGGACGCCAACGGCAACTACCTCCTCGACGAGAACGGGGAACGCATACCGCAGTCCAAGGGCGGCTTCACCGACGGCATAAACAGCTACGAAATATACGCCACCACGGAGGCGCAGGCCGAGCAGCTCCGCTCGGTCATCGCCAGCGCCACCAAGCTGACGGATTACGACGAGAGCATCATCAGTATCGTGACGGAGCAGGCAGCGGCGTATTTCTCCGGCCAGAAGAGCGCTCAGGAGGTCGCAAAGCTCATCCAGAGCAAGGCCAGTATCTATATAAACGAGCAGGGATAACAAAAATACGGGCTTCCGGAAGGAAGTCCGTATTTTTTATATTTGCGCTCATGTGGCCCTGCGGCTCCGGCCCCCGTTCACGCCCTACAGCAGCTCGTCGGCAAGCGCGTCGATCTTCGCTCTCGAGGCGTCGCTGAGCGCGGCCTTGACCGTGACGGTGTTCTCCGCCCATGTGATATTCTGGCAGCCCTCCATCATCCTTCTGATGACCTTCGCCGCGGCGGGCGCCCAGGTGCCGTTTTCGATAATGCCGACGGTCCGGTTCTTATAGCCGCGCTCGGTGAGGTGTTCGATGAACTCTCTCATGAAGGGGAATATATCGGTATTGTAGGTGGTGGTGGCGAGGACGAGCTTTCCGTAGCGGAACGCGTCCTCGACGGCCTCCGCCATGTCGTCGCGGGCAAGGTCCGTCACCGTCACCTTGGGGCAGCCCTTAGCCTCCAGCCTGTCGGCAAGGAGAAGCGCCGCCTCCTTCGTGTGTCCGTAAACGGAGGTGTAGGCGATGACCACGCCCTCGCTCTCCACACGGTAGGACGACCATATGTCGTAAAGGTTGATGTAATAGCCCAGATCCTCGCTCAGCACCGGGCCGTGCAGGGGGCAGATGATCCGGATATCGAGCTTCGCGGCCTTCTTGAGCAGGGCCTGGACGTTAGCGCCGAATTTGCCGACGATACCGATATAGTAGCGTCTCGCCTCGCAGGCCCAGTCCTCGTCCGCGTCCAGCGCGCCGAACTTGCCGAAGCCGTCGGCGGAGAAAAGCACCTTGTCGGCGCTGTCATAGGTGACTATGACCTCCGGCCAGTGTACCATGGGCGCGGCGACGAAGGAGAGGGTGTGTCGGCCGAGAGCAAGGGTGCTGCCCTCGCCCACCACAATGCGGCGCTCGGCAAAGTCGGTGCCGAAGTAGCATTTCATCATACCGAACGCGGCGTTGGAGGAGACTATGACGGCCTCGGGGTATTTGTCCATGAAGCTCACGATATTCGCGGAGTGGTCCGGCTCCATGTGCTGGACGACGAGGTAATCGGGCTTTCTTCCGCCCAGCGCCCCGGCGAGATTCTCGAGCCATTCGTCCCTGAAATTTCTGTCGACGGTATCCATGACGGCGATCTTATCGTCGAGGATAACGTATGAGTTGTATGCCATGCCGTTTGGGACGGTGTACTGCCCCTCAAAAAGGTCGATATCGTGGTCGTTCACGCCGATATAGCGTATGTCATTGGTAACAAACATCGTTTTTTTCCTTTCATAAGCGGTTTTTGCCGCCGTGTGTCCCGCTCCCAGTCCGGGCGGCGCGGAGCTATCACCAATAATATAACCCGCCCGGGCCGTTACGTCAAGGTGCTTTCCGTTCCGCTTGACACCCGGCCTGAGGTAAGTTATAATAGATTTGGATTTGTATATGGAAATTTGGGCCTGCACGCAGAGCTTGCAGGCCCGTTTAAGTATTGATAGGTGAATCTGATTGTACAGGAAAAAAATCGCTGAAAAATTCAATGACGCTCTCAGCGCGGTGCTGCCCATGGTGGCGATCGTCCTCGCGCTCTCGCTCACCGTCGCCCCGATGGGGACGGATCTCATGCTCGTGTTCCTCGCCGGGTCGGCGCTGCTCGTGGTGGGCATGATGCTCTTCACGCAGGGGTCCGAGCTTGCGATGGAGCCTATGGGCAACAGTATCGGCTCACAGCTAACCAAGAGCCGCCAGCTCTGGCTGGTCATACCGGTGGCGTTCCTGCTCGGCGTGATGATTACGGTCTCGGAGCCTGACCTGCAGGTGCTTGCAAACCAGGTGGAGAGCATTCCCAACAGCGTGCTTATCCTCTCCGTGGGCGCGGGCGTGGGTCTGTTCCTCGTGATAGCGGTGCTGCGCATGCTCTTCAACATCTCGTTCCGGGTGCTGCTCATCGTGTTCTACGCGATAGTTATCGCACTCTCCTTCTTCGTGCCGGAGAATTATCTGGCCGTGGCCTTTGACTCCGGCGGCGTCACCACCGGACCCATGACCGTGCCGTTCATCATGACCTTCGGCATAGGCATATGCTCCATCCGCTCCGATAAGAAGGCCGCGGACGACAGCTTCGGCCTTGTGGCGATATGCTCCATCGGCCCGATACTCGCGGTGCTTATCCTCAGCATTCTCTACAGCGGCGACACGGCGAACTACTCCGCTTCGGCGCTCCCCTCCGCCGGTACGACCTCGGAGCTGGGCGCGCTCTTCCTGCGGGAGTTCCCGCTCTACACGAAGGAAGTGGCGCTGGCGCTGCTGCCGATCGTGGTGTTCTTCGGCATATTCCGCATATTCTCCCTGAAGCTCGACAAAAAGACCATGCGCCGGACGGTCATCGGCCTTGTATACACCTTTGCGGGTCTGGTCATTTTCCTGACCGGTGTGAACGTCAGCTTCATGCCCGTGGGTTCGTTCATGGGCGCGGCGCTCTCGTCCATCGACGGCGGCTGGGTCATTATCCCGATGGGTATGCTCATGGGCTTTTTCATCGTGCGCGCGGAGCCTGCCGTGTATGTTCTCATGAAGCAGGTCGAGGAGATCACGAACGGCGCCATCTCCGGCCGTATGCTGAGGGATTCTCTCTCCGTCGGCGTGTCAGTGTCCGTCGGGCTTTCCATGCTGCGCGTGCTTACCGGTATAAATATCATGTATTTCGTCATCCCGGGCTACGCCATCGCGCTGATAATGTCGTTCTTTGTCCCCCCGATATTCACCGCCGTCGCGTTTGACTCGGGCGGCGTGGCCTCCGGCCCGATGACGGCGGCCTTCCTCCTCCCCTTCTCCGTCGGCGCGTGCACGGCGGTGGGCGGGAACGTCGTGACGGACGCCTTCGGCGTCGTGGCGATGGTCGCGATGACCCCTCTGATAACGATACAGATACTCGGCGTTTCGTACAGGATAGGCGCCTCCCGCCGCGTCAGCGAGCAGGACTACAGCGATGTTTTTGCCGAGCTTGACAATTACTCAATAATCGAACTGTAAGGAAGCATACATATGAGCAATGTGTTTTATCTTCTGACCGTTGCCGAGCGGTCAAGGCTCCCCGACTTCATGCAGATATTCAGGGAGACCGGCGTCGAGGTCTGCTTTGTGACTCTCGGCCACGGCACCATGGACACGGCGAGTCTGCGCTATCCGCCGCTCTCGAGCGCCGAAAAGGCGGTGTGCATGTCCTTCGTCACGGAGGCGAGCTGGCGCACAATAAAGCACGAGCTGGAGACCAAGGTCAAGATAGACATTCCGGGCGTGGGCATGGCGCTCATCATCCCGGCGTCCAGCGTGGGCGGAAAGAGAGAGCTTGCGTTTCTGCTCAGCGGGCAGAAGTTTACGAGAGGAGAAGAGTCGGTTTTGAAGAACACGGACAGAGAATTGATAATCGCGATATGCGATCAGGGCTACGGCGAGACGGTCATGGACGCGGCGCGCTCCGCGGGCGCGGGCGGCGGCACCATCATCCACGCCAAGGGTACCGGCATGGAGAGCGCGGAGAAGTTTTTCGGCGTGACGCTCGCGTCGGACAAGACGCTCGTGCTTATCGCCACAAAGACCTCCAACAAGGACGGCATCATGCAGGCGATAATGAAGATGGCCGGCCCTGACACTCCCGCGCACGCCATCTCCTTCTCCCTCCCCGTCACGCAGACGGCGGGCCTGCGTCTCACGGACGGCCTCGCCCCGGAGGATGAGCCGCCTGCGGAGGGCTGACCGCATTTACGTCATATATCTAAAAACACCCTGAAAACTTAGTGTTTTCAGGGTGCTTTTACGCCTAAAGCCGCTCAGCTCTGTTCGGACATATATATCCCCGCCCGGCTCTGGATGGCGCGCACCGCCTCGTCCAGCGTGTTCTGCCTGGCGTAGAACTTGTTGGCCTCGCTCTGGATAATGCTCCACAGGTCGGCGTCGTACCGGTATAGGACATCCGCGTCCTCTATAACGCTTATCAGATACTCCATGGCCTGTGTCCGGCTGTCATAGAGCGAGGGGTTCTGCTTCAGGTTCTCAAGCTCCTTCTCCATCTGCCGGCGCACACCGTCCCGGCGCAGCGGTATGTCCGTGGTGCAGGAGCTTCCGCTCACGAGGAACTCACGGATAAACCGCCAGCACGCCTCCTTGTTGGCCGTCTGCACGGACATCCCGATGTCGATCTCGGGCGATATGACGTTCCCCACCTCGGGGATACCCACATACACATAGCTGCCCGTGCCGTATGCGTCGTCCGCCACCGCCGCCTGCCATATGCCGCTCAGCACCACGGTATACAGCACGGAGTGCGAGGCCTCGACGATCTCTCTCATTCCCCCGCCGTAAAACGCCTCCGGCTCCGTCCTTGCCGCGGCCAGGGTCAGCAGCTCCCTGAAATATCCGGAGTCAAAGCCGCACCTTCTCTCCGTCCAGTCGATAAGCTTATCTCCCGACGCGGCGACCATTATCCTCAGCCACTGATCCCGGTCGTAGGTCATGTCAAAAATACTTCTGTAATAGGCGCTGCCGTCGACGACTGCGGACAGGCTCTCATATGAGATATCCGGCAGGCTCCCGACGTCCTTTTTGGCCGCGAACGTTGTCAGCAGACTGAAGGACGGCGCGATATGCGGCAGCGTGCCGTCCACCTCGAGCGACGAGAGCGGCCCGCTCATAAAATCGCTTCTTGACAGCTCCGGGTCTCCGTCGATATACGGGTACAGATCCTCGAGCAGCCCCCGGCGTATCAGCCGTCCCGCGAGCGGCCCGGACATGTTGTAGAGATCCGGTCCCTTTCCCGAGCCGATATCCGCGATAAGCTGGTACTGGGCGGTGCGCTCGTCCGCGCCGGCGCTGTAATCCTTTATCTCTACACGACATTCCGGGTGCAGCTGGTTCCACGCGCGGACGGACTTTTCCATGGCGTAGGGAAGCTCTCCCACGGTCGCGAGGACGAGCGTCACATCCCCGTCCGTGCCTTCGGCGGGCTTGAGTATCACAGGCACGGACGCTATCTCGCCGAAGGTCCCGGTGTAGAGAAATCTGCCCCCGCCAAGCTCATATACCACGCCGTTGCTCTTGAGTCCCAGTTCGGAGAATGACAGCAGCTTTTCCATGCTCCCGTCCGAGAGCCGATAGCCGTACAGCGCGCCGCCGATACGCAGATATATGTCCCAGTCCCGGCCGGTGCCGGCTATCGCGCAGTCGGTGTTGAAATACGACGTCTCGCCCAGACGCTGCTTTTCCGCGTCGATCTCGCTGAGCGCCTGTGTCTCGCCGTCCCTCCACGCGACGAATACCCGGCCCGCGCCGTCGTCCGCGATGGAGGCATACGGGGATATCCCGATGGAAAATACCTGCTCCGCCGCGTCGGCGCCGGGCCGCAGCGCGGTGACCTTTCCGCTGCCCAGAGCATAGATATATTCTCCGTCCGAGGCGATGTCGCTGACGAACAGGTCGCCGGGGAGGGCGATGGCGCGCAGTCGCTCCCCGTCCGTGCCGAACTCGATGAGGCGGCGGTTCGCGGAGTCGAGGACATAGAGCCTCCCGCCCATGGCGCAGTAGGCGTACCATTGCTCGCTCTCGTCCTCCCTGGAGGCCAGCAGCACCGGACTCAGGCTGTCGGTATCGAGACTGTAGAGGTAGCTGCCGCCCATCATCCCGAGCAGGAATATTTTGCCGTCCACGGCCGCGATGCTGCTCATGCCGAACCACATGCTTTGCGGGAAATCCGCGAACTCAAAGGAGTAACGCTGCCGCGCCGGCTCCAAGGCCAGCCCGGAGACGTCAACGGCGTCCTTATGTATCCCTCCGCTGCCGCCGCACCCGGAGGTGAACAGCAGCGCAAGGCATAATAGCAGTGCAAGTATTTTCTTCATTTCCGGCCTCCTTCTTACCGGCCGTGAGCGGCCGTGCGGCGTCCCTGCCTGTGATTTGTTTTCTCCGCGTCATAATGGGCGCTTTGTACAAGCTCCGACACGATCCTGCAATTCCCCGGGCAATGTCAGTCCGTTTTCTGCCGATCTCAAAACACTCAGCCGTATTGTTCGGCCAGATATATGGATACCCTCGATTGAATGACCTCGGCGGTCTCCTCCGCGCTTTTGTCGCCCGAGAAGTACGCCCCGCAGGATCCCATAATTATGTCGAATACGGTGCGGTCATAGACCGCGAGAGAGTCAATGCCGCCGATAAGCTCACGCACGGCCTTCCGTGCTTCTCCCTCGCTCATGGCTCCTTTGAGCTTATAGTCGCCCGAGACGAGCGTCGTAGGCGTTTCCGCGTAGCTTTTGAGATATGCTTCCGAAAAAGCGTCAAATACGGCGGCATTGGCCGGGAAGCACCATCTGCCGAAAAAGCCGGCCTGAGTGTCCTCGCAGAGCAGATATTTGAAAAACTCCCATACGCCATCCTTGTTCGCGCTTGCCGAGGACATTCCGAAGGTGAACTGCGGCAATATCGCTGCCCCATGGCCCTGTGTGCTGGGGAAGCCCGTAATGCACGCGCTGCCGCCGAAAACGGTATTATGTATCGCTATATAATCCACAAAATACGGGCCGAGCCACTCGGTCAGCAGCATTTGCTTCCCCGCCGCCGCGTTTCCGTACTCGCCGCTGACCCATTCGGACTCGTCAAGGAGCGATTTTGTTATCTCCAGAATTTTTATAAACTCCCGGCTGGTGAAGCTGCACGTCCCGCTCTCCGGCGAGTACAGCTCTCCGTGCATGGACATCAGCACGTTTTCCATGAATTTGGTCCGTGTCATGCGCCTGCCGAAAACCGTCTGAGCCGAGTACCGCTCCGTCATCTCAAACAGCTTGTCTATCGTGAACGGCGCGGATATCTCGTCCGCCGGGCCGGATATGACCTTCACCGAAAACGCCGGTATGCACAGAAACATTTTCCCGTCGGAAAGAGTCAGCTCAGTCAGCTTATCAAATAGCACGCCGGTCCCGGCCTCGCCGTCAAAGTACGGCATCAGGTCCTCAAGCAGACCCCTTGCCGCGTACTTCTGCGCCGTGTCGGCACTCATGACATAGATATCCGGCGTGTTCCCCGATATGATATCGGCGGCAAAGCGGAGCTTTCCCGCGTCCTGATCTTCATATTCGTCGAAGCGCACATAGTCGTCAACGGTAATGATATAACCGCTGTTTGCCGCGTTGAACATCTGCACAACGGTATCTATCCGCTGATCAATATCATAGCCCGCAAGAGTCAGCTGTCTGACCTCTCTGTCACGCCGCGCGGAGAGTATCACCGGCTTGCCCCTCTCCAGAGCGAAATACCGCTCCTGCCCGATATAATATTCAGGGAAAAGATAGCTCGTCCCAGCGTCAAATTTCAGCGTGAGTGAACCGGCCGAGTAGTCATATTCATACACGTTCCTGCCGATGGACGTAAAAAGCGTCTCACCCGTGCCGCCGAAAAAGCCGGTACAGGCTGCCGTAAGCTCCGTGCTTCCGACAACGGCAAAGCTGCCGTTTATGCTGTCTATCCTCGCCGGACGGGTCACGGAGTTCCCTGCGCCGGAGGCCGCGCTACCCGAGTAAACGGCAAACACTCTGTCGTCGCTCAGCCGGACCAACCACGCCCCGCTCTGGTATTTTCCAAAGCTTTTTATGAGCTTCCCGTCCGTGTCCAGCGCAAGAAGCTCGCGCATGTTATCGACTATAAAGCCCTTTTTCACCGCCGCAAACGAGAGTATCACCCCCTCGTCGGCAATGATGTTGGGCGTGATCGTTTTATGCTCTCCGTCGCTGAACAGGCACTCTATGCGCTTTTTCCCCTCGGCGTCGGTGTTGAGCAGGAACAGGTCGCCGCTGTCGTTCGCCGCAAAGTTTTCTATCGGCTCATCGTACCTTGTGTCGAGCCGGGTAACGTTCAGCCTGTCGTCGACACGGCAGAAAAAGTATCCGTCGTTTTTATCCCGGCAGCACATGTACACACACCCGCCCGCCTGAGCCGTCAGATGTACCGCAGCGGCATCGTCCGGCAGACGCAGGGCCTCTTTTTTGAGTACGATAGCCCCGTCCCCGTCATCGGCGGAGATTGTGTCGATATCCGGCGCGGTCAGTGTGCCGCCGCTCTCGGGGGAGGCGGGAGCTTCCCCCCGCCCACATCCGAAGCACAGCGCAGCAACTGCCAATATCAGTATGACAGTTATTAATTTTCGCACTTTTTTAGTAGCTCGCACCAAAGACCCATCTGTCTACAAACGCGGACCATGTTTCATCACCCACGCAGCCGTCTACCTGCAGGCCGTATCTGTTTTGAAAATAAGACACAGCCGAGGCTGTATTTGCTCCAAATGACCCATCTATTCCTTGTGGGTTAAAGCCCCATGTCTGGTGATAGTCCGCAAAATCCGTGAGTATATACTGAATTGGGAAAACATAGCTATAGTAATTCGCATAGCTCGTCCTGCTGCAAACAGTACCATATGGCATTTCATAAGTGGTGTGACCAATGCTGAAAGCATACCCATCATCAGTATACCATCCGCACTCTCCTGTAGGGGTAAAATTGACGTCTGCGTATGCGCTTGCAGACAGTAGTGACAGTGCCAACACAAGTACAACTGTTAACGCTATTGCTTTTTTCACCGTTTTCTACCCTTTCTTTTAATATTTTGTTTTATTGTAATTACCCCCGCCGGGCCCTTGCGGGAATAACTACATTGCAGGGCCCGCGCTGATGCTTTGCTTTTATAATCACCTTTTCATCATCTTACATATAAATTAACATTAATTCTCAGTTTTGTAAAGTAAAAATATATTTATAGCTTTAGTGCAGTATGCACAACTGATGTCCTAAAAAAGGCAACTTTGTCGATTCATTTGGCAAATTTAGCTTTTTTATGCGAAGTCGCACTTTTTTGTCTTTGCGCAGTGGAGACATTTAAGAGCGGTCAGTATGACAGTTTCTATTTTTCTCATTTCTTTAACGCCTGAAAGTATGACACCGCCGAGGCGGTCAGCCGTCCCGGCTCGCCGTCTATCATCGCTGAAAGCACATAAACCGGGCGGCAGAAGCCCTTGGTATCCATCCTGTATTCGATGGTACAGGCGCTTATCTCTATCACGCCGATAGCTCCGTCGAATTCCCGGTCGGCCGAGAAGCGCCCCCGGAGCAGATTTTTTTGTACCTCCCGCTCCGTATAGGCGTCCGCTTCCCCGCAATACTCCATCTCGCTGACGCTGTATTTCAGGGAGCAAAGCTTGTCTCCGCTGTAAACGAATTCTATGCTCCCGTCA
>ERZ1026856.1435-NODE-1435-length-11961-cov-5.400806_pt1 | contig 11961 bp, 11 predicted proteins | sample MGYA00380158_ERZ1026856 | MGnify/ENA primary metagenome ERZ1026856 (study PRJEB33269, sample SAMEA4719794) | human gut metagenome | biome: human-associated habitat; feature: organic feature; material: feces | place: Cameroon | collected 2013-10 ...
GTGGAGCTTCGCCAGATCGAGGCCCGCCAGCAGGCCCCCGACCACCCCATACTCTGGAACGTGCCGGAGACGGACTATCTCAAATTCTATATCTTTCAAGTGGTCTGAAAATTATTAACATCTTTTAAGTTGACTACATTCGCGGATGGCGGTATAATTTCAGCAATTGGGATAATTACCGCAAAAACGGAGGTATAAATATGAAAAAAATAATTGCTCTCCTGCTCGCGTGCGTGCTGGTGCTGTCGCTGGCCGCCTGCGGCAAGAAGGACGAAACTCCCGTCGAGCCGGAAGCGCCCCCGGAACCCGAGATAGTCGAGCCTGTCGAGCAGGGACCCGAAGAGCTTGACGAGATAGACAAGCTGGCTGACGCGGCCCTTGACGAAAAGGAACTCAAGCTCATAAGCTCCTGCGGCGAGGACGTCACCAAGACCGCCGCCGAGGAGTTCGAGGCGATCTTCGGCATTCACGTCACCTACCAGTGCATGAGCGTTGAGGACGCCGCAGCCGCCATCGAGAGCGGCAGCGACGCCGACGTGTGGATGGGCGTACCCTCCGCCATTCTTGACAAGGACGCCGCGAAGGGGCTTTTCCTGCCCTACACCGCCGAGAACTCCGGCAAGCTGCTGTCCGACTCCTTCAAGGGCGCGGACGGGAGCTGGTACGGCATTTACGCCGACCTGATGGGCTTCACCTATAACCGCGAGATCTTTGCGGACATCCCCGAGCTTGTCCCCACCGCATGGGACGATCTCTATAAGGACGTCTACGTCGACCAGCTCTGCGCCTCCCTTACCGACGGCAACGCCGCCGCGGCCGTGGCCTCCGGCGAGTACGCCATCGCGGTCGGCAGAGTGAGCTACGGCGTCGCCCGCGCTCTCGGCGGCAGCAACCTTGACTTCGCCGTTCCTTCCGCCGGCCTGCAGTGCATGGTCGTCGGTACCGCCATCCTCAAGGACTGCGCCCATGAGAACGCCGCGAAGCAGTGGATCGAGTTCATGCTCACCGACTTTGCCGACGGCGCCGATCTGAGCCACATGGGTCTCTTCCCCGTGATAGCCGACGCCGCGACTCCCGCTATCGCCGCCGCTCTCGGTATCGACATCGCCTCGGCGAAGGTCGTTCCCGTCACCGGAAACGAGGGCCTTGTGGAGCTGGTGGAGCTTCTCAAGCAGGGCTGAGCCTGAAAACAGAACAGTTCGCGCGGGCAGACCGGGAGGCTGCCCGCATTTTCCGTAAGCGCGATAAAAAAGTAAAGGAAGTTAGTCATGCATCTTCAGGAATCTGGAGAGATGTATCTCGAAACGATACTCGTACTCTCCGAAAAAATAAAAAACGTCCGCGCCATCGACGTGGGGGAGTATATGGGCTATTCAAAGCCCAGCGTCAGCCGAGCCATGGGCATACTGCGCTCCGGCGGCTTCGTGACCACGGACGAGGAGGGCTTTCTGCGCCTCACCGACCTTGGCAGGGAGACGGCTGAAAAGACCTACGAGCGCCATAAGGTGCTCTCAAAGCTCTTTATCAGTCTCGGCGTCAGCGAGGAGACGGCCATGGAGGACGCCTGTAAGATCGAACACGACATAAGCGACGAGACCTTCCAGGCGATAAAGAACAAATTCCATCTGTAAATGAAGCCGCACCGTGTCTGATGACACGGTGCGGTCTTTTGCATACTATGCTCAATATATTTATTTCTCGGCGGCCGGCGGAGAATATCGCCCGTTCAGCCCTGACGGTTCTCCCTCCTGATGAGGCGGATGTCCCTGCCGACAAAGGGCAGACGAAGAAATTCGCCGGAGAGACGCGAGCATATCTGGGGCGTGTAGGTCTTCTGCAGCTCCGCGTCGCGGAGATTGGTGCTGATCACCATGCGCTTTCCGTTCACAAGGCGGGTGTTTATGAGGGTATAGAGCGAGCTGAGTGACATCGGCGTCACCATCTCGGTACCGAGGTCGTCGAGTATCATGAGATCGCAGTCGAGCATGCGGCGCACGCGCGCGGCGGCCTCCTCGCGCAGGAATTTCTGCTTTTCAAAGCAGTCCAGCGCCGCGGACGCGGAGTCGTAGCAGACGGAAAGCCCCTTCGCGGCGACGCTGCGCGCGATACACGCGGAGAGATACGTCTTGCCAAGCCCCGGCGCGCCCTGAAAGAGCAGGTTCGAGGACACGTTCGGGAAATTTGCGGCAAAGGTCCGGCAGCCCTCGAGAACGCGGGACATGACCTCGCGCGGGACGACCCCGCCCATGGGGCGGTCGTCGTAAAGGCTCAGGTCGAACAGCTCAAAGCTCTCGTCCCCGCGGCGCATGAGCATACCCAGCTCCTGCGTCAGCTCCGCGTTGTACAGCCTGTCGAGACAGGCGCAGGGACGTCCCTCGAAAACGCCGGTGTCGCGGCATTTTTTGCAGGAGTACAGCTCGTCGAGATAGTCCGTGGGGTAGCCGTTCTCCGTCAGAAGCTCGGCCTTGCGCATCTGCAGGTCGAGATTTTCGTCCTTAAGCTCGGCGAGCCTTTCGCCGAGATCGCTCCGGCGCGAGACGGTCAGACGCACCAGCTCCGCCATCTGCGCGCGCATGCGCAGATCGATACGCTGTATCTCCGGCACGCGGCCGCAGACCTCAAGCACACGGCGCCGGTGTTCGGCCTCGTTCCCGGCGCGCACCGCGTCAAGCTTTGCTCTGGCTCTCGCCAGAAGTTTTCCGTCGTAGGGCATATCACGCCTCCGTTCAGATCTTGCTGATGATATCGTCGAGGCGGGAGATGTCTATATGCTCGTCCCCTCCGGGCTTCGCGGCGCCGCGCCGCCCGCCGCGCGAGTCGCCCGACTCGATATCCTCAACGGTAAAGAGCTGCTTTTCCTGCCAGCTCTGTAGAATTTTGTTCATATACGCCCAGCGCAGGGAGCCGGTCTGGGTGAGAGTGCGGTCAAGGGCGAGGGCTATCACCTCGTCGTCAAAGCCCATCTCCGCCCACGCGCTTATATACTTGCGCTCGGTGGGACTGAGGTCCCGGCGTATGCCGAGCAGGGTCTTGAGCTGGGAGGCGCGCTCCGCCTTTTCCTTTTCGCGGCGGATGTACTCCTCCGCAAGGTCGAGCGTGAGTATCTCCCGGTTCGCCCAGCGGTAGGCCTCCTGCTCGATCCCCTTTATGGTGGGGGTGCGCCGCCCGCCGTAGAGCCGCGCGCAGCACTCCCCGCAGTAGTGCAGGAGCGTTAGAATGACATCGGCCGGCAGGGCGAGATAGTCGTAAATGCCGAAGAGTATGCGCATGTCGTTGCTGCTGAGAGTGCGTCCCATGACGCTGCGCGCCTCGGCAAGGATGATGGAAAAGCCGGGGTCCTCCTGCGAGCGGCGCGTAAGGTCGGCGGCGGTATACTGCGGCAGACCCTCGGCGGGCGCGGGACGCTTGGCTCCAGCGGCGCTCAGAAGTCCCATGCGCCGGAGCTTTTCCTCCGCGGAGCTTATCTCCTGCATGGTGCGGCAGAGGTCGCCCGCGGCGCGCTCCATATCGGTGCAGCCGGTGCGCGTTATGTAGATGTATAAAAGCGCCACGTCGCCGTCGTGCGCGGCGATGAGCCTGTCGGCCGCGGAGGGCGCGATGATGCTGCCGTCTCTCTCCTGCATGGTTGACCTCGGATGAATAATTCACAGAATGTTCTCGTTAAGGCATATTATAACATTAAAATTGACTTGTCGCAATAGGTATATATGTGATATAATAACGCGTAAAATTACGCGAGGAGTATCTGTAGGAAATGATAGAGCTGCTTTCTCCCGCCGGATCGCCGGAGGCCGTTATAGCCGCCGTTCAGAACGGAGCGGACGCCGTATATCTGGGAATGGGCGACTTCAACGCCCGCAGGGGGGCAAAAAACTTTACGGATGAGGAATTTGAAAAGGCCGTGCGCTACTGCCGCATACGCGGCTGCAGGGTGTACGTCACGCTCAACACCCTCGTGAACGACCGCGAGGTCGAGGGGGCCGTCCGCGCGGCCGGCCTTGCGAGCGACCTCGGAGCCGACGGGCTTATCATGCAGGACGTGGGGCTTATCCGCGCGGTGCGCGCCGCCCTGCCCGACATGCCTATCCACGCAAGCACCCAGATGAGCATACATAACCTCGCGGGCGTTGAGTGCGCGGCGGAGATGGGCATAACGAGAGCGGTGCTGGCGCGGGAGCTTAATTTGGACGAGATACGCTTCATCACGAAAAACGCCTCCATTGAGACGGAGGTGTTTTGTCATGGCGCGCTGTGCTTCTGCCACTCCGGGCAGTGCTATATGTCCAGCCTTATCGGGCGGCGCAGCGGCAACCGGGGCATGTGCGCCCAGCCCTGCCGCATGCAGTACTCCCTCGGCGGAAGAATGGACGATTACCCGCTCAGTCTCAAGGACAACTGTCTCGTGGACAGGCTCTCCGAGCTGGAGGAGGCGGGCGTCGCCTGCGTGAAGATAGAGGGACGCATGAAGCGCCCGGAATACACCGCCATCGTCACCGGCATTTACTCAAAGGCGCTCAAGGAGCGCCGCCAGCCCACCCGCGAGGAGATGGAGCTGCTCGAAAAGGCGTTTTCGAGGAGCGGCTTCACTCAGGGCTACTTCAACGGAGACAAAAAGGACATGTTCGGCGTCAGGGGCGAGAGCGACCCCGACACCGAGAAGATATTCGCCGAGGCGAGAAAAAAATACGGCGACGGCGAGGTGCGCCGCGTGCCGGTACACTTCTATACCGTCGCGGAAAAGGGCGAGCATATAAAGGCGATCGCCTTCGACGACGACGGACACAGGGCCGTGGCCTACGGACCCGTGCCTGAGCGGGCGAGGGCGCAGGGGCTTTCCGCCCCATACCTCGAGGAGCAGATGTTCAAGACCGGCGGCACGCCGTTCAACTGCGTGGAGAACAAGGCCAAGGCCGACCCGGGGCTGTTCCTGCCCGCCTCCGCGATAAACGAGCTTCGCCGCAGACTGGTCTCCGAGCTTACCGAGAGCCGCGCGGCGCCGCCCAAGCGCCGCCGCGCCCGCATACCGCTCATGCCCGGGAACGTCCAGACCATCAAGGACCCCGTGAAGATATTTCAGGTGCGCACCGACGAGCAGCTCACAGCCGAGCTTGCCGCGCTCAAGCCCGACTATATCTACGTCCCCGTCATGGTCATGGCGGAGAGCTTTGACAAGGTGAAGCAGTTCACCGACCTCGGGGCGACGCCTGTCGCGGTGCTGCCGCGCGTCGTTACCGACGATCAGGCGCGCGACGTGTACGCCGCGCTCGAGAGGGTGTTCGACTGCGGCGTGAACGAGGCGCTGGTCGGAAACCTCGGCCACATGTTCATGGCCCGCGGCGCGGGGATGAAAATGCGCGGAGACTTCGGCCTCAACGCCTTCAACTCGTATACGCTGGGCGTTTTGAAGGACTCCGGCTTCCTCTCGGCCACCGCCTCCTTCGAGCTGCGCATTGCGCAGATAAAGGCGATGAACAAGCCGCTCGACACGGAGCTGATCGTCTACGGCCGCCTGCCGCTGATGGTCTCGGACCAGTGCATAATGCGCGAGAGCGCCGGCCGCTGCACCTGCCAGACCCCCGGACAGCTCACCGACCGCATGGGCTCCGTGTTCCCGGTGGTCAAGGAGTTCGGCTGCCGCAACGTGATATATAACGCCCATAAGCTCTATCTCGCCGACAAGAAGGAGGAGCTTTGTTCCTCCGGGCTGTGGGGGCTTCGCATGCTCTTCTCCACCGAGAGCGCGAGAGAGTGCGCCGAGGTCGCCAAGTGCTACATGGGTCTTTCCGACTACAGACCGAACGTGCTGACGCGCGGGTTATACTACAGAGGTGTGGATTAAATGAGCATCATACTTGCATCCGGCTCTCCGCGGCGCAGGGAGCTTATGGAAATGCTCCGCGTGCCGGATCTTAAGATCATCCCCGCCAAGGGGGAGGAAACGGCGCCGCAGGGCGCCGGCCCCGGCGAGCTTGTAATGGCGCTCGCCTCCGCCAAGGGACACGAGGTCGGGGCGCAGTGCGCGCCCGGCGACGTCATTATCGCGGCGGACACCATAGTCTGGGTGAACGGCGGCGTTTTCGGCAAGCCCCACAGCCGGGAGCAGGCGTTTGAAATGCTCTCGACCCTCTCGGGAAATACGCATGAGGTGTATACCGGCGTGTCCGTCATGAGGGACGGGCGCGAGGAGCTTGAGTACGAGGTCAGCCGCGTCACCTTCCGGGAGCTTTCCGCCGATGAGATCGGGCGCTACATCGCCACCGGCGAGCCGATGGACAAGGCGGGGGCCTACGGCGCTCAGGGACTCGGGGCGCTGCTCGTCGAGCGGATCGACGGCGATTTCTTCAACGTGATGGGTCTGCCGCTGTGCAGGCTCGCTCAAATGCTCAAAAAGCAGGGAGTTGTTATCCTTTGAAAGAGTATCTAAAGAAAAACGGAATACGGATCGGAATAATCGTCTTTGCCGTGGCCGCCATCATCGCGCTCGGCAGCGCGGCGAGGGGCGGGGAGATAGGCTTTTTGCAGAACGCGACCGGCGTGCTGGAGTCGCCGCTGAAAAAGGTCCTCAGCTCCACGGTCAACTGGTTCGACACCATCTACGGCTATCTCTACGAGTACGATTCCCTCATGGCGGAGAACGAGTCGCTGCGCTCCCAGCTTGCCGACGCGCAGCAGTCCGCCCGTGACGGCATCGAGGCCTCCGAGGAAAATACGAGACTGCGCAAGCTCCTCGAGCTGCGCGAGAAGCACACCGACTACGACATGGAGTCGAGCAAGATCGTCCTCTGGTCGTCGTCGAACTGGTCGTCCGCCTTCACCATCAGCAAGGGCGCGAGCAGCGGCCTTGAGCTGGGCGACCCGGTGATAACCGAGTACGGCGTGCTTGTCGGACAGATAACCGAGCTGGGCGAGAACTGGGCCACCGTCAGCACCGTCATCGACGTCGACATGAGCGTCGGCGCCTTCGTCGGCAACTCACAGACCTCCGGCATGGTCATGGGAGAGTTCGACCTCATGAAGAAAAAGACCGCGAAGCTCACCTTCCTTGCCGAGGGCGCGCAGATATTCGTGGGCGACGACGTGCTTACCTCCGGCTCCGGCGGCGCGTTCCCCGCGGGGCTGGTGATCGGCACGCTCTCCGCCGTGCAGACCGAGGCCGGCGGGCAGATAGAATACGGCATCGTCGTGCCGAGGGCCGAGTTCGACACGCTCGTGCAGGTGTTCATCATCAAGGATTTCAAAGTGGTGGAGTAATTGAAGGAATTTTTTTCTGCTGAAAACATCAAGCGGATACTCAAATATCTGTTGTATATGTTCCTCACGCTGGTGACGCAGAACATGCTCTTCACGCAGGTGCGGCCGCTGGGCGTGGCGCCGATGGTGCTGCCCGCCGCCGTGGTCGCCGTCGGCATGTTCGAGGGCGCGACGTGGGGGGCCGTGTTCGGCGTCGTCATGGGCATTTTTGCGGACATGGCGTTCGTGGAGAACACGATACTCTTTACGGTGCTGTTCCCGCTGATCGCCTTCGGGACGGGCTTCGTGACCCAGTTTTTCATCAACAGGCGCTTTTTCGCCTATATGGGAGCGACGCTCGCGGCGCTGCTGATAACCGGTCTTACGCAGATGGAGCTCGTCATCCTGCGCGATGCATGGTCGCCGCTGATGATCTCCACCGTGCTGCTCCAGACTCTCTGGTCGCTGCCTCCGGCAGTTCTGGCGTATTTCCCGCCGGCAGAGTGGATAGAGTAGAGGTCTGGGCTTACCCCCGGAAAGGATATTCCAAATGAACAACAGACTGATCGACAAAAGAAGGATCATCGCTCTCCTCGCACTGATGATACTGCTGCTCGCGGTGTATATGAGCTTCCTGTACCAGCTGCAGATAATCGACGGCGAGATATACTACAACAGGAGCAAGGAGATCACCGAGACCAAGCTCACCGTGACCGCCTCGAGAGGCAACATCCTCGACCGCTACGGCCGTATCCTCATCGGCAACAAGGAATGCTACAACCTCAAGATAAACACGGATAAGCTCTTCTCCAACAACGACGATCCCAACGGCACCATACTTGAGCTTATCGACCTGGTGCAGCAGTACGGCGACGTGTACACCGACGACCTGCCCATCACGTCGAGTCCTCCCTTTGAGTATGACCCGGCGATGACCGCCATTCAGGAGACCATGCTCAAGGCGTATTTCAAGGACAAGGCCAAGGAATTCAAGGAGATGGGCCTCCCCGAGGAGCCCACCGCCGTGCAGCTCATGAGCTACATGCGCACCCGCTACAGTATCGACAACAGCTACTCCGCCGAGGAAATGCGGCTCATCGCGGGCGTGCGCTATTCCATCAACGTCCGCTACGCCATCAACACCGCCGACTATATTTTCGTTGAGGACGCGAGCATGAAGCTCATCTCCTCCATCCTCGAAAAGAAGCTCACCGGCATCGAGGTCAACCGCGCCTACGTCCGCGACTACCGGACGGAGTATGCGGCGCACATCCTCGGCTACGTCGGTCTCATGACTCAGGAGGAGTACGAGAAATACTCCCTGTATAAATACTCTACCGACGCCTATGTCGGAAAGGACGGCATAGAGTACGCCTTTGAAAGCTATCTCCACGGCAAGGACGGCGAGAAGTACGAGACCAAAAACGCCGCCGGCACCGTCCTCGCCACCGTGTATACCAAGGAGCCTGTGCCGGGGAACCATATATACCTCACCATCGACATCGTCCTTCAGGAGCAGGTCGAGCGTATCCTCGGCAACTGCCTGGACGCGCTCATACGCACGCGCGAGGTCGAGCGTATGGAGGCCAAGCTCCGCGGCGAGTATAACGAGGAGATGAAGGACGAGATCACCGGCGCGGCGGCGGTCGTGATGAACGTGAACACCGGCGAGCCTCTCGCAATAGCGAGCTGGCCGACCTACGACGTCACGACCATCATCGAAAACTACGCCCAGCTCCTCGAAACGGCCAACGCCCCGCTCTTTAACCGCGCGCTGATGGGCGCCTACGCCCCCGGCTCCACCTTCAAGCCCTGCACGGCCATCGCCGCGCTGACCGAGGGTATCATCAATACCGAGGACCTTGTGGACTGCCAGGGTGTCTACACCCGCTACGCGGCCGAGGGCTACGCCCCTGAATGTTGGATCTGGCAGCAGGGCTACACTCATCCCGAGGAGAATGTCGTCACCGCCATACGCGACTCGTGCAACTACTTCTTCTACACCATCAGCAACGACCTTGGCATCGACAAGATGGGAGAGGTCGCGCACGCTTTCGGTCTCGGCGTACCGACGGGAGTCGAGCTTGTCGAAACGACCGGCAACATGTCCAACAGAGAGAACCACTCCGACTACACGGGTACCGAGTGGCGAATAGGCGATACGCTGCAGGCGGGCATTGGTCAGTCCGACTCGATATTCTCGCCGCTGCAGCTTGCTCAGTACTGCGCCACCGTCGCCAACAGCGGAAAGCGCTATTCCGCCTCCATCCTCAAGTCCATACGCACCTACGACTACAGCAAGAAGCTCTACGAGCGCGAGCCGGAGGTCCTCAGCACCGTCGAGACCGCCGACTATAACTGGGCTGCCGTGCAGGAGGGCATGGAGCAGGTGGTAAACAGCCCCTACAACGAATCGAACTATCTCAACTTCATCGACTGCGCGTGGCACGTCGCCGGCAAGACCGGTACCGCGCAGAAGGGTGAAAACATCACGAACGACGCCATCTTCATCTGCTACGGCCCCTATGACGACCCCGAGGTCGCGGTGGCGGTCGTCGTCGAGCGCGGCGGCAGCGGCGCCGGAATAGTACATATCGCAAGGCAGATCATGGACGCGTACATCAATATCCGCAGCTACAGCGACACCTCCGAGAGCGAGATGTCCCTCCTGAGATGACCTGAGCACGGGAACAAAGAGGAACAAATTTCTGTTGAAGTTTGCGGCATAACTTATTATAATAAGCCGAGCGAAGCGTCCGCCCACCAACGAAGAAACGGAGAAAAACATGAACATTGCATTGATGGCACACGACAGAAAAAAGGAACTCATGGTACAGTTCTGCATAGCGTACTGCGGCATACTCGCGGAACACTCCCTGTGCGCGACCAATACGACCGGAAAGCTCGTGTCCGAGGCGACGGGTCTGCCCATCAACCTCTATCTCCATGCCGACCAGGGCGGCTCGCAGCAGATCGGGGCGCGTATCTCCTACAACGAGATCGACCTCGTGCTGTTCTTCTGCGACCCCGCGAACCCCAAGGGCTTTGACGACATCACGAAGATAGAGCGCCTCTGCGACCAGTATCAGATACCCTTCGCCACCAACGCCGCCACCGCCGAGGTCCTCGTGCAGGGCCTGCGCCGCGGCGACCTTGACTGGCGCAATATCGTCAACCCCTCCCAGAGAAGATAACAGGACCCGCGATAATGAATACATGACGGTCGACCGCCGAGGCGGGCCGTCTTTATTCATTCCCGCAGCGGCGGCCGCGCCGCAGATCAAACCGAAAGGAACCGTTCCCATGCCTAAAGTAAATCCGCGCACCCTCTCCGGCTTCATGGAGCTTCTGCCCGCAGAGCAGATGAAGATGGAGCGAATGATGGAGGCTCTGCGCTCATCCTATTCCGTCTACGGCTTCACGCCGCTGGACACCCCGGTCATCGAGTCCGCCGAGGTGCTGCTCGCAAAGGGCGGCGGCGAGACCGAAAAGCAGATATACCGCTTCACCAAGGGCGAGAGCGACCTTGCGCTGCGCTTTGACCTTACGGTGCCGCTCGCGAAGTATGTCGCCGCGCACTACGCGGACCTGAGCTTCCCCTTCCGCCGCTACCAGATCGGCAAGGTCTACCGCGGCGAGAGGGCGCAGCGCGGCCGCTTCCGCGAATTCTATCAGGCCGACATCGACGTCATCGGCGACGGAAAGCTCGACATCATAAACGAGGCCGAGATCCCCGCCGTCATATACAGCACCTTCAATAAGCTCGGCCTCAGCCGCTTCACCATCCGCGTGAACAACCGCAAGATATTGAACGGCTTTTATGCCATGAACGGCATGAGCGAGAGAGCCGGCGACATCATGCGCACCGTCGACAAGCTCGACAAGATCGGCGCGGAAAATGTGCGCCGGATACTCATCGACGAGGTGAAAATGCTCCCCTGCAAGGCGGAGAACGTCATGGACTTTATGGCCATCAAGGGCGATAACGCCTCCGTCGTCGCAGCGCTCGAGCGCTACAGGGGCATGAACGAGACCTTTGACCGGGGCCTTGACGAGCTTATCACCGTGACGAGATATCTCAAGGACTTCGGCGTGCCGGAGGAGAATTTTGCCGTCGACCTCACCATCGCGCGCGGTCTCGACTACTACACCGGCACGGTGTATGAGACGGTGATGACAGACCACCCGGAGATCGGCTCCGTCTGCTCCGGCGGCCGGTACGACAACCTTGCCGAGTATTACACGGACAGGCAGCTCCCCGGCGTGGGCATATCCATTGGCCTTACGAGACTTTTCTATGTGCTGAGCGAGCAGGGTCTTTTGTCCGACGACATCGTCACCGCCCCATGCGATGCGCTGATACTCCCCATGACGGAGGAGCTGGGCTTCGCCGTCGCCGCCGCCACCGCCCTGCGCGCCGCCGGAGTGCGCACGCAGCTTTACGGCGAGAAGAAAAAGTTCAAGGCCAAGATGAGCTACGCGGACAAGCTGCGCGTACCCTTCGCCGTGCTTATCGGCGAGGACGAGGTGAGCGAGGGCGTCCTTTCCGTCAAGAACATGACTACCGGCGAGCAGGTCAAGCTCCCCGTGAACGAGGCCGCCGCGCTCATAAGAAAAGAGATCGACAGACGCGCCTGCGCCGCCGTCATAAAAGAATAAATCTGGGAGAAGAGAGGAAAAGCATATGTTTCAGTCACGCACTCATACCTGCGGGGAGCTTCGGCTCGAAAA
>ERZ1026856.1436-NODE-1436-length-11957-cov-21.450681_pt1 | contig 11957 bp, 11 predicted proteins | sample MGYA00380158_ERZ1026856 | MGnify/ENA primary metagenome ERZ1026856 (study PRJEB33269, sample SAMEA4719794) | human gut metagenome | biome: human-associated habitat; feature: organic feature; material: feces | place: Cameroon | collected 2013-10 ...
ATTCCATTTTCCATCCTGATATCCAGCTCCGTCAGGTTTGTCGGGTTTCCTTCGCTGTCCAGGTGCATATTGACGTACTGCTTCAGTAATTTTGTGTCACTGCCGCTCAGGTTGTTGATCGTTACGTCCGGTCCAAGGATATAATGTCCATCACTGCTATCATGGTTGGAGTCTTGCCCATCACCAATATAACCGATACGGTCCGAAAGGATATTTCCAGCATCATCTACCATGCCGGTGTTCACAACGGCGTTGCCGACAATGATAATCTTTCCTATCATATCCCCGTAATCCTCTGAACCGATGGCTGCGCCGCGCTCTCCTGCGTAAGCAGTGACCTTCGCATGGTCCCGAATGATGATGATACCGTTCATCTCCTTCTCATCTGAGGTGCCAATTCCGCAGCCTTTATCCGAGCCCGCAGCAACCACTACAGCCTTTCCGCCTATGGTAACTGTCCCGGTAAATTCCCCTTTATCTCCAGTACCGATACCGGAGCCGTCATAACCACTGTGATCTCCGCCTGCTTTGGCAGTAACCTTTGCGTTTCCATCAATGGTGATACTGCCTGTGAAATCACCGTCATCTCCGGTACCGATGCCCGCGCTGTCTTCAGCACCGGTTGCCGAAACCTGTGCATTCCCGCCAATCATAATGTTACCGCTTAGGTTCCCATCATCGCCGGAGCCAATGCCCGCACCCCTGTCATTGCTGGATACTTCAACCTGCGCATTTCCGTCAATAACAATGGTTCCGGACATTGTTCCATCTTCGCCGGAGCCAATGCCTGCTCCGTCTCCGCCGCAGTTCGATGCTATATTGTCATCTGTTTTTACGGTTGCATCTCCTGTAATATGGATGCTGCCGGACATGTCCTCATTCTCATGGCTGCCGATTTTGGCATTATGGTTATAGCCAGAATCAGGCTCATCCTGAATCTCGGCCTTCAGAGAGCCGCTTCCGTTTATGGTAACATTGCCATCCGAAACATGCAGTGCAGAGCCGGTTTCTGAGAAGATCTTGTTGTCTCCCTCCAGTGTAATGTTTGCACTGAAGCTTCCCTTCACATCAATCGCATCCTTGCTGCTTTTGATATTGATATCCTTAATGGTCACGTTTGCATCTGCATTATCGGACGTATTAATTGTGATTGTGCTGCCTGTCTCTACAGAGCTCTCCCGCTGCGTAATCACAGGAGCCTCATCCGGCACGGCAGAGCCGCTGCCCTGCGTTACCGTCTGTCCGGAATTATCTGCGTTTACCGTAACGCTGCCATCCTCCAGATACCAGTTGGCGGCATAGGTTGTCATGGGCAGGCTTACGCTCATGACCAGTGCGATCATACTTGCTGTCAGCTTTTTTCTCTTCATTAGGTTTCCTCCCTCTTTTCCTTTTCCATTTTTACATTATCCCCTGCAATGAAAATTTATAGTGCATGGCAAGTGCTTTGAACAGCTTCTGCATCATTGTCCCCCTGCTCCAGGAAAAGTTTTACGCATACCCGCAGGATGCGTTTCTTTGCTGGTTCGCTTAAACTTGTTGCCATTTGTCCCCGTCCTCATTCTTTGTGACTATCTTTGTTTTTTATATGGTCTATACACCAAATATAGCATAAAACAGAGGTTCTCGTCAAGGAGTTTCTGGCTCGTGTACCAGTGAACTGTAACTATTTTCTATTTAAAATTTTATGAAACCGATGAAAGAATGTTGCGGTTGTTATTACCGCCGCCAGTATATCGCTGATCGGCTCAGCCAAAAAGACAGCAAACACTTTATTCTGGATAAAATGCGGCAGGATAAAGATCAGCGGAATCAACAAGATCAATTTTCTTAAGCAGGCAAGCAATAAGCTGACCTTTGCCTGTCCCAATGCCATAAAGCTCTGCTGACAGGCAACCTGGAATCCAAGAGAGAATATGCCCGCCATATAAATTCTCAATGCCCATGCAGTATATGTGATCAATTCTGTGTTATTCGAAAAAATACCTGCAAATCCCTTCGGGAACAGAAGCATAATCAGCCAGAAACATCCCGTAAAAACAGTGCAAGCTGTAAATTGTGTAAAAAATGCTTTTTTTACCCGATCTCTGTTTCCTGCACCAAAGTTATAACTCATAATCGGCTGTCCGCCCTGACAAATTCCCTGTAACGGTAAGGTTGCAAGCTGGCTGACACTTGTAATAATTGTCATCGCTCCTACTGCAAGGTCTCCGCCATATCTTGATAAACTGGAGGTAAAGCTGATAGACAGAATGCTTTCCGTGGACAGCATAACAAAAGTAGAGATACCAAGGGCAAGACATGGTAAGAGGATTTCCTTTTGCAATTTAAAGTTTTCTTTTCTAAGATGCAGGATCGTTTTCTTTCCTGACAGGAAACGAAGGATCCATATTGCCCCCACAGCCTGACTCAAAACAGTTGCAAGTGCAGCACCTTTTACTCCAAGCTGAAATACGAAGATAAAGATCGGATCCAGAATAATATTGATCACAGCACCAATCACGGTTGTCATCATGCTGATCTTCGCAAATCCCTGGGTTGTGATAAAGGGATTCATTCCCATCACGATCAGAACAAAAATACTTCCAAGAATATAAATCCTTGCATAATCCACCCCATAAGGAAGGGTCTGATCACTTGCACCAAACAGCGTCAGCAGCTGTGGTGCAAACGTAAAAAACAACACAGTCAAAGCAACTGCCATAAGCAGAAGAATCACAAAACAGTTTCCAAGAATCTTTTCCGCTGTCTTATTGTCTTTCTTTCCCATAGAAATCGCAGCACGCGGAGCACCTCCGGACCCTGCAAGCATCGCACAGGCATTGATCAGCATCAGGATCGGTGTAAACAATCCGACCCCCGTTAATGCTGCGGCACCAACGCCCGGAATGTGTCCAATATAAATACGGTCAACAATATTATATAAAAGGTTGATAATCTGTGCCACAACAGCCGGTATGGCAAGCTTCGCCAGAAGACGGGGTATTTTTTCTGTTTCCATAGCTTGTGTGTTTGACTTACTGTTCATATCTAAGCGCTCCTTCCTGATTTCCATGTTCTAAAAACAGCCATAGCACTGATAAATATCAGGATTATGGCTGTTTTTATACTTGAAATGTCTCATCGTCAATTCGATTCAGTCATCTACCACCTGCAGTACACAGGCACAATAGCCGGGCTCGGGCTGATAGCAATGGATGATAAGATTCTTGTCTATCTCCGGGCTGTAATCATGAAGGGTATGCTTCGTACCGTTCAACGCTACGTCCGCATAGGACACAAGCCACTTTTTGTCGCCATTGCGGAAGACCTCATAGAACGAGCGGTTCAGCATTTCTTCCACAGGAACCCCCTCCACTTTCTCCATTTCCGCATTGCAATAGCGAAAAATGAAATCCACACCGCGGCCGTCCTCGTTAAAGACAAGCTCTATCACACAAAATGCCAGCGGCATATCATCCAGAAGGCTGCATTTTTCCAGCATACTCAGAGGACTTGTGTGCTTGTCCTCCAGTCTCATTTCCGTGCGCAGACGGCGGTGGCTGCTCAAACCGCGCTTGCGCCCCTGAAAGGAGCAGCCATCCGACATGGTATAAACACCATCGCTGCTAATATTTACAATGTGGCTGCGGCATACCACTGTCCCTTTGCTGATATTCAGGAACTCACTCTCCGGCAAAACAGCCAGAATACTGCTGATCGGAATGAACAGTGCAAATTCTTCATTGTCCGTACGCTTGATAACGGTTTTACGATCTTTACGGTAAATATACAGGATATTTTCCGCACAAAGTCCATGCTTTTGAAAATATGTGTTCAGGTTGGTCACATCGTTGCTCCTTTTCCCTTGATGGGTCTAGTATAACATAGCCTGTCTGTATGAGCAATAAATTCGCTTAAGTTCATCATATAATAAACTTTTATACATCGTTTTAATATTTATTATCTTAAAGTTGTCTTTTCGTCATGGATTTACATGATTTTATTGACTTTTATGTATGTTTTGTATATGATAAACATTACTAATCCATTGGGGAGACACCAAATGATCAACGAAAATCAGCAAAATCATTCCACCGATGTACAAGAGATAAACAGTGAATTCATCCGCACAGTTACAGCGGCTGTCCTGCAGACACTTCAGACAACCGGTCAGCTATCCGGAGAGAGCAAGAAATCTAAAAGCAGCAGAGACTTTCATCCTTAATTCCATGGAGGGTGTCGAACCCATTGATTTTTCCATTGCCCTGGAGCCCAGTGTCGGTTATGGCGCGAGCATATGGGTCAATGCAGTCATTGGTTTCGTTGGCGGCGGCGTGGGGTAAAGTTCAACAGCATGAGGAACCGACATTATTATTACAGCTCCGGGCGCTATGCAGGACACTATAACAAGCGCTACTATCAAAATAAAGAGAAAAAACAATGAAGCAAGAATTAACAGATATTCATCAGCACCTGATATGGGGAATGGATGACGGTGCAGATTCCCGGGAGACCATGTTCTCCATGCTCCGGGAGGCGCACTTCCAGGGTATTAAAACAATCGTTGCCACAACTCACGCAGCACCGGGATTTCATCCATTTAATATGGAACTCTATACAGAACGGCTTGCCGAAGCACAAGATTTTTGCAGCTTGGAGGATTTGCAGATTCAGATTCTTCCAGGTGCAGAGATTGCATGGACCTATCAGGTGCCCATGGCACTCCAACAGGGAAAGATCCCCACACTCGGCAAAACAGACTACGTATTGTTAGAGCTTTGGAGAGATATTTCCTGGCAGGCAGCAACGGATGCGGTAAATCAATTGACCCGCGCAGGCTACTACCCGATACTGGCACATCCTGAAAGGTACCTGGCATTTTTGCAGTCACCAAAAAAAGCGCTTCGGTTTCGACAGGAAACCGGCGTTTTACTGCAGGTCAACGCCAATACGATCCTGAACCCCCGAAATTTCCGGATACATAGATTCGTGGACTATATGTTGCAAAAAGGCGGTGTGGATGCGGTTGCATCAGATGCACATAACTGTGTAGGCAGACCAGTGAATCTGGAAGTGGCATATCAGTGGCTTACCCTTCATACAGATGCAGCATATGCCCTGAAATTAGTGACCTTTGGCGGTGAGCTGATATGACAACAGATCGCAGACAGGCCTATCCTAATTGATGGCGTCATCTTTACCATTAGAGTAATATTCCGGGCTTGTTTTTTCTTCCCAATCTTTACGCATGGGAAAGCTCCGGAAAATAAAGTTTTTCATTCTCAATGCTTTTCAGCTGTTCCCCTAAATAAAACAGCCTGTAATCATCGGCACCATCATATTGCGCTGCCACACATATATCCATATCTGTGAAAGCTGGTGTGAAACCAAGCTGACAGTTATGATATTCCCCTTCCACTCTCTGCAAAACGTCCAAAAGTGTCACATGCTTTTCGCAGAGGATGCTCTGTAAAAGCAGAGTATTTTCTTCCATTTCTGCAACAATGAAACAGTCCATATCCTTTGCATAATATACAGTTTCCATATCTGCTGTATAAAACATCTGCAAGCCAAATTTATTAAGCTGCTCCAGAGAGGAATTCACGGCACTGCGGCGAACCATATCCATATATTTCTGTTTCATCTGCTTATCTTCTGTATTTACCGGCAGGAAAATTTCTCCGGCTGATTTTCCCATGCAAAATTCATCTTTTACAGAATAGTGATACTCTGTTTCCTTAGAAAATCCACACTTGTCATAAAAATCTACAGCATCCAGATTTGCAAACAGATAAAATCCATCACAGTCATCCTTGTACTGTTTTACCACATGATCCATCAGCTTTTTCGCCAATCCCTGTCTGCGATATGCCTCATCGGTCATAACGGTTCCGATCTGTATGTAATTTTTCTCTACACCATTCTGAAGAAAGGTCATCCTGTTTGCGGATACATTGGAAATTATTTTTCCATCCTCAATCAATGAATATGGAATATAGTCTCCCTCAAAATATCCACCTGTCACCCAACCTTCAAAATCAAATCCAAATGTTTTCTTTGTTAAATCGTTTAAAGCGTGACGCAGGGTATCGTCACGCATATAGTTGCTTACTAATTCCATGGTTTCCTCTACTTTCCAAAGCGATTTACAATATCCATTGCTATCCGCCTGTCTGCTTCTTTTAAATTTGTCTTGATATATTGGCTGCCTTTTGGATCTCCTACATATCCGTTTTGGATAAGTGTCTTGTCCTCTGCAGCTCCATTGCACCATTTACCAATCTGTTCTCCTTGCAAAAATGTTGGTTCTAACCCGGCAAGTGCATCTTCTCTGACTGCTTCCGGATATGGAATTTCTATTCTGCCGGAGGTTCTGATCCAGGAAAACCCCCGACTTGTAAAAGTCCCGATTAAGGGAATCAATCCGATTTCTTTGGGGATCTACTATAAATCCTTACAGGGCAATCACCCCTTGAAACTGTTTGTTGATGAAGCAAGAGTTATTTTTTCACAGGAGGCAAGTAACTAAGCAGATTAATTTGGTGATCAATCCAGCTTTCCTGCTTTGCCTCACGGACAATATCACCTGGCATATATCCACCAATCAAAAATGGGGAGGCAGGATTATGCTTTCTCATATTTTCTTTGACCAAAGCAGGATTTACATTCGCATAACAATATTTACACAAGTGTCCGCAAGTATCATAGGCACCTATATCTGTTCCCAAAAGGCATGCACATTCCCCATTTCTCTGATTTTTCTTTCTCTTTGGAACGTTCAGTCTGCTATGGAGAGCTGTCTCAAATGTATGCACAGTCATACATCCGGAGCAATCTGCACCATATTTTGCAAGATCTTCGCCTTCTGCACAAGGCCTCAGCACCATTCCATACTTAGACGCTATTTTTACAAATGCTTTTCCTATCCTAGCCCGATCTTCTGCCCGTACAGATTTTGCTTCTGGAAAATTGCGTTCCACCTTTTTATAAATATCTATAAAGCTGATTACACATGTCTTTGTATATCCGGCAAGAATTTCAGCCATTTTTTCAAATTCAGATATATGCCACTCCACAGAATGTTTTTTATCTATAAAAATCGGATCATATCTCCATCCCATACTGTCTGCGCCCACAACATCCGACAATTCTTTAAAACCTTCCATCACAGTTTCTTTATCCGGAACGTTTGGCTCAATATCCCTTCCGTAAGGAGTAATCGTAACAAACCAATATTGCCCATATGGTTTTAGCTCATCCAGAAATGGCAGCATCGGAAGAGGGTTCTTCGTGCAGAATGCGATCAGATCCACAACTTCCGGGGAAAGGCTGTATTTCGTCACCTGTTTTGGATTATAAGGATTCCTCACACATACATCCCCCTCTTTTATCCGATTCAGAAACCATTTGGAATAAAATGCAGGTATATCTGTCCGCATTCCTGTTTGTATTATCATTTTATCACGCCCTCTCTTGTCACTATTCGCCCCATTCACAGCCGCTCTTTATCACAAGTCTACAGTTCTTTCAGGATCGCTCCAATATCTTCATTCATGCAGACAGACTTTTTCCTTATTTCTTCCGGTGCATATGCTTCCCCCTGGTTCAGACACACATAAAATGCATGTTGAAATGTGTTTGTCATCTGCCAGAACGGATATTTTATAATACCAGGGGTATTGTGTTTATTGCGCACCATTTTTTAGAGGCTGCCTGCCACTATTTGATTTTGTTTCTTCGGCAGCTCATACCGGGTGGTGCGACTTCCACCGAACTGTTTGATTTGACCGTTATCCACCATTGCTTTCAAAACACGGCCAGCTGTGGACTGGCTGACATTCAACAGTGCCTGAGCTTCTTTACGGGTAATGACTTGATGTTCCGTTAAGAATTGCAGGATTTTTTCTTCGCTTGGATTCGAGGCCAAAGCAGCTTGTTTCTCAATTTCTTTGGGTGTTTCTGTTGCTTTGGGCGCAACATTCACATTGGGAAGAATGATTTTGAATGCGTTGTTGGTTGTTGCGATCTTCGGCTGCACCGGTGTATCTGCATAAGCCTCCATGATTTTCTTCATGCCTGTGCCGTATGCCTCAATCAGCTGCAAGCGATAAAAGACATTGGCAAGGTGCGGGTTTCTGCAAACAGAAACGCCCATCATCAAATCGTCCAGTTCCAAGCCGGGAAGCAGTCCGCCGATGGATACAAATTCAATCCGGTTCTCGTAAATGCTGATCAATGTGCTGGCTCGAAAAGAATAATCCCGGTGCACCAGCGAGTTCAGCAGTGCCTCGCGGACGGCAACCTCCGGGTAGTCCCGAGTATCGATCCGCAGGAGCTTTTGGAAGGTTGCATGGGTCTGATTGTGGAAATCAATATAGTCGTAGACCTCATTGAGTTGCTGCATTAGGGAGCCGGAAAACTCCCGGCGATCCTTAAACACATTCTGATTGGTGCCTTCAAAAACAGCTGCCTTGATGGTATGGGGGCACTGTTCAGACAGGAGCAGCCCCAGATTTGTATAAACTCCGTCTGCGGAAACAAGTTTCAAGGTCTGCATTTGCGGCTGCCCGAAGGCAATATTCCGCTTTTCAAACTCCTTTTTTGTGGTCTCGAAGGTCAATGCCTGATTGATCGACCGCATATTCTCAAAGCTGTCCCCGTCGGTTTCCTTGATCATCTGCCGAATGGCCGTATCCGTTGCCGGGACAGAAGAATAGCCCAGCCGCACATAGACGCCCTCTGGCCGCAGTCCTTTCTTTGCCAGATAATAAGGGCGGTTTGTGCCCCGCTGGATGTTGACGGCCACAACTGTCTTTCCCTCACAGTCCAGCGTTTCATAGTGAATAAACATAGTGACATCCGGCTTTACGGCATCCCGCACCATATTGGAAATCTGCAAGGCACATTCATCAGCATTCTCAACGCCCAGTACTGTGCCGTCATCCGCAACGCCCACATAGAGCGTGCCACCGTCACAGTTTGCAAAAGCAATGATTTCCTTTTTAAGGTCATCCATCACAATGGACTTTAACTCAACTGTTTCTGTTTCCTGGAATCTCATTCTGCTCACCTCTTAATTCTATTCTACCCATATTCTAACCATTCTAATCATCATTGTCAATCACTCTGGTTAGAATAATGAGGCGTAGGAGTAGAGGTACCATCAAAGACGCCAAGTGTCCCGAATCCTATATAATATTCGGGACACTCGATGCAAATCGTGGAAGTGAACGGATGCCAATGTAACGAATGTTGTATGTTTTTCGTTACATTCCAGGGCGCATACCGTTTCTTCAGAGTTGTGTAAGAATCTCCCCGATATCCCCATCGATGCATATGCTGCGCGCGGCGATGTCATCGGGCGCGTAAGCGTCGCCGAGGTTTATGCAGGTGTAGATTGCCTTCGGGTTCCTCACCGTCATCTGCCAGAACGGATATTTTATAATACCAGGGGTATTATATCCCACGCCTAGTTCAAGGAACACTATTTTCTTCTTTTTATGATCCTGTATAAATTTCTCGTACCGTTCTGCTGCCCGGTGCCATCCGTCATCTTCAACAAATGTCTGATCCGATCTGAGATTCATACTCATCGGCTTGCCGCAGTGTGGGCAATATGGAATCAGGCTGGACGGAACCGTAAGCTTTATTTCTCCGTCTTCCGGTTTTTGCAGTTCCCCGTCTTTTATCTGAAATCCCTGACTCAGCACCATTTTCTTTATAATTTCTTCATTGTCATAGGTTTCTTTATGGCATGGCTCACTACATTGAAACAGACCATAATCGCCCTGTGTATAAAATATTCTGTTTTTATCAAAGCCGGCATTTTGGAAGCAATGGTCCACATTTGTTGTCAGAACAAAATAATCTTTTTCTTTTACCAGCTCATACAGGTTCTGATATACCGGTTTTGGCGCATCCATATATCGATTAATGTAGATATATCTGCACCAGTATCCCCAATGTTTTTCCAATGTTTTATATGGATAAAAGCCTCCTGCATACATGTCGGAAAATCCATATTTCTTTCTAAAATCTGAAAAATATTTTTCAAATCTTTCACCGTTATACACAAAACCGGCTGACGTAGAAAATCCTGCACCAGCCCCAATTATAATCGCATCTGCTTCCTCAATTTTTTCTTTTATCTGTAATATCTTATCCGAGTAACTGTTTGTAGAGTCTTTCATCTTCTTCTTTAAAAACATTAAATATCACCTTTATCTTTGATTTTGTCTTTTCCTTATATTGCTTTACTGTCTGCACTGCAAGCTCAGCAGCTCTTTTATTCGGGAACATAAATACACCAGTTGAAATACAGCAAAAAGCAATACTCTTTACTTCATTTTCATCCGCTATCCTAAGACACGATTCATAGCAGGATGTCAGCAGCTGCTCCTGTTTCTTTGTCAGCTTTCCCTGTACAATCGGACCAACTGTATGAATCACATAATCACAGGGCAAATTAAACGCCGGGGTGATCTTTGCCTGACCTGTCGGTTCTTCGTGTCCCTGTTTCATCATCATATCATTACAATAATTCCGAAGCTGAATTCCCGCATAGGTATGAATGCAATTGTCAATACAATTATGGCAGGGCTGATAGCATCCTGTCATACCGCTGTTGGCTGCATTTACGATTGCTCCCACTTTTAGTCTTGTAATATCGCCCTTCCAGATAGAAAGATCAGGCTGCACCTCCCTGATATCTTCCAATGTGACAATCCCTTTCTTCTCATTTTCTTCTGAAAGGTACGCATCCTGAATCTGCAAAAATGCAGGATCAATTTCCTCCGGCATTCTTATATTCATAAGCGATCGGAGCAGCATTTTCTGCTCGCCTGCATCTGATGGGATCTGCATGTTCTCATATTCCGGTCGCTCTTTCAACAATCCCTTAATTAAATATTTTCTTCTGTCATTCTGATTCATTTCCCGATCACCGCTTTCACCGGACAGTTTTCATAACAGTTTCCACAGTGCAGACAGTGCTCCTGCCGGATGACAAAAGGTGTTCCCTTCTCAATACATTTCTGTGGACAATGTTTCATACATTTCCCGCAGCCGATACAGGATTCCGTTATGTAATATCCCTTTTCTTTTACACTTACATTTCCCAGAATATATGTCTCCCGGAAAATTGGATTTACGCCAAGATTAAAATACTCCACTTCCGCCTTATCAATACAGAAAATAATACCGATTTCTCTTGTATCCCCCGGATATACATTCGCAAGATATGGCTGTTCTTCAAAAATGATATCCATCCATTTTTTCTGTTCATTCTCTGCTACTGCGTAAGCCTTTCCTGACAAACGAATCATTTCTTTGTATTTGGTATAAGCAAGAATCTGAACCCTGCCATCTTCCATTAATTCTTTACAAAAATTTTTACCTCTGGCGGTGAAAAAATAAAGTGCATCCGGCTCATAATGAATCGCACTGATATTCCGTATCTGTGGTGCCCCTTCACTGTCTACTGTTGCAAACGCAAGCACTCCCACCAATTCCATTTTTTTCAAACACGTTGCTAAATCCATCTGTTCCCCACCTATTCTACAATTTTAATTCTTCCCGGTTTTCTTGGCTTACTTTTCGGCTGTTCCCCGTCTATATATCCTAATATAACGCCTCCCCGGTAATCTCATTTCTTGTCTTCCAGCACTGCGGATCCGCTCCATAAAAGTTACCGCTTGTTCCATTGGCAACTGCCGGGCATCCACGACACCATGCCTTAAGTTCACATTTGCTGCATTTTACAAATTTATCATAATCTCTGTATTTTTCCATCTGACAGATCCAGACATCCGCCAGGCGGTCTTCAAAAATGTTGGCCACTCTACTGTCTGTCACCCTTCTGCATGCCATGATATCTCCATTGGAAGATATGGTAATATGACAGTTTCCACAGTTACAGCCGCCATAGATCATTCCTGCCTCTGTACTCTCAGGAAGCTTAAACTGTCCCGTTTCAT
>ERZ1026856.1437-NODE-1437-length-11955-cov-18.501849_pt1 | contig 11955 bp, 7 predicted proteins | sample MGYA00380158_ERZ1026856 | MGnify/ENA primary metagenome ERZ1026856 (study PRJEB33269, sample SAMEA4719794) | human gut metagenome | biome: human-associated habitat; feature: organic feature; material: feces | place: Cameroon | collected 2013-10 ...
ATTGTTTTGTAATTTTGTAATCTAATAAATTCAAAATCTTTAATATATCTTGTAAAAGGTAAAATGAATATTTCAGATAATTTAGAAAGAATTTCATCATCTTCATAATTTTCATTTTCTTTAACCTTATCATATAAGTCATTAAAGAATTCTTTGGTCATATTTTTATAGCATTTATTTAATCCATATTTATAAAATGTTTTCTTAAAACTTTTAATTTCATCATTTTCAGCATTGTTTAAGAAAGAATCAGTAATATCCTGTGCATTTTTCAATGCCTGTTTTCCTTCATCTGAACTACTATCGAACTCTGATAATAATGGATTTTCTATTTTGTCTTTTGGATTTGCAGTCGCAAGTTTTTTTACTGCATTTTCCATTTTATTTTTCTTACTATTCCATATCTCAGAATCTACAAAATGTATAGATGGCAATAATTTCTTACAATCAAATACTGAATCATTGAAAATATAATTTAATCTATTTACTCTTCCTATAAGATTAACCATTCGTTTATCATCAAGTTTATACGTACTCAAAATAAACAATGTATCAATTGGTAAATTCATACCTTCAAGAATAACAGTATTTGCAACTAAATACTTAATCTCTGGAATTGTCTCATATTTATAGATTAAATATTCTTTTATTATATCTGGTATTTTTGCATGTAAATAAAGGATGCCTTTGGTTAAAAGATTACATAAATAAAACTTTTCATTTACATGAGTTTTCAATACAAAAATTAGATTATTTACAGCATCAGACTCATTTTGTAATTCTAAGCAATTTGAAAAACAATTTGCAAACTGTTCTATTTTTCTTGGAGTTGAAATATAAATAAAGTTTTTCTTATTCGAAGAACCAACAATATACTTTTCATAGCCATTACCAATTCCTAAGTCATAAGGCTTATCCAAAAATCGATTATATTGTTGAATGACATTATCTTTCTTATATACAAATATTTCTGGTTCTTTTAAATTAAAATTAATTCTAACTTCTTTAATATGTTGTCTTTTGTTAAATTTTAAAGAATCTGAATCAACAATTACTGGTGAATAATAATAACATTTCGGTTCATAAGTATCTTTTAAGATTTTTACTAAAACAGATAATAAAAGTGAACGTGTTTCGCTATCTAATAAATTATGAGCTTCATCAATACAAACAATTCCAATGTTTAAATTATTGTGTTTTGTCACCAGTCTAATTGCTCGTTCTTGTGTTAAAACTGCAATAAAGGTTTCTCCATTATTATACATTTCTTCATGTACAATTACTTTTTTCTCTGGAAAAACATTATGAATATTAGAAGCCATCTGTGCTAATAAAGCTCTTGAAGGTTCAATAATGATGACATTTTTTGAAGAGTTTCTTTTAATAAGATTTATAATTGATTCACTTTTTCCAAAAGAAGTTGGAGCTATAAAAGAAACATCAGTTCTTTCTTCATCTAGTTCTTCAATTTTGTTTTCTGCTGTTTTTTGTTCAAAGGTCTGTACATAATCTTCTGTTGTGTATTTTTCATTAATAACCTCAACAGCATAAGAAGCTGCAAATGTATTATTCTGGTTCAATTCATAAAGTTTCTTAGTAATAGGATAAAAACCAAAGTTAGTTGAAAAATCAAATAGAGGCCTGTAATCCTTTGTCTGAACTGCATATTTCAAAAAAATATAATAAGCAAACTCAACATCTAATAAATCATGTTTTTCTTCATAGTTTTTTATTAAATAAATTGCAAGTTGTAATAAATAAGACCAATCTTTGTTAGAATTTATTTTATCCGTATAAAGAGCTTTTATTAATTCTTGTTCAATTGTATTTGAATTATCTTTGAAACTAGGCTTATTTTTCATATGGAACTCCAAGATAATCCAAAAAACTGTTATATGATTTTTGTGTTGAACATATGACTATTAAGTTCTTGTAATCTTTATCTTTAAAATATTCTTCAATTTGATTTTTGATTATTCTAACATCATTAAAATCATCAGGTTCGTCTTCAGAAACAATAAAAATTGTTCCACAAGGGATTATATTATATTCATCTATGGAATGAGAAATGTCTAAAACATAATCATCAGACAATTTCTTTATTTTTGTTTTAATATCTTCAGAAGTTGTTGTAGAATCTGCATGATGCAGTGCATTCATCCAGGGATCATTTGGTTCATTTTCTGAAGTTCCTGAAAGTTTTTTTGTTAAATCACCATAAGCTTCTTTTACCTTACTTAGAAGACTTATTTGTTCCGTTGTATCAGCTCCAGCTTTGCTTTCCAAAATCCATAATTTATTATCAGAATCTGTGTACACTCCATCAAATCCTTTTTTTATAGAGTTTTCTTCAAGATTTTGATAAAGACATTCTTGATTATAATTTAAAACGTTCATTAATAAATGAATATAAATTTCAGCTGTAGATCCAATTATCCAGTTTGTATTTCCTAGTTTAGTTTTAAAGGTTTTTATTATTCTTCTTTTTGTTAATTCAATTGAGGAAGTGTGTTTCTTGCCTTCATATATTAAGACAAGATATTTATCCAATAATTCTCTTTGTGTAGAATCCTCAAGATTTAGTGAGAAAAAATAAAAAAGAGAATCATCAGATAATTTATCTTTATAACAAAGAAATGGAGTTTCTAATTTTTCCATTGAATCAAAAAAGAAAAAATACAATTACTTTTTCTCCCTACAAAACTTTGCGAACAGTATCCGGGCTGTAAGTCGTAAAAATCTGCTCGAAGTTTGTGATAAGGCTGTCGCCATCTTTTGAATTTGCTGGGTCGCGCATTACAAAATAATATGGCTTTTCTTTTGCAATTTCTGTGATTGTCGCCTCATCTACAGAATCATCAAAGCAAGCCATAAGGTAGTTGCCTTCTACACAGTAAACGGTTTTTCCATCAATCTGCTTTGTCTGGATTTTGCTTGAAAGCATTATTCCTAAATCAAGCATGACTTGGAAAAGTAAGTCTTCTGGTGTTCGGTCTGATTTTATGTTGTTTTTGAAGAGGTCGTTTGTGTCGATGTGGTCTGGTGTGTAGTAGACATCTTCCATGTTGGTTGAGTCGATTTTGAGAACTCGGAAACCGATGTCGAGATTTTCTGTTGTAAGTGGGCTGTCTTCTTTAATTTTCTTTCCAGCTCGGCGAATGCGCTCTTTGCCGATTTCGCAGATGTTTTTATAACCTGCTTTGTAGGCTTCTGATTTCTCGTCTGTAATTTCTGGAAGCTGTACCATAATAAATTTGCGATTTCCGCCGTCTTCTGCATTGAGTTGAATAACAGCGTGAGCGGTTGTAGCTGAACCGGAGAAGAAGTCAAGAATTACATCTGAATTGTTTTTTGAAGTGATAGTTACACCTTGAACAAAATCCTTTATTAGGGACACAGGTTTTGGATAATCAAAGAAACTATCAAGTTCTAAATTATGTAAATCAGCTACTCCATTTTTATTTAAGTGTTTTAAAATTGTGTAAAATTTTGAGGTATCATCTGCAACTTTTCTATATCGTCCTACAATATGTTTTCCATCTCTTGGAATTAAAATATAATTGCCGTTTTTTATTCCTTCATCTATTTCATCTTTTTTTGTTTGGTTATAGAATTTTAAGATATCTTCGTAGTGGCAAGTTCCATATTTTCCAAAGACTTCACGAAACCAATCTGTTTCAATCCAATAATCTTCGCCATTTTTATTAACAATTTTGCCTCTAATATCTTTTGGACGACCTAATGGACGACAGTTTTCAATACTTTTTGCAAAAACAACCATATAATCATGACCAATTACGGCTCTTTTTGCTAAACCGCCACCTTCTGAGCGTACTATTATAAATTGCGCTACAAAATTTGTTAGACCAAAAACTTCAATACATAATTTTTTTACATTTTCTACTTCATTGTCATCTATTGAAATACAAATATATCCGTCATCGCTCAATAAATCTCTTGCGAGCTTCAAGCGTGGGTATATCATGTTAAGCCAATCGGTATGGAATCGTCCATTGCTTTCAGTGTTGGCTACAAGTCGGTTGCCTTCTTCGTCTGTCTGCCCACTATTTGCAATATAATCTGTGGCATTCTGCGCAAAATCATCCTCATACACAAAATCATTTCCTGTATTGTACGGTGGGTCAATGTAAATCATTTTGATTTTGCCAAGATATGTTTCCTGCAAAAGCTTCAATGCTTCAAGGTTGTCACCTTCAATATAGAGGTTCTCAGTTGTATCAAAATCAACAGATTCTTCACGGCATGGGCGCAGCGTTTTGTTTATAGGAGCATTTGCCATAAGAATTGCCTGCTTTTTATCCGGCCAGGTAAACTGGTAGCGTTCCTCCCGTCCTTCAACAAGCGTGCTGGAAAGTTCCTGTTTGAGCATGTCGAAATCTATCTTGTGTATAATTTCACCATTATCATTTTTTGCTTCTGTTACACAGTTAGGGAATAATGTTGCAATTTTACTTACATTTTCATCAATCTTGTTCATTGAGTGCATTTTTAAGTGTTCCATAGTTTTATTCTCCATCTTCAATTCCATAAAATTTATCAGTATTTACTGGCTCATATGTATATTTCTTATCGTCAAAATCTGCAATATTAACTTTGACAGAAAAATCCAAATCAAAACTCATATTAAAAGCAGCTCCTTCTCCACGGTGAAATTCTGAATAACTTCCGTATTGTAGACAAGTATCCAATTCAGCAGTTCCTTCTATATAGATAAAATCATCAGTAATATCTTCAATTGAAAATTCCTTAATCATCACATCATCAACACTTGTATGAGTTGAAAGGACATCTAATTCTGAATCTAAATAATCATTATATATGTGGTTTGTTATATCATCATTTAAGAAATCCTCTATCATATTTATAGTTAGTTTCTTTGATGCTTCTACAAATTCAATTATAAAAGTAAGTAAGTCTATTACTTCTGTGAATTGTTTTTCAATTTCTTCATCGGAGATATAAAATGTTTTCGAGGTAACATGTGTAAATTTACTTAATTCATCAATTTTCTTTTTATAATCATTTTCAATTTCTGTTATTTTTTCTTTAAAAATTGTATCAAGCAATTGATTATTCATATTTGTTAATAAATAATATCGTAATCTAGCTTTTCTTGTAGGTTTCCCTTTATCATCTATATAATCACCTTTACACCAATTACATTTTAATACTGTAGTATCAGGTGAAACTAAAGTCATTTTTTCTCTTAATAATTCACGTATGTTACATGCGAAATTACTAAGTCTTAAAGGATTATCTGAATCTTCATAACTCTTTATTGCACTGTCAAAAAAATTTGTTAGAAATGGGTCATCTTCAAAAAACTTTCTGGCATCATCAATTTTGTAATATCTCATATTTCTTCCTATAACTTCTTTAATTCTTCTTCCAATTTTCTTTTTTGGTTCACAAGCTCAAACTTCTTTTTTGGTTGAACTTCTTTACGTGCAAGTTTTTCAAGCCGCTCAATTTCTTTTTGAAGCTTTTCCTGCTTTTCCTTAATCTCTATATTTTCTTCAAGGGTAAGGTCGTTATTCCATTCGCCGCCTTCTATTTTTTTGATGATATTTTCCCAAACATCATCAAAGTTCAAACCAGAAAGTTCAATTGTAGCCTTTGTTTCCGGCATCCATTTTGTAGAGAAGAGCTTTTCCCAAAACACTGCCAGCTGAATTTCTTCTTCAAACTGTAAAGCAAAAATAAGATTCTGTGGAATCAGTTTTGCAATTCGTTCTATGTTTCTTGTTTCGTAATCCTTTGTTTTTAATGTCACGCTCAGAACATAAAAATTTTTTACTTTTTCGCCTTCTTTAATTGACGGAATCGTGCGTGAACTTACTTCATTTACAATATCAATTCTGCTTATGTCAGCATCAAACTTTGTCTGCTGGCTATTGGTAAGCTGGAATTTTCTGTAGATTTGAACTTTTGGCAATGACTTTTGTAATTGAGTGACTTCTGGTAATTTAAGCATTCGATTCGTCCTTTACTACCAAAAAACAAATCAGTTCAAAATCATCCAGACCCTTAATTTGACCTTGTTTGAAATCAACTGTGTCACCACTAAGAAAAGAATCCATATCGCTTTTATCTTTTACTTCAATGATTGAGGAAATCGAATCTCCAAGGAGCTTGTTGTACTCCTTCATATTTCGACCGTCTTTTGTTTCTATATTGAACTGCCTGTAAACTTCCGGTATGGGTTCATTCTTCCCTTTGCAAAGGAAGCGCATTTTATCCAGCATATTTTTGGGGTTTAGGTGATTGCATACGACTTGTCCATCTTCATCTATATAAACCATATAGAAAGGATGAAGCCTGTTCTGTTTATCGATATTTACGCTGTTGTTGCGGTTTTTGAGGACATAAATGACACCCGGCGGGCAAGCAGCAGCAGATTTTGTTACAGCATGAAGGCCAAACGGCGTATGCTCAAGTTCTCCATGTTCTTTTACATATTCAAGAAGGTCCTGGCGAAACTCATTCAAGCCTAAATCTGTGATGTTGATTCCGCTGTTCATTTCTTCAAGGTCGACAACTTCTTCCTTTAATTTTTTAAGCTGTTCTTTTCTGTAATCAAGGTCCTTCTGTTCTTCTTCAAGAATATTGTCATCGGCTGTTGCAGTCATATCGACAATCTTCATACGGGTTTCAACACGGGACTTCAAATTGATATATTCGTCCAAAGTAAGATCCGGCCAGAAATTTACAAGCTGGATTACAGAGTTCTTGCTGCCGATACGGTCAATACGTCCAAAACGCTGAATAATACGTACCGGGTTCCAGTGAATATCGTAATTTATAAGGTAATCGCAGTCCTGTAGGTTCTGTCCTTCGGAAATACAGTCTGTTGCAATAAGGATATCTATACTTCTATCATCATCAGGATAAATTACAGCTTTATCTTTTGAAAGCGGAGAAAAATAAGTCAGGACAGCGTTCAAATCACATCTGAACTTTTCAAGAGTGCTTTTTCCTTCACTTGTTCCTGTAACCATTGCAGATTCAAGATTAAAGTTCTTCTTTACATATCCGCTTACATTTTCAAAAAGATATTCTGCTGTATCAGCAAAAGCAGAGAAAACTATAACTTTCTTGTTTCCCGGATTGATTGGGTTGTTAATTTTCTTAGCAATGATTTCCAAAAGTTTTTGAAGTTTTGTGTCATTGTCGGGAGTAATATCTTCAATAAGGCATTCAAGGCCGGAAAGAATGCCTACATCCTCTTTAAGATTGCGAAGCCAGGAAACATAATCCATGTCGTTCAGGTCAATCTTTACTTTCTTTCCTATGGCAAATGAATCGCTTGAGTTCTGATCATCAAAATCCATTTCATCTTCCATAGTCATATCTGTAAGATTTACATTTGGATTTGTTTTATGAGCCTCAAAATCTTCTACAATCTTTATTGTATGGTTTATATATGTCTTTACCCTCTGTATTGTGAGTCTGAAAGAGTACACTGAACTTTCAAGGCGTTTGAGGAGGTTTATAGCCATCAGGCGGCGGATTCCAAGTTCACGCCCCATCTGGTCAAAACCGCTGGCATCATCTTCTCCAAGGTCATATTTATATCTTTTGCTTTTCTGAATAAAGATGGTCGGAACATAGACGTACAGGTTCAGCTTATTAAGTTCTTCAAAAATAAGATTATAAGTAACATCACTTTCATCTTTAGTCAAAGGACTTGATATTGAGATTGGCACCAGTCTTTTTGGGAATGTTCCTATATCTTTTGTGTCGTAATATTTTTCAATATGCTTTCTTGAACGGGCAATTGTTACGCTATCCAATACTTCAAAGAAGTCAAAGCTGAGCATACTCAAGAGGTTTTCAGTAGTGCGTTCTTCTGCGGGGAACTGGCTCCATTTATTGAAAGCTGTCTGGGCAGCACGGAAAATATCATCAATAGATCCTTTGGTTTTAAGCTGGTCATCAATATTTTCTGTAACACCCTCATACGCAAGAGCCAGCTGATTTTTTAAGTCTATAAAGCGGTTGTTAACAGGCGTTGCAGAAAGCATCAGAACTTTTGTCTTAACTCCCTGCTTGATTACCTTGTTCATCAACTGCATATAGCGGTTTTCTTTTGTGTTTATATGGGTTCCATAACCATTACGGAAGTTATGTGATTCATCTATTACAACAAGGTCATAGTTTCCCCAGTTGATAAAAGCCAGGTCATTACCATTTGACAGTCCGTGTTTACGGTTTAAGTCTGTATGGAAAAGTACATCATACCGGAGGCGGTCTTCTGCAATCGAATTATTCTTGTAGTTATTTTTGTAGATATTCCAGTTGTTAGCAAGCTTTTTGGGACAAAGAACCAATACGCGGTTATTGCGGCTCTCGTAATATTTTATTACAGCAAGGGCTGTAAATGTTTTACCAAGACCTACACTGTCTGCAAGAATACAGCCATTGTATTTTTCAAGTTTGTTGATAATTCCAAGACAAGCATCCTGCTGGAAGTTATAAAGCTTGTTCCAGATAGCACTTTTCTTAAAGCCTGTTGCTTCCTTTGGAAGAACATCTTCTGAAATATCGTCCAAGAACTCCTTGAAAATATTGTAAAGTGTAATGAAATAAATAAACTCAGGCGAATTTTCATTATATGCAGAAGATATGCTGTCTATAACCTGATCGGTTACATCCTGCATAATTTCTTTATTATTCCAAAAGGTTTCAAAAGTCTGCAAAAAACCTGCACTCATGGGTGCTTTCATTTTTGTGATTGCAAAGGCCGCGTTGTTTCCCTTTTCCACGCCGAGTTCTACAGCAGTAAACTCTTTTACAGGATTGTAGCTTGTGTCATCAACAAGCATAAACTCCGGCATATTTTGTTGCGTTGAATTGGATTTAAAAGTAACTTTGCGTTTAATCCATTCTGCACATTCTCTTGCAATGGCCTTTTGATTAAGTTCATTACGAAGTTTTACTTCAAACTCTGTTCCATAAAGGCTGCGTTCTCGGTCAAGACGGGGAATATAAAATTCTCTTTTTTCTTTTTTTGTCTTTTCTGCGACGAAGGTTGGAGAGGTAAAGATAAATTGGAGTTCATCAATATTTTTTAGTTCGGATTTTAGTTCCTGATAGGCATAAATGGAAAAACATGCTGCTGCTATTGAAATTTTACTTCCTGGCTTAATTTCTTCTTTAAGACTCTGACTAAGAGTTTTATCAACATTGTTAATAAACTCAGGAACTGCAACTTCCATTTATTTCTCCAAACTTTTGATTCACAAAATCATTTTATAAGTATCTGTCATTATACCATAAATTCTCCATTTTTGTTAGGTAGGTGACAAAGTTTTACAATATCTTAAACCTTGCGAACAAATAAAAAGAGCCTTCATATCTCTATGAAAGCTCTTTAACTGTGATAATTTTCACATGCAATAATCAAATAATCCGCATAGGTCACTAAGCAATCCAAAGGAACAAGGTCCTTTGGTCGGAAGTCCAGCAGAATGAAATGGGCTGGTTCGCAAAGTTGCGGGAGCTTTGTCGGAAGAACTTTTGGGGACTTTCTGACCGACCGCAACATTGCGAAAGAGTGATAAACCGGCGAGACGGTTTGGGGCCCTGCACAGAAGTTGATGTAATACAAAGTATTATGTCAACTTTTGTGTGGGGTCACACTGTAAATGGCAAGCCATTCAATCTGTAAAGAATAGCTAGTGTTACTCAAGCCGATATGATCTTATTTATAGACGAAAAGATTGCGTTTTTTATAGACCTTGCAAAACTATCACTTTGGTAGTATATTTTAATCAGATAGAAAACTATCACTATGGTGATAATTTGGAGGCTTTATGGCAGAAATGACTTTATATCATGGCTCTCTTGATTTGATAAAAAAGCCTGTCTTTGGATATGGAAAAACAAACAACGATTACGGTCTTGGCTTTTACTGCACTCAAAACCTTGAGCTTGCAAAGGAATGGGCTGCCCAGGACCCTGAAAAAGACGGCTGGGCAAATGAATATTCAATTGAAATTGACGGTCTTACATCACTTAATTTGAACGGTAGCGAATATACAATTTTGAACTGGCTTTCTGTTCTTGCAAAATACAGGGATTTCAGAGTTTCAACACCTCTCGCAAGGCATGGTAAAGATTATTTGATTGAAAACTTTTATGTTCCTGTTGAAAACTACGACATGATTGTAGGATATCGGGCTGATGATTCATATTTTTCTTTTGCCCGTGCTTTTGTGAACAATGAGATTTCCATTGCCCAGTTGGCTAAAGCGATGAAACTTGGAAAACTTGGTGAACAGTATGTTTTAAAAAGTCAGAAGGCATTTGAAAAACTTCATTTTAAGAAAACACATAAGTCACCCGCTGATGAATATTTTTCAAAACGAAAAGACAGAAACGAAAATGCAAACCTGGTATTCCGCAAAGAAGCAGAAAATGTTGATTTGGACGGAATATTCATGCGTGATATTTTGAGGGAGAAAATCAAAAATGATGATGAACGCTTACGATAGTATTTACCTTGATTCAGCAATGGAAAATCTCGGAGACGCTTTTGACTATGCAGTCAATGTCTGCAATATTTCTCTTTCAGATTTTTGTTCATACTTCATTGCCTGTGGTCTTGCCCGTCAGTACGGGGAAGGAAATCCCCGCTTTGTAATGGGCTTTTCCGGCTCTGAACTTGTTCAATATGCGGTTGAAAATGTAGGCTTAAAAATGGATTTTCCCCGACTGGATGCGCCATTTGATAAATCAGCTGAATATTGGACAGGCTGGATTCTGGCTTACATCCAGTGGAAAACTGGAATGCCATTTGAAGAAATTTTATCATACTTTTCTGTAAATGACTTAAGGAATCTTTACCCGACACTTCACGAAGCTCCTGAAGACAAAGCTGTTGATGTCTTTATTTCAATCTACAACTCCCGTAAAGAACCTACAAAACTTTATAAATACCGCAAAATAAGACATTACTCTCAAGTCCAGCTTGCAAAAAAAAGCGGCGTCAATCTGCGCTCAATCCAGATGTATGAACAGCGGCGTAAGAACTTGAATAAAGCATCTTTTGAAAGTGTTTATGCATTGTCCCGTGCATTAGGTGTAACGATGGAAGATTTGATGGAGTACGAAGTGGCATAAAGTTTCTTTAATGCTGATGATTATACTGCTTGAAAGACATATTGGAACCGGCCCAAAGCTTTCCTTCAAGAAGAAGTTTCTGGTAGTAATTTACAGCAAGCTTTCTTTGCGTGCAGCCGGTACTTTTTGCTGTTGTAAGCGTTCCGTCAGGCTTGTAAGTCTGATAGTAATAAATCTTTCTGCCGGATGGCATTGTCCTTTTAAAGACGAAAAAAGTCCTCTCTTAATTAAACCTCCAAGATAGAACTGTAGAGATTCGGACCTTCTGTCGCCTTTCAGTCTAAAAAAGGATTTCATTTTACTGACAATAGACAAAATTCATTAAAATAAAAAAACTAACCCGTTGTATTGCAATGAGTTAGTTTTGTTCAAAAAGAGCGGCAGAAGACATTTTGCGTTAAGAAATCGCTCAGGCGATTTAACATGCAAAGCATGTTTGCAAAATGCCCCTCGACGCCGGCCGATGAGGGGCAGAACCCGCAGGGTTCGACTCCCGTGTCAGCACAGGAAAATTGCTTGCAAATAAAAAAAAGCAAGTCTTAACTAGAAAGACTTGCTTTTACTAAGAGCGGCAGAAGACATTTTGCGTTAAGAAATCGCGCAGGCGATTTAACATGCAAAGCATGTTTGCAAAATGCCCCTCGGCGCTGGCCGATGAGGGGCAGAACCCGCAGGGTTCGACTCCCGTGTTAGCACAGAAAATTACCTGTAAATAAAAAAAGCTAAGTCTTAATTAAGAAGACTTAGCTTAAAGAAGAGCGGCAGAAGGGAGTCGAACCCTCGTCTCCAGCTTGGAAGGCTGGGGTAATA
>ERZ1026856.1438-NODE-1438-length-11952-cov-7.290662_pt1 | contig 11952 bp, 9 predicted proteins | sample MGYA00380158_ERZ1026856 | MGnify/ENA primary metagenome ERZ1026856 (study PRJEB33269, sample SAMEA4719794) | human gut metagenome | biome: human-associated habitat; feature: organic feature; material: feces | place: Cameroon | collected 2013-10 ...
CTATTATAAGAACAAGAAATAAACTCTTAAATCAAAATAACTATGACCGAAAAAATTCAGATGACCACTCCACTCGTAGAGATGGATGGCGACGAGATGACCCGTATTTTGTGGCAGATGATCAAGGATGAGCTTATCCTTCCGTTCGTTGACCTCAAGACAGAGTATTACGACCTGGGACTCGTTAAGCGCGACGAGACCGGCGACCAGATAACAAAGGACGCAGCCGAGGCTACAAAGCGTCTGGGCGTAGCCGTTAAGTGTGCTACCATCACACCTAACCACCAGCGCATGGACGAGTACAAGCTCCATCAGATGTGGAAGAGCCCTAACGGCACTATCCGCTCTATCCTCGACGGCACAGTATTCCGTACACCTATCACCATCCCGAGCATCCATCCTGCTGTGAAGAACTGGGAGAAGCCTATCACTATCGCTCGTCACGCTTACGGCGACGTTTACAAGAGCGTGGAGATCCGTGCCGACGAGCCGGGCGTAGCCAAGCTCATCTTCGACGGCGAGAGCGGCAAGCACGAGGAGGTTGTGGTTCACACATTCAAGGGTGCCGGCGTGCTCCAGGCAATGCACAACACCGACAAGTCGATACGTTCGTTCGCACACTCTTGCTTCAAATTCGCGCTCGACACCAACCAGAGCCTCTGGTTCTCTACAAAGGACACCATCTCGAAGAAGTACGACGCACAGTTCAAGATTATCTTCTACGAGGTATTCGAGGAGTACAAGGAGGAGTTCGAGAAGCGCGGCTTGGAGTTCTTCTACACCCTTATCGACGACGCTGTAGCACGCGTTATCCGCTCTAAGGGCGGCTTTATCTGGGCTTGCAAGAACTACGACGGCGACGTTATGTCCGACATGGTTTCTACCGCATTCGGCTCGTTGGCAATGATGACTTCTGTGCTCGTTTCGCCGGACGGCAAGTACGAGTACGAGGCTGCTCACGGCACCGTTACACGCCACTACTACAAGTATCTGAAGGGCGAGGAGACATCTACCAACCCGATGGCTACTATCTTCGCTTGGAGCGGCGCTCTGCGCAAACGTGGCGAGATGGATAACCTGCCCGAACTCGTGCGCTACGCTGATGCTCTTGAGGCTGCCTGCTTCGACACTCTCAACGAGGGTATCGTAACAAAGGACCTCGCAGGACTTATGGAAGGCGTTACTCCGCAGACCAAGAACTCTGCCGGCTTCATCGCTGCCATCCGCGAACGCTTGGAGAAGAAATTGGCATAAGATGCCCACTCTGCTGACACAAAATGCCGGATACATCTATCCGGCATTTTTGTGTCTATTCGGCAACTTATTTTATCATTGACATCTGATTAACATATTATCCTTACATAAATTTTGCATTTATTTATCCTACTTCTTTCTTTAATAACAAAACTTTTCACTATTTTTGCAGGGTAATATACAATGTTTTGATTTAAAATCATTCATTTGAAGTACAAGTAAACTGATTGTCAAACCTAAAATTGATTTAATAAGAAGCAGATAGATACACAAGGATGAAACGCTAAGAACATGGTTATTATAAAAATTACCATTTCGACAGAGACTAAGAACAGAGGTACTTGTACCTTTAATATTAATATAGCGTTTCCGTTCTAAGACTTTATAAAGATATTGAGCTTTTAGCTCTTGTTCTCTAAAATCCGAATACCGCCAATATTCAACTACAATGGGAACAAGCAGACGAAAGGTTCACGCTATAATGGCGTGAGCCGTTCTGTGCTTGCTATTGTAGTCGGTCACTTGGCGGTAACCGGGATTTTAAGCAAGCCACGAACGGTTCCGCTTTTTTTATGCCCTACTAAAATGAAGATATTCAAAGCCTTTATTACTTTTTTTATTCTGGTATCAGCAATTGCATGCAAGAATGAAAAGGTAGATATGAACGGTTATATGAAAGAACGAGACTCCTTAATGCAAGAAAACGAAGTAAGAACTCAACAACTTGCTGAACTTAATAGCGTTTTGGCAACTATAGCTACTGGTTTAGATAGTATAGCTATTCAAGAAAACATCCTTTTTACAAATAAAGGACGGGATGGTGTCATGCTTAACCGCCAACAAATTGCAGCCAACTTAAAAAGTATGGCTGATATTCTTGCTCGTCAAAGAACAAAAATTAAAATACTCCAAGATTCTTTAGCTAACAAGAATTCATCAGAAGGTATGGAACGGCTAAAGAAAGTTATAGAATTCCTTAACCTGCAGTTGGCAGAAAAAGACCAAGTTATCAAGTCTTTGCGTGCCAACTTGAACAACTCAAAGAAAGACATTTTGCAACTGCACACCACCCTTAACGACATGAAAACAAGAGTAAGTAGTGCTGAGAATAAGGCGCAAATTTTGACAACGGCATTATCACAGCAGGACGAGGTTATCAATGAATGCTATGTAAAGATTGGAACGAAGAAACAACTCTCAGCAGCAGGTTTGCTAAAAGGCGGTTTCTTGCAAAAGAAGAAAGTCAACTATGAGGGTATGGATAAAAGCAAGTTCAATGCCGTTGACATTCGCAAATTCCGTGAGATAACTTTGAAATCAAAGAATCCGAAGATTTTGACACCACAACCAAGCAATCGCTCTTTTCATTTTGAAGAAAGTGGCGACGGCAATTGTACGCTTGTCATAACCAATCCTACTCTATTTTGGAGCGTGAGCAACTTTCTTATTATACAACTCTAAAAAACTTTACAACTATGATTAAGAAGATTATCCTTTCTGCACTTTTAGTTATTGCATGTGCATTTGCAAAGGCTCAGAGCCAAAACGTTACCCATGTAGTTATGCGTGGAGAAACTATTGAAAGTATCGCCAATCATTATAATGTGAGTGTTGAGGACATCAACAAAGCAAATCCTAATATAGATGGGATTATATATGTGGGAATGAAACTTATCATACCAACAGATTTGTCCCTAATACAAGGAGAAGTAAAAGTAGAAAAGACACGAGAAAACGAAAATATGCAAAATAATTCTCATGTCTCACAGACACAAGTAAATAACTCCTCAAGAAATATAATAAACGATAAGAATGATACAAAATTAGGTTTTCAATTTGCAAGGGTAAAGGCTTCTTATCTTTTCCCTACTAAATTGGAGAAATCAACTCGTGGACATTACAGAAGTAGCTATAATTTGTCTTTTACAGTAGAAGGAGAATATGTTTTTAATCCCAATATATTTGCAGGTATAGGGTTGGGATACATGGTACAAGGAAGTTGCAATTCGGATAAAGAAGGTTTCAATTATCTGCAATACGAAAGTCAATATCACTATATCATGCTTCCTTTAAGCTTTGGCTACAGAATGCCCATCACAAAAAGCATACATTTTGACGCATATACGGGACCTACTTTTACGGGTATTGTTAGTGGCTATTCTAAATATAGAGCAAACACAAATGAAGATTGGAATAAGACCAAACTGAAAGATATGAAAAATGTCAAATATTTCACTCCTTTTTGGAACATCGGAGCACGAGTAAATTTATGGGATTTTGAGTTGGGTGCAGAGTATTGGTATTTGTTGACAAAAACAAATGAAGGAGGTAGTAAAAGAGCAATTGCAGCCCATTTTGCCTTACACTTTTAAGTATTTAACGGGGCCCTATTTTAACGGGACACTAATGATTGCCAATAGGAAATAAAACTTACATTTTTATAGCAAGAAATATCAACAATGTATAACTTAATACAAAACAGATGAAATCAAACAAATTAACAATTATGTTAATGTCTCTCGCCCTTATAGCAATGCCACTAATGTTAATGTCTTGCAGTAGTGAAGACATAGATACACCTAATCAAGACAAGACAGAGATTCGGCATAATGTTTCTATAGAAAACCAATTAAAAAATACTTCTTGGAAACAAGATAAACGAACTTGTGAAGGAAGAACTCTTACAAACATGGAAAGAGCCTTAATTTTTACATCAACACCTATAGAATTTGGAAACTATAGAACGTGCTATAGACTAAAATCTGGAAACAAATATAGTGGAATATGGTGCGTATTAGAAGATGGCTCTCTTTGGATTACTTCTTTTTATTCTGACTACGATGCGAAAGGAAAAGGAGAAAATGCATCTGGATATGGTAGTGGTAAACTGCAAATGCTTAAAAACACTACAAATGAGCTTGTTTACTGCATGAAGTTAAATTCAGGGGATAATTATTACTATTACACCTCTATAAATACAGATGGAGATGGTGATTCAAACAACGGTTCATCTTTATACGAAAAACCAGATATTAGCTTTAACGACTTTACCGCCTATCAAACAAAGCTAAAAGTGGTATATAAAATATACAACAAGGATAAGGCAAACGTGACCTCTGCTAAGATTTACTACGGCACAAGTCCAAATCCTACCAAGTCCATTTCAGCAACCGTTTCTGGCGTTCTTATTACGGCCAACATATCTGGCCTGAAGAAAGGCACAACTTACTATGTTAAGTGTGTTGCTACAGGTAAGGGAGGCACAACAACTAGCGAAACAACAAAAGTTATAACAAATTACTAATTTAAAGGTTGCGCACGACACGGAATCAAGTGTTTATATAATGAATTGGTTTAAATTTTCTTTCATGGCATTATTTATTGTCGCTCTTTCCGCCTGTGGTGACAGTAATGATGATGTAGGTGGCGGTGATACACAAGAGCCTGATACTCCTACGGAAATAGATATGTCATTGTTAGCCGGAACATGGGAATATGACTGGGACAATGACAACAATATTGACTATTTAAGCTTTGACGGTAGCGGCAATGGTGAACTTGTTGAGGCCGGAGGTTTATTCACAAATATCGAGTTTTTTACAAGAAGCTATAAATTTACATACAGAACGAACAACAACAATGTTACTTTAAAGTTCGCATCGGGTAAGAATGGAAAGATAGAAGTGACTTCATTGTCAAAAAATCATCTTACATTCAAGCGGACACAGTTTGAGTATTCATGGAACACATATGAACCTCAATATAGCAAAGTAAGCAGTAAGTCTGATTGGTTCTATTCAGAAGGACCTGCATCAGAAGATTTGACAACAAATGTTTGCGGAACGTATAAAGGAAAAGTGTACAATGCTGATGGAAGCGTTTTTGAGAAATACGCTCAAATTGTCATAGCTAAAATCAACAATTATTCTGTTGAAGTCAAAAACTCATGGAATAGAAAATTGGATGATGTATGTTATTTAGATTGGAACAGACGAAATGACAGTTCCATTGAGATTTATCGCGAGTCGGGTTCTTATCCATATACAGTGACAGGTGAAGACATAGAACTTGGGTATCTCACTGGTGGTGGCTCAATGACTTTTAAAGGAAGCAAAAATGAAGACATCGGTGATGGCAAATTTTATAGTGGAACAATAGGTGGCCATGACTATGTAGATCTTGGACTCAGTGTCAAATGGGCAACTTGTAACATTGGAGCAAATGACTTAGAGGCGTATGGTGATTATTATGCATGGGGTGAAACCAAGAGCAAAGATAGCTACACATGGAGTAACTATCTTGTTGAGGAAAACAAATGCGGAACCTCCGCAGACCCTTTGAACAGCTATGTTTCCTCAACAAAATCAATTGCTTCTACCAAATATGATGCAGCCTATTCATTATGGGGTTCAAAATGGCGTATGCCCACAAAAGCTGAAGTTGAAGAATTGTTGGACAAATGTACGTTCTATTGGTCTACTGATTATATGGTCAATGGCTGTGTCGTAGTTGGTCCAAATGGGAACAAACTGTTCTTGCCTGCATCTGGGGGTATTGACAACAAAGCAAATGAAACAAAAAGCAAGCGTGGTTATTATTGGATAGCTTCATCTTATGACAAAAAAACAGCTTATTATTTACGCATAGGGGATGGAATAAACGACATTCTAAATTATTCAAGATTTACAGGACGTACCATTCGCGCTGTCGTGAAATAAGGTTTATATCCTTTAATTTAATCATAGAATGATTTTAGCGCAAAAAGAACCAAAGTGGTAATAACAACGTAGTTTGGATGCTGCTATCCAAAATTCCAAATGAATAATTATGATAGTGGTGCCTGTTGACAAGAAGTATTTGTGTCTACGCTCGGAGGAAGATGGCGAAATGATATTAGAAGACATGGCTGGATATTTTTCTGAGTATCAAGAAGCATCGCGCATATTCGACTTGGGCAACTATAAGAAGGCCTACGACTTGTTTGAATCTACCATACGCAATCATGGCAAATATCTGCCTTGCGAGGAAGCGTATTTTGGCAAAGCCATGTGCGCCTATCATCGTAAGAAATGGAGTACGGCCGTTGAAGGCTTTGAACAGGTTATCAGCATAGAGCATTGTCCTAAAGAGCTAAAAAAGCAAAGCCGTAAACTAATGGCCGAGGCGGAAGAGCAACGTGATGCACGAGCAGAACGCACGGCCAGCATTTTTAGCAGTCTGTTTCAAACCATAGCCGAAGCGGGCACTGCCTACATGGCAGCCAGCCAGGCTAACAATGGTATGGCTGGATACAACTATGCGTCTATGCCACAAGGCACCAGTTTAGGAAGTATGAACAATGCAGAGTTTACAAACTATGTAAATACAAGCCTTGGTCAGCTTGTCAACTACTCGATGATGCAAGTGGCAATGCAATGGAAGCAAGAAGAAATGCAAATGAAAACAAGCTTCGCCGCATCTTATCGCCAGCTTCACGGTAAAGACCCATCAGAAGAAGAAGTACAAGCCGTATACAACAGCTGTATGCAAAGCAAAGGCAATGCATACCAAGCCGTGCAGCAAGCAAGCAGCGGACTGTATGACAGAGAATTGGGGGTGAGTAGAAATTCTTCTTCAGCATCAGCCAGCTCTGGTGGCTACAAATGCAAGAAACTATCAGCTACAGACAAGGCTCATTGTAATGACACTGGGATATGTCAGAACTGCAACGGAAACAAGGTCACTCTTGACATGCTTGGCAATACGATAGAATGTAAAGTGTGTTATGGCAAGGGCGTTTGCCCATCATGCCAAGGCAGATGATAACGAAAATTATTAAATTAAAGGTTGCGCACGACACGAATGAAGTGCATAAAGGAATGAAGAACTTTAGAAACTTGAAGTTGATTGCCATGATATTGACAACAATAATGGCTACCACCACATTCGTAGCATGTGATGGTAGCGATGATGACGAACAGGATGAATGGAATTCGTCTAATGACAATGGGGACGACAGCAGTTCAGACCCAACTTATAAACTTGTAAAGAAGAACATTTCTGCAAGCGTCAGCTATGGAGATTATAGTTGGAACATTTCTATAAAATCCAAGTTAGCCAGTGTGTTTCCTGGTAAATCTATAACCTACGGAGTGGAAAGTGGTTATGGCGACTATCAGTATTATGAGCATTTCAAGTTCAAGAATTCTTATATTCAAAAGAAGGACGATAATGGTAACATGACGATAAGCTACCCTATATTCGTTGGCAATGAATATGCAAGCGAAGGTTTGTATTGGAGCAGCTATAAAGCCTTGAAAGTAAAAAGGGCTAATGGAGAGAAACTTAGCAGTAGTGAACAAGACTTGTGGAATGATATAGTAAAATACATGAACGCAAAAGAGAGTAAAGCCAAATCAACCTATTGTGGTAGACTCTATGCACAGTTTGACAACAAAAGATATGTATATTATACATTTGGCCAAAAGCCTTCATCTAGCACAAACAATGGCGGTGGAAGTTCTAAGAATGATGGTGGTACGAGTGGAGGCAGCACTGGAGGTTCTACTTCATACGAGAAGCCAGACATAGCCTTTAACGACTTCACAGCTTATCAAACCAAGTTGAAAGTGGTATACAAAATATACAATAAGGATAAGGCAAAGGTGACCTCTGCCAAGGTTTACTATGGTACAAGTTCAAATCCCACAAAGTCTGTTTCAGCAACCGTCTCGGGCGTTCTTATTACGGCCAACATATCTAGCCTGAAGAAGGGCACAACTTACTATGTTAAGTGTGTTACTACAGGTAAGGGAGGCACAACAACTAGCGAAACAACAAAAGTTATAACAAATTACTAATTTAAAGGTTGCGCACGACACGAATGAAGTGTATAAAGATATGATAAAGAAAGTGTTTTATAGTATTGCTATTACAACCTTACTACTTGTCTTCAGTGCATGTTCAAGTAATGACGATGACAGCAATAAAGGAGGAAACGTATCGAAAGGTATAATTGGCACTTGGGCAGTAAAAAATATGTCATGTTTAGAATCAGGGAAACAGGGAGCCGACATTCTTACATATACAACCAACAATAAGATGGAAGCCAAACACTATGAAGATAAAACTGGTTACGGTATCTATAAATATGACGACACGTATACGGGCTCATGGTCGGTTGACAGAGATAGATTATGGATGAAGATGCCTGTACAATGGATAGGGCCCAATAACTTGAAAATAGTAGACATTCAAGAAGACAAAATTAGCTTTAGCCCTTGGGGTAAAGAAGGCGTATACACTACTATGGAAAAATATGCAGAACCCGAAAATAACATATATGGCTATTGGGAATTGACAAAATGCACAGGTACATTAACGAAAGATAATGGCAAGGTGTATAATATAACTGATGGAGCCTTTACGTTCAATTATATGTATTTCTCAAAAACAGAACTACAAAAACACAAAGGCTATAATGGTGTGATATTAGACGGGAACGAGAGATGTGTGCAATTAATGAATTATGATTTTGACGGTTCAAAGATTGTAATATATAAAGTAGACAATGGAAGATTCTTGGATGGCGATTTTACAATAAAGAGTATGTCAAACGACCACATCATTTTACATTTTTATGGTCATGATGCCCCAACAGAAATCGTTGACATAGATATGTACCTGAACAGAATTCCTACATTCCTTAATCAATAATTATTACGACTAAAAAGATATTACTATTTTATTATTCAACAAGAAAATGAGAACGATTAAAAGAAATGCATCATTTATTATGCTACTCCTTTTTGGGGTACTAATTACCACGCTTACTTCTTGCAGTAGTGACAACGAAGAAGGAGGCAAGTCTTCTGAAATAATAAGGACATTAAAAGCTAACAAATGGATATCCAAGGATGCTTCTATGGGAGAAGGGAATAATGATCATGTTTGGGTTGACGTAGAAAGTACCACTTTATATTTTACATCCGACAATGCAGGTGTGATTTATTGGGTCCAAAAAGACTATGATTCAGACTTAGGGAATAATCATACTTATGATTATGAACCTTTTACTTATACAGTTGATGGTAATAAAGTTATTGTGAAGACAGAAACTCACACAAAAGATTTAACTCTTTCTGGTAATTATTTATCAGATAATAGTGGAGTTTATGAGGCTTCGCCAATATCTTCTGGAGATTATGAGTTACTAAATAAGATTTCTCCAAAGACAGGTAAATGTGGTAATAGTTTGTCATATATTTATTATCCAAAGACGCATGTTCTAAGTATTTACGGAACAGGGAAGATGAAGGACTTTTCTACCACCAATCAACCTTGGCATGATTTGTATATTGAAAATGTTGAGATACAAGACGGATGTACATCTATTGGAGCGAATGCGTTTACAAACATTCAACATGTGACCAGTGTTGAACTTCCACGCACTCTGACGGAAATAGGAGCAAACTCTTTTGCAGGCACCCTTATAACAAAGTTGACAATATACGATAATGTTATCAAAATCGGTGAAGGTGCTTTCGGAAATTGTAATTATCTCAAGACAGTATATTTAAGTGACAATCTAGAAGAAATTGGTGCTGATGCTTTTCATGCGTGTCCAGTTTCTGAGACCGCATTTTCTCTACCAAAGACATTAAAACATATAGGAGATAGAGCCTTTATGGGATGGAAGATAGGCACGCTGACCTTGAATAACGATCTGGAAACTATAGGAAATGCATGTTTCACTGGCGTAAAAGGTACAATAAGCATTCCTAACTCTGTTAAGAGCATTGGAGGTTTAGCTTTTGAAGGTTCTTTTAATAAGGTTGTCATAGGAACAAGACTTACCGATTTGGCAAAAAGTGCATTTGCAAGCACTGCTTCTTCAGGACAATTTTATGTAAACTTAGGAGTTCCTCTAACTATGGACGGCTGTATATTCAATGGAAATGTCTCGGATGATGACATTCAAAAGAAATGGACATTGTATGTACCCAAAGGATCCAGGACTGCATACTCAAGTAATGTGTATTGGAAAAAATTTGGTAGTATTGTAGAAGATGCTTCTTTAACTTCAGGGAATGGAGAGCCTGACAACAGTGGTAATAACGGGAATGGGGAGCCTGGAAATGATGATGGCCAACTAGTCCCTAAATACGATTACAAAAATCTAACCTATATGATAGATGGTGTAACGTATAAAATGGTACTTGTGGATGGTGGCAATTTTGCTCCGTTCTATATCATGCAGACAGAGTTACCGCCAAACGCAAGCTTTATGATAGGTTACGATTACGTCGGTGTCTTAAATCAGAATCTCGATGTTGCTGTTATAAAGTCGGAATTCCGCGTATTTATAGACAAATTGAGAGAAGCTACAGGCATAGCCTTTCGACTACCAACCACTTTCGAATGGATGGTTGCTGCAAGAGGAGGAAAATATAGTAAGGGCTTTACTTATTGTGGAAGTAATTCTATAGATGATGTTGCTTGGTATAAAGGTAATAGCAGTTATAGAATTCACGATATTGCAACTAAGAAGCCTAATGAATTAGGCTTGTATGATATGTCAGGAAATTATGCAGAAGTATGTAATGATACGGATGACTTATACCACATTGATGGAAATTTATGTGGTGGAAATTGGTCGGAAGAAGCGAAATTTTGCAAATCAACATATGCAAAACCGCAACCCGAGAGTGGCAAATTAGGTAACACTATCTATAAGAATAAAAACGCATTTAACACTAAATACGAAACGATTAGATTAGTATATTCCGTTCCTAAATAAGAGAATAAGGGCTGTCCTCAGACAGCCCTTATTCTTTACTTCTTCTTTCTCGGCTTGCGGCGTGCCCATCCTTCTTCAGAGAAGTCTGGCTCATCGCCTTTGAGCTGAATGTCGGGATTGTTGATGAACTGTCGCCAGTCGTCCTTGCGTCCGCTCTCGTATCGCGATTGTCCGCGCTGACCACGCTGCGAGCGGTTGCGTCCCTCCATCTCGTTGCGGCGCTTGGAGCGCTTCTCGTATGGGTTAGCATCGTTCGCTGCGTCCTTACGGCGCGATGTGCGACCACCGTCGCGGTCGGAAGAGCGGCGCGAGCCACGCTTTCCGTCGCCACTTGCAGCAGTCGTGTCGTCGGCATCGTTGCAGCGCACGGTGCGGTTGCGGTATGTGGCTCCGTTCAGCGCGCGCATCACCTTCTCGGCATCCTGCTCCGGCACCTCTATGTACGAGATGCGGGCAAGCAGATCGATGTGTCCCACCTCCTGACGGCCATGCACATTGCGGTTGAGGAACTGCATCACCTCGCCCGGATAGAATCCGTCGTCCTTACCGAGGTTTATGAACAGACGGCGATAGCCTGCCTCCGGCGCACGCTTCTCGCGCTTTCTGCCGTCGCGACCCTCACCACGCTCCTTGCGGTCGCGGCTTGTAGAAGGCTTCTGTATCTCCGGCGCATTGGCGTAGTACTTCAGGAACTTGCCGAACTCCAGCGACACAATCTTCTTCAGAATGTCTTCCTTGTCGAAGTATTCGAAGTGACGGTTGATGTCCTCCATGAACGGTGCTATCTGCTCGTCGTCCACGTCCACCTTCTCAATCTCGTCGATAGCCTTAAAGAGCTGCTTCGAACAAATCTCCTGCGGCGTAGGCAGCGTGCCGTCAACGAACTCCTTGCCTATCACGCGCTCCACTTCGCGCACACG
>ERZ1026856.1439-NODE-1439-length-11952-cov-4.044213_pt1 | contig 11952 bp, 10 predicted proteins | sample MGYA00380158_ERZ1026856 | MGnify/ENA primary metagenome ERZ1026856 (study PRJEB33269, sample SAMEA4719794) | human gut metagenome | biome: human-associated habitat; feature: organic feature; material: feces | place: Cameroon | collected 2013-10 ...
CCGGTGTTATGGCTTCCCGTACCATCGAGAACGAGCGTGACCGCCGTATGACCATCATGACCACCACCTTCATCCCCTGCGGCGCAAAGGTCCCCTTCATCTCCATGATCGCCGGCGCCATCTTCGGCGGCAGCGCATGGGTTGCGACCTCCGCATACTTCGTCGGCATGGCCGCGATCATCGTCTCCGGTATCATGCTCAAGAAGACCAAGATGTTCTCCGGCGACCCCGCACCGTTCGTCATGGAGCTTCCCGCATACCATATGCCCACTCTCGGCAACGTCCTGCGCAGCATGTGGGAGCGTGGCTGGAGCTTCATCAAGAAGGCCGGCACCATCATCCTTCTGTCCACCATCTTTGTCTGGTTCACCACTTACTTCGGCTTTGCTGAGGACGGCTTCCGTATGCTCGCCGAGGATGAGATGGATAAGTCCCTGCTCGCCGCCGTCGGCGGAGCCATCGCATGGATCTTCAAGCCCCTCGGCTGGGGCGACTGGCAGGCTGCCGTTGCTTCAATCACCGGCCTTGTCGCAAAGGAAAACATCGTCGGCACCATGGGTATCCTCTATCCGGACGGCTGGCCCGAGATCGCTGCTAACTTCACCCGGATCTCCGGCTACTCCTTCCTCGTATTCAACCTTCTCTGCGCTCCCTGCTTCGCGGCCATCGGCGCTATCAAGCGTGAGATGAACTCCCGGAAGTGGACTTGGTTCGCCATCTGCTATCAGTGCGGCTTTGCTTACGCTGTGGCTCTCATGATCAACCAGTTCGGTATGGCCTTCACCGGCAGCATCAATGTACTCGGCACGATCGTCGCGGTCGCTGTCCTTGCGTTCATGCTCTACATGCTCTTCAAGCCCTACAAGGAGGCCACGAAGCTCACCAAGTCCGTTTGATCGTTCCACATTCACCACAGGTTCATCAGTTCAGTACATTTCAATCATCTTTCAGTCAGTTTCTTAAGTCAGGAGGCAGATCATGTTAGGATGGATACAAAGCAACGCCGGCACAATAATCGTTTTATTGATCGTTGCGGCTATTGTGGCGTTGATCATCGTCAATCTGGTCAAGGATAAGAAAAAAGGCAAATCGTCCTGCGGAAGCGGTTGCAAAGGCTGTCCCATGAGCGGCTCCTGCCACAACAACAAGCCATAACCTACCGTCAGCCCCTCGGCTCTTTATGAGCCGGGGGGCTGATATCATTTTTACCTCCGGGCCGCGACCATCATTTTTTGCTTTGATGATTGACATTTCACGGTATGGGTGATATAGTAACGAATTGTAACCATAATGTAATTTTTAGTTATCGTTTTGCGGCATTCATTCTTAATACTTCTTCACTTTTATTTTGACGATAGCTGTTGTATAATGATACTCGGATAACGGAGGCGAACAATGAAAAAAAGTGTAAAAATTATCCTGATCGCAGTGTGCTGCGTGTTTTTGGCGGTTTTCCTCGTCAGCGGGTTCAAGGTCTATTCCATACTGCACGAGTACAAGGTTGCGGAAAACATGTACAGCGATCTAAATGACAAGTTTGTTACCACTCCCCCACCCTCCGCGACGAAGGCACCCGTAAAAGACGGTGAGACAAAGCCGGAGGAAGAGAAAAAGCCCAACTCCCCCATCAATGTCGACTTTGATCTGCTGCTTCAGCAGTGGCCGGATGTCAAGGGCTGGCTCTACAGCGAGGGAACGGTAATAAACTATCCCATCGCACAGGACCCCAACGATACCGACAACGAAAAGTATCTCTACAACTTCCTTGACGGTACCTACAACGGCAGCGGGACGCTGTTCATCGACTACCGCTGTGCCGGAGACTTTTCCGGAGAGACCACCATCATCTACGGCCACCATATGAACGACGGCTCGATGCTCGCGTCCATATGCAAGTATGCGGAGCAGGACTACTACAACGAACACCCGGTCATGTACCTGAACACCCCCGGCCAGAATTACCGGCTCGATATTTTCAGCGCGTACATAACCGACGCGGACGGCTCCACCTACACCTTCAGCTTCAATGACAGAGCCTCCTACGAGTGCTACCTTGACTCCGTAATGCGATGGTCCTACGTCGACACCGGCGTGGAGGTAACGGCCGACGATAAGATAGTGATATTCTCCACCTGCACCTACGAGTATGAAAATGCCCGCTTCGTGCTGCTCGCAAAGCTCGTCCCCCTGGAACCCGACGTCTGATCTGGTATCCGCCCAGCATTTTCTCCCCTCGCATTCGTTCCTGACGGAAAATAAGATATTATGTAATCTTAAGAAATTATTTTTCATTTTCCTATTGCAATTTCCGAAGGCATTAGTTATAATGCAACTGTCATAAGTTACAAAACGGTAAAATTTATATGACAATTTTCCGTTCTGTGTTTTGTATGTATTTTTATTTGAGGTGATTTAGCATGAAGAAGACATCCAAATCCATTCTTAGCCTCCTGTTAGTATTTCTCTTCGTCTTCCAGTTCGCCGGCTCCGCCGGTATCGCGGCATTCGCCGACGATGACACGGACAAAGCCGAAGAGACCGAGACCTTCTCCGTCGCAATAAAGGTCGACGGCGAGGATTACACAGCTCCAGTCTCCCGTGCAAAGCTCAAGGGCGGCGTAGAGTTCACCCCCAGCGAAGGCGCTTACGTCAAGTCCGTTTCCGTTAACGGCATCGGCGTTACCGGCTTCTGCATTGCAGAGGGCCGCGTCCTCACCATAGACAGCGATGCCGTGATCGACATGCTCAACGATGTTGACGGATTCGCAAACGTTGACTCCTTCACCGTCTCCGCAGAGGTCGAGAAGCTCCCCGAGGGTCTTGAGAACATCACCGCCCCCGCAGCCGACTCCGCTGAGCTTGGCGAAGGCAGAGAATTTGTCTGCTGGAAGTACAAGTACGCCAACAAGGCTATCGTTCTTGTTGAGGCCGGCGAGACCTTCACCCCGTTCATGAGCTGCGAGCTTATCGACTCCATCTCCCGTGCGGTCGAGTCCAACAACTCCGGTGATGCGCAGCCCACGCTTAGCGCACCCCTCTTGTCCCCCGCCGGGACGGGCGCCGGCACTCCCACTGAAACGTATTATAAAGTGACCATCAAGGCCAACGACGGCAGCAAGCCCTATGACGGACAGCCCGCCCCCGCGCTTGACAACAGCAAGTTCACCATCGAGCAATTTGAAACCAACGACGCCTCCCTGACCCCGGTCGATAAGGGCAAGGTTTCCGTTTCCGGCATTGTCCTCTCCTACGACAAGGACATCAAGGATACCTATCAGGTCGGCGACTACGCCATCAAGGCTGACGTCTCCGCCGCAAAGGTCAGCTACGACGGCAAGGAGCTTGACTCCGCCAAGGTCACTGTTATACCCGAGGACGGCAAGTTCTCCGTCACCAAGGTCAACCTCGTCATCAAGGCCAAGGACGTCAGCAAGACCTACGACGGCTCCAAGCTCCCCGGTGACTTCGTTGCCGAAGGTCTGCTCGGCGGTCACACCGTCTCCGGCGTCAAGTACATCGGCGAGACCAGCGCGGTCTGCAACACCACCTATAAGCTCGACAAGAGCTCCGCGATCACCATAAAGAACTCCGGCGGCTCCGATGTGTCCAGCGTTTACAACGTCACCATCTCCGAGGACGCTGCAAAGTACGTCATCACCGCCCCCAACGAGAAGGTAAAGCTCTCCGTCAAGGCAGCGGACGTAACCAAGAACTACACCGGCAGCCCCATTGAAGGCTCCATCACCATAGACGGCACCCTCCCCGAGGGCGCGACCGTCAAGGCCGTGTACGAATACAAGGATGAGCATACCGCCATCGGCACGCACAAGTACTCTCTCAAGAGCATTTCTGTCATGCAGGACGGCTACGATATCTCCTCCATGTTCGACATCAACCTCAGCTATGTTGAGGCTACCCTCACCATCATCGGCCACAGCTACACCATTACCGTCAAGGACGCCGTCAAGGAATACGACGGCAAGCCCCTCAAGGCCAGCGACTACAGCGTGACCGGCCTTATGGAAGGCGACCGCATTTACGCCATCAGCTTCACCGGCGAGCAGACCGAGGCAGGCTACTCCTACTCCGACGTAGACACCAAGTCCATCATCATCCACAACTCCAAGGATGAGGACGTCACCGCCTCCTACTCCGCTCCCACCGTCAACAAGGGCAAGCTGACCGTCGGCAAGCTCGAGTTCACCGTCACCGCAAAGGACGCGACCAAGATCTACGACGGCAAGCCTCTCACCTGCAACCAGTACGTCCTCTCCGGCACCGACAAGGCAAAGCTTGACAAGCTCGGCAGCTGGACTCTCAACGTAGTCGTCTCCGGTTCCCGCGTCGAGGTCGGTTCCTCCGCGAACAAGGTCGGCACCGTTGAGCTGAAGGTCGGCGACATCGTGGTCGACGCAAAGAACTACTCCGTTATCCGCAAGGACGGCACCCTTACCGTCGAGGCGGACAGCACCAAGCCCACTCTCACCATCACCGTTGAGAGCAAGACCAAGGTCTATGACGGCACCTCCCTCATCCTCGACCCGAAGGCCTACACCGTCAGCGACAGCCTCCCCTCCGGCTATTCCATCGAGGTCACCCTTGAGAAGGCTTCCATCACCGCAGTCGGCTCCAAGACCGTGAGCGTCGACAGCTACAAGATCTACAGGAACAACGTTCTGGTCAGCGACCCCGCCGAGTACCCCTTCAACGTGGCGCTCAAGACCGGTACCCTCACCGTTACCAAGTACCCCATCACCATCACCGCTGACAGCGGCACCAAGTACTACAACGGCAAGGAATTCGTCCTCAACTCCGTTACCATCACCGCCCCCAACAACAAGCTGGTCGACGGCCAGAAGGCCGAGATCACCGTTGAGGCTCAGGACAGCGCCGGCAACAAGGTCAAGGCCATTAAGGTCGGCAAGTACTACAACGTTGTCACTCAGGTAGTCATCAAGGACGGCAACACCGACGTTACCTCCAACTATGACATCACCACCATCAACGGCACTCTCACCATCAAGAACAGCAACGGCAACCCCAAGACCGGCGATACCTCCAACATCGGCGTATGGGCAACCGTTCTGGCAGTGTCCGCTGTAGCGGTCGCCTGCATAGTCGTGGTAGTTATCGTCCGCGGCAAGAAGAAGTCCAAGTAACAGCAATATAAACTGACCGGCGGCCCTTACAGGCCGCCGGTTTTTTACGCGTGCTGTTCGGGTCCTCCCCTGCCGCATATACGACAAATGCCGCACCTTTCGGTGCGGCATAAGCTTTGTTCGATCAATAGTAGCGCTTGTTCTTGTTCTTGCGTGCTGCCTCGGACTTCTTGCGGCGCTTGACGCTGGGGCTCTGATAGTACTCTTTCTTTCTCAGATCGGCCAGGACACCGGACTTGGCGCAGCTGCGCTTGAATCTCTTAAGAGCGTTGTCCAGAGACTCGTTTTCCTTGACGTAAATTTCAGACATGTATTTCCCTCCCTCCAAATGCGCCTTGCGGCGCACAAAGGGCCAACTAATTGGCTTTTAACAAAAGTATTATAAAGGCTAACGGCTGAATTGTCAATAATTAGTTTGCGCTCTTGAGGATCAAATTGACGATTTTATTCTTTACGACAATGGTCTTAACGAGCTGCATGCCCTGCATGAGCCGCTGGATCTTCTCGTCCGCGCAGGCGGCGGCAACGATGGTCTCCTCGTCGGCGTCGTTCGCCACTCTGATCGTGGTCTTGAGCTTGCCGTTTACCTGCACAGCCATCTCATGCTCCGCGTCGACGGTCTTGGCCTCGTCATACTCAGGCCAGTCGGACTGCATGGCCATCTTGCCGTACTTCGCGGCAAAGCCGGTCTGCTCCCACATTTCCTCGGCAATATGAGGCGCGAAGGGAGAGAGGAGCTTGATGAGATACTCGAGGTCGCCCTTGGTGAGGCCGTTTGAATAGAACGTATTCACAAGGCTCATGAGCGCCGCGATAGCCGTATTCATCTTCAGGCTGTCGATGTCGTCGCCGACCTTCTTGACGGTCTTATGGATGATGGCCTCGTTCGCCTTGGAGACCTCGCCGTCCTTCACGATATCCAGCAGGCCCCAGCAGCGGTCGAGGAAGCGCTTGCAGCCCTTGACTGCCTCGTCGGACCAGGGTACGGCCTTTTCAAAGTCGCCGATGAACATGATATAGGTACGCAGAGTGTCGGCGCCGTAGGCCTTCACAACGTCGTCGGGGTTGACCACGTTGCCGAGGGACTTGGACATCTTGACGATCTGCTGGTCGGCCATATCGCCGTACTTCTCGCGCAGATACGCTCTTGCGCCCTTCTCGCTGCCGTACTCGCTGACGAGCCTGTCCTGCTCCTCCTTGGGGAGGTTCGCGAAGTTGCGGGGGTTCTGTCCGAGTATCATGCCGTGGCTCGTGCGCTTGGCGTAAGGCTCCGGAGTATGGACGACGCCGATATCGTACAGGAACTTGTGCCAGAAGCGGCTGTAGAGCAGGTGCAGCGTGGTATGCTCCATGCCGCCGTTGTACCAGTCCACGGGTCCCCAGTAGTTCTCAACGTCCTTATTGACAAGCTCCTTGTCGTTGTGCGGGTCCATGTAGCGCAGGAAGTACCAGCTCGAACCGGCCCAGTTGGGCATGGTGTCGGTCTCGTGCTGGGCGGGGCCGCCGCACTTGGGGCAGGTACAGTTGACCCAGTCGGTCATGGCCGCGAGGGGGCTTTCGCCGTTGTCGGTGGGCTGATAGCTCTCGACATCGGGCAGGAGCAGCGGCAGATCCTTTTCGTCCATGGGGACCCAGCCGCACTTGGGGCAGTTGATGATGGGGATAGGCTCGCCCCAGTATCTCTGGCGGGAGAACACCCAGTCACGGAGCTTGTAATTGACCTTTTCAACGCCGATCCCCTGCTCCACGACGTATTTCTTCATGGCGGGGATAGCCTCCTTCACGGTCATGCCGTTGAGGAAGCCGGAGTTGACCATGATGGCGCTGTCGTCTTTGGCGACAAATGCCTCCTTGGTGATGTCGCCGCCGCTGACGACCTCGACGATGGGCAGGCCGAATTTGGTGGCAAACTCCCAGTCGCGCTGGTCGTGGCCGGGAACGCCCATGACGATACCCGTGCCGTAGCCCATGAGGACGTAGTCGGAAACGTACATCGGGACGAGCTTTCCGGTGACGGGGTTGGTGACCTCGACGCCCTTGAGGCAGACGCCGGTCTTATCCTTGTTCAGCTCGCCGCGCTCAAAGTCGGACTTCTTGGCGGCCTCGGTCTTGTATGACTCGACCTCGTCCCAGTTCTCTATCTTATCCTTCCACTTGTCAAGATAGGGGTGTTCCGGGGAGATGACGACATAGCTCACGCCGAAGAGAGTATCGGCGCGGGTGGTGTAGACGGTTATATCGTCCGGCATGTTGGTCTTGAAGGTGATCTCCGCGCCGGTGGAGCGGCCGATCCAGTTTCTCTGCTGGGTCTTGACGCGCTCGATATAATCCAGATCGTCCAGATCGTCCAAAAGCCTCTGGGCGTACTTGGTGATGGCCAGCATCCACTGGCTCTTTTCCTTCTTGATGACCTGGCCGCCGCAGCGCTCGCAGACGCCGTTGACGACCTCCTCGTTGGCGAGGACTATCTTGCAGTCGGTACACCAGTTGACGGGAATGCTGGTCTTATAGGCGAGGCCCTTCTTGAACATCTGAAGGAATATCCACTGCGTCCATTTGAAGTAATCGGGGTCGGTGGTGGCGAAGCAGCGGTCCCAGTCAAAGCCGTAGCCCAGCATCTTGAGCTGGTCCGAGAAGCGCTTAACGTTGCGTGCGGTAACGTCTGCGGGACGCATATGGTGCTGTATGGCGTAGCGTTCCGTCGGCAGACCGAAGGCGTCGTATCCGATGGGGTAGAGGACGTTATAGCCCTGCATTCTCTTTTTGCGGGTCACGATGTCGATGGCGGTGTAGGGTCTGGGGTGGCCGACATGGAGTCCGTCGCCGGAGGGGTACGGGAACTCGATAAGGCCGTAGAACTTGGGCTTATCGCTGTTATTGTCCGCGGCGTAGGGCTTGGTCTCCTCCCAGCGCTGCTGCCACTTCTTTTCAATTGCGGAAAAATCGTATTTCATTATTCTATCCCTTTCCAAAATCAAGAATTTCAGTCCGTTCTGCCCCTGTAATCAGGGGCGCGGAAGGGATGAGATATCAACGACCTTTTCGCTCTGCTCGGGCAGGGGCAGGCTCGCCGGGTCGACTACCTGAGAGTCGCTCCACAGGCGTTCAAGATTATAGAATTTACGCGCCTCGTCGGTGAAAACGTGGACGATGACGCTGCCGAAGTCCATCAGCACCCAGATGTCCGAGCGCAGGCCCTCGCGGCGGATGAGATCCTCGCCGGCCTCCGAGAGACGCCTGTCTACCTCGTCCACGAGCGCCTTGACATGGGGCGCGGAGGTGCCGCTGCAGATCACGAAATAATCCGCCAGCACTGTCTGCTCCGCGGTCTTGAGGACGGTGACGTCCCTTGCCTTTTTATCGTCCAGCGCCTTCGCGGCGAGGGCTGCTATTTCAGCGGGAGTAAGCATTGTTATTCCTCCTTAGAATTGTACCAGATGTAAGCCTCGACCGAGTTCCTGTGCGGCTCGACGTTCTGCTCGCGGATATGCTCAAGGCTCATCTCCAGCGCGAGCGCCATCGCGCCGTCGATATCCTCGCGGCACAGCTCGCGGAGCCTGCCGATACCGTCGAAGCTCCTTGTCGGCTCCGTCATGTCCGCGAGATAGATTATCTTTTCAAGAGGCGTCATGTCCGGCTTGCCTGTGGTGTGCCAGCGTATGGCCTCGTACACCTCGTCGGGAACACCGAAGCGATCGCGCGCGAGCGCGGCCCCTGTCAGCGCATGCAGAAGCTGGGGACACCTTAGCTCCGTTTCGTCGGGAATGATACCATATTTGCGGCACAATATCAACTGTTCGTCGAATTTTTGTTTCTTGGTTATATCGTGCAGTATCCCGGCCTCGGCCGCGGTCTCCGGGTCCTCGCCCCAGCGGCGGGCGAGCATGACGGCCTCGCTCTCGCAGCCGGCCACATGTGCGATACGGCTGGGCTTGACAAGCTCCATCGCCTGCTCGCGCAGCCAGCGAAGCTCCGGCTGGGACTCGTACATGCGGCGGCGGATTATCTCGGCATAGACCTCGCCGTCGAGCATATCCGCCCCCTGACGAAGACGCAGCCGGCGGCGGATGTCCCGTGAACTCATTGAGACGGGGACATGCTCGATCATCCGCACCCGCGCCCCGCAGTCGCGGCGCAGGTGGGCGCACATCCGCTCCGTCTCCGCGTCGCCGCCCTCCTCGCGGGAAAGCACCGCAAGGGTGCAGTGTTCGAGAATAAAGCTGAATCTGTACCAGTTCTCGAGCTTCAGCAAAAGGTCCGCGCCGAGGATGAGCGTGATCTCACTTCCGGGATAGAGGCGCATAAGGCGCTCCACCGTCTCCGCCGTGAAGCTCTTTCCCCCGCGGGCAAGCTCCATGTCAGAGACCTCGGCTCCGTCTATACCCCGAAACGCAAGTTTACATAACGCAAGTCTTTCCTCCGGTGACGGGCTTCCCGGCTCTTCGTCCTTGTTGGGATTGGCGTTGCCCGGGATTATCAGGAATTTGTCCGGGCGCAGCTGCTCTGCGGCGGTCTCCGCCGCCTCGATATGCCCTAAATGCGGCGGGTTGAAGCTCCCGCCGTAAATGGCGATATTCATTGTTTCTTTTTGTCCTTTACAAGAACTATTTTAGGCTCTTTGTTATTGCGCTTATACAGCACGAATTTCGTGCCGATGACCTGTACCTGCTCCGCACCGCAGGCCTCGGCCAGAGCGTCGCAGGCCTCGCGCGCGGTGAGCATGGAGTTTTCAAGCACCTTGCCCTTTACAAGCTCTCTCGCCTTGAGCGCCGCGCCGACGGAGGCAACGAGGTTTTCGTTTATGCCGCCCTTGCCGACATGGATTATGGTGTCCTCGCTCATGGCAAGGCCCCTGAGCTGGGCGCGCTGCTTACTTGTTATCGCCATAGTACTTTTCCAGTTCCTTTCTGAACTTTTTCAGAGCGTTCGCTCTGTGAGAGATCTGATTTTTCACCTCCGGGCCAAGCACGGCCATGCTGCGCTCGAAGCCGTCGGGCAGGAACACCGGGTCGTAGCCGAAGCCGCCGTCGCCGTCAGGCTCGGTGAGTATCACGCCGTGTACCTCGCCTTCGGTGCGGATGATGTCGCCGTTGGGGAAAATGCAGCAGATGGAGGTGACGAACTTCGCACGCCTGTCCTCCACGCCCTCAAGCTTTGAGAGGAGGTACATGTACTTCTCCCGGTCCGTGGCGTCGTGGCCGCCGGGGGCGTAGCGTGCGGAGTAAATGCCCGGCTCGCCGTTGAGCGCGTCGACCATCAGCCCCGAGTCGTCCGCGACGGTGATCTCACCCGTTGCGTCGGCGACGGCTTTGGCCTTCAGATACGCGTTCTCGGCGAAGGTCGTGCCGTTCTCATCCACCTCAAAGCGGCAGCCCGCCTCGCTCTGCGACAGAAGCTCCAAGTCCATGTCGGAGAGGATGGCCTTCAGCTCCGCTAACTTTTTCTTATTATTGCTTGCAAGTATTATCTTCTTCATTTGAACAGCGCCTCAACAAAGGTGGTGGGGTCAAAGGGGATGAGATCGTCCATGTCCTCGCCCACGCCGACATATTTTACGGGAAGGCCAAGCTCGCTCGCGATGGCGAACACGATACCGCCCTTTGCCGTTCCGTCAAGCTTTGTAAGGACGATACCGGTAAGACCGGAGGTCTCGAGAAACTGCTTTGCCTGGATGAGGCCGTTCTGACCGGTCGTGGCGTCGAGTACCATGAGCGTCTCAACATCGGCCTCGGGCAGCTCCCGGTCGATAATGCGGCGGATCTTATTGAGTTCGTTCATGAGATTCTGCTTGTTGTGGAGACGTCCGGCGGTGTCGATGATGACAACATCCGAGCCTCTCGCCTTCGCGGCGCACAGACCGTCGTACACCACGGCGGCGGGGTCGCTCCCCTCCTCGTGACGGACGATCTCTGCTCCGGAGCGCTCCGCCCAGATGGCGAGCTGCTCGGCCGCGGCGGCCCGGAAGGTGTCACCCGCACAGAGGAGGACGCTCTTGCCCTCGTTCCTGAGCTGATAGGCGAGCTTGCCGATGGTCGTGGTCTTGCCCACGCCGTTCACGCCCACCATGAGTATTACGGAGGGTCTGGTGGTGAGCTTGAGCTCCGGGTCGCCGACCTTCAGTAGCTTGGAAAGTATCTCAACAAGGCCCGCTCTGGCCTCGTCCCCCTTTCGGAAGCGGCGCTCCCACGTCAGCTTCTTCATAGCCTTGACCACCTTTTCGGCAGTCGGCGCGCCAACGTCGGAGACTACCAGCAGCTCCTCAAGGTCGTAGTAGAAGTCCTCGCTGTCCGGCGCGTAATCCTGAAACAGCTCCTCAAGCTCCGCAAGATTGCTTCTTGTCTTGGTAAGTCCTGAAAATATTTTGTCAAAAAAGCCCATCGTTTACTCCTCTATAGTTTTCTGCGCGTTTTCAAGGTCAAGCTCGATAACGGCGGAGACGCCCTTTTCCTGCATGGTGACGCCGTAGAGCATGTCGGCCTCCTCCATGGTGCCGCGGCGGTGCGTGATGACGAGGAACTGCGTCCTGTCGGACATGCGGCGCATATAAGCGGCAAAGCGTTCGACGTTCGCCTCGTCAAGCGCGGCCTCGATCTCGTCCATTACGCAAAACGGCGTGGGGCGGACCTTCAGAATGGCGAAATACAGCGCTATGGCCACGAACGCCATCTCGCCGCCGGAGAGGAGGCTGATGGTGGAGACGGCCTTGCCGGGCGGCTGCACCTTGATGTCTATGCCGCAGTTCAGCACGTCCTTCTCGTCCTCAAGGACGAGCGCCGCCTTGCCGCCGCCGAAC
>ERZ1026856.1442-NODE-1442-length-11933-cov-4.091598_pt1 | contig 11933 bp, 12 predicted proteins | sample MGYA00380158_ERZ1026856 | MGnify/ENA primary metagenome ERZ1026856 (study PRJEB33269, sample SAMEA4719794) | human gut metagenome | biome: human-associated habitat; feature: organic feature; material: feces | place: Cameroon | collected 2013-10 ...
TATTCAAGGTCAAGCTCAACAGCCTCAGCGTATCCGAGCTGCCCGAGGTGGACGACGAGTTCGCGCAGGATAACGGCTTTGATACTTTGGACGAGTATAAGGCCGACGTCAAGGCCAACATCGCAAAGCGCTTTGCGGAAGAGGCCGAGGCCGCGGTCCGCTCCTCCATTATGCGCAAGGCCGCCGAGAACACCACCGTCACCGTTCCCGAGGTCATGATAAACGAAAAGGTCGAAGAGATGGTCCGCAACTATGCCGCCAACTTCGGCATGACCGACAGCAGCGTTCCCATGGACAAGCTCCTTGCCACCCTCGGCATTGACGAGGCTATGATGGAGCAGAACCTCCGCCCCTCCGCCGAGATCCAGGTCAGAAACGAGCTTATGATCGAGGCCATCATTGCCGCCGAAGCCATCGAGGCCACCGAAGAAGAGGTCGACGCCTACATCGCGAAGATCGCAGAGAGCTACAATGTCCCCGCCGACAACATCAAGACCTACTTCGGCGCAGATTACATCACCAACGAGCTGAAGAAGGAAAAGGCTACCGACCTCGTCATCAACAGCGCGGTCATCACCGAGGAAGCCTTTGAACCCAAGTTCGACAAGGCCGAAGAGAAGTCCGAAGAAAAGGCCGAGGACAAGGCGGAATAATTTTCCGGGAATAGGGATATGCTCTCTTGGACGCTGATAATTTAAAGGAGAGTTTAATACAATGAGTTTAGTGCCTTATGTAGTTGAGCAGACCAGCCGCGGGGAGCGCTCCTATGACATTTTCTCCCGCCTGCTGAACGACCGTATAGTTATGCTCAGCGAGGAAGTAAACGATACCACCGCAAGCCTTATCGTCGCCCAGCTTCTTTACCTTGAAGCGCAGGACCCCGACAAGGACATACAGTTTTATATCAACAGCCCCGGCGGCAGCGTTACCGCGGGTCTCGCGATCTATGACACAATGCAGTACATCAAGCCTGATGTTTCGACGATCTGTATCGGCATGGCCGCGTCCATGGGCGCGTTCCTGCTGTCCTCCGGTGCAAAGGGTAAGCGTATCGCGCTCCCCAACGCCGAGATAATGATCCATCAGCCCTCCGGCGGCAGCCAGGGCCAGTGCACCGATATCCAGATCCAGGCTGAGCAGATACTGAAGATCAAGAAGAGACTCAACGCGATACTGGCCGAGAACACCGGCAAGGACGTGGAGGTCATTGAGCGTGACTGCGAGCGCGACCATTTCATGTCCGCCGAGGAGGCCAGAGACTATGGCCTTATCGACAAGGTCATCTACAAACGCTGAATATTCAGTACGTTATTGGGGAACTGACAGTTCCCCAATAGCTTTAATTGTTCCTGTGGGGGGAAGAATATGGGAAGAAATGAAGACAGAAGAAACATAAGATGCTCTTTCTGCGGCAAGCCGCAGTCACTCGTCGAGAGGCTCATAGCGGGCAACGGCAGCTATATCTGTGACGAATGTATCCGCATGTGCATGAGCATGATCGACGACCTCCCGGCGCCGCAGGTCGAGGGCTACGACGGCCTTCCCCTTGAATTTTCAAAGCTGCCGAAGCCGCTTCAGATCAAGGAGAACCTTGATGAATACGTCGTTGGGCAGGACCGTGCGAAAAAGGTGCTGGCAGTGGCCGTATACAACCACTACAAGCGTATCCTCCACGGCGGGAGCGACGATGTCGAGCTGCAGAAGAGCAACATCCTGCTCATCGGCCCGACCGGCAGCGGCAAGACGCTCTTTGCCCAGACCATGTCCAAAATGCTGGACGTACCCTTTGCCATCGCCGACGCGACCACTCTCACCGAGGCCGGCTATGTCGGCGAGGACGTGGAGAACGTCATACTCAAGCTGCTTCAGGCTGCGGACTTTGACGTTGAGCGCGCGCAGCGCGGCATAATCTATATCGACGAGATCGACAAGATAGCGCGCAAGAGCGAGAACGTCTCCATTACCCGCGACGTCTCCGGCGAGGGCGTGCAGCAGGCGCTGCTCAAGCTCCTCGAGGGTACTGTCGCGAACGTCCCGCCAAATGGCGGACGCAAGCACCCGAATCAGGAATTTATCCATGTGGATACCAGCAACATACTTTTCATCTGCGGCGGCGCATTTGACGGCCTTGACAAGATAATCGAAAAGCGCATGAACAAAAAGACCATGGGCTTCGGCGCCGACATCGTCAGCAATACCGAGCGCGATGTGGGTGAGATATTTGAAAACGTTCAGCAGCATGACCTGCTGAAGTTCGGCATTATCCCCGAGCTTGCCGGCCGTCTGCCGGTCATCGCCTCGCTTGACTCTCTGGGCAGGGACGATCTCGTGCGTATCCTTACCGAGCCGAAAAACTCCATGACAAAGCAGTATAAGACCCTTATGAGCTTTGACAATGTGGAGCTTGAGTACGAGCCGGAGGCGCTTGAGGCCATTGCCGACAAGGCGATAGAAATGAAGATAGGCGCGCGCGGACTCCGCAGCGTGATGGAGGGCGTGATGACAGACATCATGTACACTGTCCCCTCCGAAAGCACCATCAAAAAGGTGATCATCACCGCGGCAAGTGTGCGCGGGGAGAGCGGTCCCGAGATAATCCGCGACTGACAGCACTCCCGGACTCCAAGAGGAGAAATACTATGGCAGAAAAAAACGATAACGAAAATCTTTTGATCCCGATGATGGCTCTCCGCGGCCTCAACATCTTTCCCGAGATGCTGATGACCTTTGACGTTGAGCGTCAGGCGTCCATCGGCTCACTGAGCGCCGCGCTCCAGGCGGATCATCTCATCTTCCTCGCGGCGCAGAAGGACATTGCCTGCGACGTTCCCGAGGAAAAGGATATTTACCGTGTCGGCACCGTGTGCCGTATCCGGCAGCAGCTCCGTCAGCCGCGCGGGAACATGTTCCGCGTGATGGTCGAGGGCATTTACCGCGCCGAGGCACTTACCGTTAACACCGATCCCGACGGCTACACGGCGCTCATCCGCCCGCTCAACGACCTGACGGAGCGCGTGAGCGAGGCAAAGAAAGAGGCGCTGCTGCGCACCTGCGTATCCCTCTTTGACGAGTACCTCCACCTGAATCCCGAGGCCGTCAACGAGCAGATACTCAACGTCATGGCAAATCCCGAGCCTGCATATGTAGTGAGCTACATCGCTCAGAACGTCCGGCTCAGCGTCGACGATAAGCAGAAGGTGCTTGAGGAGCGCTATCCCAGCCGCCGTCTCACGCTCCTTGCGAAGCTCCTCAACCGCGAGCTTGACGTGATGACCATCGAAAAAGAGCTGAATGACGCGACTCAGGAGACGCTCAATCAGAACCAGCGCGAGTATTATCTGCGCGAGCAGATGAAGATCATCCAGAACGAGCTTGGCGAGGGCGGACAGACCGACGACATAGACGACTACCGCACCCGGATAAAGGCGCTCCCCGTCACCGAGGAGATCCGCGAAAAGCTCCTCAAGGAGCTTGGACGTCTCCAGAAGCAGCCCTTCGGCTCATCCGAGGCCGCCGTGATAAGAGGCTACATAGACACATGCCTCGAGATACCGTGGGGCGTCAAGACGGCTGAGACCGTCGACCTCGCGAAAGCGCGCAGAATGCTCGATGAGGACCACTTCGGACTCGATAAGGTCAAGGAGCGCGTGATTGAGTATCTCGCGGTAAAGAAGCTCTCTCCGGAGATAAAGGGCGGGCTTATCTGCCTCGTCGGCCCCCCGGGAACGGGCAAGACCAGCGTTGCCATGAGCATTGCCCGCGCCACTAACCGGAAGCTCGTTCGCATATCTCTCGGCGGCGTCCATGACGAGGCGGAGATACGCGGCCACCGCAAGACCTACATAGGCTCCATGCCGGGCCGGATCATGAGCGGCATAATTCAGGCGAAGTCCTGCAACCCTCTCATGGTGCTTGACGAGATCGACAAGCTTGGCTCCGACTACAAGGGCGACCCGTCCGCCGCGCTGCTCGAAACGCTTGACCCGGAGCAGAACAGCAGCTTCCGCGACAATTTCCTTGAAATACCCTTTGACCTTTCCGAGGTTTTCTTCATAACCACCGCAAACACCACCGACACCATTCCGAGAGCGCTGCTCGACCGTATGGAGGTCATCGAGCTTTCAAGCTACACCGACGAGGAAAAGCTGCAGATAGCAAAGCGCCACCTCATCCCCAAGCAGAGAAAGAAGCACGGGCTCAAGGCAAGCCAGCTGCGCGCGACGGACGGCGCGATACGCGAGATGATCCGCTCGTATACGAGAGAATCCGGCGTCCGAATCCTCGAGCGCACCATTGCAAAGGCCTGCCGCAAGGCGGCCGACGGCATTGCCGAGGAGAAGTTCAAGTCTCTTTCACTCAGGGAAGGCATGCTCGAAGATGTGCTTGGCCCCGCACGCTATAAGAGCGAGCAGGTGAGACTGCGCGACGAGGTCGGCCTTGTCCGCGGACTCGCGTACACTTCCGTTGGAGGCGAGGTGCTTGACGTCGAAGCTGCCGTTGTCGAGGGCAGCGGAAAGCTGGAGCTTACCGGTAATCTCGGCGACGTGATGAAGGAATCCGCAAAGGCGGCCATTACCTACATCCGAAGCCGTGCCTCCGTTCTCGGTATCGACCCGGACTTTTACAGGAACCGTGACATACATATCCATTTCCCCGAGGGCGCGGTCCCCAAGGACGGCCCCTCCGCCGGCATAACCGTTACGGTGGCGCTCGTGTCCGCGCTGACCGGTACTCCGGTACGCCGGGACGTTGCCATGACTGGCGAGATAACGCTTCGCGGCAGGGTGCTGCCCATAGGCGGACTGCGCGAAAAGACCATGGCGGCCCTCCGTGCCGGCGTCAAGACCGTTCTTATCCCGGCCGACAACGTGAGCGACCTTGAGGAGATAGACCAGACCGTGCGCAAGGCTCTTGAGTTCATCCCCATAGACCACGCCGACAAGGCTTTGGACGCCGCACTCGCGCGTACCGCGGCCCAGCCGGCGGCGATGGTACCCCCCGAACACAGAGAGCGCCTTGCGGTGAGGCAGTAAAGCTTATGGCAAATCTTAACGTGAACAGGGCGGAGTTCATCAAGTCCGCCGCTTCCTCGAACCAGTTCATTCGTTCGTCCACGCCCACGGTGGCCTTTGCGGGAAAATCCAACGTTGGCAAATCTTCTGTGATTAACCGCATGCTCAACAGGAAAAATTTTGCCCGAGTAGGCTCAGAGCCGGGGAAGACCATCCATGTGAACTACTTCCTGATCGACGGCAAGTGCTACTTTGTTGACCTGCCTGGCTATGGCTACGCGAAGGTCTCGCAGTCCGAACGCGACCGCTGGGGCAGGCTCATGGAGCAGTTCTTTGAAGGGCAGGGGCTTTTTGACCTCGGCGTCATGATAGTGGATTCGCGCCATAAGCCCACCGCCGACGACGTCACCATGGCCGAATGGTTCAAAAGCTCCGGTTGCAGGCTCGTCGTTGTCGCCAACAAGCTCGATAAGCTGAAAAAAAGCGAGATCGAGCCGAATCTCGCACTTATCCGTGAGACGCTCACGCTCCCCGAGGACGTGCTTCTCATACCCTTTTCCGCGGAAAAGGGGCAGGGGAGAGACGCATTGATGGCGGAGATACTTAAATTGCTGTGAAAAACGAAAGCAGGAAGAAATGTTTCTTCCTGCTCTTGTTTTTTGCTCTTTCTTTTGGTAAAATGACTTTATATTGGGGGTGAGTACGATCAGTACCGCGCAGGCAATATTGGACGGCTTTGATTTCAGCTATCTTCTCAGCCTTGTTCAGGGGCTTATCCCCGCGGTCATCTGTATCACTCTCCACGAACTCAGCCACGGTCTCGCCGCGTACCGCCTCGGCGACAATACGGCGAAGGAGCGCGGCCGGCTGACGCTCAACCCCCTGAAGCATATTGACGTCGTGGGCTTTATAATGATGGTCGTGTTTCATTTCGGCTGGGCGAAGCCCGTACCCGTGAATATGTACAACTTCAAAAACCCGAAGCGCGGCATGGCGATAACGGCTCTTGCGGGGCCGGTCAGCAATCTTGTTATCACGGTCGTATTCCTCCTGCTCTACGGCGCGGCGTATATCCCGCTGTATGGGAGCGGCGCGGGGAGGTATGTACTCGATACGCTCATGCTGACCGCCTATTGCAGTCTCGGCCTCGGGCTGTTCAATATGATACCCGTGCCTCCGCTCGACGGGGCTAAGGTCCTTGCGGCCGTCATCCCGGACGAGAGCTATTATAAGCTCATGCGCTACGAGAAATACGGCATGATACTCCTTGTCGTTCTCGTTTGGACAGGCCTTTTGGGCGACCCTGTTTCGTCCGCCGTCAGCTTCGTTTTCGACAGGCTCAGCGTCATTGCGCAGTGGAGCTGCGACGCGGTGTTTTATCTTTTTTATCAGTGAGTTGAAATGGAAAATCCGAGTTTTTTTCTTGAGGGCGTTGTCAGGGAAAAGAATGAGCTTCAGGACTTTGAAGGTCCGCTCAGCCTTATCCTCATGCTGCTGCAGAAAAACAAAATAGAGATACGCGACATAAAGATCGCGGATATCCTCGACCAGTATCTTGAGTATCTGGATAAAATGCAGAGTATGGATCTTGAGATAGCCAGTGAGTTTGTCCAGATGGCGTCCCATCTTCTTTATATCAAGACTCAGACACTCCTCTCCGGCGGGGAGGAGGTATCGGAGCTCGAGGTCCTCATAGCGTCGCTTGAGCAGCTTCGCTGCAAGGACATACAGGCCGAGATACAGAAGATAACACCGGAGCTTAAAAAGGCTTCGGAATTGGGTATGCTCTATTACGCTAAGCTGCCGGAGCCTCTGCCGCAGGAGCATAAGGAATATAATTACCGCCACGAGCCGGTCGACCTGCTCAAAGCGCTCTACAGCATTTATTCCCGCGGCGGCAAGACCGTCAATACCGAGGATGTGACCTCGGCCATGCCGCACAGGATAGTCTATTCCGTGCGTGATAAGAGCCGCCAGATACTCTCCCTCCTCAGAAGCGGCGGCGTTACGCTGCGTGAGCTTTACCTCGCCTGCGCTTCGAGAAGCGAGGTCATCGCCACCTTCGTCTCCATCCTTGAGCTTTGCAGCATGGGGAGCGTCGCCATAGAGCGGCGGGACGGCGACTACGGCGTTTCCTTTGTCGGCGGCGACGTCGACGAGATAATCGAAAAGATCGTTGAGTGAAAACATAATGGATATTTCATCAGCCATAGAAGCCATACTCTTTGCCGCCGGGGACAGTATCCCCATAGACAGGCTTTCCCTTATACTCGGCACGCCGGAGGACGAGGTCAGCCTTATCGCCCGCGAGCTTGCCGAAAAGTACGAGCGTGAGGGGCGCGGTATGCGCGTGCTTCGCCTTGACGACAGGCTCCAGATGTGTTCCGCGCCGGAATATGCCCCGTACATCACGCGCGCTCTCGAACAGCGCAAGCCGCCAATGCTTTCGCAGCCCGCGCTCGAGACGCTTGCCGTGGTCGCGTATTTTCAGCCGGTGACACGGGCATATATCGACCAGGTCCGCGGGGTGGACAGCTCGTATACCGTGGGCGTTCTCGCCGAGAGGGGCCTTATCGAGGTCTGCGGCAAGCTGGATGTGCCGGGCAGACCGTCGCTCTTTCGCACGACGGACGTGTTCCTCCGCACCATGGGCATCGAGAAGCTTTCGGAGCTTCCTCCGCTGCCCGACATGAGCAGCACCGAGGGTATCGAAAAGCTCCAGAACGCGATAGATGAGCTTCAGAACGGCGCGAATAAAGACCAGATGACCATGAGCGAGATCACAGGATTAAGTCACGGGGAGTGATGTAATTGCTTGGACGTATAATTTTGGGGATAATAGTCGGTATCATCGTGCTGATACTCGTTGTCCCGATCGGCGCGGATATCAATTATGAGGGCGGAGAGCTGCGCGTCAGCGCAAAGCTGTGGAAGCTGCTTATAAATGTGTTCCCCAAGGAACCGGCAGATCCCGACGCGCCGCCAAAGGAGAAAAAGCCAAAACGCATAAAAAAGAAAAAGCCCAAGGAGCCGGCGGAAGGCGAGCCTGCACCGAAGAAAAAGCTGAAGCTCGACTTCACCTTTGACGAGATCATGGCGCTGCTCAAAAAGCTCTTCAAAGGTCTCGGCACGATACTCACCATCCACGTCGACCGCTTCATGCTCCACTATGTTGCCGCAGGCGACGACCCGTATGATACCGCCGTGACATATAACTATGTGAACGCGGCGCTCTCGACGCTTGCTCCGATATGTGCGAAAAAGTACAGGTGCCGGGATACGGATGTCTGGACAGACATTGATTTTACCCGTGAGCAGATGCAGCTCGACGTCGGCATTGCGGTGACGATACGCCTCGGACAGATACTCCACGGCGTGAACATTATTCTTTTCGGCGCGCTGGGTATACTCATTAAGAACAAAATGAGGCTTTTTTCAGAGAGGCTCCGCGCGAAGAAGGACAAAACAGTCGATGATGACACGGTCATTGAAATAGAAGAAACAAAAGAAGAAAATATACAGGAAGAGGAAAGGATCGAATAACATGGAAAACAATCCTATCGGCGAACTTATGAACAACACTATGGAGAGTGTGAGAAACATTCTCAAGGTCGACACCGTTGTCGGCGATCCCATTTATACTCCCGACGGGATCACGCTCGTCCCCATCTCCAAGGTCAGCGTCGGCTTCGGCGGCGGCGGAGTTGAGTTCAACGGCAAGAAGGCCGGCGACAGGCCCTACGGCGGCGGCAATGCCACCGCGGTCAAGATCGATCCTATCGGCTTCCTCGTCATAAAGGAAGGCACCGTTAGAATGATCAACGTCACTCCTCCCGCAAGCACCACCGTCGACCGTCTTATCGACCTTGTTCCCCAGGTAATGGACAGAGTTGACAACTTTATCGAAAAGCAGAAGAAGTAATAAAAAACAACATTACTGCCAATAATAAGCACTACCCATATCATCAAGGGTGGTGCTTATTATTAAGAAACTTACGGCTTTTCTCCTTGCTGCGTCTTTATTGACGGGCTTTTGCCCCTCGGCGGAGGCAAAGGACGCCCCGGCCATCAGCGCGCAGTGCGCAATAGTCATGCACGACGGCGGGGAGATCGTATATGAAAAAAACGCCGATAAAAGGGCGCTCATAGCCAGCACGACGAAGCTGATGACGGCCATCGTCGCCATTGAAAACTGTGTGCTTGACGACGAGGTGGAGATCGGTGCGGAGAGCGTCGGGGTCGAGGGTTCGTCAATGTACCTCAAAGCCGGGCAGAAGATAACGGTCGAGAAGCTCCTTCTCGGACTGCTGCTGGTCTCCGGCAATGACTCGGCCACAGCACTCGCGCTTCACACCGCGGGCAGCATTGAGGCGTTTGCCGGAATGATGAACGAAAAGGCCGCGGAGCTTGGTATGGACGGCTCACATTTCGTCAATCCCCACGGCCTCAACGCCGAGGGGCATTACTCCACCGCGCGGGATATGGCGCGGCTCATGCTCTATTGCATGGAAAACGCGACCTTTTCCGGTATGATCTCGCGCCGCAGCTTTGCCGTGGACGATATGGTATACCTAAACCATAATAAGCTCCTGTATGCTCTCCCGGGCTGTCTCGGGGGAAAGACTGGCTACACAATGGCGGCTGGACGCTGTCTCGTAAGCTGTGCCGAACGCGGGGGGACCCGATTCGTGTGCGTCACGCTTTCGGCTCCGGATGACTGGAACGATCATAAGGCTCTTTACGAATGGGCTTTTTCGGAGTATAGTGACAGAGATGTGACCGATATAGCCTCATTTTATGTGACCGTGGCGGGCGGTGCGGAGGAGAGCGTCCGCGCCGTACCCGAGGAAAGGCTCACGGTGTTTGTGCGCCGCGACGCGGAGCTTACCGTTACGGCGCTGCTGCCGCGCTTTGTTATCGCGCCGGTCATCAGGGGCGAGCGCGCGGGTACGGCGCAGGTCTACTGCGGCAGCGAGCTATGCGCTCAGTCCCGGTTAATATATGAAAGCGACGTCGGTGCGGAAAAATAAACCCGGCCGGCGGGAAATGAAAGCTGATGGAAGAAAGACTGCAAAAGATAATTTCGGCCTCGGGGCTGATGTCACGGCGCAAGGCTGAAGAATATATCTCCGCCGGCCGCGTCACGTTGAACGGCCGCACGGCCAAACTCGGCGATAAGGCCGACATGGATAACGACACTATCCTCGTGGACGGCAGGGAGCTGCCGTCCTCCGGGGAGAAAATATACATAATGCTCAATAAGCCAAAGGGCTACGTCACGACGCTCAGCGACGAAAAAGGGCGGAAGAACGTGTGCGAGCTTGTCAGCGCCGGGGCGAGAGTGTACCCCGTGGGACGGCTCGACATGTATTCGGAGGGGCTTCTTATCCTCACCAATAACGGCGAATTTGCGAATATCCTCATGCACCCGTCGCACGAGGTGGTAAAGACCTACCGCACCTACGTTTCCGGCGAGGATATCGGCTACGCGGCAGAGCTGCTGCGCTGCCCTATGGAGCTGGACGGATATGTACTCAGCCCGGCTGAGGTCGATATCGTCGACTATTTCGGCACTCATGCCGTCCTTGATATCAGTATACACGAGGGACGGAACCGCCAGGTCAGAAGGATGTGCGAGCTTGTCGGACTGAGAGTGACCAAGCTCGTGCGTATAAGTGAGGGCGGCCTCGAGCTGGGAGATCTGAAGCCCGGCGCGTGGCGCTGCCTCACACGTGAGGAGATAGATATGCTCAGAGGTGTGTGATGGAAAATTTTCTCACCGAACTCGGCGACCTGGATTCTTTTTCGAAACGCCAGAAAAAGGTCGCCGAATACATATGCGAAAATTTTGATACGGCGGCGTTCATGACGGCGGAGCGTCTCGCCGAGGCCGCCGACGTGAGCGAATCAACGGTGATACGCTTCGCCTCGGAGCTTGGGTTCGAGAGCTTTTCCGGACTTCGCCACGCATTGCAGAGCGTGCTGCGCAGAAGGATAGTGGACCGGGAGCTTGACAGGGAGACCGCAGAAGCCTCCGTACTCCAGAGAACGCTTGCAAGGACCCGGCAGTCGTTTTCAAAGACAGTTAACGCCGAGTTCGAATCGGCCTTTGACGAGCTGTGCTGCAAGGTGCTTGCCGCGGACAACGTATATATTACCGGCCGGGGAAAAACCTATGCGCTTGCAATGTATGCGGCGGCATCTCTGCAGGAGCTTCGCACGGGGGTCATGGCACTCCATACTGCCGACGCGGCGTGGGCCGTGAGGAAGCTCGGTCTGGACGATCTTTTGATAGATTTGCGCGTGGACGAGGGTGAGGAAGAGTGTTTTTCATCAGCTCGGGAGCGCGGGGCGAGAGTTGAACAGCTCATTATCGGCGAGTTCTCCGCAGGCGTTCACGCGAATGAAACACGCCTTCGCCTCGGCGGCGCGCCGGCCGCGGTAATGCTTATAGACGCGCTTTGCTCAAGACTTGTTGAAATCACAGACAGCGGAGAGAAAAATGATACCTGATCGAACAGAACTTGTAGTCATTGGCGGCGGCGCGGCGGGAATGATGTGCGCGTACAATGCGGCTCAGCGGGGGATGAGCGTTGTGCTTGTCGACCCGAACAGGCAGCTTGGACGCAAGGTGCGCATTACCGGCAAGGGCCGCTGCAACGTTACAAATAATTGCGATATCAAGGAATTTATGCGGAATATCCCCGGCGACGGTCGGTTTCTGTACAGTGCGCTGAACAGATTTTCGCCGGCCGACACCATCGCGTTTTTTGAATCGCACGGTCTGCCGCTGAAAACCGAGCGTGGGAACAGAGTCTTTCCCGTCTCTGACAACGCGAACGACGTTGCCGGACTGATGGCCCGTCTGTGTGAGCGCAGCGGCGTCACGCTCATCCGCTCGACAGCAAAGAAAATACTCAC
>ERZ1026856.1443-NODE-1443-length-11922-cov-11.441982_pt1 | contig 11922 bp, 11 predicted proteins | sample MGYA00380158_ERZ1026856 | MGnify/ENA primary metagenome ERZ1026856 (study PRJEB33269, sample SAMEA4719794) | human gut metagenome | biome: human-associated habitat; feature: organic feature; material: feces | place: Cameroon | collected 2013-10 ...
TGCCAATCTCTAACGGATATTATGTCTCAGAGACACAGGCACCATATGCGTATATGCCTTTATAATGAAAAATTTTTTATGGTATGTCAATATTCCTTGCAGAAAGTGACCAGTTTTTGCAGAAAATGACCAATAACACAAAAATTCTTTTGAATCAAGCTTCTTGTATCAATGGAGCTGCATCTGGACGCTTCGATTGATAAGCTGGATAATCTGGCTATGAATGTGCAGTTTGATAAGGAAAAGCGTATGGAACACACAAAGGATAAAAAACACAGAAAGGGGTTGCATATATGCAGGCTGATAAATATAATCTCGACAGACAGACAGGATAAGTCTGTTTTCTTTTGACATGATCTGATTGTATATGGCACATTTTGGTTATGCGTTAGTGCATAATTGAAATGTGCCTTTTATATTGAAACCACTTTGATGTACGGTCATATATTGACTTGTATATATACATATTGATGGGACAACAAAGAACCATTTTATCCATTAGGAAGGAGACAAGACAAATGTTTAAGAAACTTAACAAAATGAAGATTGGTGCACGTCTGAAAAAATCTTTCAGACAGATTATTCTCATTTTGGGAATATTATCGGCACTGGTTGTAGTGATTATGCTTTATACGATAAACAACTATGGAACGATACTGGATAATTATGCGTATCCACAGGGAGACATTGCTATGGCAATGAATGAATCAGCGGAAGTAATGGCTGCCTCAAGAGGTATTGTAGGTTATGATTCAGCTAGTCTCATTGAAAGTATGAAAGAACAGCATGAACAGGCTGTTAAATCGTTTGAGGAATATTTGGAAAAAATACGTCCAACAATGATAACAAAAGAGGGAACTGCCTGCATGGACACTATTGATAAAGCATGGGCAGAGTATAAGGAAGTGGATGCAAATGTAATTGAGGTCGGTGCAACAACTGATACTGCGAAATCATTACAGGCTCAGCAGATGATGACCGATGAAGCAGCACCAAAGTATCAGGCGTTGGATGATGCTTTACAGAAACTTATGGATTTGAATATTTCATTGGGAAATGCTGAACGTGCACAGTTGAGAACGATTATGATAGCTGCATTGACAATTATAATAATTGTAATTGCAGTATCAACGATTTATTCAAATAGTCTTTCCGTTGCAATATCAAAGAGCATTGAAAAACCATTAAATGAATTAAAGGACAGATTTATTACATTTGCAGAGGGGGACATAGATTCTCCACTTCCAACGGTTGAGTCTGAGGATGAAATTAAGGAACTTGTATCTGGTGTATCTGCAATGTCAGACAGAATCAGAGTTATCATTAAAGATTCTGGCAGAATGTTAAATGAAATGTCAGAGGGTAATTTTGCGATTGATACAGAGTGTGAGGAAGTATATACAGGAGCATTTACCGATTTGCTGACAGGCATAAGAAAAATGAATGAGGAGATTGATACAACTGTAAGAGGGGTAGATGATGCATCGGGGCAGGTTCTTACAGGTTCCACGAATCTTGCAGAAGCGGCACAGTCTTTAGCAGAAGGCGCAACGGATCAGGCGGCATCGGTTGAGGAAATGCAGGCAACTATCAATGAACTTACGAGCGGAATAAAAACAACAGCAGAAGAATTGCGAACAGCTTACGATGAAGCCTATAAGTATGCGGAGATTGCAGAAGGCAGTCGTGGAGATATGGAAGTATTAGTGCAGGCTATGTCACGCATAAATGAAACCTCTGAGAAGATAGGAGCAATTATCACGCAGATTGAAGATATTGCAAGCCAGACAAATCTTCTTTCATTAAATGCTTCGATTGAGGCAGCAAGAGCCGGAGAAGCCAGAAAAGGTTTTGCCGTTGTTGCGGATCAGATCAGAAACCTTGCAGAACAGAGTGCAAAATCAGCGGTGGATTCAAAAGCACTTATTGAAGCGGCTATTCATAAGGTTGGAGATGGAAATATGTATGCAGAGAAAGTTACAACTTCATTGAGAGAAGTTGTGGATGGTATACAGGTGATTGCAGACAGTGCGAAAAAAATAAAAGAAATTTCCATTGAACAGGCAGACAGTATGGAACAGGTAGAGGCAACCGCAGAAAGAATTGCTGAAGTTGTTCAGAATAATTCGGCTGCGGCACAGGAAACATCAGCGACAAGTGAGAAACTTACAACTCAGGCTATTACACTTAGTGGTATGGTTTCGGTATTTAAATTAAGGAAATAAGAATAGATATAGTGCTGTGATTAGCAAATTTTTTTGCCAATTACAGCCCTATTTTATACTTAAATGGTATAAAAATAATATAGTTTTGATGCTGTTATTTATAAAGGTTAGTACTTTTCTAGACATTTTATTCGGCAAGTCTTATTTCTATCTGTTTTATTTCAATTATTAAAATTAATGATATCTTTATTGCAAAAATGATGCTACTTGTCAGAGCATTTACCTTTCACCGGTGTAAGTATCTGTGAAAGTTTGTATTTTTTTACACAAACAAAAGAACACTCTGTTTAAAGGGTACAGTTCACTTTAAGTATAGTTTCATGCTTAGAATAAATTATTACAGATTGACTTTTTGTTTCATTTTATTAGAAATTAGTAGTACCATTACCTTATTGGAAAATAATAACATATACATCTTGTGGTTATCAACCAAATGGTTTATAATAAAATTATATTTGTAGAGGTGGATTATGATAATATCGGATATGATAAGAGAATTGTGCGTTAAGCAGGATGTTAGTCTTGCGGAGCTTTGTAGGCGTATTGGGCAGACACCACAAAACTTTAATAAAAAATTAAAGCGTGGTACAGTATCACTCGAAGAAATGATGGAGATTGCAGAGGCTTTAGATGTTGTTTATGAGCAAGCATTTGTATTACCAGAAGGAGAAAGAATAGGAATAAGTAATAACATATAATTGCATTTTTAGGAGACATAAAAGTACCAATTACAGCATTCAAGATTGTACGCAAGGATGGTAGATAGTTTCAAAAATATAGTATTTTGAAAAAAAGATATGATAGAACGGAAAGATAGATTAATCAGTAATGAGTATAAATAGCATCATTGATTTATAATAGTAAACTACATTTTTGTGGCTTGTAGATATAGTTTAATTTGATGTTGAGGAGGGATGAAGATGTCGCATTGTAATAAGAAAATGGTATCGTTCTTTTTAACTACTAAATGTAATTTGTGTTGCAGGTATTGTTATAATGAGAAAGAACGTAATTCAATCAAAGAGCAAACAATTTCTATTGATGTGGCAAAAGCTGCGGTTGATTGGTATTTTGCTAATAATGACAGTAGGCATATTCGATTTTACGGACCAGGTGAGCCCACACGTGAGTTTGCGAAAATGAAGGAGATTACATCATATGCTAAGCATCATACTAACCGTGGTAAAGATGTAACTGTAGAACTTCAAACAAACGGTGTTTTTAGTACGGAAGTGAAGGAGTGGATTCTTGAAAATGTAAATATAATTTGGATGTCTTTTGATGGGATGAAGGATATTCAAAATTTTAATAGACCATTGAATACATTGTATTCGGAGGAATTTCAAGGTAAAACATCGGCAGATGTAATAGAAGATAATGTGAAATGGCTAAATATTCATGCAAAAGATAATAAATTGTTTGTAGGTGCACGTATTACGATTACTGATGATAATGTTGATAAACAACAAGAAATGGTTGATTATTTTTTGAGCCTTGGTATTAATTATGTTTGGACGAACCCATTGTTCTACCCTGTTGGGCATGTGCCTGTATGTAAAGATATTGCAAAAAAGAAAGCATACTCATTTGACATTTCACGATATGTTGATAACTACATAAAATGTTATTATTATGCGAAGGCAAAGGGAATGTTCTGGGGAAGCTTTTTGACAATTAACTTTGATGGAGAATCCGAATTTCATTGTCGTAGCTGTCATCCACTTTCTGCACCACATATTACTCCTGATGGCTATGTTTCTGCATGTGATATGGTCGTCCTTGGAAAAGAAGCATATCACATGGGAGCATTCATTGTTGGAAAATGGAATCCTGTTAATAATGAGTTTGATATTGATATGCATAAAGTAGAAATTTTAAATAATCGGACATCAACAAATATGAAGCATTGTAAAGGTTGCATTGCAAAAATGCATTGTGGTGGATGCTGTTTGGGCGAAACAATGAATGAGTTTGGAATTCTGGAAGGACAGAATATTGATAAGTGTAAGGCAATACGGAGATTGTATAAAGAATTAGGTTCATGTGAGCCATATCGTTATTTGCATCCATAGATAGGAAAGAGAGGTGATAACTTTGGATTTCCATGAAATGTCACGAGAAGAACTGATTACCTATATTGAAAATTTGCAGACGAAAAGAGCATTTTCGAGAGATGATCAATATTTGCTGGAGATTTTAGATGCATCACCATTTACGATTTGGGCTAGCGATAGAGATTGTAAAATAAAATTATGGACGAGGCAATGCGAATATTTGTATGGATACAAAAAAGAATATGTGATGGGTAAAGACTTTGTAGATTTATTTGTAGCTGAAGATGAGAAAAAAGCTGCAAGAGAGGATCAGATAAGTATTATTGATCATGGAGAGATTTTTCGCAATATTGCAAATGATGTTGCAAAAACAGGCAATAGCCTTCGTTTGCTGACGAATTGTTGGCGGATGAAGTCTCCTGACTCAAATGAATACTGGAATATTGAAATGGGATTGATTATTGATTATTTTAATCAAGAAGAGAATCGTTTAGCAGAAATTATTGAAGAAAGCAGGGCTTATAAGTATAGAGTAACACAGTTTATTGAACTTACAAGACAGATACAACGTCAGTTTCAAGAGCGTAAGAGACAATTAACAGAAGCTATTCAAGATTGTAAACATATCGCGGTAAATGCAAGAAAAAAAATGGAATTCAAAGACAGAGTGGATCCTATTAAAAGCAGACTGAAAAATTTGAATGATAGGCTTACCGAATTGATTGAAAAATATATTCAATTAGTTCAGACATGTGGTTCTTCAATAAGATGTGAAGAATTTTCAGATGAATTCAAGAATTATTATCAAGAAAAAATATCTGATGCATTAGAAGATATTGCCACGGATTTTGAAGATATAAGTCTTGATTATTTTGATGGAGGGATGGTTTTAGGCAAAGATACAGTATTAAAAGATACAAATGTTGTGTTTACAAAAACATATAATCGAGCGTATGATTTAAGCAATAGTATTTCAAAAAAAATTGATACTTATAAAGCACAAGTTACTGCTAGGCGAGAATCTGCAATATTGCAGAAATATATGGAACTTCAAGAACGCATTGATGCCATTATGCGTGTTATTAATACAATTCAGGAAGAAATATACATATCAGTTGGTTGCATTCAGACATTTCAGGATACAATTAATATTCGTAATGATATGCGTAGAAAGTATGATGAGGTTGAAGTATCTTTAAATGAAATCGAGCAGGAGTTTAAAAACATAAGATTATGAAATTTATATATAACAAAATATGTCTTTATTTATTGCATATTAATAACAGTGTTTATACTTTTTTAAGCGGTATTGCAATTTCTCTGGCAACGAACATATTTACAACAATATGTATTGATGAGTACGAGTTTATCGAACAATGGAATTTGTATTTATCTAGCATTTGTTTTGCTCTTATTAGTGCAGTGCTTTTGTATTTATCTACGGAGATTAGTGGCTTTCAGAATTTTGCATTTAATTCGGCAGATAATTTCAGTAAAGAGCAACAAAGAGCAATTGTTCGTGAAGCAACAGAAGACTCATATAGAAAATGGACATTAATATTTATTTTTCTATTAGTTCTAATTATCCTTGGAACTGTATCTATGACTATTGATTGTTCTAAGATAGTCGCGTACTTTAATGGAACTCATTAACTTTACATACACGAATAGGAGGTTATTTTATGAAAAAGGCAGTAGTAACTGGTGTATCTTGGGATACTGGTTTAGGTTTTGCTATTACGAAACAACTTGTTGAAGATGGATATTTTGTCTATGCAATTTATCATAATGATGAATCAACAGCAAAGAAAATACTTGAAAGAGATTTCGCGGATTCAGTTAAATGCATGCAATGTGATCTTACAGATAGGGATGCGATTGCAAAATTTATTGCTAGCATGGAAAATGTTGAATTGAACGCTATCATAAACAATGCGGGAGCTTTTAGTGGAAATGAGGATATAGACAATTATGACATACTTGAATGGGATCGGGTATTTGCAGTTAATGTTACGGCTCCTCTATTACTTTCAACAGGCTTGAAAAAAAATTTGCTTCCTCGTTCGGTTATTATTAATATGGTAAGTACAGATGGACAGAGAGGTTCGTTTTCTAGTATGTCTTACGCTGCAAGCAAAGCCGCACTGATTAATTTGACAGATAGTTTAGCAATTAACTTTGGGTATGATGAAAAAAAAATACGAGTTACAGCTGTATGTCCTGGCTGGGCAAAGACCTTTGACGAAAATGATCCGTTATCGTCTGAAATGGTTCCACTTATTTCAAGAAGTACTGGTAGTCAGTTATGTCCGTTAGGGAGATTTGCAGAGCCAGATGAAATAGCAAATGTTGTAAGTTTTTTAGTTTCAGACAAGGCTAGCTTTGTATCAGGTGGATTTATTCCAGTGCACGGTGGTTATAGTGCTGTGAGTTTTGACATGTATGCTGAATCTGGTCGTCCATTTGAAGGGTACCATCCCAAAGAAGCCATTCGAATTCAGCAGGAAAAGTTAAATAAATAAAAAGAAGAGGGAGGAAACTTATGGCTATAGATGTAAATAGGCGATTCATTGCTGAGTTTGAACACCATTATGGCACTATTGCTATGTATCCTTTCAGAACGGATATTTGGAGATCTGATGCTGTTTGCATGCAGGAATACGTTATCAATTTAGCAAAGTGTATTGCAAAATATGAAAATGTATATTTGGTCTGTAGAAATCAGGATGTTGAAAAACTTAAAGGAAAACTTAACAATAGTATGCTTATACATAATATTAGAGTTGTTCCATTAGAATATGACGATATTTGGGCACGTGATATTGGACCTTCGTTTGTAAGAACAGCAGAAGAAATAATTGCTATAAATTGGCGTTTTAACGCTTGGGGGGGATTAAAGGAAGGTTCATACTTTCCATGGGATAAAGATAATGCTTTTGCAATAGAATTTAGTAAATATCTTAATATTAAAACTATAGAAGCGAATATTGTGCTGGAGGGTGGAGCAATACTAACTGATGGAGAAGGTACGTTATTTACTACGAGAAGTGTATTGCTGAACCGAAACAGAAATCCATTTAAATCAAAAGAATATATTGAAAATGTTCTGCAGAATTGTCTTGGCGTGAGGAAGATTGTTTGGCTTAAGCAGGGACTAGCGGATGATGAAACAAATGGACATATAGATAATGTTATGTCTATTATAAGACCGCATGAGGTGTGTATAGCATGGACGGATGATATAAAAAACCCTAATTATGCACGTGTGCGTCAAATATTCAAAACAATCAAAAGAAACTATGAGTGTAAAGTACATAAAATTCCATTGCCTACACCACTATATATGTCAGCGGAAGAAGAAAAGGGACTTGTAATTAATGATGATGCGATTAATCGAAAAGAAGGTGATTTATTACCTGCATCTTATTTGAACTTTTATATGGTAAATGGTGGTGTTATAATTCCAAAATTTGGGTGTGTTGAGGATGAACAGGTACTTGAGATTTTTAAACAAGTTTTTCCAGATAGGAAGATTGAGCAAATATATAGTCGAGAGCCGCTATTAGGTGGCGGAGGCATTCATTGTATATTGCACGAAATTCCTGATTTGAGGTGAAAATTATGCGGTCTAGATTATCTCCAAAAGTGGAAGTTAGGAAAAGCGGTATTAATAAAACAGGAATGTTTGCGAAAGAGCACATTTACAAGGATGAGATTGTCTATATTAAAGGCGGGCATATTTTAACTCGAGATGAGTTGTTTAGTTCTACTGTTATTAATAGTTATCTTCCTATTTCAGATGAATATTATATTGGAGCAACAACGTGTGAGGAAGAGGAAAGTATTAAATTATATAATAATCATTCATGTGATCCTAATTGTGGTTTACATGGCGAAATTACATTTGTTGCAATTAGAGATATATTTCCTGGTGAAGAACTAACAGTAGATTATGCATTTATTGATAACGAAGACTATTCGTTTGAATGTAACTGTGGAAGTCCGTTGTGTAGACACATTGTGACTGGATTTGACTGGAAAATTGAACATCTTCAGAATAATTATTATCCTTACTTTGCACAATATCTTAAAGATAAAATTGATGAAGAACGCTTGAAAAAATGAATTGTGAAAAGCGATGTAGCTATTGAATCAAGGACATTCGCTTGGAAAAATAAGCCAAAATGATAGAGTAAATGGATAAAACGCTATGCTTGGTATGGGAGTCTGTTTTAATAAAACAATGAAAATGTACAATAATATTTTGGTATTATTTTGTTTAGCAACATAAGTTGTTTATACCATTAATGCCGGGCTTTTCAAAGCTCGGCATTTTGTGTTGGATAAAAAGAAAATTATGAATAATGGAACAGATAAAATATAGGTTGTATGCATAATATTTATTGTAATGCATTTTTGTAGAATGTAATCCATTGTGGTTTCCGATATGAAAAAATAGAAAAATATGGTAAACTTTGTCTGGGTCTGCAAGATTATTTTTATGCCGGGTATGTAAGTATAGTTCTGGTAGCAGTATCTATGGTTATGGGAAAGATTGCAGTGAAACGATATGTGCAATAGAAAATCCTCTTAAAATGATATATTAAATTTGTGACTGCTTTTACATAATATTGGGCTAAGATGGGTAGAAATTTACTCTTTGTCGTATTTCGTGTTGAAAAAATCGTACTTCGTGCAAGAAATATTTAAAAAAGCAGGAAAAATGATATGGTTATGGTGAAGTAGTAAAAAAATTATCAAGGAGGAATTTATCATGAAAGGTATCAAAAAAATTTTATCAATGGTTTTGGCGATTGTTTGTATCATTGGTCTTTTCCCAACAGCAAAAGTGGAAGCATCAACTGTAACGGTAAATGGTGGCTATACGACAAGAGCTAATGCGTATTCATGGGGTACATATAGTACAACAAATACTATAACAGTGGTATTGCCCGAAACAGAGGAAGATTTTTGGGTTAAATTTACACTTCCAAAAGAAAAGCGTGTGTATGCAAGATGTTCTTACAGTGCTGAAAATGAAGGTATGTATCTTGAAATGAGAAACTCAAGTAATAGAATTTTAGATGAAAAGTATAGTCCTGACGATGTTTTGGATATGGACACGGTTATTCCATTTATGGCGGTGGCTTGTGACAATCTCACTTCTTCATCACAGACATATTATATTCATGTTAATCGTGGAACTTGTGAGGGTACAATGTATTTTTCACTTTCGATGAATGAGAGAATTAAAACTGGACGGGGAGTGTTTTCTTTTAGCGGAACAGCATCTAATCCTGGAAATTCATCAATAAGTTTATCAGGTGTAGATTCCTCTGTTCTTACATTGAATTTGACAAATAATACTGCAATTCCACCAGAAGCCATTGTTACATCAGTAAATACATCAGGTACTCAATCACCGAGTCAGGGAAATGTTCATCATATGGTACTTCCGGCAACAGAATCAAGTACTTGGTATACATCTACAGTAACAAGTGCATCGAGTGGTCATTACAATATAGATGTTTCGGATGGATTCCAGGCAGCACAAAGATGGCAATTTAAATATAATGCTTTAGCAACAGCAAAATCAACAATGAAAAATGTTAAAATAACACTGGAATGGGAGTACGATATAGCAAATACAGGATATAAGTCATATTAGGAATGTGGGTGATACTATGAATATTTTTTTTAACAGCCGAATTTATGCTAATCAGTCATTGCTTAATGTCCTGTTTGGTCAACAACAAAAAACTACAATCAGCCAAAGTGCTGGTTGTAGCAATACAAGAGATACTTTAACGATAAGTGCATCAGGAAAGGAAAAACTGGCAAAAAGTACAAGTGGGAGAGCACATAATACAAGTATTGATAGTAGCATTGACTTAAAATCCTATATAGCTTCAGCAAAAAAAACAAATCAAGAGATCATTGATAATGCAGGGACACAGATTAATGCGAAAACAAGTGAATATATGAGTACAGGTAAAGCATTTAGGGAGGCATTAACGGAAAAGTATTCTAAACTTGCCGCAGAAGCAAAAACGCATTCCAATCCTGAAAATTATATTCATTCCAAGTATTTTGATAAGAGTTCAGATTATTATGAGACTTATTTGACCGATACAGAACGAAGGATTGCTTATAATTATGAAATGCAGATGTGCCGGACAGGAAAGATAAATGGTGTAAATTATCAGGATTCTTTGTTCAGGGGTATTGAAGTGGACGGTGACAGTGTAGATTCAGATAAAATTCAATTTGAAAGAGCATTGGTAAATTCGCAAATTTCAAATATTTTAAAGCAGGCTGGTGTAGATACATCTTCTATTACGAAAGATTGTACTTTTACTGTCGATCCCTATAGTTATGAAATAACGGTAGATGGTGTGGATGAAGAAACAAAGGTATTGATGCAGGAGGCTTTAAATGTAGGGGATAACGGAAAAAACCTCTATAAGCATATATATTATTGTTCAACACAAGATGGCTGTGAGAGTTCTCAGATAACAAAGGAATCAAAAATGAAATACGAAGCATATCATCAAGTTTATAGTTATACAGGATATGAATTAGATAAACTTGAGGAAAAAAACGGGACATATTATACGGAGTCAGGAGAGAATATATTAGACTTAGTGGATAAGGCTGTTGAAGATTCTGGAAAAGTTCCGAAAGAGTTCAAGCAGCAAATGAAGAATTGGATACATGACCTGGTTTCAACTATGTCAACTAAAGGATGGAACAATGTGCCGGATATGACTTTAAGCATTTTATATGGAAAGAGTGGTTTAAAGGACATGAATCAGTTGATTACATATCAGTATGAAGCTGATAGTATGGACAGACAATGGTATTCTATACTGTAGCAATATAATTTTGGGAAAAATATAGGAAATGTGCCGTCAAGATGATGGCGCATTTTCTATATATATGATATTTATTTAGATTCTATTTAGATAATATGCGGAGTGCTTTATATTTATTTAATGGAAAAATAAAAATTACCGATATAGTAGGAAGAAGGTGAGTAATATGCTGGAAATTGCTGTTTGTGATGATGATATAGCAGATCTTGAGTGTGCAGTGAATATGCTGCATAAGATTTTTACAAGTCAAAAGATTGCTTATCATATAGAGAAATTTATGTCTGCAAATCAAATGCTTGAAAATATCAGTCGTATTGATATCGGAATTTTAGATATTTCGATGGAAGAACTGAATGGTATTAAACTGGGGAGAAAATTGAAAGAAAAATTTCCAGATGTGAAATTAGTGTATATTACGAGTTATGAAGAATATTGTATGCAGGTCATTAACGAAGTTCATGCATTTTCATTTCTATGTAAACCATTGGAATATGATAAACTGGAATTGCAGATATTGGAACTTCTGAATCAACTGCCGGATGCCATAGTAGAAAAGAATTTTTATAAAGTGACTGACAGCAATGGAAAAGAGTATCTGTCGATCAAATTGAAACTGAGGGATATTTTATATTTTGAATACATAAAAAGATCCAGAAAAGTACGGATAGCATTGTCTGATATTACATATGAATATGATTGTATCTTTGAAAAATTGGTTGAAGAACTGCAACCATATGATTTTGTTGTGAATTGTAGAGGAAATCTGGT
>ERZ1026856.1444-NODE-1444-length-11915-cov-5.639545_pt1 | contig 11915 bp, 11 predicted proteins | sample MGYA00380158_ERZ1026856 | MGnify/ENA primary metagenome ERZ1026856 (study PRJEB33269, sample SAMEA4719794) | human gut metagenome | biome: human-associated habitat; feature: organic feature; material: feces | place: Cameroon | collected 2013-10 ...
GTCTGCCTGGGGCGCGGGGTTGCCCCGCCCGCACCGCATCGGACGTGCGGCGGATGCGCCCGAGCGGAGCGAGGGCGTATCTGTCACACGGAGATGCGGGTGCTTGCTGTTCCCGCTTCCGCGATGGCGCCCGATGCGTCGTTGGCGACGCTGGGGGCCGCGCTGGTGACGTTCCCGGCCTCGTGGCGGCGCCGGTCGTCGATGCCCGGCGGGCGGCGTCTCCCGTGTGAAAACCGGCGGGAGAAGCGGCAAAAGGCGTGCGATTCAGACAGATAGCAAGCGACGCATCTCGTGTGACAAAAACGGCCCCGATTCGCGGGGCCGTTTTTGTCACACTCCGATGCAGCTTGCCGGGGCAACCCCGGACCCCAGAGGCGCCTTCCCGCCAAGATCGCATGCCGAGGGGCATGCGCGGGAAGCCGCACGAACGCGCGGGCGCGTCCGCCGGGGGAGACCCCGGGCCCCTGTGTCGCTGCTGCTCTGGGTGTTGCAGTATGTTACGACATGCCCAAACATATTGCAGCATCGAAGGCCGCGGTCTAGAGACGGTCGCCCCAGACCGCCGCGGGCACGATCATGGGCGTGCACTCGCCCGCCGGCACGCCGTCGGGAGGGGTGTCGGGGAAGGGGTCCGGGCAGTACATGACGTGGCGCGTCGGCTCGCCGCCCGCCCTGGGGATCTCGATGGTGCAGCGCCAGTCGCCGGCGGCGAACAGCCGGCGGTAGATGAGCTCGGCGCTGTCGCCGTAGCCGATCAGGTGCGGCACGGTGCGCCACCCGAACCCGGGTCCGAACGCCTCGAGCGCCGCCGCCCGGTCGGGCGCGGGGAGCCAGGCGAGCCCGCCCCGCCTCGCCGGCGACGCCTGCCGCTCCCAGCACTCGGACCCGAGGCTTCCGAGGTGGGCGGCCACGGCGAGCTCGCGCGCCGCGGCCCTCGTCGCCTCGGGCGCCTCGGCGGGGAGCGCGGCGAGGGCGCGGGAGACGGCCCGGCGGCAGGCGCGGAGGTCGTCGACCAGGTTCTCGGCGATGACGACCTTCGTCCTCCGCTCTATGACCGTGTGTCGGTCGATGAAGGCGCGAAACTCCGCCTCGTCGTACCAGCACTGGTCCAGGCAAGGCTCTCCCGCCTTGTCCACGAGCTCGTAGTCGCGCAGGGCGCGGATCCCGTTCGTCGTGATGAACACGTAGTGTAGGTGCGGCTTCACGTTCTTCTGGAACCACGTCCGCGAGCACTGCAGCGACCGGCATATGTCGTGCGTGCCGATCGTGAACCGGCCCGCGAGCTCCGACCTGAGCGAGCCCATGTCGGGGGTTCTGACGAGCATCGGGTCGTCGGCCCTGCTGCTGCCTGCCATGCCGTGCCCCTTTCCACTATGTTGCAACATACACCAACATAGTAGCCGCATCGATGGCGGCATGCAAATGCCGCCCCGCTGCCTGGTTATCCGATTTCGGCGCTGGGCGCGTCCGCCGCCAGGGTTAGGCACTCGCCGTCGCCGATGTCTCAAATATCCCCGAAACGATACCCGACGACCCTTGCCCGGTTACCGGTTCCTTGCGCCCGTCGCCTCTCCGCCAGTTCGTGCGCGAAGACGTCCTCGCCATTAGTCTCGCTCGGCGCAAAATCGTTGGTTACAGGATAAGGACGTACGACGCGGAGCGTCTATATTGCGATTTTCGGCAAGCAGAAAACGGGGTTGAGCAGGCTCAACGCATATTTGACGCCCTGTAAGACGGAGCTTGAATCTGTGCCACAAAACACGTGTGAAATGTGCCACAGACGTTTCATATGCAGCATAAAAACTGCTTATGAACTGGAAAAACGATTATTCACTGTGTGTGGCACGGAAATAAACCGCGACCTGGGGAAACGCAGGCGTAACCCCAGGTCAACCGCGTGCCACAGGATTTGCGGCTTTCGGCGCGTTTTCGCGGTCGTTTTCGGGCTTTTCCGGGCGATTTTCGCCGCTCTCGCGAACGGTTTTTGTGGCGGTCGAACTACCAGGTAGAATAGAACAAAAGTGCGTGGCACACAGTGTGCCACACTCACACGGGGAATTGTGCTACAAATCGGCGTTATGCCTGATGAACCGCGTGCCACAGATTTCGGCGCACTTTGCTCGATTTTCTCGGTTCCCGCAAGCCTCGGTTTGTGCCAGCGTTTGGCGGCGCCGGTGACCGGCTGCGGCGCCGTTTGCTCACGGTACAATGTCGAGCGGGGACGTTTCGCCGCCTGGGCAGCACCACCGCTTAGGAGGTCTGACCATGGATGCAAACACCATCAACGCGACGTGCAACGTTTTACTGGTGGTAATCGGAATCATCGGCCTTTTGCTGGTGAGGAAGGAATGACGACGGCGAACCGCGATTTGGCAAAGAAGAAGCCGGGACACCCTGGAAAGTAGCCCGGCTTTGACGATGTGAGAGCGCTGCCCAGCGCACTGGGGCGTCCTCGCTGCGTATTCTAGCAAGCGCCGGGACGGCTGGCAAACACCCGCCGCTCAAGGAAGGACGGCCCGTCTATGATCGATCTGGTCGCGTACTACGCGAAAAGGAAGGACAAGGCGCTGGAAGACGGCGACAAGAGGCTCGCCGCGAGCTACGCGCACCTGGAGGAGGCCGAGCGCATCGCGCGGTCGGGCAAGCTGCCCGATCGCGAAAGCGCGCTGTTGTCCCCCAGCATCGCGTTCATCTGCCTCCATGCGGGCGGGCTCGTCTCCGAGTGCGGCAACTGCGGGTGCCTCGTCGACGAGCACTGGGACTTCTGCGCCCGCTGCGGCGCGCACTTTATGGACCGCAGGTACGTCGCCGAGTTCGGCGACCTCGACGTTTGATGCGCGGGGTGCATCGGGTAAGATCGGCCGACGGCTTTCGAAGGACAAGTGACGGCAAACCGCGATTCGAGCTATGAAAAAAGCCAGGTGACCGTGGAAAGTGCCCTGGCTTAATACCGTTGAGAAACGCCGCCTAGTGCGCGGGCCTTGTCATCAAAGCCCGCGCTTTGCGGTTTTGCGAGAGCGAATGATGCGCTTGCGCGATCATTCGCTTGTCGTCGCGTTTTGGGCAGACGGCCTGGTTTCGACGGATCCTCTCACGATGTACTCGCCGTGCAGCGTTTCGTCCTTGTTGAGGAAGTACATGTACTCGACACGGACTTCGTCGCCGATGTTTAGATCGTCGAACGATATGATTCTACGCTCGATCCTTTCGGAAAAGCCGAACGTGTACACGTTCCCGCTGTTCAGACCGTATCCCGGGGTCGCTATTTTGACTTCGGCCGTTTCCAAATCCCTGTTTAGGGAAATTATGACACCGTCTGCGAAATGAAGGGCGTCCGTTAGGCCGCCAGAGGAATATTCCTCAGGGCTTTTTTCGCTTTTCTTTTTGACATCGCTCACGTTTTTGAAGCTCTCCTGATTCGTTGTGGTGGTCGTGCTGCTGCTGTCGTTTGTCGTAACCGCAACGAGGAAGACCGAAGTCAAAGCGGCTACGACAAACGCTATGGCTAGGATTGGCACGATGCGGGCGCGATTCGACATATCAGAAGAAGAACGCTCCTATTCGATCTCTGAACTGTTAGAACAACTATCAGTTGATGAACTCGAGTGTTTCACCAGGAAAAACGCCGTTTTTATATTTTGAATCGAAGTATCCGGCCCTTACCCGCTGGCCTATTTTCGCGCTTCGAATCGACGATGGCGACACCTGGCATACGCCTGTATATTCGACGACTATGGTTTCGCCGCCATATTTTTGGTTGCCGTCAAGGTTGATCGTCGTTGTAAGCGCGTCTTCGTCGATGTCGGTTATTTCTCCCGTACTAAACGTTATGCACGACATCGGACCGCCGCTCGTTAAACCATCTTCCGTCGGCATCTGATTCGCTCCCGTTTCATCGTTTGCTGAAGTGCATCCGCTTATCGTCGATGCGATAACAGCTGCTGCGGCGAGCTTTACGAATGTCCTTCTGTCCATAGGTGTTTCCCCTTCTGCGAAGGTAGGTCTTTATGGCATGCAGGGATTCGAATCCTTTTATGAGGATAAACGGGAAACGCTGCTTGGTTTGAGCCAGGTTAAAAGGTCTCGGCAAACGGTTTCTGGGCCCTATGTCATAGTCCCGTATAGAACACCCTCGGGGAGGGCTTTTAGGATAGCCAAAAAGAAGTTGACGGCGAGATCCGCCGCGAGATGGCCTTCGATGACACGTTCAGCGAGCCCGACGACGCCGTTCCTAGCGTTTGCGATATGCGGTAGACCTCGCCGAGCCCGTTTTCTCGATGGTCCCGTCATCTTGGAGCTTCTTGAGGACGCGCTCGACCGTTCGCTTGCTTATGGACGGGTTCGCATCCATGATGTCCCGCTTCGTCGCTGCGCCGACGAGCTGCTCGAAATATGCGCGCAGCATGCCTTCGCCGCCTTTGGGGCCCGCTGCAATGGCGAATCTCCCGTCAAGCTCCTTGTAGCAGGCCGTCATCACGCCGAGCATGTAGGTCACGAACGGGGTGTAGTCGTTCTCGCCATCCTGCCACCCGGCGGAGCTTGCGCCGAGCGCCTCATAGTACGTTTCCTTCGATCTTTCGATTTCCTTTTCGATCGATACGTATTTTCCGACCGTGTATCCGCATCGGTATAGGAGGAGCAGGGTGAGCAGCCTGCTCATGCGCCCGTTCCCGTCGTTGAACGGGTGGATGCTCACGAAATCGAACACGAACACCAGCGACACGAGGACGGGATCGTACGTTCCGGCTTCGATTTGCGCTCGGTATTCCCTGCAGATGGCGTCTACCGCCGCCGGAGTCGCGGCGGCGCTCGTAGGCCTGAACCTTGCGACCATCTCCCCGCTGGCCGACCTCTCGGCGATCACGTTGTCGGAATCCTTCCACCTTCCTGCGAACGAGTCGCCAGTGAACCTGTACAGATCGCGATGGAGCTGCAGGATCACGCCGGGTGTCACGGGTACGGCATCGTGCCTTTCGTGGATCATGTCGAGCACGAACCTGTATCCGGCTATCTCGCGCTCGTCTCGATTCTTCGGTTCGGCCTTTTCGGCCATCAGGTCGCGAAGCCTTTTGTCCGAGGTCGCGATATTCTCGATTTTGTTTGACGCGCCCGTGCTCTGTATTTTTGCGACCTCGACGAGGTTTTCCAGCACGTCAGGCCTCGTCGCCTCGTAAAGCGCTTGTTTTCCGCGGTGCTCCCTCATATCGCCGATAGACGACATGATTTCGGGCGACATAAGGGTGCTGAGCTGCCTCGAATAGTCGAATTGAGCCATGGAGTATCTTCGCCACATTCCTTGTATCTTCGCCAAATATAAATAATGTGGCGAAGATACTCCATATGTGGCGAAGATACAAGGGTAGATGTCTTCCCGCGCGCAACGCTCTCGGGGGAGGGGCTTTCGAGGCGATCTGGATGGCCGCCTTATTCGATCTCCGAACTGTTACAATAAATGTATTTATAATATACGTCCCGTATAGAACACCCTCGGGGAGGGGCTTTGAGGATGGCCAAGAAGAAGTTCACGAAGGAGCAGGAACGCGCCTATTGGCAGGGCAAGCGCGACGCCTACATAGCGATGAGCCGCCGCATGCTCGACGAGCCGGGCTGGGAGTGGCGCGACCCCCTCGCCTTTTACAGGGACGTGTTCCCCGAAGGGTTTCTCCAGGAGAGGTGGGCCGAGGGCGAGAGGCGCAGCGAGTTCGATGGCAAGCCCAACGCCATCGCCTTGAAGTTCGGACCGAAGACCCGCAAGCAGCTCGTCAAGAGCAAGAAGGTCGACGTCCCCGTCATCGAGCGGCTCACCGTCACCGACGATTTGGAGGGCGTCTCCGCGCTCGTGAAGGCGTCGATCGCCGAGAACGCCCCCGTCTATATGGCCCCGGTGTCCTGGTACGGCAGGAACAACAAGGCGGCCAACGCGCGGTTTCTGCACGCCTTCGCGGTCGATCTCGACGGCGTCACCCCGGCGAAGCTCGGGAGCGTGCTCAAGCAGATGCGCAACGGGCACGACCCCGCCAACGAGAAGTGGGTGTCGATGCCGCAGGCGTCCTACATCGTCATGAGCGGGCGGGGGCTGCACCTGTACTACCTGCTCGACCGACCCGTTCCGCTGATCCCCGCCGTCGTTCCCTTCCTGCAGCAGCTCAAGCGCAGGCTCACCGACGTGGTGTGGACCGACTACACCAGCGAGGACGGCAACGATGGCAGGCAGTACCAGGGGATCTACCAGGGCTTCCGCATGCCGGGCACGACGACCAGGCTCAACGGCCACGGCATCGACGCCAAGGATACGAACAAGTACGAGGCCCTGGCGTTCATGTACGCGCCCGATGGGGCCTCCGAGCCGCGGCGCGTGACGCTGGAGTACCTGGTGGACTACTGCGGCATCCGCGGCAAGGAGATACCGGGCGAGCTGTACCGCGTCCTGGAGACCAAGGGCGGCCGCACCCCGATCGCCGAGGCGAAGGAGAAGTGGCCAGCTTGGTACGAGTGCCGGGTGGTGCGTGGCGAGGAGAAAAGGGGTTACGACACCAATCGCGGGGCATACGAGTCGTGGCTATCCCGCATCGAGGACGAGGCCGTGGTGCATGGGCGGTACTTCGCCGTGCTGGCCCTCGTGGCCTATGCCGTGAAGTGCAACGTTTCGCTCAAAGAACTCGAAAAGGATGCCTACGGGCTGGTGCCCGTTCTCGACAAGCTCAGCGACGAGCCGGGCAACCGCTTCACCGACTATGACGTCGCTTGCGCCCTTTCCGCCTACGGGTCCAACGATCTGCGGTTCTGGAAGAACGAGTACATGTGCCGCCGTGCTAAGATCGCGACGCACGAGAACAAGCACAACGGGAGACCGCAGGCGCTCCACTTAGAAGGAGCCAGGGCTATACAGGAGATTAACGATAAAGCGAACGGTACATGCTGGCGCGATGGGAACGGCCGCAAGCCTAAACGCGACGAGATACGCGCCTACGCCGCCGAGCATCCCGAAGCGAGCCAGCGGGCGATCGCGAAGGCCCTCGGCGTGTCTCCGACGACCGTCAACAAATGGCTGAAGCCCGACCCGGAACCCGAGCATGGAAAGATCGCAGCGGAAAGGCTCGACGGGGCGAAAAGGTATGTCGAGAGCAGGCTGTACGCTGGGGAGATCGCGGGCGGGCAGGTTGATCTGAGCGCATTCGCCGGCCTTCTTGGCCGAGATTCCAAGGAGTAGAGGTATCCTTGCTTGCCATACGCCTGCCATACGCCGAGCCATACGCCTGCCATACGGGGAGCCATACGCATGCCTAAAGTGAAGAAGACCTTCAGGATTGAAGAAGAAACAGCCGCCCACCTGGGAGAACTTGCAGCACAAGAGGGCGTCACCGCCACCGAGCTGCTTGAACGAGCCATACGGGCGTATGGCAGCGAGCCATACGCCTGCCATACGCCGAGCCATACGACCGAGAACGCGGGCAGCGAGCCTCTCGCTGGGGGGGTTGCCGGCGATGCGACGGCTGCCGCGGTAGCCGCATTGACCGAGCAGCTTGCCGTGAAAGACCGCCAGATAGCCGATCTGTCCGCCGCGTTAGTATCCGCTCAGAAGTCCATCGAGCAAGCTCATGCCCTGCACGCCGCCGACAAGCAGGCGGCGCTTGCGGAGCCTGCCGCCCCTGCCGGCGATGCGGGCGGGCAAGCGGCTGTGGTCCAAGCGCCGAGCCGCTGGCGGCGCCTGAGGGACGCGTGGCGGGGATGACGGCGGCGTGGTTATTCTCTTAGGCTCAACGAATAATTCGAATAAAGCGAATAATTGAAATAATTCGACTAAAATAAATAAATCGGATAAAAGACACCTGGGAGGCACGATCGCGCATGCTGGGAAAGAGGAAGCGCACGAACCCGTTCAAGCCGACGGCCGGCGCCGAGCCGCCTGTCCTCGCCGGTCGGCAGAAGGTCATCGACGATTTCACCGACGGTCTTGCCGAAGGCCCTGGGGCCCCTGGCAGGCTCATGAGGATAACTGGGCCGCGCGGATCGGGCAAGACCGTGCTTCTGACGGAGCTCGGCGACATCGCTAGGAAGCGTGGCTGGCTCGTCGTCGACGTGACCGCAAGAAAAGGCCTTTGCGACGAGCTGGTGGGAAGGCTTTCGTCGGGCGGCGTCGACGCCGAGCTTTCGGCCGACATAGACCTGGGCGTGTTCAAGGCGCACGCCGGGATGGCTTCCGCGGATGCTGCGCGCGACTTCAGGTCGGCGCTGACCGCCGCCGCCGGGCGCTGCGCGGAAACGGGCGTCATGGTGACGGTCGACGAGGTCCAGAACGCGGACCTTGCCGACATGACCGAAATAGCAGTGTCTGTCCAGCATCTGATCAGGGAGAAGAGGAACGTCGCCTTCGTGTTCGCCGGCATAACCACGGGCGTCATCGACTTCATCAATGATTCCGCGCTGACGTTCCTGCGCCGCGCAAAGTCCGAAGAGCTGGCGGCCATCCCGATTCGCGACGTGAAAGCCGCACTGAAGGTAACGTTCGAGGACACGGGGCTGGCTGTCGAGGCCGATTGCCTTGCGAAAGCCGCTGAGGCGACGGATGGATACGCGTTCATGGTCCAGCTTGTCGGGTACTACGTCTGGCGCGCTGCCGCAAGGCATGCGGCCGAGTCAACTGCCGTGACGATGGGCGATGTTGATGCCGGCGTGAGCGAGGCGTTCGCCGAATACAACGAGGCCGTCATAGCCCCGGCGCTTGCTGGCTTGTCGGAAAGGGCGATGCTCTTTTTGATCGAGATGGCGAAGGTCGGTGGGTCTGCGTCGACGGGCGAGGTAGCGGAAGGGCTCGGCGTGCCATCGACATCTTTGTCGTCCGCACGCAAAACGCTGATGTCTCGCCAGATCATCGAGTCGCCGGCGCGCGGGCGCGTGAGGTTTTCCGTTCCGCGTTTGAAGGAGTACCTCGATGCGAATGTCGACGATCTCATAGCCCGTTTCGAGTAGGCTTTTCGTGGGGTGTCTGGCCGATTCGGAAATCTCGGCCGGTTTCTCATCGCGTAAAAAAGGCATGCCGGAAATGCCGGCATGCCTTTTTTACGGTTGTCGTTTGAATTCGCCGCAGCTTTGCGTTTACGAACGCTTCATGTACCAGTTCCCGCTCGATGCACTTTTCGCTTTCGTGTAACCGCCGAAGCTTTGCCCGGTGTGCTGGTGCGCCCGAGCGGGCGACACGTACCTTCCCGTTCTCGTGTTTGTGAACCCTCCGCTGCTTCGCCCGGTTGAGCGGCGGTAGCTGCTGTTCCCGTATCCGTATCGTGCCATTTGGATGTCTTTCTAATCCTTCTGATTCATCGCTGCGATGAAATCGAGCTTTGCTTAGCGCTGCCTTTCTTGCTCGCGTTTTTCGAATCGCTTTTCGAGCTCTTTATCGGCGTTTGCCAAGCGATCGCCTGCCTCTTTGCGCTCTTCGACCGTCGCGAGTACTTCGTAGAGCGCGCTTGCCTGGCCTGACCCGATGAAGCGCATGGCCAGGTTTGATGGATGTCGTTCCGCCGTGTTCAACACGGTCGATTCAATCTCTTCGATGATTGCCAGCTTGTCTCGATCGTCGTAAGTCAAAGGGTTGTTTTCGACGACGTCCTTGATGCCGGTGTCGCTATCGAAAAAGCTGCTGATTTTGTCGGTTGCTTCGCGGGTGGCCGATTCGTACGCCGCTTTGAGGTCTTCGGTGAACTTAACCTCTGCATCGGTTTTACATGCGCTCCTGAGAAAGTTGACGGTGTCCAAGGCCTCTTTGCTGCTACTGATAAATCTTGCTATCGATGTTTCATCGAGATACAGTTTTGCGTTCAGACAACCGTCGCCGATGGCCTGCGCGTGGTCGAAATCTTCCTGCTTGCCGGTCGATGCTTCGGTGAACAATTCCAGATATGCTTCAGCACCTTTCGCTTCTATCGCTTTCTTAAACCCGCTTATCACCTCGGAACGAAGCTCGGATACTGCCGACCAGACTCCGCGATCTATGAGGGATTTCGCTGTGTTGACCTGCGACTCGGCTGCCCAGAAGTCGGGGTCAACCGTCTGCGCGAACGGAATCTTCCTGTCCTGAGCGAGCTGGCGCAGGCACATGCCGATGTAGGCGCTCATGTTGAGCCCCATGCTCGACAGCACGGCTTCGGCCGATCCCTTGACCACGGGGTCGATCTTGAAATTGACGTTTTGGATTGTTGCCTGCGTGTCTTTGATGCCTTTCATCGATTCCCCCTCTTTCTCTTGGTTGCCTTTGTTTTCGGCTCTAGAACTTTTGCTGGTTTATATTAAACTACTAAGTAAATAAGAAGTCAAGAATATTTCTTAACTTCTTATTTACTTAGTAGTTGGTAGCCGCGTATTCATCTCGAATGTACATCACACAGAGCGCCGAGATCGCCAGCTTGCAACGTGATCTCGCCGCCGCCAACAAGAAGATCGAAGAGCGAGACGTCGAGATCGAGGAGCTGAAGGCGAAGTACGGGAGGCTCCAAGCCGATACGGCGCTCGAGGACGATGAATCCCATGGGTACCCGAAGCCTATGGACCCAAAGGACGTCAAATCAAGAATCGTCGACGAAGTCGACGAGCATGGCCGCACCGTGCTTCCCGCCGAGGAATACAGCGAGGAGGATGACGTCTATGACGAGCTCTACACCGCGCCTTGAGCAATGGGGCTTCTGCTCGAGGTGCGGGGCACGCTTCATCGACCTCGGAGCTGGCTTTGGCGAGGGCCGTTTTGGACGGTCGGCGTGTAAATCAAGGACCCTTTCTTGACAAGGTTCCGCGGCAGCGAAGCGAAGGCGCAGCGGCTCAGCGCGGCCTTGCCGTGCCGCCGTTTTCGGTGACGGAACCCCCAAATGCGGTAAAAGCAAAACCCCAGGCCAAAACTGGATTCTGATTTCGAACATCTGGTTTTGACCTGGGGTTTTGCTTTTGGATGTTTTGGTCGTTTTCGGCACGGTTTTCAGGTGCTGTCATTGACCGCCGCCAGGACGTGCTCCGCGCCGTTTCGGAAAAAATTTCAAAAATTTATCGCCTCACGCGCCCGCGTCTTTATAACGCGGGCGCGTTTTGCATCTGCGCGCATGCGGCCGCGCGCGGTGGCACGCCGGGGCGGCTCCGCCAAGTCTTTCGTTTCGGAAATCCGGCGGCTACGATGCGCCGCGAGAGCCCGCCGACGGCGCGGGCCGACGACCAGGAGGAGGTTTGCCATGCTTTACGATGACGCGCGCACCGCACCGAAGACCGCGGAGGAGCACGAGAGGGACGCCTACGGGTCGACGTACCTGACGGGCGACGAGGCGAGGAGGATCTTGGCCGCCCACAAGGTGCCCGGCCGCAGCAAGATGGGCGCCGACGAGGCTCGCCGCATGGCGCACGAGCAGTGGCCAGACGACGTGCGGGCCGCCCGCGAGGCGAAGATGGTGCGCTACCGCTGGCCCGTGGCCCACGGCCTCGGCGTGAGCTACACGGAGCTCGCCGAGATCGAGCGCCGCGCAGGGGTCGAGCCGCTGCCGTCGCCGGGGGTACGCGGGGCGTACGCCAGCGCCGAGGACGTGGCGAAGGTCTACGCCGCCGGGGCCGCGTACCGCGAAGCTGCCCACGCCGTCCGTATCAGCGTATCGTTCGACGACGCGGCCGACGCCGAGGCCGCCAACGAGGTCTACGAGCGTCTGCAGGAGGCGTACGAGTGCACGCCGGCGAGCGTCTACGAGAGGCGCCACGGCGGCCGGGCGTTCTACTTCGAGGCGGTCGTCCCGAAGCGGTAGCATCGCCTTTCAGGGGCCCGGGGCCTCCCCCGGCGCCCGCCGTCCGTCGGGCGGGGATCCTTCCTGGGGCGCGTGGTTGCCCCGCCTGCGCCGCATCGGACGTGTGGCGGTCGCGCCCGAGCGGAGCGAGGTGCGAGCGTCACACGG
>ERZ1026856.1445-NODE-1445-length-11913-cov-3.578175_pt1 | contig 11913 bp, 10 predicted proteins | sample MGYA00380158_ERZ1026856 | MGnify/ENA primary metagenome ERZ1026856 (study PRJEB33269, sample SAMEA4719794) | human gut metagenome | biome: human-associated habitat; feature: organic feature; material: feces | place: Cameroon | collected 2013-10 ...
AACGAAACCAGTGCGGTAGATTTGAGGATCACCTGCCAGTTGTTGCCAATGCCTGGCAGGGCGTAACGCATCATCGCCGGAAACATGATCCGCCGAAACACTTGCCCACGAGTAAAACCGAACGCCGTCGCCGCCTCTATATGTCCTTTCGGCACTGCCATAAAAGCACCACGGAACGTTTCGGTAAAATAAGCACCGTAGATAAAACCGAGAGTGATAATACCAGCGACCATCGGATCGATATCAATCTGCCCGACGCCCATCGCCTCCGTCACCGTGTTTAGCGCAATCTGCAAACCGTAGAAAATCAGCAGCATCAACACTAAGTCCGGCACGCCACGAATCAGCGTGGTGTACCCTTCGAAAATCAGCCCCGAAAGCCGATTTTGCGAGAGCTTACCGCCAGCGCCAATTAAACCGATGATTACAGCGAGCACTACAGAGCTGATAGCCAGCTCCAGCGTGACGAGCGCACCCTGTAAAATAACACCTGAAAACCCATACAACATGCTGCCTGTCCTGTCGTGTGTGGTGAATTACCGCCTCTTGTCTCCCTCCGGTTACCCGAAGGGAGCGGGCTTTCTTTCACCGATGGCGATTAGCCACCATAAACATCAAAATCGAAGTACTTTTTCGCTAATTTCTCGTAAGTACCGTCAGCGCGCATTTCGGCAAAGGCTTTGTTCAGTGCTTCGCGCAGTTCGTTATCTTCTTTACGCAGGCCCATGCCGGTCCCTACGCCAAACAGTTTTTCATCTTTAACAGACGGGCCACCGAATTTGTAATCTTTACCGACAGGTTGTTTGAGGAAACCTTCGCTGGCGGCGACCTCATCCTGGAACGCGGCATCAATACGTCCGGCAGTCAGGTCAGAATAAATGTTGTCCTGCCCCTGATACGAGACGATTTCAATGCCTTTTGGTGCCCAATGTTCATTACCGAACGTCTCCTGGGTGGTGCCCTGCAATACGCCTACCCGTTTGCCTTTCAGCGACTCGACTGTCGGCTGAATGTCAGAATTTTTCGCCACCACCAAACGAGAATCGGCAGCGTACAGTTTGTCGGTGAATGCAATTTCTTGCTGACGTTTTTCCGTAATGGAAAGCGATGACATGATGGCGTCAATCTTCTTCGCTTTTAAGGACGGAATTAACGCATCCAGCGGATTTTCGACAAACGTACATTGCGTATTGATGCGTTTGCATAATTCCTTTGCCAGATCGATATCGAAGCCAACCAGTTCGCCTTGTGAATTTTTTGATTCAAATGGCGCATAGGTCGGGTCGGTACCGATGCGGATGTTTTGCGGAATCGCAGCAAACGCCGCAGTTGCGCTGGAGAAGGCCAGAACCAGAGAGAGCGATAGCACCAGTTTTTTCATAATGTCCTCAACTGACAGTCTTTTTATAGGGAATATTTACAGGTTTGTTACACTTATCGTGCCATAAAATTGACCATCAAGGCAAAATATCCCGCCCCGTTAGACGTATTATTTTTCATTAAAAATGCTTAAGTATGCATTTCAATGCACCACGATAGTGCAACAAACCTGGCGTGCACCATGATGATCATTCCATCAGGTACAGCTTCCCAGCGACGTATCAGTCACCGTAGACATTAAAGTCGAAATACTTTTTCGCCATCTTGTCGTAGGTGCCGTCCTGACGCAGCTCGCCAAGCGCCTTATTGAAGGCAGCCGTCAGTTCAGCATCATCTTTACGTAGCCCTACACCGGTGCCATCACCGAAGTATTTTTTGTCTTTTACTGATGAGCCAGCAAAGGCGAAATCTTTACCAGCAGGTTGCTTGAGGAATCCTTCGCTGGCAGCAACTTCATCTTGTAACGCAGCATCCAGACGTCCTGCAGCCAGATCGGAATAGACCAAATCCTGGTTGGCATAGGCCACCACATCCACGCCTTTACTACGCCAGGTCTCGTTAGCGTAAGCTTCCTGGGTTGATCCCTGCAGCACACCAACATGTTTACCTTTCAGTGAATCCAGCGTTGGCTGAATCGGTGAACCTTTGGCCGCAATCAAACGAGAATCTGCGGCGTACAGCTTGTCGGAGAAGGCAATCTCCTGCTGACGTTTATCGGTAATGGAAAGCGACGAAATAATAGCGTCGATTTTTTTCGCTTTCAGTGAGGGGATCAGCGCGTCAAAGTCACTGGCAACCCAGGTACATTTCACCTGCATCCGTTTGCACATCTCGTTACCGAGATCGATATCAAAGCCAACAAAATCACCTTTAGCATCTTTCGATGAGAACGGTGCGTAGGTGGTATCGGTTCCGATACGTACCGTCTCCGGTAGCGCCGCATAGCTGGAAGCCGCTGTGGAGAGACCGACTAACAAAGACAGAGCGAGAATCGACTTCTTCATACATAACCCTCAAGTGAAAATGGCTTTTTTATGTTGTGTATTGTGTTGTGTGTTTGCAGGCTCTTTCATGCAGGTCTTATGCCATCTTGACGACAACAGTAACATTCAACGTTAAATATGTTAATAAGACGTTGCATTATTGTCCTGAAGTTGAAGATAGCAGGTATAGCGGTTGAATCGCAGCGTTTCGATTGAATGGCAGAAACAAAATGTCGAGGATTTGATCGCGGTTGCAAAATTGCCCTGAAACAGGGCAACAGCGGAGTTATGCGCCCTGCCAGCGGGCAAAGAGATCTTCAGGAAGGGTTATCGCAAACTGGTCAAGAACACGATTAACCGTCTGATTTATCACATCATCAAGGGATTGCGGGCGATGATAAAACGCCGGAACGGGAGGCATAATCACCGCACCGATTTCTGCCGCCTGAGTCATTAAACGCAGATGGCCTAAGTGCAATGGTGTTTCACGCACGCAGAGCACCAACGGGCGACGCTCTTTCAGCACCACATCTGCCGCACGGGTCAGTAAGCCATCAGTATAGCTATGGACAATGCCGGAAAGGGTTTTGATTGAACAGGGTAAAATCACCATCCCCAGCGTCTGGAAAGAACCGGAAGAGATGCTGGCGGCAATATCGCGCGCATCGTGCGTGACATCGGCTAATGCCTGCACTTCGCGCAGAGAAAAATCCGTTTCGAGGGATAAGGTCTGGCGCGCTGCCTGGCTCATCACCAGATGCGTTTCGATATCTGTGACATCGCGCAGAACCTGTAATAAGCGCACGCCATAAATCGCGCCGCTGGCACCGCTGATGCCTACAATGAGTCGTTTCATAAATAGTTGCCCTGTCAGACTTGCAGGCAGACTTTGCAGGATTTCGGCGGGAGTTGCAAGTCAGGGTGCCAGACCGGCACCCTCAGCGAAGGCATCATCCTTCGTTATGCATTTCGAGATTTTCCACTTCGTTCTGACGTTGCACTGCTTTGGCGTCATCATTACGTAACGTATCGAGGAAATCGAGGTAGCCCTGATCAACATCTTTGGTGACGTAGACGCCGTTGAACACCGAGCATTCAAACTGCTGGATATCCGGATTTTCAGCGCGAACGGCGTCGATCAGATCGTTCAGATCCTGGAAAATCAACCCGTCAGCACCGATGATCTGGCGAATTTCATCAACTTCGCGACCGTGAGCGATCAGTTCCGTGGCGCTCGGCATATCAATACCATAAACGTTCGGGAAGCGAATTTCCGGTGCCGCAGAAGCGAGGTACACTTTCTTCGCTCCGGCTTCGCGTGCCATCTCGATAATCTGCTCAGAAGTGGTGCCACGGACGATGGAGTCGTCGACCAGCAGGACGTTTTTATCGCGGAACTCGGCGCGGTTGGCATTCAGTTTACGGCGCACGGACTTACGACGCAGCTGCTGGCCCGGCATGATAAAGGTGCGGCCAACATAGCGGTTTTTAACGAAGCCCTGGCGGTACGGTTTGCCCAGAATACGAGCAATTTCCAGCGCGATATCACACGAGGTTTCTGGGATCGGGATCACCACGTCGATATCCAGATCTTCCCATTCGCGGGCAATTTTCTCGCCCAGTTTCGTGCCCATATTCACACGCGCGCTGTAAACGGAAATTTTGTCGATAAACGAGTCCGGGCGGGCAAAGTATACATACTCAAACAGGCACGGATTGCTGACCGGATTGTCAGCACATTGACGGGTAAACAACTGCCCTTCTTCAGTGATGTAAATCGCTTCGCCCGGCGCGACGTCACGCAGGAAATCAAAGCCCAGCGTATCGAGCGCTACGCTTTCGGAAGCGACCATATATTCTGTACGGTTCTCGTCAATATCACGTTTTCCCAGTACCAGCGGACGAATCCCGTTTGGATCGCGGAAAGCAACCATACCGTGGCCGATAATCATCGCCACACAGGCATACGCGCCGCGGATTAAGCGGTTTGTGGCAGCAATGGCAGCGAAAATATTGTCGGCTTCCAGCGGGTAGTGGCGGAAGTTGTCCAGCTCGCTGGCGAAGATATTAAGCAGAATTTCCGAGTCGGAAGTGGTGTTGATGTGGCGGCGTTTTTCTTCAAACAGTTTTTTACGCAACTCGTGAGCGTTGGTCAGATTGCCGTTGTGGGCAAGCGTAATGCCATACGGGGAGTTAACGTAAAACGGCTGCGCTTCAGAGGCGCTGGAGCTGCCAGCCGTGGGGTAACGCACATGACCAATGCCCATATTGCCCTGCAAACGCTGCATATGGCGAGCTTCAAATACATCGCTCACCAGCCCGTTCGCTTTACGCAAACGGAAGCAGTTATTGGCATCTATGGTGATGATGCCGGCGGCATCCTGACCGCGATGCTGAAGCACCGTTAAGGCATCATAAATCGACTGGTTAACCGGCATAACACCGGCGATACCGACAATACCGCACATACGTCTTTTTCCTCGTTAAGCCACATCTCAGAGCACTTACGCTCTGGGCAAGAAACTTGACGAGCTTTGCAGATAATCAAAAAACCATCTGATGATAAAACTGAATTGCGGGATCAGCTGTGATTTGCTCCAGTCTTCGCTTTTCGACACCCCGGTAAAGGAGTCGAGAAAGAAGAGAATGGCAGCAACAATCAACACACCGCGCAACGCACCGAAACAGACGCCCAGCACCCGATCGGTGCCTGACAACCCCGTTTTCTCCACCAACTGGCCTATCACGAAGTTCACGATAGCACCAACGATCAGGGTAGCGATAAACAGTACCGCGATGGCAATCCCATTTCGAACCAGTTCGTCTTCAAAGCCCGTAAACCAGACTGACAGGTAAGTGTAGTAATGACTGGCAACAAAGAAAGCACAACCCCATGTCACCAGCGATAACGCTTCACGAACAAAGCCGCGGATCAGGCTAACCAGAGAGGAAAAAGCAATCACCGCGATTATGGCGTAATCAATCCAGACCATATGTGTCCCACGATTTTACGCCCTGTCATCCTGTTCGGGGCGCATTCTAACAGAAAAAGAAAACGTTTGCGTAGGGATTTCCTTCCCGCGCATCAATAAAAATGGCGCTGAAAAAATATTCAACGCCATCGACTTTTTATGCCTTTGCGGCATCGGGCAATGCGTGTCGGATGCGGCGTAAACGCCTTATCCGACCTACGGTTCTAACACTGCCCAGGCCTGATAAGACGCGCCAGCGTCGCATCAGGCAAGACTGTATTAATTCGGCGTATAGCCCATTACCACGCCACTTAAGCCAGAAAGTTGCTTCAACTCACCCAGCGAACCTTTCAGCTTATCTTTCGAGGCATCCGGCCCAACCAGAATACGGGTAATTTTACCCTGCACTGGCGTGGATGGCGACGTATAAACCCGATAACCGGCACCGCGCAGCTTACCGACAATCTCATTCACTTTATCGGCATTTTTCAGCGCACCCAGTTGCACAACATAGGCTTTACCCGTCGGTGCAGCTTTTTCTTCCACGACCGGCTTCGGTTCTGGCTTCGGCGCAGGTGGTGCTTCAACCTTTGGTTTAGGCGGCTCCACCGGTTTCGGCTTCGGTGGGGCGACCGGTGCAGGTTCCGGTTCAAACTCGGTGTTATTGGCTGCAATAGTGGCCGGATCGAGCGACGGTGCTGCGGCATCACCTGCCCGCACCTCTTCCGCTGCGCCTTCCGGCGGCTGCGTCGGTAACGCCTGGGTGGCGGCTGGCATCATATCAGGCTCATCACGATCGCCCGCTTTCGGCACCAGCGGGATAGCCGCGAACTCATCCTGATAATGTTTTTTCTGCCCGTCCAGCAGCCCTGGAAGTACAATCACCCCCAGCGCCACCAGCACGATCGTGCCCACTAACCGATTCTGAAACTTACTTGCCACCGCTTCTCCTCGCGTCAATCACTTCCATGACATGTGCGACCGTGTGGAAAGAACACACACCAGCACGGTGTCTTCCGCTTTAGCGTCCGCCATTGCGGCATCCCATGCCTGCGCAACGCTATCAAATGATTTGCCGTTACCCAAATGCTCAAGCAGTTGTTCTGCCGTGGCACCGCGCGGCCCTTCCAGTGGCGCACAATACCAGTCATCAACCACGCTTTTCAACCAGGCCAGAGTTCCGGCAATATCTTTATCATGTAGCATACCGATAACCGCCAGCACGCGCCCGTTTTTCGGTAGCGCTTTCATACGCCCGGTGAGATATTCCGCCGCATGTGGATTATGCGCGACATCAAAAATAACGCGTGGCGACTCGCTCACAATCTGGAAACGTCCCGGCAAAATTGCGCTGGCAATCCCGTCGCGAATGGCATTTTCACTGACTTCCAGCCCGCTGGCACGCAGTGCCGCCAGCGCTGTTGCGGCATTCGGTTGCGGGACAAGCGGCAACGGCAGATTTTCCAGCGTGCCGTGAGCATCGCTAAACGCCCAGTCATGATCGGTGACGGAATAGTTCCACTCAACGCCCCGACGTTGTAACAGTGCACCTTTTTCCTGCGCCACATCAGCAATGGTAGAAGGCATTTCCGGCTCACCGACAATTGCCGGTTTTTCGCTGCGGAAGATGCCTGCTTTCTCGCGACCAATACTTTCGCGATCTGGACCCAGCCAGTCGGTATGATCCAGCGCAATACTGGTTACTACCGCGACATCGGCGTCGACAATATTGGTTGCGTCCAGACGACCGCCCAGCCCTACTTCCAGAATCACCACGTCAAGTTGTGCCTGCTTGAACAGCCACAACGCCGACAGCGTACCGTACTCGAAATAGGTCAGGGAAATATCACCGCGTGCCGATTCAATCTCCGCAAAAGAGGCGGTGTGGGCCGATTCCGGCAATTCCTGGCCCTGCACACGTACGCGCTCGGTATAACGCACCAGATGAGGCGAACTGTAGACGCCCACTTTGTACCCTGCCGCCATCAGAATCGACTCCAGCGTACGGCAGGTGGTGCCTTTGCCATTCGTACCCGCAACGGTAAACACAAATGGCGCTGGTTTCAGGACGCCAAGACGCGCCGCGACCAGGCTCACGCGCTCAAGGCCGAGATCGATAGTTTTACTGTGCAGGTTTTCCAGATAAGAAAGCCACGAAGCCAGAGGCGACGCGGCTTGAGGAGTGCGTTTGATAATCATGGTATCCGCTGATTCGTTACGGTGAGAATAGCAAAAGGGCAGAGCCAGTGGCCCTGCCCTTATCAGTTATCAGGCCTCAGGTTCCTGATCCGGTACCGGGGGTACCACTACGCCTTCACGCGGCGCTTCAGGATTCGGCGCTGGCAGATTCATCAACTTCGCCAGAATGCTCGCCAGTTTCAGGCGCATTTCCGGACGACGGACGATCATGTCGATCGCGCCTTTCTCGATCAGGAATTCACTGCGCTGGAATCCAGGCGGCAGTTTTTCGCGAACGGTCTGTTCGATAACACGCGGACCGGCAAAGCCGATTAACGCTTTCGGTTCAGCGATGTTGAGATCGCCCAGCATGGCGAAACTTGCAGAAACACCGCCCATCGTCGGGTCGGTCAGCACGGAGATGTACGGCAAGCCGCGCTCCTGCATTTTTGCCAGTGCCGCAGAGGTTTTCGCCATCTGCATCAGCGACATCAGTGCTTCCTGCATACGTGCGCCACCAGAGGCGGAGAAGCAGATCAGCGGGCAGTTATCTTCCAGCGCCTGCTCAACGGCACGCACGAAACGTGCACCCACAACAGACCCCATTGAACCGCCCATAAAGGCGAACTCGAATGCCGCAGCGACAACCGGCATTCCATACAGAGTGCCTTTCATCACCACCAGCGCATCTTTTTCGCCGGTTTCTTTCTGCGCAGATGCCAGACGGTCTTTATACTTCTTGGAGTCACGAAACTTCAGCACATCTTTCGGCTCAAGCTCGCTACCCAGCTCCACAAGGCTTCCTTCATCTAACAGGCTATGCAGGCGATTACGCGCTGTCATACGCATGTGATGGTCACACTTCGGACAGACCTCAAGATTACGTTCCAGCTCAGCGCGGTATAAAACCTGACCGCAGCTATCACACTTAGTCCACACCCCTTCAGGAATGCTCGCCTTGCGGGTGGGAGTAATGTTGCTTTTAATTCGTTCAATCCAGCTCATTAGGGACCTTTCTGTCTGAACCTGGTTCGATGCCAGTTTTATCTTTGGGGACGCATAATGCCATTTTTGCCCCCAACAGACCATGAATGTTGCACATTAAAACATAACAGCCCGAAACTTTGGATAAAAAAGTGGTCGAACCGCGGAGTTACTTTTTATTTTGCGGCGCGTGCCGCAGCGCGTTTGTGACGGATTATTTCGATGACGCCCGGCAAAATAGAAACCACAATAATCCCGACGATCAGCAGCTTAAGGTTATCCTGAACCATCGGGATTGTACCGAAGAAATAGCCTGCGTAGGTAAAAAGCAGTACCCACAACAGTGCGCCGATCACGTTATAAGCGGCGAAATGACGGTACGACATGTGGCCCATTCCCGCAACAAACGGGGCGAACGTTCTGACGATCGGCACAAAACGGGCGAGAATAATCGTTTTGCCGCCATGTTTCTCATAAAACTGATGGGTTTTGTCGAGATAACTGCGACGGAAAATTTTCGAATTGGGATTACTGAACAACTTTTCACCGAACAACCGCCCGATAGTGTAATTGACCGCGTCACCCACAATCGCGGCGATCAGCATCAGCACCACCATCATATGGACGTTGAGATCGTTGGTTTCCAGTGATGCCAACGCTCCGGCAACAAACAGCAATGAATCACCCGGTAAAAACGGCGTTACCACCAGACCGGTTTCACAGAACAAAATTAAGAACAAAATGGCATAAACCCAGACGCCGTACTCCGCGACCAGCTCTGCCAGATGCACGTCAATGTGCAGGATAAAATCGATGAGGAAATAAATCAGGTCCATATTTGCCTATGCCTTGTACTCGTCATCTTTCAGGCTGTAACTACGTTGGCTACAGCCTGAAATGTTCCGAGCATTATTCTCGTTAGTCCGCCAGAAATAGCGGGCCCATTGGCGGTTTTGGAAGATCATACCGGTCAGGGTAATCCACCGCGACCAGATACAGCCCTTCCGCTTTTGCCGTTGCTGCCGCCAGCGTTCTGTCCTTTGCCGCCAGCAACTCTGCTATCCAGCTCTCCGGCTGGTTGTGGGCACCGACTTCCATCAGGCTGCCGACAATATTCCTGACCATATGATGTACAAAAGCATTCGCTTTAATATCTACCACCACATAAGGACCGTGACGCGTGACATTAATATGCATAACGTTGCGCCACGGGGTTCGGGACTGGCACTGCACCGCACGGAACGAGGTGAAATCATTCTCGCCCAGCAAGCATTGCGCAGCCCGATGCATCCGTTCAGCGTCCAGCGGTTCGTAAAAATGGGTTACCCCTTTACTCAGTACCGCCGGGCGCAGCCGATGATTGTAGATGATGTAGCGATAACGGCGAGCCGTGGCGCTAAATCGGGCATGAAAATCATCAGGTACAGCTTTAACCCAACGCACAGCGATGTCACCAGGTAAATTCGCATTTACGCCCAAGGTCCACGCCGCGTCTTTGCGCAGCGCGGTTGTTTCGAAATGCACAACCTGCCCGGTACCGTGTACCCCTGCGTCAGTACGCCCGGCGCAGAAGACGGTGATGGGTTCGTTCGCCACCTGGGAGAGCGCCTTTTCCAGCTTCTCCTGCACACTGCGGACTTCGTTCTGCCGTTGCCAGCCGTAATACTTACTGCCGTCGTACTCAATGCCCAGCGCAATTTTATAAACTGGCGGTTGTTGCTGGTCGGACATTAGTACAGATACTCCTGCACCAGTTTCTCGGCGATTTTTACTGCCATCAGCGCGCCGCCAAAGCGAACGTTATCGGCCACCGACCAGAACTGGACTTGCTCCGGCATACCGTAGTCATTACGCACGCAGCCAACAGAAAGATGCGGCGTACCCGAAGCATCACCTACCTGAGTTGGGAATTCGTTCTCTTCAGAGAGCACAATATCTTCGCCTTGAACAAACGCATCACGCGCTTCTTCTGCTGCCAGTGGACGCAGAGCTTCAAAGTTGACCATCTGGGCATGACCGTAGAATACCGGTGCCTGGACGACGCTTGCCGAAATCATCAGCCCTTCGTCCTGCAGGATTTTGCGTACTTCGTCAACGATACGACGTTCTTCACGCACGCTACCTTCGCTATCCGGCAGTAACGGCAGCATGTTGAACGCCAGCTGACGCCCGAAGAAATCTTCTTCGTCAATCGGAATGCCGTTGAGCAATTTCGCACTCTGCCCCGCTAACGCATCGACCGCTTTTTTGCCCTGGGCGGAGGCTGAAATCAGGCTGGTAACGCTGATACGTGATAAACCGCCCTGATCGATTAACGGTTTCAGTGCCGCCAGCAGCTGGCTGGTCAGACTGTCTGGTACGGCGATGACATTCCGGTTGCGGTAATCGGTCAGTACAAACGGGTTTACTTCCGGCACCACCAGCGGTACGTCGGGTTCGAGAGCAAACAATCCACTGCTGTCGATCACCAGGCAACCTGAGTTGGTCGCTTCTTCAACCCAGGCAGCGGTAGCTTCTTTGCCTGCGACAAAAAATGCCAGCTGCGCCTGCGTCCAGTCGAATTCAGCGGCATCCTGCACGGTGATTGTCTTACCACCAAAGCGCAGTTGTTCGCCTGCGCTTTCGTTACGTGCCAGTGCATAAATTTCCCCAACCGGGAACTGACGTTCAGCCAGCGTTTCAAGCAGGGCTTCGCCCACAGCGCCAGTTGCGCCCAGGACGGCAATGTTCCAGCCTTCAGACATGGTGGTTTACTCCAGAAATAGCAAAGCTCCCTGCCAATGTTACAGCAGAGAGCATGAAGAAGAGATTAACGTGCCGGATGATGAACGGCGTTAAAACCCAGTTTACACAGCAATGATGCCGCACTGGCGTCATCACAAATTACATACAGAGATGACCATTCACGGCGCTCAAGATAGTTTTTGCGCAGTTTATCGAACTCACCCGGTATCCCGGCGACTTTACGCAGCGGTGCGTCATCGCGGCGCACATCATACACCAAATGCACCAGCCTTTTCAGCGTCGGTTGATCGAGCGGGCCATGCAGCGTAATGCGACCAAACTCTGGCGCAGGCAGTAATGTATCCAGCGCAACGTGCTGTTCATGCCCAATAAACTTGCTATAAGCTTCAAACACTTGCGTAGTACCGCGTGCTTTACCTTCCAGGGTATAGCCTGCGATATGCGGCGTGCCGATATCCACTTTTTTCAGCAGCTCGACGTTGAGTTCCGGTTCGCCTTCCCAGACATCCAGCACTACGCTTAACTTCTGGCCTTCATTCAGGCAGGTCAGCAACGCAGTATTATCGACGACTGCGCCACGGCAGGCGTTAATCAGAATCGCTCCGGGCTTCAGGCTACGGATCAGTTTTTCATCCGCCAGATGTAGCGTTTTGTACGGACCATCTTTAAAG
>ERZ1026856.1455-NODE-1455-length-11867-cov-6.580088_pt1 | contig 11867 bp, 9 predicted proteins | sample MGYA00380158_ERZ1026856 | MGnify/ENA primary metagenome ERZ1026856 (study PRJEB33269, sample SAMEA4719794) | human gut metagenome | biome: human-associated habitat; feature: organic feature; material: feces | place: Cameroon | collected 2013-10 ...
GGATGTACTTCATCTTGTCGTTGATGATGATTGGTGCGATGTTGTGCTCCTCCTTGAAGACTTCGGATGTCTTGGAGGTGAAGGCTGCAGAGGCGTGGGCACTGGGGATGGTATGGACGGAAGTAAATGTTAGTGTATCGGGCATAATATGCTGTTTTTGAGACAAAGATACAGTTGATTAAATGAGGCGGAAAAGACAAATAACATCATGTATAGTTGATATTGTGTAAAAATTAGTTAAAATAAACAGTTGGTTTCATTGTTTTCAAAAATAAAATGATTAATTTTGCTTTGAACGCAATGATTTTAAAAATGGAAGATATAAATAGATTAAAGGTTGTTCTTGCAGAAAAGAAAAGAACAAATAGCTGGCTTGCAAACGAACTTGGTAAGAATCCAGCCACTGTTTCAAAGTGGTGTACGAATAGTTCGCAACCAGATTTACCAACTTTGAAAAAAGTTGCAGAATTATTGGAGGTTGACGTAAAGGAGTTATTGTGGTCAACTAAGAAATAAATCATGGTAACAAAAATAAATATAGACGTTAATCAGTCACAACTGTTAAATGGTGATTGTCTTAAAGTTATGAAGACATTACCAGACGGTTCTATTGATTGTATCATAACAGACCCTCCTTATAATCTTGGGCTTTTCATGCATAAGCGTAATACCAATTTGGGGAAAATGCGTGATAACCAGTTTGCTTATGCTGGCTGGGACAATATGGAGTATAAGGCATGGAAAACGAACATGAATAAGTTCCTTTTTCAGTGTTCGCGTGTCTTAAAGAAAAGAGGAACGCTAATAGTATTTATGTCCGTTATTAAAGTGGCAGATATCATAGAGCTTGCTCAAAAACATGGGTTTTATTATAAAACCACAGGAATTTGGCATAAGACCAATCCTATGCCTAGAAATATGAATATACATTTTGTTAATTCAACAGAATGTTGGATATATTTTATCAATAATGGGACTTCTGGAACGTTCAATAATAACGGAGAAGTGCTGCATGATTTTCTTGAGTCATCAGTATGTCCAAGTTCAGAAAAAAAATATGGCAAGCATCCAACACAAAAGCCACTATCCATATTGAATACACTAATCAATGTGTTAACAAATGTTGGTGATGTTGTTTTAGATCCATTTATGGGAAGTGGTTCTACATGTGTTTCTGCTGCCCTCAATAATAGACGTTACATTGGTATTGAACTTGACCAATCATATTACCAAATTGCTAACGATAGAATATTAAATATAAAAGAATTATCAAAATGATTATAGGAGACCTTTTTGCTGGTGTAGGAGGTATGTCGGAAGGATTTAGAATGGCTGGAGATTTCTCTGTTGCTTTTGCAATTGAATTCGACAAAGACATTGCATCAGCTTATCAAAAGAATCATCCTGAAACAGATGTGTATCCTTGCGATATTAGGGACGTTAATATTAATGAGCTCCATAAAAAACATCCTCATATAGATGTTATAATAGGAGGACCTCCATGTCAAGGATTCTCCCAAAAAGGGAAACGATTAAGTCTTGACGACCCTAGAAACTTCTTATTCCATCAATATGTAAGGTTTGTTGAAGAGTTTAGACCTAAATATTTTGTTCTAGAAAATGTACCAGGGATTATAACAACATCAAGTGGATATTTTAAGGATGAAATAGTTGGTGCGTTCAATAGACTTGGGTATGAAGTAAAATACGGCATTCTTAAAGCCACAGATTTTGGCGTTCCACAAGACAGACATAGAGCTGTGTTTATTGGGCAAATGGGTAATATTGAGATTGAATTGCCTAAGCCTTTAGGGGTACGCACAACTATAAAGGATGCAATCTATGACCTCCCTTTCATTAACTCGGGTGAAGGGCATGAGGTTTCAGATTACGACAAGGAAGCAATAACTCCTTATCAAAAAGAATTAAGAGGAGAATGTAAAATTCTGTATAACCATGTTGCAACCAAACATAATGCAACAGCTTTGCGTCGAATGGCTATGGTACCTGTTGGCGAAGGCGGTAAGGTCTTACCAGAAGAAGAAAGAACGAAATCCATTTATAGTGGAACTTATTGTCGCCTACTGGAAGATGATGTCGCTGCGACGATTACTACTCGTTTTGACACGCCATCGTCTGGACGATTTACACATCCTTTTTTGAATAGATGTTTAACAGTAAGAGAAGCAGCTAGAATTCAGTCTTTCCCTGATAACTTCATTTTCTATGGTTCTAAAACTATTCAAATGAAAGAAGTAGGTAATGCTGTTCCTCCATTATTAGCGAAGGCTATTGCAAATGTAATTAAAAATAATGAGATATGATAAATCCTAAAGAGTACATACAAAGAGATGCTATTAATTCCTTAACAGGGATAAAATCATCGCTTAGCAATCTTCGAAAAGTTATAGCACTTACATATTTACTTTACTTGGCTAACAACAAGAAATCTTCAATATTGTATGCTGAGAGTAAAGGAAATGGAATTGTGTTAAAGCAAGAATACAAATCATTTATTCAGAATTTCTTAAATAATAAAGATATTATTGAGAAAATAGATGAAAACCCTCTGTTAACTAGCCAAATTGAGTCTTTGTATGTTGGCATTACATTGATGTTTGCTTTGGGACGTATAGGCTTTGAAAACAGTTCTTTGTCTATGACAAAAGAACGTACTGGTGGAGTTAGGTATCCTAAGAGAATTGATTTTGCAAGTAATATGATGACTTTTGATCTAATTCTTGATTCTAACTCAGAGGAGTCTGTTAAAGAAACGCTTTTAGCATGGCTGCAAAACGAGCAAATAGGAAACAATATAGAACAACGTATTTGTCTATTCTTAAATATATGTATAGAGAATAATTTGTTCAAACTCAGACATGGAGAAAATGATTTGTATTTCCAGACTGAGGGAATATACAAAAGCTTGATTTCTAGCAATGAAGTTTCCTTGGAGTCAGATGAAATTGTTGGGCCAACACGGATACTAAATAGTATGTTGAGAGAAAATCTTGTTCCTTGGCTTAATTACAAGAAGTCTTTAGTAACTGTTAACGAGAACTATAATTTTAATATTAAGGAGTATTCTGAGATATTAAATACTTCTCTAAGTATTAGGGATATCAAAGTTGAAAACAATGATGAAGTAGCTTCAAAAGAATTGGAAGTCAATGATCATGCTAACCATCATTTAGCTTTGCAGCAGATTTACTATGGTGCTCCAGGCACCGGAAAGTCGTATGAGATAAACGAAATTACCAGATCGTATTCTGCAATACGTACCACGTTTCATCCAGACAGCGACTACTCTACTTTTGTGGGAGCATATAAGCCTGTAATGTCGCAAGTGGATTTGCGTGACGTGTCTGGACATGTGGTTATAGAGGATGGTAAGAAACTGAAGGAAGAACGTATTACGTATAAGTATGTGAAGCAGGCGTTTCTGAAAGCTTACCTTGCTGCATGGCAGAAGTTCGCAATTGGCGGTGAGACTACAGATGTACAGTTTCTTATCATTGAGGAGATAAATAGAGGTAACTGTGCGCAGATATTCGGCGACTTATTCCAGCTGCTTGATCGTGCAGATAATGGATTTTCCACATATCCAATAGAGTCTGACACAGATTTGCAGACAGAGATAAGCAAAGCTTTCAGTGAAGATGGAGAATTTTCTCTTGGTGAAGGATTCAATATTGATGGTGTAGTTTCTGGATACGCAGGTATTACAGAGGCGGTAAAAGAAGGCCGAGTATTGTTATTGCCAAACAACTTGTATATTTGGGCGACTATGAATACAAGTGATCAGAGCTTGTTCCCAATAGACTCTGCATTTAAGCGCCGTTGGGACTGGAAATACGTGAAGATTACGGATGCCAAGAAGGAATGGAAGATAAAGTGCGGTTCTGAGGAATGCGACTGGTGGACTTTCGTTACCGAGATAAACAAGAAGATTACCAAGGAAACAAGTAGCGACGACAAGAAGCTGGGCTATTTCTTCTGCAAGCCTGACACTTTAGGGTTTATTATATCAGAGGATAAGTTTATCGGCAAAGTGCTATTCTATTTGTGGAATGACGTGTTCAAGGACGGCGACACTTCTTTGTTTAAAGTTGGAGAAGACACTGAAGAAGCAACGTTTGAGGCATTCTATAAGGATGATAACACCGTTAACATAGAAGCTATCCGCAAGTTCTTAGTTGCTGTAGTCGGAGATAACAACATTAAGAGCGGAAACGAAGAAGGGCCATCTTTAGATGGTAATCCTTCTAACGGTATAGATTACACAAAATACTCATTCAACGGTGAGACTCGTTTGTCAAAGAAAGACCTCGGATATAAAATTGTCATGAAGTACATCAATGAACATTCTGACAAAACTTTTGAAGAGCTTCAGAAAGATCTCGCTTTTGATGAAAGTGTAGATAACAAGTATAGATACAAGGGTGTTTTGGCAAAAGTCGAAGACATAAATGGAAGCTATCAGGATTGCTTTGGCGATGAACAAACTTCTTCAGATAGTGTTAATTATAAAGTTCTGACTTGGTGGAACAAGTATAACATTGATTTCATCATAAACTTTGCTAAGAAACAAGGTTGGTCAGTAGAAAAAGAAACGGAATAGGAATATGCGCATACTAATCGAAGAATACCAATATGACTATGAGGACGTCGCTGACGTTCTCAAGGGTCTTGGTGTGCTTCAGGACGTGGAAGGAAAAGTTAGTCTGAGTTATGTGGGCTACTTCTTCAATCCAGATCCCGACGTTAACGATTGTGTGTTTATTCTGCCAAAGGTCTTGCTTGAGGGTGCGTTCGGGCATGAAAAGGTGTTCGGTCATATCGAACCTAAGGACTTGATAAATGCGGACGACTGCAAAGAGCTGAAAACGGAGGAATATACCTTCATCTATAATCTGAGCGTTTGGATATATCGTGCCATCTGCGTTTTTAAAGACCATGAGTTTGACCGAATGGACTGTCCGAAGAATCAGCCAAGCATCGTGCTCTATCGTCGAGCCCCGATGATGGGACACATGAAGAAGCTCCGTGCCAACACTTTTCTGGACGTGCTGCTTGCCTTGCAGGAATGGAACCGTAAGAACGAGAGCTTCGTGATGTTCGTGGTCAAGAATATGCACTCCGGCGTGAACAAGATAAACTGGACACGAACCATATCGAAAAGCCAAGCCATCATACAGGACGGCACGGGAGGCTCACACCGCCAAGACGTTAGCTATCTGAACCCCGTGAACAAGAAGCGTCAGATAAACTTTGACGAGGAACTACTTGTTATATACTATAGCATCCTTCAGCACATGCAGGACGAGTATGGTTTCCCCGTACGTATCAATGTAAACTTCCCTTTGATAAGAGGTGAAAAGTTTAAACGATATGTTAGAGGATTTGGAAAGCGTCGTCTGAAACAAATTAAGTATAAATATTTTTCAGACAAAGCACTAGAGTTATGGGAATTGTGCTATGCTTTTTTTGACCGTCCTGAAAACATTACTCTTAATATAGACCAGAAGGAATATCTTTTGGTCAAGAGTTTCCATATAGTGTTTGAAGCAATCATAGATGAATTGATAGCAGGAGACCAAAGAAAACAACTGCCAAAGGATTTGAAAGATCAGCCTGACGGCAAGCGTGTGGACCACATGTATCAATACAAAGAGTTGACCAATAACGATAACGATGACAACATCTACTATATTGGTGACTCCAAGTATTACAAACGAGGTAATGCTCTCGGTGTAGAGAGTGTATACAAGCAGTTTACTTATGCACGTAATGTGATACAGTGGAACCTTGACCTCTTTAATGATGGAAAGAAGGAAGACCAAGACGGACACGTTAAACTGCGTGATGACGTCACTGAGGGATATAATGTTATCCCGAACTTCTTTATTTCTGCTAACCAGAATGTACTCAGCGCAGATGACGACATACATCTGCTGGACAGCTCAAAGCCGGAGGATAAACGGAGACAAGCATATTACTTAAGCCGTCAGTTTGACAATCGCCTCTTCGACCGTGACACGTTCCTTCTGGCACATTATGATGTCAACTTTCTGTTTGTGGTGTCATTGTACGGCAGGAACAATACAGCAAGAAAAGCGGAATGGCGAAAGAAGGTGCGCATGATGTTCCGTGAAGAGATACAGGAGATGCTGAAGAAGAACTTCGCGTTCTATGCTATGACGGCACATGCCAATGTTAACGCTGAAGAATACATAAAAGACAATTTCCAGTTGTTGCTCGGCAAGGTGTTCCATCCGTTTGAAAACAGAGAAGGCAGCGACCAGCAGTATTATTCTTTGGCTTTGCGCAATCCAGATAAAGAATATGAGTTTTACAAGAATGTGAAGCATGACGCTATACGGGCAGAAGAAGCACGTAGGCGAATAGCTGATGAAAACGAACAAGTGATGTTCGACCTAAAGCAAGCTTTCTATGTAGCACCATGTGAGTTAGGTGTGGACCCTCGGAGTCTTCCTGAGGATGTCATGCCGATAGTGGAACCACGGTCGCATGACGAGATACCCAAACAGTTTCTTACGATGCACTATTTGGAGAACTACGCAGATACTACTATTCTTATCGGCATAGTAAACGGACTTGACCATTTACACTGGATATTCAGTCGCAAAGGTGGCAAGCGTGACGATGCTTATAACGTGCGCTTAGGTAAAGAAGTGCATGGCGGTGTGGTGAAGAGCCGTGACTATGTGAAACACGCTAAGTTTGTTATCCTGTATATGAATGGCGAGAAGAAAGTGTACAAGGCTTTCCGTGTGAAGAATACAGGTGAGCTGACTAGTGAGCAGATGATAAAGCAAGATTATCGTTATCCACATCACGACAAGTATTTCTGTTATTTTTTCGATGAGGAGATAACACTTGGCGAATTTGATATTCAAGGAATTATCGAAGCAGACAAGAAGAAATACGAGGCTGATCCTAAGCATAAAGAAAAGTATGCAGAGGGACAGCCAGTATATATGAGTGGTAAGGAGTTGATAAAATTTAGATTGTAGATAATTCAGAAAAGGTCAGATAAGGACTATAAATTGCAACAGTATGATGCAGCTGTTTCTTACTGGCAAAAAACGTTTTTAAATTAGCAAATGAATAGATTAGTTATCATAGGTAACGGATTCGACATCGCACATGGTCTCAAAACCAGTTATATGGATTTCATTAATTGGTATTGGGACGAACGTGTAAACTCGTTTATTAATAACGATACAACCGTTTCAGAAGATTGTCTTTGTAAGCTGACCATTATAGGTAAGGAATTTAGTAGTTGGAAAAGAATTGCTCATGATAATAATTACTTCAATAAAGATCAGTTTTCGAGCAAAGAAGTGATAGGGAAGATTAGGAAAAATCCAGATATGTTCTCTTTTGAATGTAGTAAGTTCTTTGAAACCATTCTTCAGTCTATAGAAACAAAGGGTTGGGTAGACATTGAGAACGATTACTATCAGTTATTAAAAAAAAGCGCAAAAAAATCGTATTATAGTAATACAATTAAAGAACTAAATATGCAGTTGAATTATCTTAAGAACAAACTCGTAGAATATCTTAGTTCTCTTAATGATATCTCTAAGAAAGATGAATTAGATAAAGCCATACATGAAAACTTTAACCTTTGGGATTTATCTACAAAAGACGTGAAAAGAGCTATAGGCAATCTTGGGATAATGATAACCGATATTAACCAGATTCATAGTGAAAGAAGATATAGGGATAATTTGACTCCAAGAAATATTATGCTGTTAAGTTTTAACTATACTGCAACTGTAACTAAATATTTCAGACCCATTGACAAAATTAACTATATTCATGGCAACTTGGATAACCCTGAGAAAATAATCTTTGGTTATGGAGATGAACTTGACAAGGACTATCAAGAACTTCTTGATAGAAACGACAATGAGTTGCTTAATTATGCAAAGTCGGTGAAGTATTTAGAAACAAGAAACTATCGGAATTTGCTTGAATTCTTAAATTTAGGACTTTTTCAAGTTATAATAATGGGACATTCTTGCGGAAATTCAGATAGAACTCTTTTAAATACAGTCTTTGAGCATCAGAACTGCGTATCTATAAAGCCATATTATCATAAATGGGATGATGGAAGAGATAATTATTTGGATATAGTTCAAAATATTTGTAGAAACTTTACAGATATGAAGTTGTTTAGAGATAGAGTTGTAAATAAAGAGCAATGTAAAACGATTTAAAAAGAGTTGGGGATGCTCCAGTGGGGCATCCCTTTGTGTATCTCTATTAGCACACAGCCGATAATGCAACAACTTCATTATAGAATCCATTCAATATCAAATCCCATGTATCGCACAAGTTGCTTGACAACCTTGACTTTGACGGTTGAAGCATCCTCTTTATCACAGAGAAGAAGAAAAACCACATGACCGTTTTCTACATCGGAAAGAATAAAATAAATTCTTGATATAATACCGCTAATCCTATGTAGAGATGAGGTTTCTTATTTAAGTTTATATTAATTGTGGATGTGAGAATAACTCACGCCACAAAGTTACATATTATTTTCTGTAATAACGAAAATGTAAGAGTTTTATTATGTCTGTACAAACATAATGCTACTTTTCTCATTAAAGCTCTTTGCAGATCATTTTATAAACATTACTTCTATCCAACTCCATTTTATAAAATTTAGGGATAACGTCATGGTTTTTGAATAAAGCCTTAATGGTATTGATAGTACTTTCTTCACATCTGAATCCGAAGTAAATAGATTTAATGGATGATTCTGTATCTAAAGCAATGCCATAGTACGGTATTTCTATGTTTGGATTGTAATCTATCAAACGAACCTCATTTTCGTAAGACCATTCTTTGCCTTTAGTTGCAAAAGCAATCGCGGAATTGATTGTAGGAGTTTCAATACTAATGGTCTTATCTGTATACTCAACTTTCTTCAAATACATATGTTCATACTTGTCATTTTCATCTTGTTTTATAAAATGTGACGATAGTTGATACTTGATACAGATGCCTCGATGCTCTTCAGCATAATGCGCCCACATTAATGTTTTATTAATGACATTCTCTTCTTTCCCATAACAGAAGCATCTTATTCTATTGTACTGAAATGATTTTGCATAAGGTTTTGCATGACTTTTCTCTTTACACATCATCGCCAAATGTTCTTCGGCAGCCCATAAATTAATAAGGCTATCGAAAGGGTCATTCATTGCGGTTGAGGGGCTGACTGTAATTTTATTCTCAATTAAATCCGACAATGTGTACTGGTTAAATTTGCGAAAAGAAAACAAATCGACAAAATCTTCATTGAATTCACTTTTTATAAATGACATATAATATTGGGCTTTTTTGTAGCAAGATAAAGAAGCTTCATAATCATCTAATTTTGCATAGATTTCAGCACCTGTTATATAGGTATCTTTAATTAAAACTTTAATATTGTTACTATAAACTTCGTACTGGAAGTTTCCTTCTTTTTGGAATAGGCTATATCTGTTTGAAATAGGCATATTTCCAATGGTCTTATCAATAAGACTTATCGATTTTTCTATATTCTCCTTCGCCTCTTTCAAATCCCCCCGTTTATTTAACATAGAGGCTTTGATGTTGTACAGGAAAAAATCGTCAACATTCAAATGTTCTATACTCTGAAAAAGAGTTTCGTTTCTGTTAGTATCTTTACTTTTTATAAAAGCATCAAAAGCCTCTACAAATTTTTCATAATCTCCCATAAGCCTAAAGTTTGTATTATGAAAGTCAATATTAATCTGTCGAAGACAAATCAAGCAAGAAATCATAGATGCTGATAATCTGAATTCCATCATCATCGCTCCATGATTTTGTATGCTCACCAACGATAAGGAGTTTACGGAAAGAATCACCCACTAAGCGCAAGGAACGTTTCTCCTGCTCCATTTTGTCGGCATCAGGCATTCTCCAAGCCGATTGTATATAAATGCGTTGACTACCTTTATTGCAGACGAAATCAACTTCAAGTGTGACACGGATATTTTGTCCCTTATCGTTTCTTACCCTTTGAGCAACGTTGCCAACATCAACGAGCCAACCACGCATACGCATTTCATTATAGATGACATTCTCCATGATGTGGGTAGGCTCTGTTTGTCGAAAAGAAATGATAGAGTTGCGCAAACCGATATCTTGATAATAGTATTTTGATAGCGAGCCGATGTACTTGCGTCCTTTAATGTCATATCGCTCAGACTTCTCAATAAGGAAAGCATCTTGCATATATTCAAGATATACGGAAACCGTCTTGTCCGTGATATTCTGAATGTTGCTTACAGACTTGAAAGTGTTGGCAATATTAAGGGCATTGACAGGTGCGCCTATGCTTGAAGCCACAGTCTTTGAAAGCTCTTCAAATTCAGGTTTTAAGGTAATGTCATTACGCTCATATATGTCACGGAGATACACGGTACGATATAGCCTACGCAAGAAATCGGATTTCTTGTCATCGCCAATTTGAGTTAAGAGTTGTGGAAGTCCACCAAACATAATGTATTCAGACCACGCATCTTCCTTTGAACCAGGAAAAACAGACATAAATTCCTTGAATGACAAAGGCCAAACATGGATTTCATCACCACGCCCACGGAACTCTGTCACCACATCAGATGAAAGGAAGCGTGAATTAGAGCCTGTAACATAAACATCAGTGCCTTCTGTTACTGAGAGAGTGGAAAGAACCTCAACAAAGTCATTCACTTCCTGTACCTCGTCAATAATGATGTAGTATGTTTCGTCGTCTTTCATTTCCTTTTCTACCCAATCAAGTAAATAGTCAGGGTCTTTAAATGGCTTGTTCTTTCGACTCTCCATATCAATAATTATGATATGGTCTTCCTTAACACCATCATCCAACAGGTGCTGTCGGAAAAGCTTCTTTAGCAAGAAAGACTTTCCCGAACGTCTTAAACCTGTTATAATTTTAATCAATCCGTTGCCTTTAGAACGAACCAATTGGTCTATATAAGTGCTTCTGTTAACTATCATACATTCCGAAAAAGTGGTACATGTTCCACTTTTTCGGAACAAAGGTAATGCTTTTCTTTTAAAAAGAAGACTGTTTCTTTAGGAATTTGACAATTTTAGCCAAATTCGCTACTCTACATATACACCTCAATCCCATTCACCTCAAATATACACACATCTCGAAGCTGCCGGATTTCGTTAGAGTCCAGCAGCTTCATTCGTCTTGTGCCTTTGTAGAAGTCATATTTGAGGGAGATGCAGCGGTGCCAGGACTGGATTTCACTGCTGCGAGTCCATAGGCGGAATGTCGATAAGTTCGGGACTGGATAGGATTTTGCGGAGGGTGGTGATGTGTATTGATTGCATAGGTCGTCTCTTCAGTCTTTGTGACCGCCGTGATGACAAAGTTGGCGAAGACACGTTGCTTATCCAGCATGTGCCCCTCGATGATGGAGCGAACATCATAGAGCATGGCGATGTTGTTGTAAGGGTAAAGCGTAGTTTCAAAGATAGTGTCAGGACCACATGCGATAGTGACATATACCGAAGCAGCATCAGTAGATATTTCTATCTCCGATGGGATGTTGCAAGTGAAGACGTAGAGAGAAGGATTATAATTGATTTTCAGCATGACCTTTTTGTTTTCAAAGATAATAGGCTTTGCCTGTATAAGAAAAGACCCAACCGCAGCGTTGCTCTGCACGGCTCGAAGGACAAAGGGCTTTAGTATGGAGTGTAGGCAAGTGCGGACTTGTTACGATCTTGCAGCAGCGACAGAAGAAAGCCCGACTCCTTCGAGCCGGGCGGAAGTGGAAGACTGCCTAAGCAGCCTTTTCAGC
>ERZ1026856.1456-NODE-1456-length-11855-cov-4.825000_pt1 | contig 11855 bp, 13 predicted proteins | sample MGYA00380158_ERZ1026856 | MGnify/ENA primary metagenome ERZ1026856 (study PRJEB33269, sample SAMEA4719794) | human gut metagenome | biome: human-associated habitat; feature: organic feature; material: feces | place: Cameroon | collected 2013-10 ...
TCAGAACATTGCCGTTAGCCGTAACGCTGAATTGAGATATCAGGAAATATCATCCATTATGGCAGCAGTCATACAGAAAGCGGAACATTGTTCCGATTTCTCATCGTTCTTGTCAGATTCTTTTTCATTTTTTTAGATAATACCGTAGAAACTTTTTTGTTATCTCATCTGCCATACTTTTTTTGCACCGGATGTACTTTTTGATCTCGTCAGGTGCATTTTCTATTTTTAATCTGATTTCATCAATATAATGAGCAGCAACGGCCGGATTCAGTTCTGTGTATAGAAGAAGATCCATATAATCTACTGGCTCAAGCACGTCTTTGCTAAGGATCTGTTTCAGGCAATATTCAGCTTCTGGATCAGTAAGCTCCTGCCCTTTTCTTTTCTTTTTCCGAATCATCTTTTCATCCGGCTCCGTTAGGAATCGTAACGCATTCGAATGGATTGGATTGGTTTTCAGTACTTGAAACTGTCCATAAACGCCTTTTAGAGTAGCTGAACATAGAACCTCATTTTGTGTCATTCGTGTTACTGCATCCTTGATCTCATCTGCGGTAAAGAAGCTGTAGAGTCCACAGGCTGAGGTAAAGGAAACACGGGTGTTGAACTGGATTGTTGTACCTCTAAGAGCCTGGGAGATTGCATTTGCAGTGATATAAGTTTCATTTTCCAGTACGAGCCTGTAAATATCCTGCTGCATTTTTGAATTCAGAAATCCGGAAAGCTTGCTTTTTATCTTTTCGTCTTTCTTTTTCTCCTGCTCCTGTAACAACCGATCAATCTCACGTTTATTCTTTAACAGATTACTCTTCCATTCGGTGACTGAATCATCCCAAGGTTGAGTGATGTATTGGTAAGAGATGCTGTATTCTCCTTTTCTGATCGTAAATGAAGTTGTTCCGTTTAAGATGCCAGGAGCTTCTTTGCTTTGGACGGTAGCAAAATCATAATCTTTAAATTGTTCTAAAGCGTAGTCCATACACCGCATATATAACTTGTGATCGGTCAGGTCATGGTATTTTTTATAAACGGGCGAATATTTCCGTGTGATAGTTCCGTCTTTTGACTCCCTGATCGTGCCGGTCCCGTTCTTGTAAACAGTTGTTTCATCCTTTAAAGAGAATGAGATGTTGCAGGTTCTCTGTAAATTTTGTTTCTTTCCTTTCAGCCAGATTTCCTTGTTCCATGATTGAAAGGCGCATATTTCCTCTTCCATTTGGCGTACAATCTTTGATCTATTTTTGTCTTTTATCGTATATTCTGCTTCTGCCAGCTCTTTTATTAGCTGGTCATACTGTTCCAAGATCCATGCTTCTTCTGTAGTTCCTTTTAAGTGGGCAGTATACTCAGGCGATAAAAGAGAGGCATTGGGCAGCTTCGATAAAATAAGTTTATCAGCTGTAAGAGAAGCTTTTGCTCGTTCACAGATAAGACTTTTCTTTTTATTTGAAATTGTGATCGTATCAAGGGAAGGTGTCATATCCGTAATGTAGTAGCCGGATATGATTTCAGCCCCCAGAAGACGTTCCCGAAGCCTGCGGTGAATCCGGATGCGATACCCACTGACAGCATTTCGTTTTGCTTCGTCATCCAGCTGTTTCAATCCTTTTTCCACGTAAGTATGTAATTGCTTATAGAGCATATTGTAGACGGAAGTAAAATCCTCATTACATAATTTCTTCCCCACTGAAAACGATGACATGTTCAACGGCTTTACATGGATACAGTACTTCTTTTTCGTCTCACATATAACTACTGTAAACAAAGAGTCCTTTCCGGTAAAGGACTCAGATAAAGCCTTCCCTAATTTATCCTCTAAGGTTTTCATATTGAAATTGGCTATATATTGTTCCTGTACAGGCATACCGGGTTCGTCACATAAAAGAGATTTTCTTGTACTCTCATCCAGCCCTTGTAAGATTTTCTTTAATCCTTTTGCAAGTGTCTTATTTTGATAGACCTGCATGGTTGAATCATGCATTCTCTGTATTTTCAGGTTCCCGGAGTTTGTGACTCCCATATAATAAGTACCGCTGGATAACTGGCAGGCAAAATACAGCTGTGAGAAAAACCCTTGGTTTTGACGCCTTAAATCTTTATTGATCATGTACATACCTTTGCACATAAATAGATTCCTCCTTCCTATTGTAAATAGTTGATGAATGAGATCAGCTCTGATGGAGTAGTTACCTGCTGCATCAATGCGTACTTTCCGTATACCGAAGCAATGGAATCTGCTGTATTCCATAAGGTATGGTCTTCTGTATTCAGCCAGTAAGCATGTTTGCATCTGCGGGAGATATTTTTTATATATTCTTCCCCGGAACCATTTTTGTTATTTCTTGCATCCCCTATAAAGATCACTGTAGTATCTTTGGTGAATGCTTTCTTGTTCTCTTCCCAGAGCATCCGAAGAGGCACTTCGTAATTCGAATACTGCCCGCTTCGGGGGATCATCTTTAATACTTCATCTACTGCTGTTTCTATATCATCTGTCTCGTAGATATCTGAAATATCATAAAGTGAATTGACAAAAGCAAATGCTTTACACCCGCGTGGAAAAACAGATTTTAATAATCCAATAAAATTCAGCATGAGTTCAGATGCTTTTTTACAGGAACCGGAAACATCAAGCACAAGGACCAGATCGGCTTTATTCCTTTTAGGCTGATCGAAGAGCAGTTTCATAGGAAGCCCTCCGGTACGCATCGCTTCTGCAATCGTATGTTCCAGATTTAGGGTTCGCCTTTGTCCTGTAAAAATGTTGCGTGTCATCCTTGTCTTAAATGCCAGCAGGTTCCGTCTGATATAATAATAGAGTTCCTGCTTTTCTTTTTCTGTAAGCTGTTTGAAGTTTTTCTGGAAAACAGGGTCTGTATGTGTTTCTGTAAGCTGTACCGCATTCTTTCCAAAAAACTCCGGACGATGTTGAAGCGATTGTGATTTCTGGGTAAGCTTCATTTTCTCGTTTTCAGACTTTTTAATACGGTTCATTAATTGTTCCACGGTACGCAGGTTTTTCTGATACCGCTCCTGTTCCTTTTTCTGCTGGTGCTTCTTCTCTTTCAATTCTTTTTTCAGTGTTTCTTCCTGCTGCTTTAAATCCTGACAATCAGCTTCGGTCTTTTGTTCCACTATTTTATGTAATTCCATCTCTTTCTGCTCTACTTTCTGCAAGAATGGAACGTATTGCATAACAACCTCAGCCTCCTTGAATTTCCCTTTTCTTAAAAGAGATTCTGAAAACTTCAAGAAATCTTTCTTTGCCTTTTCAATCTGTTCTTTTGAAAGCTTATACTCTTCCTTTTGAAGCAATGCTTTTACGATCGGCTTTAAGGCAGCAGGAAATGGAATTCCCGTGCTTTGTTTCTTTAATTGTTTTAGTTTCTTTTCTGTAACAGATGGATCTGTATGTTCAGAAAAGACGTCTTCTTTGATCTGCTGCCGCCTTTTCTCTTTTTCTGCTGCGATCAAAGACAGTTTCTTCTTTGTATCCTCTTCCGCTTTTTCAAAAGCTGCCCGATCGGATTCCATGCTTGCTTTCTGTTCTTCCAGCTCTTTTTGTTTCTTTGACAGAGCTTCTTTGTCACGATCCTCTCGCTCCAAAGTAAGTCCTTCCATCTTTACCTGTTTTAAAAACTGGTAAAAGAATTTCTCGATAGAAGCTGCTTCGACATTCGATTTTGCCAGCGTGATAGATAACATATGCAGAAGCGTTTCTTCGTCTGCGATACTTAAGTCATTCTGGTTTGCCAGTAAAAAGAACGATTTCAGGCTGGACTCTGCCACTGGCATCCCCTGCTTGGAAAGATAACGGGCGAATTGTGTGATAAAATCGATGATCATACCAGCCCCTCCTACATTGTTTTTTCGATTTCCTCAATCGTACCTGTTTTAAGGGAACGTTCCAAAAGGATCTGGTCAGACTGATCTTTTACAAGCATACTGAATGTATCCGGCAGATGAACCAGCTCTTCCTTATGCTCCCTTAGATATTTCGCCCATGAGGAAGCTTCCGAGATGGACGGCTGCTGTTTTAATGGAAGATTCTGGATCTGCTCCATACAGGAGGCAATCGCCTGGGCAAATTTTTCATCCATTCCTGCCTGCAGTAACAGGATCTCTTTCATTTCCGCTGCTGTCTTTGGTTCCAGATACAGGTAATTGCAGCGTCTTTTTAAAGCATCAGAAAGCTGACGGTAATTATTTGATGTTAAAAATACGATCGGTTTCATATCTTCCGGACACTGAACTGTTCCGTACTGCGGAATGGACATGGCATAATTTTCCAGCACTTCCAGTAGTGTATACTCAATCTCTTCCGATGATTTATCGATCTCATCCAATAAGAGAACACATTTTTCTTTTCCGCTGATCGCCTTTAAAATGGGACGTTCGATCAGGAAGTCCTTGCCGTAGAAATCATAACCACTGGCAGCAGTGATCGCTTCCTGAATAGATTTTCCTTTCAGATTATCTTCCAGACTGCTTTTGATCGCCTCAATCGTCAAAAGCTGTTTCTGGTAATCATAATCATAAAGGATCTTATCATAAGTAAGTCCTTCAAAGAACTGAACGCGGATCAGCGGCAGTCCGAGCATCTTAGCAGTCGCTGTTGCAAGGGAAGATTTACCAACTCCAGGCGCACCCTCAATCAGAAGAGGCATGCCGGACATTGCTCCTGATGTGGCAATATTGATCTTTGTGTTTGGGATATAACCGGATTTTCTTAATCCATCATTAATTTCAGAAATTCTCATAATCTTTAAACTCCTTTTTGTTTTCATTATCTCAGAATATGGAAGATTAAGGAGTTTTGCACGTAAAGAATGGAGTGGAAAATGCAAAAGAAAGAGAGAACCATAAATGGATCTCCCTTAATTGACTGAAAAAACTTGGCGGCGCAAGCTCCATCTAAGATTCGGCTTAGGTGGAGATGTTCACACATCGACGATGGAATACACTTCCCATTCCATTCCTGTATCGATGACATTATCTGTTTCAGGATCAAAGTCTTCGTTGTCTCCATCGGAGTAATCAAAAGTATCGAAACTTTTCTTTATCAATTCGATCCTTTTGGCGAGACATTCTTCATAAGTTCCCTGATACCTGATCCCAAAACCAACACCGTTATAAGCATGATGCCATACCAGCAGATGACTTCCTTTTGATTCATCGAAGGAAAAAATTTCCGTTACATGGAAACGGGAACCTCCTTCATCATTCTGATTTAATCGGTAAACCAGTCTTCCAAATTTTCCTTCTTCGTTCTTTTTCTCAATTTCAATTACTCCCCCAGGATTAAGAGTGTCAGAGTAACGTTCCACTGCATCCCGAAAGGATTCTTTTTCTTTATCCTTTATAACAAAGGATGGATCTGCATAGTCCATGTCATTCAGTAAACAAATTAAAAATTTCATTTTTTCTTCCTCCTGTTTTATGAATTTCAAAAGCAATATGAAAAAATAGGAAAAGAGAAAAACAGTACAAAAAATACCCCGGACTCCATTGGAATCCGAGGTATATAGCGAACAGTTGTTAAAAAAATTCTACTGGAATATCTCCCATTGTTTTTGCGAACGCTTCGGCAGCAGCTCTTGCTTGCGTTCTTGTCCAGCAGATTGACAGATTCTTAGCTTTTCCTTCACTATTGATCACATCAATATACCAACCACAACCTTTTTCAGTCGTGTCTTGACATACGCTAATAAGTACGTTTTTCTCTTCATGGACAACACCAGCTTCGCAGCCATTGCGTTCCATTGTGTTATTCACATCGATAAATTCAAGAATTCCATCACCGTTCGTTTCAGGCGTGAATTCATCGATGATATAGTTTTCTCTTCGAAGAGCATCATCTCTATTATCTTCGTTCAGCGAGTCGTAATTACGATCAGATACTTTAATGAAAGCCTCCTCCTCTGTTTTCGCATATACCATATATGCAGTATTATCTACTGTATAAAGCAGACGGAAACATTTCATCTTGGAAGTCTTTTTCGTGAGAACATGATCACAGCAAAATCTGACTTCACCGGTATAATTGTCATATACACGGAATTTTCCAGATCTTTTGGTACTTTCACGAAATTCTTCAGCGATCATTGCAGCATCTTCTTTGTTGTCTGCACAGATCAAAATATATGCATTTTCTTTTTCGTCACATGCAACATACAGGTTAAGCATATTTGTTGTATTCATAGTGTTCCTCCTTAGTTAGATGTAAGTGTTTTCAGATTTCCATAGCATAAAAGTTGTCCATTTTGGTTGTATACATTATTCGTCACATTCATGACAAAGAATTTTGCTCCTTTTGCTATGCCTCTTTGTGCAAATGTTAGTCCTTTTTCCTTCGCTTCCTTTTCGGTAAGCTCATGAAAAGATGCATCTTTACTCCATCCTTCTTGGATGAACGCTTTTGTAATTTCTTCTACAGAACTGTATAACATAAGAACCTCCTCTTTGTATTAAATGAATCTAGGCTTAAAGATAGGTGTTTCCCTTTCCATATCAAAAGCACTATACGCTTCTTCTTCGGAAAGCTTGATGATACGTGTAACCTGTTTGACTTCACCGTAATATTCCAAACTCAAATAATCTGGTTTTTCATCAATTTTGAGTTCATCCATATATTTTTTACAGATATCAAAAAGAGTTTCTTCGTCCAATGTTTTTTCGGTTTCGTTTAACTGCCATGGGTAGCTTTCTTCGAATACGACAGATGCTAGTGTTCCGTAGTCATCGGCAGCAGGGCGAAACGAAAATCTTATTTCCGTTTCTCTGGAGATAATATTTGAGATTACTGCTCCGTAGCCTTCACTTCCAGTACTGTCACAGCAATAGTTTTCAAAGAAATTTTCCAAGTCATATTCATTTTCTGTATAATCTAACATATCGCTATACAGTTTCTTTTCTTCATTCGATTTACAAAAACTTTCTTTGTGCTTTTTGATAAATTCAATCAATGCTTCATCATTGCAGTCACAGTGAAATCCGAATCCATAAATAATGCTAATTCTCGTACTCATTTATTTTCCTCCTAATCAGTAAGTTCATCATAGTAAATAGTGAAAGTTTCCTGTTGAATAGCATCCAACTCATAGCCTTCAGCTTCAAATTCTTCTTCGTAATTGTCGAGGGCAAATTTGGCAAGGATTTCTTCATCAGAAAAGAAATCATCAGTTCCAGACTCCCCGGAACCAATTTCGTACCATTCACAAGTAATATCAATATCATCGCCCTCATACGCAGCATCTTCTGGCGTATATCCAAAATCTTTGCAGATTTGGACAACTTCTTCATGATCTGGCAGGGATGGATATACTTCTTGGTGTAGAGTTCCATCTACATGGATAATTACAGCTGTTTGGCTCATACTTGTACCTCCTGATAGTATTTGTTTTCAAACTTATTGATACGGGAAAGTATTTTTACATTGTCATCATAAGCGGATTTGGCATTTTCAATACAATCCTGTCCCTGACAGGAAATTCTTCCATTGCGAATAACCAACGTGAATATCTCACAGTCAATTAGGTCTGTAATGCGAAAACAGTCTTTACGAGTTGTTTGTACTAGATAGTTACCAGGAATTAATTCGAGATATTCCTGGATCATTTGTTTGTTTCTGTTCATATTTGATTCCTCCTTTTATTTTTAAATTCAGTATCAATATGAAGAAAAAGCACAAAAAAAATAAGACGCAGCATTTACTGCGTCTTATCTTCGGAAATTTCAATCCGCTCATCCTGCGAAGGGAGATACGGCAATACTGTACGAAAATTTGATATCAACATGATGACCTTTCCCTGACAGATTTATATTCCCGGTCGTAAGCATCTCTTGCAAGGTTACAGAGACACTTTTCTTTATACGGGGTAACGAAAAGATGCGTCAGCGTTGTTTCCTTGCCATCTTTATCTCTTTCATATGCCTTTCCGCCTTCTCCTGTTTCCATTACATATTCGAATTGTGACTTAGTTGTGTGATCTGTAATACACATGACATCGATATATGCATCATTCAGGATTTGAAATGTATAACACATTCGATCAATGTCAGGTCGTTCTGAAACATCCTCGGTCATGTCAGGAATATCTCGGAAATATGAATCAATCTCTACGGATTCCTTTTTTCTCATCAAATCAATGCCAACAGATAACCCAAGCGTGTCGGAATCATAAGAATCAGTTATGCCCCACATATTATAGTAATCCCAGTCCTCATCAAGACCTACTCCATGATTGACATCACTAAGAATTGCTTCTTCATCTGGAAGAACTGTATCATCAGTTGTATCTAATCCTGCATCTAAAATTTCTTTCCTTTTTGCTTCACATTCCCTTATAAAATTGGCAACTTTTTCTCTCCCAATTGGTGTAAGGATAAAGTCTTGATATTCTTCGACTTGAACGAAGAGGATGTTGGATAGATGCATTCTCCAGTCTAGGACTTCTGCATTTCTTAATTGCTCGATCTGCATTGCGCTTTTTATGGATGTAAGACCGCAGCTGGTATTATTTGGCTCAAATATCTTTACACTCTGATATTTGTTTTCCCAGTGATTAAAAAGTTCCTTTAATGTAATTCCCATGTTTGTTTCCTCCTATTATTAATTTTTTTATAGCTTCAGTACAATATGCAAAAATAAGAAGATCAAAAAACGAAACTTAGTTCCGGTTTCCAGCTGCCAGTGTGTGTATCCCCCAAGTCTGACAAGTAGTTTTGCACGTAAAAATAAGACGCAGTAAACCACGTCTTATCTTTTATATGAACTTCAAGTTTTCTTGAGCTTTGATGATTAAGAAATCATCTCTTTGTTAATTGTGTAGTTACCCATCTTTTTGCACTAGGAAGTGACTTGCACTTAGCAAGTTCTATAAAACCTCCATAATCAACTTCTACTCCAAAATAATCACCCATATCATTTATCCAACAATATTTTCCATATTTGGTATGATTAATTTCTGTTACCCACTGAGTCGGATTTCCATCTTCATCATCACATTCATGAATGATTTCCCAATTTAATTTTGACGTTTTCATAGCTCCCTTTTTGGCATTATAAGCAAAAAATGATGAAACATGTACTGTCGAAAAATTGCCACATTTAGCAATTAAATCAAGTGTTTCTATGGTATCCTCCACCATTACAATCTTTTCTTCTGGAACATCAAGGGTAATCGCAAAATTTCTCAGGATATCAAGCTTTTCCTTTTTAGAAGCGACTAAAAAAATGTGGTCAGATGGAATACCATATCCCTCCTGACAGAATTTTGTCTTTGATGCATATTCTTCAGGATGAGCCTTGGAACACACATATACATTGTCGGGTCCTTTTTCTTTGATAAAATCCTGAAATATTTTAATAGGAGATACGATAGAATATACATCTCCTCCACTTTCCAACATTTTATCCCATTCTTCGTCAGCAATACAATGTCTGCGCTCGCCAAATTCATATGGCGCAAGAACACCGTCAACATCGAAAAAGATAACAACATCAGGCTGTAATAAGTAATTCATAAGGTTTTTCATTGTATTTTCTCCTTTATTTGATGAGTTTTTTTGTTTGTAACTGGAAGTGTAATTACTAATTTTTGTTTTCTTCCAGAAGATTTACATTGACGAAATCATGTTCTGAAAATCTGTAGTAAACCACATTGCAGATTCCAAGATCCATAAAAGGTTCTTTTTTGGTAAAAGTACTGTATGAGAACGGATCGGCAAAGATCTGAAAATGTTTCCCTTGATAATCAAATTCCAATACTTTTCTTGTATCGACCAAGATAAGGGAATCTATACCGGAGAAAAACTTTTCATCGCAGACTTCCCAAACATCCTCATTTGCGTGTTTCCAAATGGAATACTCCTTACAGTTTTTGATATCTGCTTTTCGAATTTCATACAGAACTGGCTTCGGTGGCTCCGGTAGATCAGTGAAATCAATCATTACCACTTGTCGTTCCATCAGTGCATTTTCAAAGATGAGTTCGCTTTCGTCAGACATATATTCATTCTGCAGAAAGTCATCAAGATCCTGCACCTGAAATTCTTTCCTGCAGAAATCTGTAAGCCATGTAACCGGAACAATGAAAACCGCTTCCAGCCAGTCCCGTCTTTCTGGTACAAAATCTTCCTCATTGATACAGAGAGCTTTCAAATCTTCATGTTCTCCAAAGCTCAGATAACAGTGCTGTTCAATAAGTTCCTGCATTTCTCTTTTCGTCCAGTCACGGTTAAAGTCAATTCGTATTTCTTTCATGTTCATATTACTTCCTCCTCTTGATTTATGAATTCATTAGTAATATGAAAAAAATGGCTGAAAAAAAATAAGGTGCAGCTTTGCCACACCCTATTTTCCATGACCAATTAATACCAGACATCAAGTGCGTCATCAATTTCAATCCACTCATCCCGTGTAGGGAGATATTTTATGCAATATGCGCATGTCATGGAAACTGTATTTCAATCCACTCATCCCATGAAGGGAGATACCATAAAATAGACGAAGTAAAATATAACTATCCTTAATTTCAACCCACTCATCCCATGAAGGGAGATACAGCAATACTACACAAAAATATGTCATCATATTTTTGCGATATTACCAAAAGCTTATCTGTTTTCCTTACCTGCTGCCCCATGAACTCTCAAAATTCCAAGAACTAACAGCAAAAACGATTCCTATCCCAGTGCGAAGCCCCATACTTTTTATGTGAGCTTCCGGTTCGCATGAGAACCACTTATTACGCTCATATCACATCACCTCTTCCGATTTTATGTATTTACTATACCAAAATAGGAACAATTAGATGTTTTTGCACGTAAAAATAAGACGCAGTAAACTACGCCTTATTTTAATGTGAACTTCTATGATTTTGTCGAACTTTCAATGATGAGGTGATTTTTCATCCTCTCTGCCTTTACATTTTTTCTTCAAGCTTCCTGAGAAGTTCTTCAAGCAGTGACCGATTTTTGACATGATAAAATACAGCCATTCGTGATCCGATGCATTTATCTGCAATTCCCATAGTTACCAGCTTTTCCATAACTTCTGGGCATTCCAAATCGTAATCTTTCAAAGAATTATCGCCAAATATGTCGTTTTCCTTGGTTTCACTAAGTTGCTGCAAAGTATAATATAGTGAAGTGAGTTCAAATTCCTGATTCCAGATGGTTACAAATTTTACCGGAACCATTTTCTCTTTGATTTCAAGGTTTGGAAAAGAGACTTTTGATCGTTCACTTTGTTTCTTGTATCCAAGATCCCAAACGAATCCATTCTCATCTGTGAGCTGCCAGTTTAAGTCTTCACAATACTGAAAGGCTTCTTCTTCAGTACTAACAGTGAGAAGTTCTTTCTCTAATGTTGCTGCCTTTTTATATACCAAAAATGAGATATTCGAAAGGTAGATATCAGCAAAAACGCCGGGCTTTCCATCTACGTAATCTTCTCTATTTGTTTCAATATCGAGCTCTGGATGTTTTTTGTACCACTTTTCGAGATATTCGTAGGCAAGATCATGATCCACGCTGGAAAAAATAGTCTGAATTGTGTTTCCTGCCTTACGACTTCTAATGTCAATGTTCCAATACTCCATAATATATTCCCTTCTTATTTAATCGAATTTTCATTCAATTAAGATATCATTGTTTCATTAACTCATAATAAAAGCATCTTCATAAGCTGTTTCTAATGTAGTCATTCCACATATATGTACATAGTCATCCTTAGAAACTCCGTTTCTCATCGGACCGTATAATCCACTGTAATCTCTGACGAGACATAACGAATCAAAATTTGGATGTTCTATTACTTTCCATCTTGTCTTTTTACGTCCTCTTTCAAC
>ERZ1026856.1462-NODE-1462-length-11801-cov-5.147029_pt1 | contig 11801 bp, 9 predicted proteins | sample MGYA00380158_ERZ1026856 | MGnify/ENA primary metagenome ERZ1026856 (study PRJEB33269, sample SAMEA4719794) | human gut metagenome | biome: human-associated habitat; feature: organic feature; material: feces | place: Cameroon | collected 2013-10 ...
GAACGGTCAGCTCTCCTCTGGCGAGGAGGCGGACTGCCTACGAGGAACCGCAAGTGGCGTGCCTCGAGCGGTGGATCAAAGAATCGCTCGGGGGGATGAGCCCGCTGCAGTGCAGGCGGTCGATCAAGCTAGTGGCGTAAGCGTCTTCGTACGGATGCCCCTGCGTCGAGTTTTATCGTATCGAATACAATGGAGCTATCAACATCAATTCAAATTAGTCGATGGGGCAGGTATGCAATTGACAACAGAACGGCTGATACTCCGCCCATGGGCCGAAACGGACGCAGAGGACCTGTACAGATACGCGAAGGACGACAGGGTGGGGCCGATTGCAGGCTGGCCACCGCACTCGAGCGTTGACAACAGCGCGGAAATCATCCGTACCGTGTTTTCCGCGCCGGAGACGTACGCCGTCTGCCTGAAGGAAGACAACAGGGCCATCGGAAGCATAGGGTTGATGATCGGCGCGCGGTCCGACAAGAAAATCCCGGGCACCGAGGCGGAAATCGGCTACTGGATCGGCGTCCCGTTCTGGGGCAAGGGGCTGATACCGGAGGCGGCTCGAGAGCTCATTCGCCATGGTTTCGAGGACTTGGAACTGGACAAGATCTGGTGCGGGTGGTTCGACGGGAACGAGAAGTCGGAACGCGTTCAGGAAAAATGTGGCTTCACCTGGCATCACACCCGCAAGGACGTCTACTGCGAGCTGATGGGCGACATCCGCGCGGAGCAGATCTCTTGCCTGACGAAAGGCGACTGGCTGAGTCAGTCTAAAGCTTGATAAGCAACATGGTTCTCTAAAGGTTCGCCTGGTGAAATGCCAATTGATTGATCTTCGACCATGCCGGCATTATTCAGGACTGCCTTGGGGTCACGTACAGACACCGCCCAGTGCGGGGGCCTGATGCCAAGGCCGGCGAGGGCGGTGCTCTGGAACGACTCGCAAATCGACATTGCCATGGGGGTGGTGCTTGAGTGCTTACTTCAAGGTAAGGCTCTCAAGCATTGGCATTGCGTCGTCCCAGTTCAGCTTGCGGTGAATCTGCACGCGCACGGTTTTACCGTTAGGAGCCGATGCGAACATTGAGTAGGTGTTGTCAGGGGCCTTCAGGCGAAGCCACGTGGTGCCCTTGAGGTGGCAATGTCCTTGCCTTCGTAGGTCTTCTGCAGGCTGGCGATTTCCTCTTCGGGCGAGCGCGGGAACACGTCCACCTTGAAAGAGTTGTCCGTGCCTTCCTTATAGAATCTTGCCTTCTGTTCGCTTGCGCTGCCGCTGTCAAGAACAAACCCTTCGGTGGCTTCAATCTTGAAGGATGCGCAATCAACGCCGGTAGTGGATTCGGCAGCCTTGTCGTCGCCGGCATCAGCCGCAATGGCCTTGTATTCTTCCGTCTCGGTGCCCGTGGTGTCAAAGCGCATTACAGCGGGGTTCTGGCCAACCCTGTATTGGCTGTCGATGTTAACGGTGATGGGACCGTAGTAAGGGGCCTTTGGAACCCAGAAGTAAACGAACTCTACCGATTCGCCAGCTGGGATATCAGGTCGATCGTTTCCGTATTTGGCTCCATCGTACAACGCTTCGGGGATATCGTTGGTGGTGTACTCAAGCACGGCGGCCTTGCTTGAACGGAATAACTCGTCGCCTGGTTCAAGTTCGCCCTGCGCGGCTTTAACGCTGAAGCCCGTGAACTTCAAGGACTTGTCGCCGTTGTTCGTTATCTTAAGGCGAAGGTAGAAACCGTCCTTCTTGGCCTTATCGCCAGCGTAGAAGGTGCCATCTGCTACGGATTCGAAGGTGTTGCCGTCGATCTCGACCGACTGAGACTGATAAGCGTGTTGCGCTGACGTCGCAGCGTTGGTGGATTCGCTTTGCGCGCTCCCGCCACCGCAGCCGACCATCGTGCAGGCGAGCATGGCTGAAAGGGCCACCGTTGGCAGTCCTACAAGCACCTTTTTGGTAATCGGCTTTATCATGTCTACCACTTCCTCTCGTCTTGTTGCCCGTAGCTTTTGCCTCTACCTGCATAGTGAAGGAGAAAGCGAAGGACCTGGTGGCTCGGATCGAGCGGGGGAGGGATCCCTTGCGGCTCAATCAGGGGAGTACTCGCGCACCTGGCGGTTTGATTTGGCGGTCGGGCGTGATTGCAGCTGGCGTTTGATCCCGCGTTTGCGGGAGATGCTCATCTGCTTCGCGCATCGCGCCTCAACTGGCGTTTAGCCCTACGTTTTTACGGTCTTTCTCGTTCGTTGCGCGTCCTTGCGCCTGCTGAGTTTTTACCCCCCCATTAACCACTTGGGAGAATGCCGTTCGGAGACCGCCGAAAAGCCTGTTGGGTTCAATTTGGGTTTCACGAACCCCGAAACGGCCCCGTTGCGCCCTCGGGGACAAAAACCGCGCGGCTACTCACCCGTGATAAACCCTTACTCCCGTTCCACCGAATGCCGCCCAGTGCCTTGTTGTCTTGAAGCAAGGGGAGCAAATAGCGAAATCTCAGGTGAAAGGGAGTAAAAAGAGAAAGAAAAAGCCTCCGTCCCAACGCGGGAACGGAGGCTAAATCATCGCTTTTACTCACCGCCGTTGATGGCGGCTTTGCCATGACTCTTGTACGAAACGAAACTCAGCGGCACAGTGCGGTACTTGAAAGTGCAGGTCAAAGCCCTAGGCCTACTCCTACTCAATAGTTAAAAACTGTCTCCAGTTTGTTCCGGTTTGCCGCAGTTTGCTCCAGTGCGTCCCATTTGCATCCAGTCTCAAAAATTGCCGCGAATCCATGGGGTCAAATTTGGGTCACGGTTTTTCGGGTCATCCGAGGCTTTCTCGTGGGTCACGGTGGGTCACGAGAAACTGCATGCAGGAGCTAATGGCCACAAGGACATTAAATGCCAAGGGAGGGTAGGGTAGAGAAGCCTCTACAAGCTCTCTCCTACCGCTCGAGATATTTCCTTTCCGCTTCTGCGAATTTCAAATCAATCTCGCTGAGAATAGATTCCCTACTTTCTGACAATTCTTTAAATGCCATGTTCAGTTGTTCGAACATGATTTTTTCTGCAGGATTAGCAATCTGTGAGGAATCTTCCATACAGGAAAAGCCTGATTTCAAAACTTCACCAACAGCCTCATCAAGTTCCTCTGGGGTCAAATCAGTGATTACTATTTTCTCTTTGTCCGGCAACTGAAAGTAACCGGTTTTTTCGCTAACAAAAATCAACGCCATAATACGGTCGCCTTTCTATATATGCTTCTTGTCCCGCCTCCATTAGATTCAGAAGCGTGCCGGCTCTATCTATGGTCTCTCCTGTGGCTGAGGTTAGTTTCTCGGCGCCGGCATCACCCGAATATATATCGTGGCTGCCGTCGTTCGAGACGGTAGCGAGAATTATGCGGTCTGGTTTTACCGAAACACCGAGGACATTGTTGTGAGTAGACAAAAACACGGTGGTGTCATTGGATATTCGCTTTACGTGGCTCCTGATCTCCTCGAACAAGAACGGGTTATCGAACGAAGACTCCGGTTCGTCTATGAGAGCTACGTCGAAAGTCTGTGCATCTTCGATTTTTCGCAGGAACAAATACTCGGCCTTTTGACCGCCTGATACGGAATCGCCAACTTCGTTTAGCAAGGAAACTTCTATATCGAAAAACGCATTAGCAAGTTTGCCGGGGGCGGCGTTCGCGATAGCCCTTTCAACGAACTCTGCAGGCTCCTTCGTCAACAAGCCAGCAAGGCTTTCCTGAGATCCTATCGCATGTTTTAGCTTGGTTGCATCTTTATGGTTGACGCGCTTTGCCACTCTCTTGAATCTTCCTACTTGCGTTTCTGAAACGGGTTGTGGAAGAGTCATATTCTGCCTAAAGTCAGACAATCTTCTAACCACTTCGCTTCTCAAGCATGTTTCCGCAAAGGGGCTAACCGGGCATTGCGGCCTAGATGATTTTGTTGCCAAAGCGGTTTTGATTTTTGCGATTATCTCGTTCGTTTTGGCTCTGCGGACTTTCAAGAGCTCGGCGCTCTTGAAAGCGCCAATAGCTAGTTCCAACAGCGTCTTCAGTCGCTCATGGCCAATAAGGCTTTCAATCTGTGCGGACAACACGTTTTTATCCATCAGCGTAATGATAGATTTTACTAGTTTTTCCTCATCGGCCGATGAAACGACAGCAAGCTTCGAAGCGCTGTACATGGCGCATCTCGAGAAGGCGTCTTCGCGAGAGACCGTTTCCGCATACTCCTTAAGCTTCTTCAGGTAGTCTTTCGTTGATTTCAGGGTGCTTTCGCGAGAAGGAAGCGTTTCGACGAACTGGCATAGTTCAACGAGCTCTCTGCGATAGGCGCTTTCGAATCTAGATGCTTCATCTTTCAGCAGTTGCGAAAATTCGGTCTCCTCTGCATCCCTCACGATTTCGAATTGTTTGATATACAGCACGTCATCGGGCGCCTGCGAATGATATATCTGGTCAAGCAGATGTGTTTTTCCCGAAGAACGCGCACCCAGCACGACATTCAATTTTGACGAGGCGCAAAGGTTTGGAGCGATTTCAAGTAAGCCATCCTGCTCAGATAGCTGAAACTTCGCCTTGTCCAGAAAGGCAAGCTTCAATGCATCGAAGCTGCAATCCTCGATGGAGGTGCATGTGCATTTTCCGATGATACTTTCGGAAGCCTCGGATGCTCGGTAGTCGCTAAAAATGACCACGGGTTTTCCCTGCGACTCGAAAGCTCTTTGCCACTTTTTCTGACTCGTAACTTCAAGGGCCGAAACCGCATTGCCAAGCTTCCGAAGTGCTTCTTTGGGAATATGCGGCTTCTTCTTGTAGTGGGGAATCACGAGGAATGTTCCATCGCAGAATAGCTCAACAAACTGTTCAAGCCCAATTCCTTCGTCTCCCTGGCTGATATTCGCAATTTGTTCGCACTTTTCGCTTAGTGCCTCAACGTGTTCCGGGCCTCCGATTGCCAATGCGTGGAATTTTTCGACGCTTACTTCAACACCAGGAAGAACTATGGTCCCTGAAAGGCCTTCGCAGATTTCCTCATAATTTGCTTTGTCGAAAATGTTGTGATTGGTGATGGCAATTGCATCAAGGCTGTTTGCGGATACATGCCCAGCTAACGCTTCAATCGAGAAGTCGAAAGCTTCCTCGATTTCAGTAGATATCGTATGGATATGCAAGTCGATTCTTTTCAAATGCTCTAGTCCTTCTGTTGGTTATTGGCAACCAAAAGAGCAATATCGTCTAGCTGATGTGCGATTTCCTTGAAATCAACTCCAAGATCAAGGGTAAAGCAATGAAAACCGTGGCCGGTTTCGTTCCAGCTTTCGTGCACGGCGGCCTCATTCTCAGTCAAGGCATACAAGAGCATGCCCTCGACCTCCTTTTCTGGGAAGTCGTATGCCTCATGCATGACATAGCCATAGATCTGGTTGCGATGCGCCGGGGATAGGATCTCGTGACCCATATTGCTTTGCATAATTTGCCCATAGCATTTGCAGTCAATGATGAGCGTTTTGTTTTCATGCTCAAGCGTAACATCTGTGTAGAGAGCTGGAAGGAAAGTGGGCGCATCCTCACTGCCGCTGGAAACTCGCTTTGAGCTGACGGTCAACCGTGGATGTTCTGCTTTGAAGTATGCAAGCACGAAGTTCTCGAATAAGGCATGTAATTTCTGACAGTCCATATAGCACGCAAGCTTCATGTCTCCCTTATTGTCGCTAAGCAGCCAACCTTCTACAACCATATGACAAACGTTCATCAGGAGCTGATAGCTACGATTGTTTCGATGGAATCTCAGTCGAGACCACTGGATCTGCTGTGGCTCGAGTGGCGAAATGTCGGAAAGATAATACAAGCAGCGCTTGAGGTCGGCTTTTCTAGATGGATGTACCGTTGAAGAGCCCAAGAGAAGCGATGCACAACACTTCAGGATGCGATTCATGTAAGTGTCTTCGGAATACTCGTCGTACACGCACTTGATTTCGCGATGTTGTGCAATCCTGTTCTTGGCAGTTCCTGAGATATCGATATGTCCGCGAACACCAAGTAGGTCTTCTTCGATTTCAAGATAACCGCGGTCGAACCCCCTCTTTCTTTGGATGCCGATGCCGAGCGCAAGAATGGCTGCCAAGAGGTCCTCGAAACGACCGAAGTCCTCCTTGGCTAGTCCGGCATACTCTTGCAAACTGAGCGCCTTAAAGGCATATGCCATCATGTAGTAGATGTTCCTGATGACTACGTTGTCCTCGGCCGTTACAGCCATTATTGCAGACTCCTCAACCTTGCGATTTCGGCGTCGGCCGTCTTGCGGTCATCGAACCAATATTCCCTAATCAAAGGGATAAGCTCGTATTTAACAATGGAATCCACACAGCCGGGCTCAACCTCCTTCTTTTTGCAGAAATAACTGTGCCCGATGCGGAAGCCATCGCCCAAAGCTGGGTCATCTGCGATTTTCTTATTGAGCTTACGAACTTCATCGATAAGAGCAGGCATACGCTGGTCATTGCACTCTTCGACGCGTTTCATGAATGCTTGGTTGTTGAGCGCAGGTTGCATCTCGAAGAAAGCGAATCGCCTTCGAAGCGCGTAGTCTATCAGCGCCAGTCCGCGGTCGGCGGTGTTCATCATTCCTATGATAGTCACGTTTTCTGGGACGAAGAACATACGCCCATCGATACCAAGCTTAAGAGAATCCCCGCGATGATTGTCTTCTATCAGCATCAACAATTCTCCGAATACCTTTGAAATGTTTGCCCGGTTTATCTCATCGATGATAAAGAAATACTCGGCCTTGTCTTTGTCAGCAGCAGCCTTGTTGCAAAACTTCACGAATGGACCCTCTTCGATGAAGAATCCTCCCTCCGTGTTAGGCTTGAATCCTATGACAAACTCATCATAAGAAGTACTCTGGTGAAATTGGATTTTTTCGATGCGGGATTTGTCTTTGCAGCCCATGATTGCCCAAGCGAGGCGTTCTGCCGCAAACGTCTTTCCTGTTCCCGGCGCCCCCTGAAGAATTACATTCTTTTTTTTAGTCGCAAGACCCTTCAAATCCATATAGTCCAAAGGGTCCATGTAGACATCGGAGAGAAAATCCTCATCTGAATAAGGGATCTCTTCAGAATCGGATACTTCCTCCTCTTGCGGAACATCCTCTGTTGCTTTTGGGGTGGTAACAAAAATTGCTGCTTCTTGTCTAGACCCAAAAGAGGAGCCGCTGTTGCGGAGAAGGTAATCACGATATTTTTTGAAAGCAGAGGAAAGTAGGTTGTGGGAAGCGGTGTTTTCGGGACTCAACGTTGCGAGTTCATATGCGAGTTCGATTGATTCGACATCGTCGCAGGCAAAGGCTGATTCCGTATCAGGAATGAAATTCCTGATTGCTCCGAACTTAGACTGGCTCCCATCCAAAATGCTTGTAATACTGCTTACGTAGGATTCCTCGTTTTTGCAAGTATTTATGCACCACGATTTGAAGGACTCTTTTCTTGCCTCGATATAATCCCCTGTATTCAAGAGCGTCACCTTCCCGAGTTTTTCGCTCTATTGCGAATAATTAAAATGCATTTTGTGCTCTAATTATATAATCGTATTACCAGATGGAGGAGGGGGTCGTTGTGTCAATGTTACTAGCATGGCAAGGTGCGGACAATGGACGCGAAGGTTTGCTAAGAGCTGACAAATGGTTTAAAACCCTCAGTCTCCTTGCAAAGCATGAAGGTACGTCTATTACGGACTATTCTTCAATTCTGTATCGTGACTTATTTAAAGAGATGCCCGAAGAGTCATGGCTTGGAAAAGCCGGAGATAGGTCGCTGTTTCGCGACTATCAAAAATGCTGGACGAGTCTGGGTGTTATGTTCCCAACTCAGGACACAAATCAAGTAATTGAAATCACGAAAAAGGGCAAAGAGCTTGTTGAAAGCGGCAACGTCGCGGAATTCTTTCGTTTGGCAATCGATGATTATGTGGAGCCTTGGGATGTAGATGGACGTGTAGTCTTGGTTTCCCCTTATGAGCATATCGCACATGCTCTTATGATGTTTGTTGGTAAGCCGACGGAAGTATCAGTTGCAGAGCTTCAGAAAAAAGCTGAGGTACTCGCGTCAGTAAGTGTGTCAAAAAACAAAATCCTGCCTTTTGTTGACTCTGATACTAATAAGAGACGATTTAGGTCTTATCTAACAATTTTCGAGAATGCCGAAGTTCTAGCAAAAACTCGTGGCGGTTACATTGAAAATATCGATTGGGATTATCTTGGCAGTATCGTGAGATCTGGCCTCCTTGCTATTGAACACGACTCTCTGGTTGCGAGTTTTGATTGGAGCGGTGGAGACGCTTCGCTGCCGGCAGATATTACGGAGGACCTGCGCGAAAGGAAGCTTGCTTATCGCGTTGTTAGAGAAGGCCAAGAAAGCTTCTCGAAAATCGTTGGTAAGGCCTATTCGTATACATGTTGTGTTACTGGCACGAAAGAGCAAAGCGTGCTTCAAGCTGCCCATATCGTTGACTATAGAGGCAGACAGACAAATTTCCCAAGCAATGGGCTATTGATGGCGAGCGATGCCCATACTTTGTTTGACAGGGGTCGGTTGTTGATCAATCCAACTACTTTGCAAATTGAGGACAATGGCGTGCCTTTGGACTCCCGTTATGCGCAATACGTTGGAAAAACGATAGCGATTCCTTCTGCAAATATTTACCAGCCGAGCAAAGAAGCGCTAACTAGGAAATACCACTTGTTTAAGAGTGCTTAAACAAGTGGTAAGCGTCATAACTGGCGTATCTTCATTCTTCTGAAAACATAGCTCACAATGTTCCCATCAACAGCATCGAGTAGGGAGCATTGTGAGCCAGATGATCGGGGAGCTCAACTGAGTGGCAGGCCTTTCAGATGCTAACGAGCCGTAAATTCTGGTTCTGCGGACCAGCTAATTACGGTACCGCCATAGAGTCCGTCACAAGCACCCAATCGGGTACGTCAAGACGGAAAGGAAGCATCATGAAACGGTGACGGTTTTTTGGATCACCACTATGTATGATACAACGGAAAACGATTGCGGTTCCTTTTGCGAGCGCATTTACCAGCCGAGCAAAGAAGCGCTAGCCAAGAACGCTTGTTAAGAACGCTTAAACAAGTGTTCTTGGCTGAGTGCATGAACTGCATCTTGCAGGTGCACTGATTCGCGCCCAAGGACTTGGGTACGCAAGGCATTCCCTATAGAGAAACCAAGCAATGTGGGAACAGCATTGCCGATTTGTCTAATTTCATCACGGACAGTGCCCGAAAACTCCCACCAATCTGGGAACGTTTGAATTCGTGCAGATTCTCTTGGAGTCACTTCCCTTGGTTGCGTAGGGTGAACGTGCCCCTTGCCACCACCATGGTCGGATCCAACAACAATTGTATAGCTAGGTTTACTGGCATCTAGGCGATTAATTCTAGTCTTGCCGTCTCGTTCTCCGGGACCCAAGGCTGCATACCTATCAATGATGTTCTGTGAGTGTCTTCGACCGTGGTGGTTGGGAACTGAGTTTTTTAGGGTCTCATTCGGCAATAACTCAGGTAGCCCAAGAAAGGCATCCGAGACCGTTCTCCAGGAGTAAAGGCCGTCTATCTCTGGATGGCTGGAGGAGGTTGCTGGGATATCAAAGTCAACAACGTTTTCGCTTGAAGCGATATCACTTCTGACCCCGACGATAATTACACGATCTCTGTTTTGCGGAACGCAATAATCGTGAGCATTGACTCGGTTTGCAAAAATTTTGTAATTAAGGTCCTCTGCCGGATTCGCGAGTTCCCGGAGCAGCCTTTTGTAGGTCTCACCTTTCTCTACGGTCAAAAGTCCGGCGACATTTTCGAACAAAAAAACCTTAGGTGCCAATTCACCCAGAACTCTACGATATTCAAAGGACAATTGTCCACGCTGATCGCTTGTACCCTGACGTTTTCCGAATACCGAAAATGCTTGACATGGAGGACCTCCGGCCATTACGTCAACATTGCCGCGGTCAAAACCAAGGGAACCAAGTATCTCGACACCAGAGAGATCTCTAATATCGCCGCTCTTCACAATTGTATTTTCAAAGCCACTTAGGCCGTTAGCTTTTGCACGATCGCCGTTCTGCTGGAGCGTAATGCAGGACTGTGTGTCGATATCGTTTTCGAAAAGAATATTGAAACCAGCGGCAGCCAAACCGAGATCTAGGCCGCCTCCACCCGAAAACAAAGAAATGACAGTTGGCTTTTCCTGCATTCACAACTCCCTGAGCTATTACTTTAACTTGCATGATTGGCATACATGCTACAGCCAAATCGTAAGTTTTCAGGATAGCAGATAACTCTATGTAAAGCAGAAGTATGACTGTGGAGGGTTAATAATGAACGAGATTTGACTGAGCTTTACAGCGATTGCAATTCAAACTTAATTTTGTAGTCTATAGATCCAGTCATCTCGGACTAGACTACCTATCGTGTCGAATTAACGGGGCGGCGGACTTGAGGGCGAATCATAAGTGACAGCCGGTTGCACCAAAGAGTCACGGCAGGTCATGGCTCTCAGCTCTTGCAGGTCCGATTCTGCCGATACTGCCCCGGTTGTAAAGGCGAGTGCCATCAAGCGCCTCTGGTGCTCACGATTAGCATGTTGATGAAAGCGCGGGGATGCCTGTGGTTGTGTCGCCGGGTCGGTACGCTGCTATCAACTCCCAGCGCAATCTTGCCAGCCTTCGAATCGCCACTGTGTTTTGCGATGGCTGATAAAGCTATGCATCCGACATGCAGGCAATTAGCCTGATTCCCTCGATTAGCCCAACCGCCTTCGGCTCGAATTCGCACTCATAGCAGGGTGGTCCATCCAGCCATCCTGAACCCATTGCACAGAACCCCCTCCTGTCGGGACGTCCTCCTTTGCCTTCCTTGGCACCGCCACACTCGCCCAGAACCAGGCTCTTCAGGCAAGGTGCGAAAAACTTTTGCCTCGCAAAACTCGGGCCCTGCCGGGTTTTCGCTTGATTCCTTGCCCTCGGCCAGAACCTGAGCGGCTTCCGGATCACAAGGCAGGCCAAAGGGGCCGGCCACGAACAAACGGAGGTCATCATGAGCAATATCGAACTTCAGGAGAAGGCAGTCAAGGCAGCCACCCGCTTCATCGAGCGCAAGGGCTTCGAGCTTCTCGAGACCGGTTGGACTTCCCCCGAGGGAACCCAGATCGACCTGATCGCCAACGACGAGGACACCCTGGTCTTCATCGACGTCACCGCAACCGAGTACGGCGAGGGCGGCTTCGAGGGCGGCAAGGTCAAGCGCAGCGACCTTGAGGTCGCGGCAGCGTCCTGGCTCGCGGGCAACACGCCCGACGGCGACATCCAGGTCCGCTTCGACATCATCGACATGCTGGTCGTGAGCACCGACAGGGCGCTCCTGTGGCACCACATCAACACCTTCAGCATATAAGCCGCTGGCTTTACCTGCAAGTGAATCATCGAAGGTGGCTTGCAAACGGTTCGCAAAACCGCAGGTCGCTGGCTTTTGTCGTCTGCGGACAAAGTAAGTTGTCTCGGGTGGTTTTCCCATGAGTCGCCGAAAAGGTTGGTAGTTTCGCTATTAGCGCGACCTCTACGCGCACTTGAATTTTCGTTCAGTCCATGATATAAGGGGAATGGTTTTCCGTTAGGAAGGCTTCCAAGTGCCGGGGACGTTTTCCCCGGCTATTTTCTTATTCAGGAGGACGATGCGAGAACTAAGCATCTTCGTCGACGAGTCGGGAAGCGACGGCCTCTCCGACCGCCACTACCTGCTCACCGT
>ERZ1026856.1463-NODE-1463-length-11795-cov-5.464736_pt1 | contig 11795 bp, 11 predicted proteins | sample MGYA00380158_ERZ1026856 | MGnify/ENA primary metagenome ERZ1026856 (study PRJEB33269, sample SAMEA4719794) | human gut metagenome | biome: human-associated habitat; feature: organic feature; material: feces | place: Cameroon | collected 2013-10 ...
TCCATACACCATTCATCGTGTCAACCGTGTCCACTTTATAATTATTAGAATCACGCATCAACCATCGCTCTATCGATGTACCAACAAAACTGTTGGCACCTGTTATCAATATCTTCTTCATTATCCTTTTAATTTTGCTTTTCTAAACTCAGGGTTTAAATACTTCACCATACCAGCAAACATTCCTGCCAACATAGGCAATGGATCATTCCAAGCACCATCATGATAGCTGACGTCCTTACCAAAGAACTTAAACCAAGAAGGTTTAAACTTAAATCTGTAAGGAGAGAACAAGAACCACATTACGTCCAATCCCATCCATCTTACTTGTTTTCCAGTCTTGTATTCAAATTTGGGCATTGGCTCATCAAACAAATCAGCCATAAATATCCGTCCAAAGTCCATCTCTGCAGCAAATGCAGCCTGGAAACTTGAAGGCACACGAGGATTTATCTCTATTATCTTCAGCTCACCACTATGCTTATCCTCCAATACATCAAAGTCGGCAAAGCCAACCCAACCAAGCTTATTAAGCACTTCCTCGCATTCTTTCAAAAGGAAAGGATGCTCCACTGTTTCACTATAGCAGCTTGTTCCACCCTTCAACGGAAAGAATCTTCTAATCTTAATAATTGTCTGTCCTACAATGCTTCCTCGCTTGTCGCGATACATCATCACATTATAGTAATAGTCTGGTTGGTCTACATATTGTTGCAAAGTACAAGCACCAAACTGTTTGTATATGTCCGGGAACTTTTCTTCCAACTCCTTCATATTGTCCACTCTCACAATACCTTTTGCTCCTTGCGAGAGATTGGGCTTTATCATTGCCGGAAAACCAACATAATCGGCGGTAGGCTTTAAGTCCTTAGGATTCAGCTCACGTGTCTTCGGATGCGATAAGTTATACTTCTCACACAACTCCATGAGCTTTTGCTTGTCATTTGCAATGTTGAACACATCAAACGACGGTATGGCGCAAATCACCCCCATAGCTTCGATACGCTCCTTGTTCTTGCTTAAGAACTCCGCTCCATCATCAGCCAATGGAATAATTGCATCCACTTTGTTTGCTTTGATATAAGCAAACAGAAACTTCTCAAACTCATTCCTTTGCAACGTAACATCTGGTGATACATGTTTCTCACTCAGCCATTTCGTTGCATATCCGCTCGTCATCTTATGATTGCAGAATCCAACTACACGATGTCCTTGCTTGCGCAATGAACGAGCCATACAGATGGCTTGCACACCTTCTGCATTGATTAACAAAATGTTTTTTTTGTGTGACATTATATATGTTTCAAAAGAATCCAAAGTGTCTAATACTCGTAATACTTCTTACCCTGTATTTTTTTTCTCTTTATTTCAAAATAATAAGAACAAAGGTATTTGATATGTTCTGCATACCATTTCATTTCATTCCACCAACTGGAATCCTTTCTCTTGAAAAGCAAACCAGCCAAACCTATCTTTTGTAAAAAACCATCAGGTTGCCTTAATTCACCTATAACGCTTCTGAAGGCTGCTCCTACACCAAGACAAACTATTCCGTCATTTAGATAAGGTACAAGCATAGCATTCAGGAAATCCTGTTTTGGAGCACGAAGAGCTGTCCAAACGATGTTTGCTCCACTATCATGAATCATCTTTGCAATAGCTTTAAAATCATAGTCCTCCAATGGAGCAAAAGGTGGAGAATAGCTACCCACTACATCAGCACCAAATTCTTGAGTTGCTTTCTTTGTTAGTGTAGCAAGCGTCTCCTCTGTATCTCCTAAGAAGAAATGCTTCAATCCAGCATCCTTCATTTTTAGCATTCTGGGAAATATATGCGGACCACAAGCTCTTTCTACTTGCTTCAATCCCCACCAATGCGCACACCATACAAGCGGCGTACCATCTGGAGTATTCATCAAGGAGTTTTCCATAACTTCCCAATACTTGTCGTCACGATTAGCGATAGGTACAGTACGCAAAGTAGATATGCATACATAACCTTTCTGCTTATTTTGTATCGCTTCCTTTATACAACTTATAGCATGAGCCTCTGTAGTAACAGAAATGCGCACACGTCCTATTCTAAAAAAATCTTTAGCATTCATGATTTGTATTATTTTTATAATATTTCCTTCTTCTTTCTGCCTTATCTCTCCATACGTAGATTCTGCATAGAAGAAGTGAACATTTTATTTTCCAATCATCCTTAATAATAGTTGTTTTATACCTCTGAATGTATATATTATTGCAAAAGAAGAAACAACACCAGATATAACATAAGCAAGTAAGAACCATCCATTATTTCCCATATCAAAAGTATACAGACCTTTTGTATCGCTTACTGAGAAAAAGCCTAATCTTACCATTATACTATTACAGATAAAGAATCCAATGATATGAAATGCCATCAGATACAGGGATTCACGTCCCATAAGAGCAAGAATTTTTCCTATAAAGCTATTTTCAATTTTTCTTCCAATAAATCCCCAAATATAAATAGCAGCAGTACTTCCAACAATCAACATTGGTAGATCCTGGTAAGAATTATGTGCCAAAACCATTCTAACCTTATGCATCAGCACACAGTGTACAAATATTATTATTGCTATAATAAATACCCACCATTGATCGTATTTCCATTGCCATTTTTTGTTTATAATCATACCCCACCAAATCAGAAACATTGCTGTTAGTGCAGTACTGAAACGGCTTATTGTTATATTGTATTTTTGGCTTAACACACAACTAATTGCTGCTAAGAAAATAGACATTATTGTCATCCATTGAAAACGCCTGCAATTATCTTTAGCTAAAATGGAAATAACGGTATAAACGATTACTAGACCAATAAAAGCATATAGTAGGGTATAAAGAAACCACATAGCCCCCATAGTTAACTCGCCACTGCCCCCTGCTGCAAACACTTTTAAAAGTCCAACAACTACTTGTTTTATATCATATAATTCATAAGGTTTACCAGAAGCAGGATGAACACCACCAAGTGGATACCATCCTATATAAACATAAAAATTATGAAGCAAAACATTTAAACCATAGATTATTGTAGCAGGAAGATACAATCTTTTCAGTTTTCCCTTAACAAAATCTTTAGGCTTTTCCATTGATTCCATTTTTAGAAAAAAACCACCAATTATAAAAAAGACAGGTACATTCCATGGATTTCCAATTATGTTACTCATTGTATTATGGAAAAAGCTTGCAGAACAATGAAAAATAATAATTGTCAACATTGCCCATCCCTTTATTATATCTATATGTAGAGCCCTCTTTTTTACTTGTTTAAGATTTAGATTTCTACCCTCGTTTAAATATTGCATATTCTGTTATTTTAAAAGTTAACAATCTTCTCATACACTTCCAATGTGCGTTTAAATACAACTTCCTGTGTGAAATTATTTTTGAATTGCTTAAATACTTGTTCTGAATACTTTTTACAGTTATCAGTCTTTATTATTTCTATAATCTTCTGGGCATATGCTTCCGCTTTTAGTTCATCAACAATCAGTTTGTTGTCACCAATTGTAGAACGATTAAAGCCTTGTGGACTTGCTATAGGTATTATACCATATGCCATACATTCTGTGACGGAGTTTGACTGTCCTTCACGAGGTTGAGTAGATGGGAAAATATAGAAATGCTTATCTGTAAGTAAATTAGGCAACCCTTCATGCTTACAGCCTGGTAAGTATGTGTATGTACCCTCCTTAAGCTCTCTTCTCATTTTGTTTTTAATCATATCTATATACGATTGTTGACCATTTCCAACTATGGTTAGAAATACATTTGGAACAGCCTTTTGAATTAAAGCAGCAGTTTCTACAATCATATCCACATGCTTATTTTCCTCACATCGTCCATAGAATAGCAAGTTTATTCTGTTATTTGGTTTTGACGGTAGCTTCTCTGGCGCGAACCCATCCTCAACGCAATTAGCATAATGATAAGTTGGAGTATTGCTAATAGTATTAAGCATAGGGATGTTCTCCTGTCCCTGGCTAAACACATAGCATGCATTATCGATTAAGTAAGTAAACATCTTCTTATATGATGTACTACCTTTTTCCCAAAAACCTACAGCCCCACCACCACGTAGTTCATAAACGACCTTGTAGCCAAGACCTATCATCATATGCATTAGAACATATTCATTGAAAATTGTTTTTCCAGCAAATCCAGATAGATGCACAATGTTTTTTCGTGAAGCGAACAACAATTTACAAAATGTTTCTGTCCAACCGATTAACATTCTAAAAGGATACGATAATAACACACGACTTCTACCCCATGTTGCCTCTGCTTTTCTTTGTCGTATAGTATTTACATCATACCCAGCCTCTCGTAACATACGAACAGTTCGCATATTTCCAACTTCTCCACCTCCGAAAGGAGTTTGTCCTTTCTTTGGTAAAGTCGCATACATGTATATTTTCTTATTATTCATATCCAAATAATCTTTATCTATTCTAAATTTTCTCACCATTTATTGAAAGGATTCTTGCAGGTACACCAGATACTATAGCATTATCAGGCACATTCTTTACAACAACTGAATTAGGAGCAACTATTACATTATTGCCAATTGTTACACCACCAATTATCTTGCTACCTATAGTTAGGTCAACATTGTCACCAATAATAGCCAAACCTCCTTTATTATTATTACCGACTATAACACCTGCATTAGCTGTACAGTTATGTCCTACGGATTTACAATTGATTATTACCCCCCGTTAAGTGTGGGACACGAAATCCATATCCAACTACATTAGGGTTTATATTTACGTTTATAGCAGCCCCTAATCGATGATAACGAATCTTGGCTATGATTCTACACAAACGAGCAAAAACACCCTTTTTACAATTCAACAAAAATTCATAATATCTAAGTGCTTGAAGATACTCTAAAAAACGATAGCTATCGTTGCCATACCAAATATTTAATCTCATCTTAAACCAACTACATGATTCACGCTTAATATTTGCAATAGAATCTTCACGTAAATACAATTTATAATCTTCTTTAGATTTTATCACAATATTTCTTTTATTATTCTATCCCAATTAGAGTAAAAAGCATCGCATGTAAAACGACTTGCATCTTTATATCCACTTTCTTGATATTTGTTATAATTTGGATATTGATTAATTAGTTTCTCAAGTTCTTGCTCAAACAAAAGCAACTCATTATCTTTAACAATAGAACCGGACGAAGAACTCATCATTTCCCTAACAGCTCCTCCAATTTCAAATGCGCAGCATATACAGCCCTGAGACATAGCCTCAAGCAGTACCATTGGGAACCCCTCTACACGTGAAGGCAATGCAAAAATAGAAGTGGTGGCATAAAGTGAGGCCATATCATTTATCTGACCAAGAAAATCAATCTGCTTATCAACTTTCAAATTAAATGCTATTTCCCTTAACTCATCTACCTTCTTTTGCGCCCCCCCACCTGCAATCTGTAATTTCCAATCTGGATATTTAGGGGCCAAACGCGACCATATATCAATTATTCTATCAAAACCTTTAACATCCCACGAATCAATACGGCCAGCACAAAGCACCGTTTTGTTTCTCTTGCATGAATGCCTTGTTATAGGGTATGTCAATGGATTATAAACAACCTCCTTAAGTGGAAACTTGCTGCCTAATATCTTCCTGTCCTTCTCTGTAAGTATTATTAACTTATCCGCCTTCCCATACAAGCTATAACGGATCCAATTAATAAAACGTCCCATATTCCGACCAAATGATGTGTGATCGTATGCAATGATTGGAATGCCTGTTCCTAAAGCAGCATAATGGACATAGAAGTAAGGAAAGAATGTAACAGCAATAATCACATCTGGACGTTCCTGCTTTACTATTTTTCGAGTGGCTATTAAAAGCATTATTTGTTTAATACCAGTAGGCATTATTCCCTTAATTGGAATATATACCTGTTTAACGATATCAGGAATTGAATAGAAATTTTTGGCATTTTTATTGTCTAAAGCCATAACCACTTCATAATTCCTTTCAATCAAACCTGGTAGTAAAGTGCTGGTAACACGACCAGCACCACCAGTTTCCATCTGATCAATAAGAATTAATACTTTCTTTTTTGCCATATCATTTTTTTAAGAACCGATTTGTATAGCTTTCAAGCGTTTCCCCTTCATAACCTAACTTACGAGCATAAGCAAAGAGTTCGTCCATTGTGTCGTACATCTTATCAATTGCATTTGAATCCTTGAAGTAAGGACTTCCTCCAGGCATTAATTCTGAAGAATGTATCATGAATTCAAGATAGTTGTTATTGGACTCTGCATCAACATCCTCCATTAGTTTTTTCATATCAGACAACGAACTTAATGCAGGTCTGAACCAAATTGAACCGCCTTTAACAAGGGTACGAAGCTTATGCTTTAAACTACCACCAGATAAATAATGATTATAATGACGAACTGTAGCAGGTACTTCTAGTATTTTACCAACCATATGTGTATTCTTTGGTACTTTGCTATAGTCACTACCTCCCAAAACTGTTTCACCTTCAGCTTTAGCCCATGATACACCAGGAGTATATGAGCAGTCACAAGTTATCTCAAAATCCTCAAGTAATTTAAAGTACCGATCGTCCATAGCCCAACGCCCCGATCTATGAGATTTCACTTTTACTCCAAGACGCTCATATATAAGGTCGTAAGTTGCTTTGAATTTTGCATACATAACATCATCAGGATACTCTATGAGGTATGGATTACCATTATATTTCCCTTTTAATTCATAGAGTGGTGGATTATTCCACGCATGTACATGAATTCCTATTTCACATTGACCTTTTGCAAGTGGCTTTTTGATATACTCAACGTATTCATTTGACATGATCATCTCATAATTTGTTAGCCACACAGGTTTAAATCCATATTTGTTGCACAATTCTTGAAAACGTGGAATGTAATTAGCATTTTCCGTCTTAACCTGATCTCCTTTACGATAATTCCATAGATTATCACCTTCGGTATCTATTGTTATTAAAAATGATTTCATTATCTATATTCAATTTTCATTAAACATATTTTATATTACAATGTAACAAATTCCAGCAATTTACTTAGTAAATGTCTTATAAACTGTTTCCTTCTGACATAATAAGGCTTGGGGTCCTTTTTGCTGTATTCCATAAAGGTTGCTGTGCGTTTATAATCTTTCCACCATGTACGAAGCGAAACTTTTCTTTTAAGAACGAGCATAAAATCATCAAATTCTGGCATCACAAATATATCATTAATCTTGTTTGAAATTTCAGATTTATAGTCACCTTCAATACAATATTGATACCATATATATGGTAAATTCATTCCTGCTCCTGTAACACAAATACCATTACCATCATTTCGCATATTTATCTCCATAAAATAATCATTACCTTGCTTGTCACGAAGATATTCCATACTGAATAATCCTTGATATCCTATATGCTTAATAAAATTCTTGCACGCATTTAAATCACAATTAAAGCCATCCATAGGTTTATATTCAAGAAATCCCGTATTTGTTCCTGGACATGGTCTTATGCACTTTGAATATCCAGGTATGATTATTTCCGTTCCATGATTTAGAGAACAACCTATTAATTGATATTCAAAGTCTTTTTCTATATATTTTTGAATTATACATCGGTGAACTTTATTCTCCGAGAGATATTTTTCGAGAGAACTTTTTTCTTGAAAGATTTTAATATCAGCCTTAGTTCCATATATACTTGCTAAAGGCTTTACTATACATGGAAAAACAACTTCCCTTAAGCTATGGCTAGTATATTCATCTATAAACCAACTGGGGGGGGTAAATATACCAAACCTATTGGCTAGAGTAGCCATTACATCCTTTTTCATATAATGATTGCACACGTCTTTGCCATTTGCTGTTGGCAAATAATAGTGGTTGTTCAATTCATTATAGAATTTATCTAATTCGCTTGTTACAAAATCAGCACAAGAAAAAATAACAGCTTTACATTGTAGATGTTTGGAATGTTCCATAAGCCAAGGAGTAATTTTCTGCTTGTTATTTAATATCACACAGTTTTTGATATATTTGCTATACAAGACATAAGGATTTTGTTCATCAGTAACAAGTACTACTGTTGAATAGATGCCTTTTTGCCCTAATGCCCTTATTACTCCTAGTGTATTATGATGATTACCTCCTATTATTATTGAATCTGCATACATATGACATTTCATTTTTGATATATTTCAGTGTATTCCTTTGCTATCTTATCCCAAGAACCCTTCCCTTTATTAGCACATTCTTTTATATTGTTACTTATTTTTTGCAGAAGTTCTGGATTATCTAAATATGACAGCATTGAAGAAGCGAGAGCGTTCACATCTTTTGGAGGAACAATTAGACCAGTCTCTCCATCGTCAATCATTTCTGGTAAACCACCGACATTGGTTGCTATAACAGGTTTATTTAAGGCAAATGAAGAATAAACGACACCACTTTGAGTTGCATCTGTGTATGGACAAACTGTGAATAATGCCCCTCTAATCAAATTTGAAAGTTCATCCAACTCAATGAAATAATTTCGAAATTCTACATATTCGAAAGATTTATATTTTGATATGTCAAAATACATTTTTCCACCACCTGCTATTATAACCTTAATTTCAGGATGTTTCAGATGTACAATTTCCATTGCTTGAAGCAAATATTCAATACCCTTATAAGGCGATATGCGTCCAAAAAACAAAACATAATTGTCTTGTTTCATATTTGAATCTCCAAACATATGAAGCATATCGTAATAGCCCAAGCGTGATGTGTAAATCTTTTTTTGAGGGATGTTGTATCCTTTCGAAAAAACTTCAATTTCAGCTTTGTTCAATACAATGAACTTTCGAATATAATGTCTTATAAACTTTCTTATTTTCCCTTCTCTTTTATTTTCTTCTCCTGTATGAGGCATGCCATCATGAATGGTCATGACGATTTTTTTTCGGAAGAACCATAATGGCAAAAAAGTATAAACAGAAGGAGTTTCAACATAATTGATAATATCGTATTTTCCTTTTCTAAAAAAAGCCATTAGCTTTATCGTTTGTTTTATTTGCTGCCAACTAAAGTGTCCTTTACTATCATTGGCTATATATATATTATCTAATGATAAATACTTCGAAAACGAAGCCAATTCCGGATATATTGTAATAGGGAAAATACCATCTTTAGGATAAATCTTTTCAATGTTGAATACATTCGTTTTCAAAGAATGAGGAGTCATCGAGAAGATAACAGTCACATCATGCCCCTGTTTCCTAAGTGCTTTTATCAATGGGAAATCACAATCTCCAAAATAAGGTTTAGAATAATATAGAATTCTCATTACTTCGAACTTTTTTCTGTTTGTTAATATAGTAATCTGCACATGGAATAATCGTAAGTAACATCATATATGGATTTAAATAGTTAGATTCGAGTAATCCCATTATTAGCAATACAATAATAGACATTTTAGAATCTGCGCGAACACTGCGAAAAATTCTTATATAAAAAAATAGATACAGGAACAACCCTATATAACCAAGGGAAAGCAAAATCATTTGAACTCCATTTACATAAAAAGATAAGCTTCCATCTACTCTTTCTATCCCAAACCTCTCTCTAGCATCAGGTATCCCAATAATTTTTTCTATCGGGTTTAATTGATCGAACATCATGTATCCTCCTACCACTCGCACGAAGCCACTGGTGTGTTCGTCTGATAATTCTCCACTTCGAAGGAGCATCTGTTGTCCGAGTTCACTATTCACATATAAATATATCACCCCGACTATCATTGGTACTGTAAGGAAGATAAGTATCATGCGTCTTAGGATATTCGCATTCCAGTATACGACAAATAATTTAATGACGAATAGTATTGTTAGACCAACTAATGCCGTACCTGAGCGAGATGCTATTAAAGTAGCTACAACAAAAAGAATTTCTTTGGTTAATATTAGAGATTTTTCTTTTATATCATACCAAATTAATGATAAATAAGTAAGGAAGTAATAAGCAAGATAAGATTTCTCCAGAAAAACAGAAGAAGGGTTGCCTCCATCCAATTGTTTATTTACAATGTCAGCATAAGTAAAATCTTGGTATGTAAACTCTCCTGTAAGATTAGGTACGAAACAAAACTTTGCCGACCCCGTAGTAATTACACATATTACTTGAATCCAAAACAGAATCCCTGAAATCAACACTACATAACGCATGTATTTTTTTAATAGTACAATATTGAAGCTTTTTATCCCCCATATTAATGCTAAAAAAAACATAAAAAACACCCATCCTCCAGGAGGCATTAATGTCCACGTTTCAAAGTCGTAATTGTACATCCACATAAAACAAATGTATACAAACACAATCCAGAACACAGGAGGCACAACGTTTATTTTAAAACGTGCTTTGACTATGGAATATATTCCTAAAAATAGGACTAATGCGTAGCCCAAACTTACAGGAAAGGGGATTTTATACCAAGCCAAAAGTGGTAATGCAGCTAAAATAGCCATTGATAATTTCTGAAACCAAGCGGTTCTCATCATCAATGCATTTGTACTACTTGATTGTTTCATTTTCTTTTTATACATTTGTTTACATCAGTCATCATTTTCTCATATTGTTCATAGAACCATGTTGCAAATTTCTTTTCTTTAGCAACATCAAAATGGAGAATCTTAGTCAAAACTTCTTTTGGGGCAATTGGACAATAGTCTTTATTGCATATATATATTCTGTAGTCCAACAGGCCTGCTTTTTTCAATATATGATAAATTTTACTTGATTCTCCGTTTGTTTGCTTTCCATCAATCATCGGTATACCATAGTTGTCAAAACTGAAAAATGGAACTCCATTGGTAATGGATGTAACAATCGGATGCATATTATTTCCAATATAACCTTTAGAGTATTTAATAAGTGCATACCATTCAAGAGGTGTAACAATATCACCCACAGAATACTGGATGTTCCCAAAAGCAGGAGCATCAGCATATGGTAGTTTCACACAAGCAAGACCCTTTAAATTTGCCAACATTTGTAACTCATTAATCCAATCTTGACTTACGGACTTTGCGCCTTTAAAACTGAGAATAATATAATCATCTGGTATATCAAACTTTTTAATAACATCTTCCTTAGAAGGCACCAGGTGAAGAGCATTATTATTAAAGGCAAAAACTGGATCAGGAGTAACTTTTGGGACAACCTCCCCATCCGTGATATATTCTATCATCTTTCGCGTCCAATCATCCCGAACTGACACATAACGAAAATCCAAAATAGACTTCTTCATATCAACTTTCGTTCGCCCTTTAATAAAATAATATTTTGAATCTTGCGAAGAGCCAGAAATCATTGCCATAGGTATTAGCTTGTTTAAATATTTATCAAATGACCCCCAAAAACAATTTGGAAACATACGGTCACTTGTTGGATGAGCTATATAGATAATTCTACGACATGGAAAATGAATTCGTTCTCGAAGGGGATGATGTTGAGTGACGGCATCGCTGCCTATTATTACTGCTTCAATATTTTCATTCTCAATAACCATGGCCACCTGTTTCTCAGTTTCGCAGAGATTGGTCATTGGATAATACTTCTCTCTTAAACGAGCGTATAGACTACGAACACCTGGAAGTGAACGCTTTTCATAGTCTTTGCGAAAATCCTTTGGTATCCAGTTAATAACTATTGGGTCATCTCCTTGTTTCTTTATATACTCAACTGTTGAT
>ERZ1026856.1471-NODE-1471-length-11740-cov-8.435430_pt1 | contig 11740 bp, 11 predicted proteins | sample MGYA00380158_ERZ1026856 | MGnify/ENA primary metagenome ERZ1026856 (study PRJEB33269, sample SAMEA4719794) | human gut metagenome | biome: human-associated habitat; feature: organic feature; material: feces | place: Cameroon | collected 2013-10 ...
GAAGCAAATCCTTAACAATGTTGGGATACAACGGAAGACCATGGGTGGAGTCTGTCGTCCTCACCCTGCGTTTTACCTTTCGTACCTTAAGATTGAATTTCTCAACGATATCATAAAAGCGGTTGTAGCCAACACTTCTGGATACGCCAAATTGTTTTTGGTACATCAGCCAAAGTTTATTGCCACCTATGCCAGGATCTTTCTTGCGAATGTCCTTAATGAATTCTACAACAAAAGACTCTTGTGCAGCCTTTAACAGGTCACTGTCACCATGTTTGTAATAGGCTTGCTTGGTTACACCAAGTAAACGACACATCGAGATGACTGGATAGAGTTTGACATCTCGTGTGTGAAGCCTGCTTGCTACTTGGTGCCAGCTTTTTTTAAGTCTATACCATAGACTTCCTTGCCAAAGGCTACCATTTCTTCGTAGAAGTCTGCACGAAGGCGCTCTGACTTTACTTGCTTCTTTAACTCTGCTATTTCCTGAAGCAATTGCTTATAGTCCTCAGGAATGATTTCCTTACCTTTTTTCTTCATCTTTTCTGCCAATTCAGGGTTCTCGGCTTCAAATTTACGAATTTTATAGTGAATACTACTAAGAGCAAACCCAAATTTTACAGAAATTTCTGTCATTGTAAGGTGTTCTAAAACATAAAGACGGTAAATCTCCTTGCATAATTCTACATCCTTCAATGTCTCTTCTAATGATTTTTTCATTTCATTTACATTTTAAGGAGTCAACCATATCTACAAAAAGACAATACAGAAGATTAGGATTTTTACAGAATCCTTTTCCTGCAAATCCTTCTGTGGTTCCATACAGCGATGATGCTCGTGTGAATGGTAGTATTTTTTTGAAATCAATACGCAAGGAAGAAATTAATGCTTTTCACGATCACATAGTGAATTCTGAAAATCAAATAGGCTTGATGATGGACTATGCTGCGTATAAAGGACGTGGTATCGGTAAGACTGCTTTCCTTAATTATATGAAAAAATCTATAAATAAAGATTTGGGTGATGAAATGTCTAATGGGAATAGTGTTATATATGCTGTTTACGTCGCTCCATCAGCAGATAACCGAAATAGGACCTTGTCTCAAGTAGCACATTCAATTTTTACATCTATGCATCGGGAAGGATTGTTCTTGACAGTTTTCTGTCGTTTGAGAGCTTTGAGTGGTTTGCTTGATGATGTGATTGATGATACGATTTCTGAAAGTAATTATGAAGAAACTATTGCGAATGACTCTTGGTTGAGTGATAGAGGAATTGATGTGGCTTCTGTTAATTCTTTTGTATGTAAAGAATTAGCAAAAGCTGGTTTTGCGGATGATGATGTTCCTCTTTTCAGTGGTTCTTATGCTCGTTTTAATGAGATGCTGAAAGATAATCCTTCTGAGTTTTTTTGGAAGAAGGAAGGTCTTGTCTTTTTGTTTGAAAAGGTTGAAAAACTTTTGAAGGCTGCGATGTTTACAAATTGTATCATTCTTCTTGATGAAGCAGAGAAGATGATTCAGTACCAGAACTTTAATGAAAGACGAGCTTTCTGTGAGAATCTCCGTACATATTTTGTAGATGGTAATAATTCCAATGCCATAGATGGTTTCTTTAAGATACTTCTCACGATTCATCCGAATAGCCAAGAACTTCTTATGCCTCATTGGGCTGCTGCAGGTTTGGATCGTTTTTGTAGTTTAGGTGGTAATACTTCTTCGGAAAATACAATATTTTTCAAACCTCTGAAGAATGAACCTGACATGATTAGAGCGTTGGCTGAGATTTATCTAAAAGCGTCTCGTGTGAATAAGAATGATAACTCTATTTCCCCATTCACTCAAGAAGCTATCGACTATACTATGGAAAAGTCTGCTTATATACCAGGTAAGTTTTTAAAGTATCTTTATATTTTAATAGAAAAGGCAATAAAGAATAATTGGATAAAAATAGATAAAAAAGAGGTTGCGGAAGTCTTGGATGAGGGAACCAAATCATTTTCATTTGAAAGGCCTACAGAGAATACAAATGTAGAGCAGCTTACTCCAACAAAAGTTCAACTATAATGGGATATTGCGTTTTAAATAGAAAAGAAATTGCCGACTTGTTTGACAAACAAAAAATAGGTGTTGCATATGTAAATTATATTGACTATCCATTTTTGCCTATTGGCTTGTTGGTCGATGAACTTGAAAAGAGAAAGAAAAAATCAGTGCTTCCTCAGCTGTTGATAGGTTATATAAAGAAAATGCCAGCACAAGTTTTTCACATCTCATTAAATTCCCGCAATTTAGTTGAAGCTTTGCAGGACGAAGAAATCGCAGATCAATTTGTAAGTTCTCAATCAAATCCGTTTGCATTTATGTCTGAAGTCTGCTTGTTTGACGATTCGGTAAGTAGTTGGGCAGACCAAAGAGAATTACGGGAAAGTTTACATCAAATAGAATGGTTATGAATTATTTGTTAGTTGATACTTGTGTTTTGTCAGACTTGATGAGACAATATAATCCATGCTTACCGAATGTAGGCTTTGTTGAGGGGGTATTCTTGAAAAAGAATATGTTGAGAATGATAAATTCTGTAGTACAAGACATGGATAGCACTAGTGGCTATATTGTCGTTTCTGCTTTTGCGTTTTTAGAATTGATCAATAAATTCTGTGATATATTCAAGGAAGAAATATCAAAGAAAACTATGTCTTTGGATAGAATCATTGCGACAATTCAGCAACCTCCTTCCTGGTTGATAATTGAGGAAACAAATTTGGAGACAGCAAAAGAGTTTTGTGAGGTTCCTAATTCGATTGGTACTGGTGAACATATATCTGCAGATGATGCTGTGCATATTGCTACTGCGTTACAGAGAGGTGACGAGATAACTCTTCTTACAACAGATCATGTTTTGAAAAAGTTAAATTTACAACGAATATCAGTTGTCACAGATTAATAAGTGAATACACTACTGTCTCGTTAAAGTGGACTAATCGGTCTTTGAAATAATTGAATTACAGTCTTTTACGAGCAATTTTGGGAGTCAACGGTTTTGAATTTGTATCTTTGCAGCCTAATTCAACAGGCTACAATGAATCAAGGTTAATACGTTTTCTCTCAACTGGTCAGTCGGATAGAAACCACTTCAACTATCTTGCTCGCAAGTATGATGGAAACAAGTACGTGAAGCACTTTTCATGTTGGAACCAATTGCTTGCAATGATGTTTGGACAACTCTCAAATTGTGAAAGTCTGAGAGACGTTGTGGTAGCTTTGGAGGCTCATCATTCCAAGAGTAAATTTCTTGACATAGGAAGCAAGCCGATTGCCAAAACTACATTGGCATCTGCAAATCAGAATCGTGACTACAGAATCTTCGAGGATTTCGCCTTCTACATGATGAAGGAGGCTTGTGAGAAACGGTCAACCAATCTTTTGGATATTCCTGATTGATTATAAATAAATTAAATAGATATCATCTCGTTTAAACGGGACACTAGTGGGAAAAAATATAAATTTTGAGCTTTATGAAAAATGATTTGTTCTATAAACAGATTAAAGAGAATGAACTAAATAAACCTGCAGTAGGCTTATTCGAAAAATATTCAAAGCAACATCCTGACTTGCAGATTTATATTATTACTAAGCCATTGGGTGAACGATATAATTATCAATATGAGGAGAATGCACTAATTGTGTTAATTCCTGGTCATAAAATGATTTTTATCAATTTAACTGAAGATGAGGATCATTTTGAAGACTATCTGGATGACGTTATTCAAGACTTAAATTCCATCTCTGATAAATATAAGTATATGGAACATATTGGTAGAGCCAGAAAATGGAAGAATGAAGTAGTTGAGAAAATTTCATTTGATATTAATTCATTTAATATTGATAACTTACTGAAAGATACTATTTTACATGGTAATCTTGCTCGAAAAGTGGATTTGTTGATTTCACTCCTTACTGGTAGTATAAATGATATTGATAAAATTGGTCCAGATCAACCTGAAACATTATTGGAAAAAGTCAAGAAAAAGATTATTCTGTTTGATGGTGAGCAGACACGTTTTATCTTTAATAATTATATCATTAAGAAAATTATTTCTGTACAGGGATTATCAGGTACAGGAAAAACAGAGTTGTTACTTCATAAACTTAAAGAATTATATATAAAAGACGATACTTCTACCATATTCTTTACTTGCCATAATATTGCATTAGCAAATAAATTGCGTCAAAGAATTCCTCGCTTTTTTGATTTTATGATGGTTAATAAGCAGATTAAATGGAATAAAAGATTATGGATGTCAAGAGCATGGGGAGCGAAAAGCAATCCTAATTCAGGATTATACTCTTATATATGTAATTATTATAACCTTCCATTTCGTCGTTATTCACCTGGTGTCACCTATCAAATTATTTTCTCAGATGTATTAAATGCATTAAATGCAATACCATCTAAAAACTTTTCACCTTGCTTTGATAATATATTGGTTGATGAAAGTCAGGATTTTCCTGAAGTGTTTTTTGATGTATGCAAGAAGGTGGTTCGTCAAAAAGTATATATCGCAGGTGATATTTTCCAAGATATATTTGATTCTGTTAAGAAGAAAAAATGGGGTGTTGATATTGTCTTAAATAGATGTTATAGAACAGATCCGAGAACTTTGATGTTTGCGCATGCTGTTGGTCTTGGTTTATTTGAGGAGAATAAGTTTAACTGGTTTGATAAACAAGGGTGGGAGAACCTTGGTTATAAGACAGATTACTCTGAGCGTAATTATTTGAAATTGACAAGATATCCAATTAAACGTTTCGGAGATATACAGGCAGATCAAAGTCTGGTAATTATTAATGATAGTACTATAGGAAGAGTAAAAAAGATTATTCATGAGATACAAAATGATAATCCAGATGTTTTGCCAGGTGATATTGCTATAATTTATGTTGATGATAGTAATGACATATATCCTTATATGGATGAATTGAGCAATGCTATCAATATGGAATTTGGTTATCGTGTGAATAGAGGCTATGAATCTAAAGCAGCAACAGAGGATTCTGTTTACATAACGAATGTTAATAATGTCAAGGGCCTAGAATTTCCTTTTGTTATTTGTATAACAAAGAAAATTAAAGACCAGTATAAGTATCGTAATGCCTTATATACAATGTTGACGAGATCCTTTATCAAATCATATTTGTTAGTTACTTCGGCTGAAGGCCTCAATATTTTTAGAAATGGTATCCAGTATATTAATGAGAATAATTGTGTAAGAACCAAAATTCCAACAGAAGAGCAGCAGCATAATATCAATAAGCAGATAGTTGAATTGCAAACCGATCAAACTGAATCTTTTCAAGAAATAATGGAGGATATATTTGAAAAGTCTGGAATTACGGATCCTCAACAGAAGTCTCAATTAATTAAGGCTTTAGAAACAACAAAGATAGACAAATTTGATAAAGATATGATCCAAAAGTTTATTGATGCAAATTCTTCATTTTATTCATGAAAAAAATAAAATATGAACTTAAAGGTAATCTTTATGATTTAGCTTTTCCTCATCATTTATTGAAAGATAGGAGAGACTTAATCATGCTTATATTGGAGGCTTGCCGATATATGCAGCAAAACGCAACGACGGATCATGCTGGTAATTTATTAATGTTAGTTGTAAATGACATGAATCGTTTGTTCTTTTGTAAAGAGAAGAAGATGTTTTCTATTAGCTTTCCATTTCATACAGAATGTTATCCGACTATTCATTTTGATTTGGATAAAATAGAAATTGATTCTTTCATGATATCTAATTTGTGCGATTTTCTAAATTCTTGTGATTACGAAGAAAAAAGTATTTATGATTTTGCAACTCCAATATTAGAAAAAGAGCAAAGTGTTAGCAATGATTTTTGGGTAGTATTAAAGCATCTCTTAACTTACGAAATAGGATATGTTAGATATGACGATGATATAGATGGATTTAGGGTGGCTGCTAATGAAGGTCATCCAAAACGACATCCTTGCTATCATTATGACATAAACCTAAGTCAAGATGCGGCTTTTAAAATAGGATTATCAAAGCAATTAACACCAGAGAAATTTGTAGATTTTTTGGATGATACCAAAGATCGAAAATCGTTAAAAGATTAAGAGTCTATATTCTTCAATACTCATAAACATAACACTTATGACCGAACAAGAATTAAACAGGTTGCGGAAATCCTATACAAAGAAGGTCCTTGCAAATATGATAAAGGAGATATTATAAATTCAAAATATACATAGTATGAAGGTTACGTATTCTACATATAAACCTCAAACTTTAAAATATACAGATGACGAGTTAGAGATAGCTATCAATGGAATAATTGAGCAAATAGAGGATGATACCTTTTTCTTTAATGCTCTTTGTGATACATTGATGGTGAAAGCACAAAATGAAAACAAAATAGACAATGCAACAAATACAGTTTATCTTTCAAACAATTTAGATGCTAAAGAGTACGAAAGAGTAAGCATCATTTTATGGAAGAAAATTTGGGCGCATGAGTTATGTTTGAATTTTCATTCTAATGAATCTAATTTCAATAAGTACTCATTTATAATATTGAAAAGAAATGAATAAAAGTGCCGAAAAATTGATTAAGTAAACGTTATAATTGAAGATTACCCAAAGCAGTTCATTGATGTGATGGGAGTCGGACGTTCCCTTATTCAATTGACAGTAGATAGATTGAAGCCGATCTGTCCTGTGGAGAATATGTGGGTAGTGACAAACGAGAAATACATCAGCATTGTTAAGGAACAAATCCCTGATATGTTAGTTGATAATATCTTAGCAGAACCTGAAGCTCGCAATACTGCACCTTGTATCGCTTATGCTTACTGGAAGATATAAAAGAAGCTTCCTAAAGCGAACATTGTAGTGACACCATCCGATGCTTTGGTAATCAATACCACAGAGTATCAGCGAGTATTGAGCAAGGCATGAAGCTATACTTCCGATAAGGAAGCGATTGTAACGACCGGTATCCTTTACCCTGCCAGTTGAGTTTGGGTAGAGCGACTTGGGAATTGGGGCTGCTTATGTACCTTGCTATCACAAGATAAAGATGGTAATACTAAAGTAGGTGCGATTATAAATAGAAACAATATATTTATAGCTATAATATGTGCGCATACGTATGCGTACATATATATCATAGTGGCTTTGCAAAGAGAGCGGCTATGATAAACAATAAAGAATACGAAGAGATAAATTTTTAAAGTATGAAAAATATACTAATCACAGGTGGGGCTGGTTTTATCGGTTCCCACGTAGTTCGTTTGTTTGTAAACAAATATCCAGAATATAACATCATATGCCTTGATAAGTTGACTTATGCTGGCAACTTGGCAAACCTTAAAGACATTGAGGACAAGCCAAACTACAAGTTTGTTAAGATGGATATATGCGACTTTGATGCATTCTATCAGCTTATGCAGGAAGAGCACATTGACGGCATTATTCATCTTGCTGCAGAAAGCCATGTCGACCGAAGCATCAAGGATCCGTTCACCTTTGCACGTACCAATGTGATGGGTACCTTGTCTTTGTTACAGGCAGCCAAGCTCTATTGGGAGAGCCTTCCTGAGAGATATGAGGGCAAGCGATTTTACCATATATCTACCGATGAGGTATATGGCGCATTGAAGATGACCCATCCAGAGGGCATACCTGCTCCTTTCACAACAAAGGCATCAAGCGGCAAAAGCCACGAGGCTTATGGCGAGGAATTCTTCCTGGAGACTACCAAGTATAATCCTCACTCTCCATACTCTGCATCTAAGGCGAGCTCAGACCACTTCGTTCGTGCTTTCCACGATACATACGGTATGCCTACCATCGTGACCAACTGTTCCAACAACTATGGTCCATATCAGTTTCCTGAGAAACTGATTCCATTGTTCATCAACAATATCCGTCATCGCAAGCCATTGCCAGTATATGGTAAGGGTGAGAATGTGAGAGACTGGTTGTATGTTGTGGATCATGCCCGTGCCATCGATATGATTTTCCACAAGGGAAAGGTGGCTGAGACTTACAATATCGGCGGCTTCAATGAGTGGAAGAATATCGACATCATCAAGGTGGTGATCAAGACCGTAGATCGTCTGCTCGGACGCAAGGAAGGTGAGGACCTTGACCTGATCACCTACGTGACCGACCGCAAGGGACATGATATGCGCTATGCGATTGATTCACGTAAGCTCCAGAAGGAGTTGGGATGGGAACCAAGTCTGCAGTTTGAGGAAGGTATCGAGGAAACCGTGAAATGGTATCTCGACAACCAAGAGTGGATGGACAACGTGACATCGGGCGACTATCAGAAGTATTACGAAAATATGTACAAGAATCGATAACAATAAAGGCTGATTATTTTGACTGATACAAAAAAAAACAATAATAAAACAATTGCCAAAAATACCTTTGTTTTATATCTTCGTATGATGCTAATGATGCTCGTTGGCCTATATACGAGCCGAATAGTTTTAGAAACATTAGGTGTCGAAGATTTTGGTATATATAACGTTGTAGGTGGAGTAGTTGCTTTATTTGGATTACTTTCAAATTCTATGTGTAATGCTATAGGGCGCTTCCTTACGATAGAATTGGGAAAGAATGATAAAGTACAATTAAGAAGGGTCTTTTCTACGTCTATAAATGTACTATTATTAATAGCTTTTGGAATAATGCTTCTTGCAGAGATAATTGGCGTATGGTACATTTATTATAAAATGAATATGCCTGTTGGAAGACAGAATGCTGCAATGTGGGCATATCAAAGTTCTTTGTTCTCGTTTTTGTTTACAATGATTTCGATACCTTATACAGCAATTATAATCGCTCATGAGAAAATGACGGCTTTTGCGTATATGAGTATTGTTGAAGTATTATTGAAACTAGTGATTGTTTTTCTTTTGATGTTTTTTCCATTTGACAAGCTGAAACTGTATGCAGTCTTAATGTTTGTGGTTTCTGTTGTTATGCGTATTATGTATCGTTTTTATTGTAAGAAACATTTCGAAGAAGCGAATTACTTATGGACAAAAGACAAAGGTCTCTTGAAAGGAATGTTTAGCTTTGCAAGTTGGAATTTTATAGACTATGGCGCTTATATTCTTAATCAATATGGTTTGGATATTGTTGTAAATTTATTCTTTGGGGTAACAATAAATGCTGCAAGAGGAATCGCTTCTCAGGTAAATGGAACTGTGAATAAGTTTGTCCAAAATTTTATGTCTGCTCTCAATCCTCAAATATATAAAACTTATGCACGAGGTGATTATAAATCAATGCATTTGCTGATTGTTAGAGGTGCAAAATTTTCGTATTTCTTAATGCTATTCATGATAATTCCTATTTGTTTGGAAACAAAAGAAATTTTAAGCCTTTGGTTGGTGAACGTTCCTCAATATGCGGTTGAATTCATAAGATGGACATTGATTATTAGCATCCTGTCTACATTATCCAATACTTTGATAACGGCTCTTTATGCTACTGCGCGTTTGAAAAAATACATGTTGATAGTAGGCCTAATAGACATTCTTAATTTACCAATTACTTATTTGGTACTACGCACGATTGATTACCCAATTGTCGTATATTATGTATGGTTCGCTAATAGTTTTATTTTAGCGATACTGCGATTAGCCTTGATACATAAACAAATTAAAATGAGTTTGTTGTTTTATGTAAAGAAAGTCTATTTCAGAGTTTTCTTAGTGACAATATTGGCGGTCATATTTCCCATGTGGATATCAATGACACAAGAAGATTCATTAATTAGGTTTATAGAGGTTTGTTTGGTTAGTTTTATTTCAACATTGTTCTTTGTTTTTATTTGCGGACTAAATAAGAACGAACGAATGGGATTAATTAGAAAAATAAAGAGAAAATGAATATATTTTTATTATTTAAAAAGGCATATTGGCATTTGTTTAAAACGATGCCATGTGAGATGATATTAAAAAATAAATGGGACGAATATCGAAAAATAGAAAGAAGGTATTATAATAAGAATTATGATATTACAGGCATAAACGTAAATAATCCAGATGTTATTTTTAATCGAAATATTTTCGTTTATTGGGACAAGGGGTTTGAAAATGCACCAATAATCGTAAAAAAATGCTATCAGAGACTATTGGATATTGCACCTGTAGATTGGAATATAATTTCTCTTTCAGATGAAAACATAAAAGATTATGTCAAGTTGCCCGATTTTGTGGAAAAAATGTTATTGAAAAATGAAATTCTTCGTGCTAATTATTCAGATTTGTTACGGACGGCATTATTATATTTCTATGGAGGTATTTGGGTTGATTCGACATGTCTTTTTACGAAAGAAATACCCCAAAGCATTTTAGATGATGATTTCTTTATGTTTTCAATACGAAATACAGTTCCTTATACTCCAATGATGTTTGAAAGTTGGTTTATTCGTGCTAATAAAGGTAATTTTGTATTAGGTCGTGTCTTGGAAAACATGCTTTATTATTTCAATAAAACAAAAACTCCTAAAAAGATATATTTTGTTTGGTTTTATATTCTTTCAGCATTATATAGGCATGATGAATGTGCCCGAAATTTAATGGATAAGATTTCTTATTGTGGAAACCAAGATGCTTTATTGATGTCCGTTTTTTATGGTTTAGAAACTAATTATAATGAAATTCTGTGGCATCAAATTACAAATAAGTGTTTCGTTCAAAAACTTACATATAAATATGATAAAGCATTAGAACAATTAGAAAAAGATATATTTTTGAAGCATATTTTGAACTTAAATATTTAAATACAATGATAACAATCTCAATAATAATGGCCACTTATAATAGTGCTCAATATGTGATACAAGCACTAAATAGTATAAAGTGGCAAACTTACCAACCATCAGAAATAATCATAACGGACGATGGTTCTACAGATGACACTCTATTAATTTGTCGTGACTGGCTTGAAAAAAATCCAATTTATAAGGAAATCACAAAAATATTATCTGTACATAGAAACACAGGTGCTGTAGCAAATTACCAAAGGGGGTACGATGCCATTTCAAAAGAATGTGAATGGGTGAAGAAACTTGATGGAGATGATGTGTTAACACCTAATTGTTTACTAAAATACAAGAAATTTATAGAAGAAAATCCTAATGCTCATGTTATTGCCTCTACAATAATTCCTTTTACAACAGAATCACAATTAAGAGCCTTGGATGAAAATAACTTTGAACAAAATTTCTCGCATAAATTATTGGGAGGTGAAACGGTAGAGAAACAACGAGAATATTTTGACTATTTTGAAATGTTCTCTTTGACACCGACCTTAATAATTAAAAGAGATGTCTTTGAAACTGTGAGGAATGATATTCGAATACCAATGATAGGAGATGTTCCTTTTAGTCGTAATTTGCTATATAATAACATAAAAATATATTATATGCCAGAAGCAACAGTTTTCTATAGGGTAGTAGATTCAATTAGCCATTCAACAAAACGTTTTTATAATCCAGTTTTTATTGAATCTATCATGAAATATAGGAAATATTATCAACAAGTAACCCCTAGAACTATTTTGGGGCAATTAGTAAGATTAAAAAAATGGTTGGCAACTAAAAGAATGCATATCTTTTATGTAACATTGAAAAATACTCCCACACCCATAAGCTCATTTTTACTTAATGCAACTGGGATGTTT
>ERZ1026856.1472-NODE-1472-length-11737-cov-5.938452_pt1 | contig 11737 bp, 11 predicted proteins | sample MGYA00380158_ERZ1026856 | MGnify/ENA primary metagenome ERZ1026856 (study PRJEB33269, sample SAMEA4719794) | human gut metagenome | biome: human-associated habitat; feature: organic feature; material: feces | place: Cameroon | collected 2013-10 ...
GGCAGCCCGGCTTTCGTTTCAGTTTTCCCCGCCATCGCGCACTCCTTTCCAGTCATTCGCTCATCTTAAGAATTTCGTAATGGGGTCAGACCCCATTAAATTTCCCAATGAAGTCGATGAAGCTCCCCGCGTTTTTCCAGGTTCTCGAAGTCATTCTGGCGGTAGGCTTCGTAGAGGAGGATCGCGGCGGAGTTGCTGAGGTTCAGGGAGCGCATGTCGCCCCACATCGGGATGCGGATGCAGGATTTTGGGTGCTGAACGAGGATCTCCTCCGGGATGCCGGCGGATTCCTTGCCGAACATGATGTAGTCGTTCGGGCCGAAGTGGACGTCGCTGTAGACCTGCCGGCCCTTCGTGGTCGCAAACCAGAGCTTCGGCGTCTCGATGATCTCCGGCGTCCAGTCCGGCTCGAACTCGTCGGCGAAATGGAGCTCCGGGTGCTTCGCGAGGAAGTCCTCGTAGTCAAGGTACTCGTGGAGATCGAGCTTCGCCCAGTAGTCCATGCCCGCACGTTTGATGTAGCGGTCATCGAGGGTGAAGCCGTACGGCCGGATCATATGAAGCGACGTGTGGGTCGCCACGCAGGTGCGGCCGATCGCACCGGTATTGAACGGAATTTCCGGTTCATGAAGCACAACATGTAGCATAAAACACCTTTCCCGGCATGCCGCCGAAGCCCAGCCCCGCGCACGCCCTCACTCCGGCATGCCATCGAAACCTCAGGCCCTGTGCACGCCTCACTCCGCATGCCGCCACAGGCACGCTCCTACACTCTGCAGAGGCTACGCCTCCCCATCCGACAGTTCTTCCTTCTGATCATCCACGAAATATCCGCTATCGCCGTAGCCCGGCAGGTGGCCGATCGACTGGTGCTTGACCGTGCGGTACTCGTCGTTCGAGCGCCAGTACGGGCAATGCCGGCGGCGTCCGCCCCACATGTGGGCCATGTCGTCCTCATCGATGTCGGCCTCGCAGACATACGCCTCATCGTCGTCATCGTAGACGTAGTTTAAACACATTTCACATTCTGACATAATCTTTCCTTCTCTTCAGGCCAATGCCTCCACCGGCACCCACCCGCGACTCTTCTGATTCTATCCGTCCGTGGCTTTCGCCCGCCACGATACGCCCACTCAGGATTTCGCTTTCGTCTTCCGGCTCTTCCCGCTCGTCACGCCGGCGCGGGTCGCCTCCAGCAGCTCCGTGTTATCGCAGCTCGGGCAGAGGTCCCGGAGGAAGCATGCGCTGCAGTCCGGACGCGCGGACATACAGTAACTCCTGCCCAGCGAAATGATGTGCGTGTTCCAGCGGATCCAGAACTCCTCCGGCACCGTCTCCATGAGCTGAAATTCGGTGCGCGTCGGGTCGCTCGACGCCGCAAGGCCGAGGCGGTTCGAGATGCGCTTCACATGCGTATCCACGACGAGCGCCGGCTTGTTGTAAATATGGCCGAGGATCAGGTTTCCCGTCTTGCGACCGACACCCGGAAGCGAGGTGAGCGCGTCAATGCTGTCGGGCACGACGCCGTCATAGCGCGTGAGGAGATCGGCGGCGCAGGCCTTGATGTTGCGCGCCTTGTTATGGTAGAAGCCGGTGGAGCGGATGTCCTCCTCCAGCTCCTCGATCGGCGTCGCGACGAAATCCTCGAGACAGGTATACTTCTTAAATAGCTTCTCCGTCACCATATTGACGCGCGCATCGGTGCACTGCGCGCTCAGGATCGTCGCGAAGAGCAGCTGCCACGCATTTTCACTTTTCAAAAAAATCGGCGGCTCGGCACCGTAATGCTCATCGAGCCGCTTCATAATTTCCCGGACACGCTTCTCCCGCGCCTCTGGACTCTCTCCCTTTACAAACATCTCGTCCTCTTTCCGCGCACGATTGCGCCTCCGTCTCGCACGCCATGCCGTATCTTTTCTGCGCTTTTTCACGTTGATGATACAGCATGTAATGGCGGCCACTCAAGTGTTACAGCGCCAGGGTCACGGTGCGGCCGGTCGGCTGGTACTGGTAGTAGCGAACGCCGGCGGCATCGAGCATGCGCTTGCTGGCGCGGGTCGACGGAGTATCGCCATACTTGTCGGAGTAGTAGATCAGGGTCCGGATGCCGGCCTGGATCAGCGCCTTCGCGCACTCGTTGCACGGGAAGAGCGTGACGTAGAGCTTGCAGCCCTCGAGGGAACCGCCGCGGTAGTTGAGGATCGCGTTCAGCTCTGCATGCGTCGAGTAGAAATACTTCGCGTTAAACGGGTCGTCCTCCGCATGGATCTTCGTCCACGGGAAGGCATCGTCGGAGCAGCCCTGTGGGAAGCCATTGTAGCCCATCGAGAGAATCTTGTTCTCCGGGCTCACGATGCAGGCGCCGACCTGGGTGCTCGGGTCCTTCGAGCGGCGCGCCGACATCTCGGCGACACCCATGAAGTACTCATCCCAGGTGATATAGTCTCGTCTCTTTCCACTCTCTTCCATCTCATTCTCCTTTATTTATCCGCGTGCGGCTGCAGGCCGGCGAGCGGGGAAATACCGTTCCGGAACACATCCGTCGGCTGATCATCCGCGCAGACCTCGAGCATCCCGGCGGACTTCCGCATACGGTTCATGAGCGCGAATCCCACGCCGCGGTCACTGTAGCTCTCCGCGTAGATCCGCTCCGTGCCGTCCTCGTCGAACTCGCGCAGTACGCGGAAGAGCTCATGCGTCATCGACAGCGGGTCACTCCGGCGCCCGATCACCTTGATATCCGCACGGCGGTCGCCCGCACTGTGGTAGCGCGCCCGGGTCTCCTCGCAGCAGATGATCCCGACCCGAAGGCCGGCGGCTTCGTCCGCATCCACGAGTCGGTCAATGCAGGCGGCCACCATCTGATCGGCTTCCGCGCGTTCTTCCTCGGAGAGCGCATAGTCCCGCGCCTTCGATAGCCGAGTCGTCACGAGCGCCATGCGCGCGTTCGGCGCATAATGCCGGTACTTCATGCCCGGTGCCTTCGGGTGCACGCCCTCCTTCACGCCGCCGGCGATGATGGCCGGATCGATCCGGACCTCGGTGCCGAGCGTCTCGGACAGCTCCTCCACGGTGATCGCACCCGGTCGAAGCAGGGTCGGTACCTCACCGGTGAGGTCAATGATGGTGGACTCGACGCCGATGCCCACCGGGCCGTCATCGAGGATCATCTCGATCTTCCCCTGAAGATCGTGGTACACATGCGCCGCTTCCGTCGGACTCGGCTTACCCGAAGTGTTTGCACTCGGTCCGGCGATCGGCACGCCGGCCGCCTTGATAAATGCAAGCGTCACCCGGTTCTCCGGGCAGCGAATTGCGACGGTCTCAAGCCCGCCCGTCGTTTCATACGGAACGATCGCCGCCTTCGGCATCACGATCGTGAGCGGACCCGGCCAGAACGCCTCCATCAGGTTCCGCGCACTCTCCGGAAATTCCGAAACGAGCGGCGGGACCTCGTCGACGCAGGAGACATGCACGATCAGCGGATTATCCGACGGCCGTCCCTTCGCTGCATATATCTTCCGGCTCGCCTCCGGATCCAGTGCATTGCCCCCGAGACCATAGACCGTCTCGGTCGGGAATGCCACGAGGCCGCCCCGGCGGATGATCTCCGCCGCCTGCTGCACGCCCTCCATACCTTTCACGATTGTTTCCATCTTATTTGTCCTTTTAATTATTGAGATTCAGTATGCTCCAGAAGCTCTGCGGCTCCTGTCCGAGCTTCCAGCCCGCGACGCCCGCGCAGCCGGCTTCCTTCACGGCATCCACCTTGCGCTGCATGGACTGATCGTCCTCCATCCAGACCTTCTTGACTTCCGTGCCGTCGGTGATCTCGCCGTAGTTCTGGCCGAGATCCTCCTGCCACTCGAGCTGCACGCCCTTCTGTGCCACCCAGTTCAGTGCGGTCTGCACGCTGAGCGCCTCGGAGCGGGTCTTGCCATCCGCGCCGGTGATCCACACGCGCGTATAGAACGGGAGGGCAATGATGACGCGATCACTGTCCATGGCGCTGCTCGCTTCGCTGATGCCACGCTTTACGTAATCGATCGAAGCCACCGAGCCTTCCTCACTGCCGGCATAGTGCTCGTCGTAACACATGATGACGACGTAGTCGATGCACTCGCCGAGCTCCTCGATGTCGTAATGTGCGTTGTAATTATATGGTACATAGCAGTCCGCGGACAGCACGAGGCCCGCCTCGCGACAGGCGACACCGAGCTCCCGCATGAACTGAATATACGCGCGTCCGAGGCCGGTCGGGATCAGCTCGAAGTCAATGTTGAGACCATCGATGCCACCCGCGACGGCGGTGGACACGAGGGAAGCGACGAGCTGCGCACGGAGCGCGGTGTTCTCGAGGAAGACCGACTCGTCGATGTTTCCGGCGTCGAAGTTATTGACCACGGCCCAGACCTGGTAGCCGGCCGCATGGGCCGCCTGCATATAATCCGCGCTCCAGTAGGAGGTGAACGTACCCTGATCGGAATTCAGGATGAACCAGGTCGGTGCGATCACGTTCATCGTGCTGCCCGCCTGCGCCGTCGCACTCGCGAAGCTCGCATTGGCCGCCTGCGAGGTCACCTGATGGAAGCCCATCACGACCTTCTGATCGAGGAGTTTATGTGTATATTCCGGCGCAGTGAACGTGCTTTCCGGGGTCACAGAACGCTCGTCGGAGAGACGCTTGTTCCGGAGCCAGCCGATATAGCCGTCTTCGGTTTCGACACGTGACCAGTTCTCCATCGCCTCGAGAATTTTAACATTGGCCCCCTGCTCGAGCGTCGTCAGCACCGGTGATTTCACGCCACCGAGGAGACGGACTGCCTCCTTCTTCTGAACGGTCGCCTCGGTATACGGCGAGAAGTCGTCGAAGATGAAGATGCGCTTCTGCTCTGCGCTCACGTAGCTCGTGAAGCGGATGTTCGTGTGCTCCGCGACGAACTTCACGTTCAGATACAGATTCTCCGTGCCGTTTCCGAGCTTCAGGAACGGGGTCGAGCCGCCGCTCAGGGTGTCACCGATCCCGTATTTCAGGGTCTCGGTCGGCATCGTATAGAGGACCTCCGCCACATCCGAGGCCCAGAAGAAGCGGCGGTTCAGGTTCGACATCACCCACTCATACGGGAGGAAGACGCCGCCGTTCACACACTTCGCCAGCACGAGCTTTCCGTTCTCGTCCGCCTGCTGCTCCTCATCGAGGTAGATCGTCACCTCGTCGCCGCTGACACCGAAGTAGTCCGCCGGATCGGCGAGCTCCTTCGTCGGCGCGTATTTTTTCTCATAGACGTATCCACCGGCGGCACCGGCGAACACGAGGAGCATGAGAAGTCCGATGATCACCGGCATGAAGCGCTTTCCACCGCCCGGCTGCTGCCGGCGACGGGAGCGCTGATGCGGATCCACAGATATTCTTTCCCTGGCCACTTTTTTCTCCTTAAATAACCTCCTGATTCAGCTCCGCGAGCTTCGCTGCCTGGTCGGCGGCGATGATCGGGTCGAGGAGCGGATCGAGGTCTCCATTCAGTACCTTATCGATCGAGTACAGCGTCAGTCCGATCCGGTGGTCCGTCACACGTCCCTGCGGGAAGTTGTAGGTACGGATCTTCTCGGAGGGGGCGCCGGTGCCCACCTGGGAGCGCTTGGCCTCCGCCGCCTCGTCGTGCTTTTTATTATACTCTATTTCATATAGGCGCGCACGAAGAAGTCGCATCGCCTTCTCGCGGTTCTGCAGCTGGGAACGCTCCTCCTGACACTCGGCCACCATGCCGGTCGGGATGTGAATGAGTCGTACGGCAGAAGAGGTTTTGTTGATGTGCTGTCCACCGGCACCGGAGGAACGGAAGACCTCCATCTTTACATCCGCCGGATTGATCTCGACATCGACATCCTCGGCCTCCGGCATCACAGCAACCGTCGCAGTGGAGGTGTGGATACGTCCGCCGGACTCGGTCACCGGCACACGCTGTACACGGTGCACGCCGGCCTCATACTTGAGGCGGCTGTACGCGCCCTTTCCGGTGACGACGAAGACCGCTTCCTTCATACCGCCGATGCCGGTTTCATTGACCGACATAAGCTCCGTCTTATAGCCACGGCGCTCCGCATAGTTGATGTACATACGGTAGAGCTCCGCCGCGAAGAGCGCCGCCTCATCGCCGCCGGCACCGCCACGGATCTCCATGATGATGTTCTTATCATCGTTCTCGTCCTTCGGGAGCAGAAGGATCTGCAGCTCCTTGATGAGGGTCGGCTGGTTTTCCTTCGCCTCGGCGAGCTCTGCTTTCGCGAGCTCGATCATCTCCGGATCCTTCTCGGACGCGAGCATCTCGAGGGCCTCCTTCTCGCCGGCCACGGCCTCGAGGTAGCGCTTGTAGGTCGTGTACAGTGGCTCGAGATCACTCGACTCCCGCATCAGCTTCAGGTATTTTTCTGTATCATTTACGATATCCGGCTCCGTCATGAAGCGCTGGATTTCCTCATAGTGTCGGGAGATGGACTCCAGACGGTCAAACATATCCATGGTAATGCTCCTTAATATTTACAAATGTGCGGCGACCACGCGGTCGTTTCCGCCGAAGTCGCGGATGACGGTCACTTCCTGGAAACCGGCGGCTGCGAGGAGTGCCGGGACGCTCTCGCCCTGGTCGTAGCCGATTTCGAGGTAGATGCGTCCGCCGGGCTTCAGGTAGTGCACGGATTCCTCTGCGAGGATGCGGTAGAAGCGCAGTCCGTCGGCGGTTCCGTCGAGGGCGATGCGCGGCTCGTAGTCCCGGACCTCGGGCTCGAGTTCGTCCACCACCGAGGACGGGATGTACGGCGGGTTCGAGACGATGACGTCGTAGCGCTTCATCTGTCCGTCTTCTGTGCGTTCGGCCAATGCTGAGAACATGTCACTCCGCAGGAGGGTAAAGTCGACCGTTGCGTTCTGAAGATGCACTTCCGTCCGCGGATCGGCGCCCGGCAGAGCCGCGACTTCGGCAGTGGTTTCGTCCGGCGACACAACGCATGGCGTCAGAGCAGTGGCGGTATCCTCCGCTGTTATCAACAGCCGCTCGGCGTTCCGGCGCGCGATGGCGAGCGCGGCGTCAGAGATATCCACCGCCGTGGTGTCGCGGAAAGCGCCGAATTTCGTGAGGGCGATGGCGATGCAGCCGGAACCGGTGCAGACATCGAGGAGCGACGCGCCTTTGTTATCCACATGTGAGAGAAAATCCGGACACTTATCCACCGTATATTCAGAGGCGGATGTGTTCTCCGTCGGGTTCTCCACATCTGTACGCTGTGCACATGCCGGGACGGTACCCGACGGTGCTGCACAGACGGATGTGATCTGCTCCGGCATGAGGTTTCCGAGTACCGCATCCACGAGGGTCTCGGTGTCGGCCCGCGGACAGAGCACGTCCTTCGTTACGACGAAGTCGAGTCCATAGAAGCCGGCGGTGCCGAGGATCTGCTGGAGAGGTTCCCGTCGCCTGCGGCGGTCAACATTGGCCTGAAACAGCGTGGTCGCAGCCGACAGTGCTTCCGCGTCGGGCAGCACCCGCGGGATCAGGGCCTCCGGCGCGTCGTGCTCGTAGAGCAGGTACTGCGCAGGTGAAAGCTGATAGGCGGACATAAGAAGAGCCCGCGCATCGTAGCGCGGGTCCGGCACCTGAGCGGTGTTCAGTTTTTCCGTCGCTTCATCGAGAAGCTGACGCAGCGTGGTGATCGGCATGTTTCTCCTTCATAAATGTATCCGAAAATCGGCACATGATGATGCAACGAGCCTCGCAGAATATGCAGCGCAGATCATGATGTATCTCCTTATGTGCGTTCGAAAAGCCGTTGCGTGATGAATCGATGCATGCGATCCGCTATGAATTTTCGATCACCGGTTTTCCGTCGACGACCGGGATGTCCACCAGGGTGGAGTGCACGTCGGATGGGCGGTCGGAGAAGTCGAGGCCGAAGGTCTGCTTCTCGAACGCGCGCCAGTCGAAGACGCGCTCGACGGCAGCGATGGCTACCTCGATCTCGTCGCGATCCGGCTCACGCGTGGTGAGGCCCTGCATCCACATACCCGGGATGAAGAGGAGACGGGTCAGCGCGTTATCATGCGTACCGACGAGGCGCAGTACCTCGAAGCTGACGCCGGCGATGACCGGAATCAGGATGATACGGCTGAGGAGACGCATCCAGATGGTATCAACGCGGATCACCATGAAGAGAAGGATGGAGATCAGCATGACATAGACGATGAAGCTGGTGCCGCAGCGCTTGTGCTCCTTGCTGGAGACGGCGACATTGTCCACCGTCAGCGGGAGGCCGTGCTCGACACAGTTGATGCACTTGTGCTCGGCGCCGTGGTACTGGAAGGTACGCGCGATGTCCGGCGTGCGGGAAATCACTTTAATATAGATGATAAAAAGCAGCACACGAATCACGCCCTCGATGAGGCCGAGCAGCGATTCATGCGGCAGCAGCGGCTTCAGGAAGCCAGCGATCCAGGTCGGAAAAATCACGAAGAGGAGCATCGCGACCACGAAGGAAAAGACCATAACGATCGTTTCGAGCACCGGCTCGAGCTTATCGCCGAAGGTCCGGTCCAGCCAGGCCTCAAACTTCGTCGGCTCCTTCTCCGCATCCTCCGGGTCATCCTCGAGGAAGGACGCGCTGAAGGTGAGGCAGCGCATGCCGAGCACCATGGAATCCACGAAGGAGAAGACGCCGCGGATCAGCGGTGCCTTCAGGAACGGATGCTTATCTGTCATGGAGATGTACGTATCCTCCATCACCGCGATGGAGCCATCCGGCTTCCGGACCCCCACGGAATAGCGCTGGCCGTTCCGCATCATCATCCCCTCGATGACGGCCTGTCCGCCGATGCCACTGTAGATCTGGGACTGCGGGGCCGATGGTGGTGTCAGATTCTCTGCCGGGATTTCTGAATTCGTTGTACTGTTTAAAGAATTCTTTTCTGTATCTGTCATATCGCTTTCTGGATTTCTTTCTTTTATGTCAAACGTGCTTTTTCCACATCGTTCTCAAACCACTTCATATCCTGTTCCTGAAACAGGCATCAGAATAGTAAATACCTGCTAAATAGAAGAAAAACACATCAAGATTATAAAATTTCACGCACCTAAGTGTAAACGATGGAAAACATGAATTCAATAACAGGAAAGTGAAACTTTTATGACGGCGGACGACGCTCTCATGGATACGTATAAAGAAACGATGCCATATACATGAATCTGTACAAAAAAATCCCACACCTGCACCTCGCGGATACAGGTATGGGACTGTGTTTTCAGCTTCGTATAAATTAAGCAAGACCAAACTTCTTGTTGAACTTATCGATCTGACCCTTCAGGCTGGATGCCTTCTCCTTACCAGTGTAGAATGAGTGGCAAGCAGAGCAAACCTCGACGTGGATCTCCGGCTTTGTGGAGCCAGTTACGAATGTGTTACCGCAGTTGCAGGTAACGGTAGCCTGATAATACTTTGGATGGATTCCTTCCTTCATCTCGTACCTCTTTCTGCATGGTTCCCAACCATGCCAGCTTGCGTGTCGGCCGCTGAATGCAGTGCACTCCCGAGACTCGACCGCTTAGAAAATAGTTAAGCCTTTATAAGCTACCATAAAGCGAAAAATATTGCAAGACCTCAGCGCTTAATTTTAATGACTGCGGTCGGGGATTTCGTGCTTCCATCCCGATAGATGTCGCCGCTTTCAATCATCGGGTTGATCACGTCTTTTAAAAATCGAGATCGATTCGAATAACCATAGGCACTCTGGAGATCTTTAACCTTCATCGGTCCGTTTTCTTTCAGGAGTTTCCACACTTTATTTTCACTCGCCGTATACTCTACCGAACGCGGTGCTTCATCCACACGATATAAAACATCATATAATTTCAGATTTAAAAATCCGGGATAAATCGAAATCACCGGCTGGAGCTGCTCGGAGAATGCCTTATAGGCCTCCATCATCGTGAGAAATCCGGTTCCACCACGCTCCATCAGATTTGCGACATCCAGACAGGCGGCGATAATCGAATTTCTTCGGATCGACGGAATCGAACCCAGCGGATATTCCGCATATCCCTTCGGCAGCAGCCACGATCCCGGAGAAACGATTTCCATCCGATCATTATAGATATCCACATCGATCTGCGTCCCGGAAATCGAATAATCACGGTGTGCGATGGCATTCACCAGAGCTTCTCGTATCGCCTCCTTAGGGTAGGAACGGATTTCCTTACGTCCGCCGTTCGCCGTCTTCTGCCACCCGCTTTTCGTATTTCGCTCAATAAAACGCAACGCGTTCTCGAAGACAAGCGCGATCGAGCCCTTGAATCTCGCACTATCCAGCACGGTGCCCGCTTTATTCATCCCCTTCCAGAGACGACAGCAGATCATCGTGTCATCCCGTTCATATCCATCGCGGAACATGATGAATCCAGATTTTGCGAAGCCGTCCTTCGATACGATTTCCTCACTCTGCAGCTCTTTTAAAGACGGCACGGCACCATCATTTCGATATTCCCTGCAGAGCGTCAGATAATCTGTCCACTCTTCCTCACGATAGTGCTCCTCCGTTGTTTCATTGTCCACACCATAACGCCTTTTGGATAATGAAATAATATCTTCTGGTGTTGCTGGTGTAGAATTACCATTTCCCCGGATATACACCGTTTCGTTGAAATCACCTTCTCGATATCTGACAACCGATTCCGCAGGCAGTACTTTTATTCCCAGCACAAAATGATCTGCCGTTTCATCTACGCTTCGCATCATGTAGCTGATTTTCACATGAGGAAAAATGTTCCGGTCATTTACCTTAGCCACCAGATTTTTAGTCTGATCAATTTCGTTCAAATCCAGGCCAAAGGCTTCGCCAACATTGGACACGCCCACAAAGATGATTCCCCCCTGATCATTCGCATATCCGACGATGGTCTTCGCCCATTTCACAGGATTATCCTGCTTCAGAAGCGCTTTAAACTCATATTCCGTATCCTCCGTTACGACATCAGGGAATAATTCCGAAATCTTCATAGCGCTCCTCCATTTCACCATCCAAACATTGTACAGACATTATACAACAGCCAGCACAACATTGTACAGACATTGGACAATATTTCTTTGAACTTTGAAGGAAGCCCGCCCCTCCTTATATAACTTTATATAACTCTTTATAACTTTTTGCTTATTATATAACTCTTTATAACTCTATATAACTCTTTATAACTTTTCTCGTACAGCATTACCCGCTCGAGCTAAAAAAGGCGTCAATTTTTTGTTTGCCTGCATGGGGCGGGGCCGATATGTAAGTAGATAAAAGATGTATACCGGGGTGGGCAGGCAAACAAAAAAGAAGAGACGTCCGGTCTGGACGTCCCTTAAAAACACAACTGGATTAAGAAATAACCCCGGCTGAACTATTATGAAAATACTTCTGAAATCTGCGTCTGCCTGCGTATCAGCGGTTAATTTTAATCGCGAGGCGGCTGTTCGGGTTGCTGCCTGGTTTTACGCCGGTCTTCTGCGGGCTACTGTCCGGATTTCCGTTTGTTTTCGTACCAGGATTTGAGCGGATACCGCTGTTCATGCGCGCACCAGTGCTCGGAATCGGTTTTCCGTTTACGACGAACTGGCAGACCTCTTCGTTACTGGAGGTGCGCTCGAAGAGCTGGATCACCTCCTCGGCGGAGCTGGCCTTTTCATCCGACACGCGCTTGTGAATGATGTCGAC
>ERZ1026856.1473-NODE-1473-length-11737-cov-5.553587_pt1 | contig 11737 bp, 9 predicted proteins | sample MGYA00380158_ERZ1026856 | MGnify/ENA primary metagenome ERZ1026856 (study PRJEB33269, sample SAMEA4719794) | human gut metagenome | biome: human-associated habitat; feature: organic feature; material: feces | place: Cameroon | collected 2013-10 ...
GCTATGGGGCCGGAAGTTCTGGTACTGCCGGCAGCTTCGGTGCGAACAGCTATGGGCTGCAGGGCATGGGCTCGGCCGGCTATCTTGCGAAGAGCGGGGCGGGTGCGGCCCGGAAGAAGGGCGCAGGCATCCCGAAGAGTCTGATCCAGACCGGCATCCAGAAGCTGGAGACCCTCGACTACGCGGTAGGCGATCGCGTAAAGCACATCAAGTTCGGTGAGGGCACCGTCGAGGCCATCGAGGACGGAAAGAAGGACTATACCGTGACGGTCACCTTCGACACCGCCGGACAGAAGAAGATGCTCGCGAGCTTCGCGAAACTTCAGAAGCTGTAGTCAAACGGGACCGGCGATGGTATAATTTTCTTAATAGAAAAACTGCACAGGAGGTGCCATATGGAGAAGCTGGATATGAATGCATTGAGAACAAATGCAAGAGAGTTCGCAGACAGTGTCCGGACATATAAGGATGATGCCAGAGACCACGCAGAGCTTCTGCTTCAGAAGCTGAAGCTGCAGGAGTACATCCAGGAGAAGAAGGAGGATGAGCGTCTGAAGAAGACGATCCTCACCGTGCTCGCCATCATCGGATGTGTTGCGACCGTCGCAGGAATCGCGTATGCGGTTTATCGCTTCATGATGCCGGATTACCTCGAGGATTATGATGACTTCGAGGATGATGCGGACGATTTCGAGGACGAGGACTGATCTTGCGGCAGGACGTCGCCGGACGACGGGATGTGCCTGTAAACGAAGCACGAAACCGGGGCGATGCACCCGGGGAAATCAGTAGTTCATGCAACAGGGATGGGGTCGGCGCTGGCCGACCCTGTTTTTCTGTCGTGAGATATGGTAGAGTGTTATCACAAAAAAAGTAAGGAACGCTGATGTAGACATTGACCACATCAGCAGTGGAGAAGGATATAGAGTATGAGAGTATGTGACAATGCGGAGATCTGTGGCGGCTGCTTCTATCAGGGCACGAGCTACGAGGAAGAGCTGAAGACGAAGGAGCAGGCGCTTCATGAACTGTTTGAGCCGGTGGTACGCTCGGATGCGTATATCTTCGAGCCGATCGTGCCGTCACCGGTCGCTGAGGGCTACCGGAATAAGATGGAGTTTTCCTTCGGCGACTGCCGGATGGGCGGTGAGCTGACGCTGGGCCTTCACCAGAAACGGAGCTTCTTTAACATCATCGACGCGGACTGCTGTCAGCTGACGCACCCGGATGTGGGCGTGATCGTGCAGGCGACGCGGGAATACTTCGCGGAGCTCGATATCACCTACCTTCATAAGAAGACGCGGGAGGGCTATCTCCGTCATCTGCTCTACCGTCGCGCGGTGAAGACCGGGGAGATTCTCGTGGATCTCGTGACCTCCACGAACTGGGCGAGTGCGAAGCGCGTGCCGGCGTCCGAGGAGCTGATCGCGGAGCGGCAGAAGGGTCTCGACGAGTGGTTCGAGCGGCGTTACAGCCCGAAGGCACAGCAGAAGCATACCCGTCCGACCGCGGACCGCTTCGTGCGTGTGCAGCCGGAGGTCTCCGAGGAGGAGGTGCTCGCCGGCTGGCGTGATCGTCTGCTGCAGCTGAAGGCCGAAGGAAAGATCGAGGGCAGGCTTGCCGGTATCCTGCATACAAAGAACGACACGCTGGCGGATGTCGTCGAGGACCAGGGCACCGACGTGCTCTACGGTGAGCGCTTCTTCTACGAGGAGATCCTGGGACTGCGCTTCCGCATCACCCCGTTCAGCTTCTTCCAGACGAACTCCCTCGGTGCGGAGAAGCTCTACACGAAGGTTCGCGAGTATGCCGGCTTTACGGAGCTGCAGGCGGCGCAGCAGGCCGCAGCCAATGCAGACACCGCGGGGACAGACACTGCGCGGGAAGCTGCGGACGCTGGTCAGCCGGGCCCGGCCGATCCGGCGGGGGCTTCAGTAAAGAAGCCGGTGATCTATGACCTGTATTCCGGTACCGGCACGATCACGCAGCTTATGAGCTCCGTGGCGAGCATGGCGGTCGGCGTCGAGATCGTCCCGGAGGCCGTGGCCGCTGCGCACGAGAACGCGAAACTGAACGGCATCGATAACTGCGATTTCATCGCCGGCGATGTGCTGAAGGTCATCGAGGAGGGCGGTCGCCTCATCCGTGAGGACGGCAGCTACGAGGACGCCCCGCGCCCGGATATGATCATCCTCGACCCGCCGCGTGACGGCATTCACGCGAAGGCCCTCGCGAAGATCATCGACTACGGCGTTGACCGCCTGATCTACGTGGCCTGCAAGCCGAAGAGTCTCGCCCGCGACCTCGTGCCGCTCCAGGACGCCGGCTACGAAGTCGAGAAGCTCTGCCCGGTCGACATGTTCCCGCGCACAAATAACTGCGAGTGTATCTGTCTCCTGAAGCGCAGAAAAGCGTGATTCCATCATGGGGCCAGCTCCTTTACGGCATCTTAAGAATTTCGTAAGGGGGTCTGACCCCATTAAATTTTTATAAACTCGGGGCGTGGTGAACTCCCACTTGTGTTTTTTCGTATATATCGTATAATTTTCGAGTCAATATTCAGTAAAGAAGCATGGGAGAGGTAAGCATGAGTAAGGGAATCGTCGTGATCGGGGCTACGTTCGTGGATATCAAGGGGTATCCGGAGGGAAAGTACGTGCCGGCCGGGCGAAATGCAGGCACGGTCTGCGAGGTGCATGGTGGTGTGAGCCGGAATGTGGCGGAGGATATCGCGAATGTGGAGCTGCGGCCGACCTTCATCAGTGTGGTGGATCACTCCGGTATCAGTACGGATGTCATCAACAAGCTGAATCGTCATAAGGTGGATACCAGCTACATCCGTCGTACGGAGGATGGGCTCGGTACCTGGCTCGCGGTGTTCTCGCATAACGGTGATGTGGTGGCCTCGATCTCGAAGCGTCCGGATCTCTCGGAGATTTCGACGATTCTGAAGGAGCAGGGCGATGAGATCATCGCGGATGCGGATGCCGTGACGGTCGATATCGATATGGAGTCCTATATCCTGAAGCAGATCCTGGACCTCGCGGAGAAGTACCATAAGCAGGTCTATGCGGTGGTGTCGAATATGTCCATCGCGATGGAGCGCCGTGACCTCATGAAGCGGACCGCCTGTCTCGTGTGCAATGCGCAGGAGGCTGGGCTGCTGTTCTCGGATGACTATGAGAAGCTGTCCCCGGAGGCGCTGGCGCCGATCATCGGACACAAGGTGAAGTCTGCGCAGTATCCGCGCATGGTCGTGACCATGGGCGAGCAGGGGGCTGTCTACGCGGAAATCGATGGAAGCTATGGCATCTGTCCGCCGATCAATGTTGCCGTCATCGACACCACGGGTGCCGGGGATGCGTTCTTCTCCGGTGTGACCATCGGTCTCCCCTACGGTAAGACGCTCGGCGAGGCCTGCCATATCGGTGCACGTCTCGCAAGTTCGGTGATTTCCACAACGGATAATGTCTGCCCGCGCTTTATGCCGGAAGAGTTTGATCTGAAGGTGAATAGATCTTAAGTTCGGTGGAGGGGAACCAGGAGGGCCGGCAGCGGAGGCACAGTACTCCGAGAGCGGTGAAATCCAATCCGGGGACCCTGTCAGAACTAAAAAAAAGAGCGGTGGTTCATCGAACCATCGCTCTCTTCACGTATTCGCTTTGAATTATTCAGCAGCGATAGCGCCTGTTGGGCAAGCGTCCTCGCAAGCACCACAATCGATGCAGGTATCAGCGTCTACAACATACTTGCTGTCGCCAGCAGAAATAGCCTCAACCGGGCAGGTAGATGCACAAGCACCGCAGCTAACGCACTCATCAGAAATAACATGTGCCATGATAAAATTCCTCCTAGAATAAAAATTTAATTGAATGGTTTTCGTACTTCCGTACGACCTATGCCTGTATATTAATATAGATTCTCGAAAACTACAACCGGAAAAGTTTCAAAAAATGTATTTTTTTGAAAAATTCTTTTAGTCTAGACTAACCATATCATACCTAGTGAATAGGGGATATTTAATGAGCGAATCACTATATGTTGTGGCTTGATGATGGGGATATCGCTACGACGATCATCCGAAAGCATCTGGAAAACTTAAATTAAATGCATAAATATACATACGCAGCGCGCACTTATGCAAGTATAGCGCGGCAGGAAGGCCACATTTATGCAAAAAAGCTTCCTGAAAAAGGCTAAAAAAGCGGCGGATATGTTGAAAAGGTATGCCGGAAAATTGTAGAATCAAAGCATCATTGAAAGGAAGGTTTTTACGTATGAAACAGAAGCTCTCTTATCGCCTGATCCTGAAGGATCTCCTGCTGATGACCGTCGCCTGCACGATCATCGCGGCCGCGGTCTTTTTCTTTCTGGTGCCGAGCCATGCGGCGGTGTCGAGCATCTCGGGTCTCGCCATCGTGCTGCAGCATTTCGTGCCGCTCAGCATCTCACAGCTCACGATGATCATGAACGGCATCCTGCTGATCGTCGGTTATGCGGTGTTCGGAAAGGAGTTCGGCTTCAAAACGGCCTATACCTCGATCATCCTGCCGCTGATTCTCGGTCTGTTCGAGCTGCTGTTCCCGCACTATACCTCGCTCACCGGGGATCCGACCCTCGATGTCGTGGCGTACTGCATCGTCGTGTCGGTCGGCTGCAGTATCCTGTTTAACGACAATGCTTCCTCCGGGGGGCTCGATGTCGTCGCGAAGCTACTGAATAAGTATTTTCATATCGAGCTCGGGAAGGCGATGACCGCTGCGGGCGTCATCATTGCCCTTTCCAGCGCGCTCGCGTACGACTCGAAGACGGTGGTGCTCAGTCTGCTCGGTACCTACTTCAACGGAATCATCCTCGACTACTTCATCTTCGGTCAGACGATCAAGAAGCGCGTCTGCATCGTGTCGCAGGAGCACTGCGAGGAGATCCGGCAGTTTATCATCCGCGAGATCGGCGGTGCGACGCTCTATGAGGCGGTCGGCGCGTATAATCTGGAGAAGCACACGGAGATCATCGCGATCGTGACGAAGCATGAGTTCCGCCGGCTGATGGATTTCGTGATGAAAGTCGATCCGAAGGCGTTCGTGACGGTGTATAACGTGAATGAGATTCATTATCAGCCGAAGCCGAAGTTCTGAGCGGAATATGGAACCGGAGAGCCGGCAACAGAAGCACAGTACTCCGAGTTCTGAAGACTCTAAAATTGTCCCCCTAAGAACCAGTAGGCTCTCTGCAAACGACTGAGTTTTCTTTATGAAAACTCAGTGTTGCAGAGAGTGCTAAGGAAAAATTACTCCAACTGGTTCTAAGGGGGACAATTTTGATTCTTCACGAACTCTACGTATGGCTTCTGTTGCCGGCTCTCCGGGAATCCATGATTCACCGCTCTACACTGAATATGATATAATTGAATGGATTGATGAATAGTTGTGAATAGAAGTAGTCTTATGGTAGTGGAATTGTATATCTATTAGATCAGGAGGGACAGTGTGTGATGGCTTCGAGTGAGATGCATGAGGGAGAAAAGAAGAAATCGTCCGGGGTCAGGGGGCTTCTTTTTTATATGGTGCCGGTCGTTGCGGTGGCGGCGATGCTGGTTTTCGGCGGTCTTTTCCTGCGCGACTACATGGAGTACAAGGCGGCGGGGGATGAGTATGCGGATCTCGCGGAGGATTATATCCGTGGTGGGGATGCGGCGGCGGCCAATGCAGTCGCCGGGGACGCAGAAGGCGCTGCGGGAGAGAGCGGGAGCGCGAAGGCGCTGCCGTATCCGGCCCTGCAGATCGATTATGATGCGCTGCTGAACACGAATGCGGATTTTGCCTGTGTTCTGTATATCCCGGTGCTCGATCTCAAGTATCCGGTCGTATACTCCGGTGACAACGCCGACTATCTCCATAAGACCTTTGAGGGGAAGCGGAACTTCGCCGGCTCGATTTTCTATGACTGTCTGAGTCCGCATGATTTCCGCGCGAAGAATACCTTCATTTTCGGCCACAATATGAAAAACGGCTCGATGTTCGGTACGCTGAAAAAGCTCGAAAAGGAGCCGGGGCTCTGCGCTTCGAATCCGTATATCTATGTCTATACGAAGGGACACGTGCGAAAGTACCGGATCTTTTCCTTCTATGAAACGACGGATGGCAGTGCCACCTATGATGATTTCGAGGGCACGGACGGCTACGATCAGTATGTGAAGCGCTGTCTCTCGAAGTCGACGCTCGCGATCGATGAGCACACCATCGATTTCGCGAAGCGCCCGGCGCTGCTCACCCTCTCGACCTGTATCGGCCGCTCCGGCGGGAATCAGCGCTTCGTCGTGCACGCCGCACTCGAGGGCGCGTATCAGCAGTGAATATCACGGGGGAGTGCCGCCCGTAGGGCGCGGGGGTCCCCGTGATGCCTTAGTGGCGAACGTATTCAAAGCTGTGCCTAAGGCACAGCTTCTTTGTGTGACGGGGCTCCTGTCAGAAAAAACTCCGAAAATCACGAAAAAGTCTTGTCATAAATCAAATTAATGATAGAATAAAGAATGTAAAGAGGTGAAGAGGAAAAAAAGGAGCTTCGTGCTCGCGTCTCTTTAACGGTGAGAATCCGACCTAGGTTCTCATTTGGGCAAAACCGAAGTAATTCGGCGACGCAAAGCTAGAGGGCCCCACAGACAGGGGGTAGCCAGTTGCAATCTTCATGGAGAAATCCGAAGGTTAGTTCTCGAATCAAGAATTAATTCAAAGAAGGTTCTAGGTTAACTGGCAGCGGGAGAGTTCCCGGTGCCGTTTTTTGTACCTGATTCATTTAAATAGCAAACCCGGAGCAATCCGGCGACGCAAAGCTACAGGGCCCCACGCGGGCAGCCAGTTGCACTTGGAAGGACAAAATGATGAAGAAGCTTCTTAGAACTTTATTCGTTGTTGCATTTTTAGGCATTATGATGAGCATGACCGGTTTCGCACAGAACAACACCGAAGCCGAGGTGATCGCAAAGGTCAACGATATCCGCGTAGCAAACGGTTTAAACCCGCTTCGCTATGATGCTTCTCTCGAAGCAACTGCAGCTGTCAGAGCCAACGAGATTACGGTTCGTTTCTCTCATACAAGACCAGATGGATCTGACTGGTACACTGTAAATCCGGATCTCATGTATGGTGAGAATCTCGCAGACGGTTACAACACCGCAGACGCAGTCGTAAACGCGTGGATGGCATCTCCGGAGCATAAGGCAAACATCTTAAAGCCGGATTTCACAACCGTCGCTGTCAGCTCAGTTGTAAAGAACGGCAAGACCTACTGGGCACAGGAGTTCGGAATGGACTGATCGCCAGTACGAGGCTGAAACGAAAATAGAATAAAAAACGAACTGTAACGCCCATGGCTGATGAAAGCCATGGGCGTTTTCTTTATGCCTGCGCGTCTGGCCTCTGCACCGGGCCGCCATCTTAAGAAAAGCTTACGAAAGGCTTAAGGTGGTCAGACCCCATTAATTTTGCAAAGATTGAACGTAATTTAATAGTTTTTTTAAGAGGAGATAGGCTATACTAATCATATTAAGGATGGGTCGTACGTAGGCGACTCTCTTTGGGGTATATGGAATCCTGTTTTGGCGGGATGCATGTGCGCAGCTTCGAGAATGATTTTTGAACAGGTGGACGCAGCATGGAAGAGAATGGAGCAAAGAAGCACAAGGGTACATTTATCGTCGAGGTCTGCTGCCGCGAGAATGCGAGCTGGCAGGGAAAGGTGACCTGGGCGGATAAGGGGCGGTCGCAGCATTTCAGATCGGCACTTGAGCTTCTCAAGCTGATGGACCAGGCGCTGGATGAAAGTGATCCAAAAGAAGACGAAATATAGCATACACATCCGGAAGTTCAGCTTCCGGTTTTTTTAAAAGGATGTCGAAAACGATTTCGTAAATTTGCAAAGAAATCCTTGACAAAATTGTGAAATTCGTAACAATTTCACATCCCGGATTTACATTTCTGTCCGGAACAAGTAGAATACAAGTAATTATGTAAATTGGTTTACCAGCGTGTGTACGACGAGCGAGGTGTAATAATGGAAAAGCTTTATGGCATCAATCTGATCGCGGTGCTCATCGATACGTATGAGAATCAGGAGTTCAGCGGGCGTCTCATGCATCCGTGGAGTGCTGAGGCGATTCCGTTTGCTTCCTGCATGGAACTGCTGGCGAAGATGGAAGCGCTCTACGATGCGTGGGACTATCCGGAGGCGGCGCAGAGCACGCGGGTATTTATCCGGCATCGGAGTGAGGAGACGCCGCGGGAATTCGTTTCGGAGAGGCGGCTCACAGAGCTGTCGAAGGAGCAGACGCCGCGGGACATCTGGGGAGAGCGAGGTCGTCTCGCGAGCTTTTTCGTGCGAACGGAGATGCGACAGCATGCGAGCTGGCAGGGGGTCGCTGCCTGGATCGAGGGCGAGCGCAGCTTCGCTTTTTCGAGCACGCTGGAGCTGTTCCGGGCGATCGATCAGAGCGTAAGCGCGCAGTGACGATGTAGAGATCGACTGCATTGGCGCAGGATAGAAGAGACCGGCTGCGATGGTGCAGCAGCGAAGCCGGCCCGGGAAAAAAGAAACGGCGGGCGGTCGGAAGAACCGCAGTTCGTAAGAAGAACCGGCCGTCAGGAGGGGAAACGTGGAGAAGCTGTTTTATGACATGATCACAGAACTTCATATTCGTGAGGGATTTGCGCAGATTACCTATCAGAATCCTGCACTTTTTGATTTCCCGGCGACGCCGTTCGGCTACTATGAGGCACGGGAGCACTTCCTGCGGCAGGAGGTGTACGGCGAGGACGCGGATCGCGTCGAGAACTTCTGGAACGGGGACAAGGTCCGGACTTTCGTCGGAAATGGAAATCGTCCGGCGATGCAGAAAATCGAGTTCCGTATGCATACGAAGAAGGGCCTTCGCTGGGTAGAGCAGGTGGCGTTCTTTGCGTCCGATGAGGGGCGGCAGGGTGGACTCATGGTCCTGCTTCGCGATATCACGGATGCGAAGGGCGAGCGGATGGAGGCGCTCAACGCGAAGGATCGTGCGCAGCGTGAGATGATCGGGCTCCCGGATATTTTCACTTTCTATCAGAACGCGGAAGCACTGCTGACGCAGTATCCGGAGAATAAGTTTCTGCTGTTTACCACGGATATAAATAACTTCAAGCTCTACGAGGCGATCTATGGTGAGGAGAAGAGCCAGGCGCTGCTGATGATGGTGGCGGACGAACTGAAGAAGCAGCTTCGGACGACGCTCGGCACCGCGGGCTACCTGGGGGATGATTACTTCTGCTGTATGTTCGCGACGGAGCGGAGCACGCGGGAAATCGTGGAGGTCGTCCGAAAGTCGCTCGAGCGCCTCGCGGATGCGAACATGGGCTTCTCCGAGTCGGTCGGGATCTTTGAAATCACCGACCGCAGCGAGCACATCGAAAACATGTACGATAAGGCGCTGCTCGCACTGAACACCGTACGTTATAACCATAAGGAAAACATCGCAGTATTCCGCCCGAACATGTTCATGTCGAAGGACCGGGAGGCCGAGATGATCCAGGATATCATCCGCGGCATCCAGGCCAGGGAATTCACCTTCTATACGCAGCCGGTCGTAGACATCAGCTGCGGTAAGCCGGTCAGCATGGAGGCGCTCGTGCGCTGGGTGAAGGACGGTCGCGTGATCTCGCCGGGCGAGTACATCCCGCTCCTCGAGCGCAGCGGCTACGTGGTCATGCTCGACCAGTACATCTGGGAGCGCGTGTTCGAGCGGCAGCGCGCGATGCTCGATCAGGGTGTCGAGACCATCACCTGTTCGGTCAATGTTTCGAGAATCGACTTCGAGCTCATCGACGTAGCACAGCTGTTCGCGTCACTGAAGGAGAAGTACCGCATCGATCCGAAGCTGATCGGCATCGAGGTCACGGAGTCGGCCTATGCGGATAATTATGCGGTCGTGCAGAAGACCGTATCGCGCCTGCGTGAGCTCGGCTTCCGCATCTACCTCGACGACTTCGGCTCCGGCTACTCGAACCTGAATTCCCTCAGCGACATGAAGCTCGACATCCTGAAGCTCGACATGAAGTTCGTGCAGGGGAAGGACGAGCAGAAGACCGTGAAGATCATGGAGGCCATCATCAACATGGCGCATCTCCTGAACCTGCCGGTGGTCTGTGAGGGCGTGGAGACCGAGGCCCAGCTCAGGATGGTGAAGGCGCTCGGCATCTACTACGTGCAGGGCTACTACTATTACCGGCCGTTCCCGTACGATCGCATGGAAGAGATGCTGCGGGCGGGTGATCGCGTGGAGACCGACGGGATCCGCCTTCACGCGGCGAACCGCATCCATATGGTGGAGATGTTTGACGACAATGTCTACAGCGATACGCTCCTCAATCATATTCTGGGGCCGGTGGCGTTCTATGAGATGGACCCGGAGAAGCATGTGGAGCTCGTGCGGGTCAATGACCTCTACTACAGCATCGTGGGCCGCGAGGCGCTGGTGGACGAGGACTACCAGAACCACATCACGGATTATGTCATCAACAAGGAGGACATCGTCCATCTGCTGGAGGCGGCAGAGGACAATGCACTTACCGGCAGTCAGGCGGACATCCTGTACCGGCGTGCGGACGAGAAGATTATGACGATTCATGCGCATGCCTTCCTCGTATCGAAGAGCACGGACGGCATCGGAAGATATTTCGTAAGTCTTCGGAATTTTACCGTATTGTATGATAGAATACGGAAAGAAGTGACGGCAGAGATCGGGCAGGGGGAAACCGGACGCCTGGGAGCTGCTGTTGCGTCGGCGACACGGAAGTCGTAGCAGGCGGCCGTACGGCGGAACGCGGACAGGTGAAGCCGGAATGGGTAGCGTGCGTATGATCCGATCGAATATAGAAACGAATCGGATGGAAATGCGTGCGGGATCGTATCTGTGCGCGACGCGCTGAAGGAGAACGAACGATATGAGAACGAAACGACTGGGCGATATGCTGGTGGAGATGCATCTCATCAGCGAGGAGCAGCTCCTGCAGGCCCTGAAGATACAGAAGGAGGAGCGTGAACGACTGGGTGCGACGCTGGTGAAGCACGGCTTCATCACGGAGGCGCAGATGGTCGACGCACTGCGACTGCAGCTGGGCATCGACTACATCGACCTCACGAAGACGGATATCAAGCCGGAGATGTCGCAGTATATCCCGAAGGCCCTGGCCCGCGAAAACCGCATGGTGCCGGTGTCCATCTCGAAGGATACACTCTTCCTCGCGATGGCCGATCCGACGAACTTTATGGCGATCGAGCAGGCGAAGATGGTCAGCAAGAAGAACATCGTGCCGATGATCGCGGCGGGCAATGCGGTCGACCATGCGATCAGTACGCTGTATGGCAATGAAGGTGCCGCGCAGGCGATGGCGCAGATGCGCGCAGAAGCCGGCCTCGGCGAGGATGAGGTGACGAGCGGCGAGGCGTCGGCCATCACCGAGAGTGGTGATGTGGCGGCACCGACGATCCGACTTGTCAACTCCATCATCGAGCGTGCCTTCATCGAGAAAGCTTCCGATATCCACTGGGAGCCGTCCGAGAAGGATATGATCATCCGCATGCGTATCGATGGACGACTGCATAAGATTCTGACGATCCCGCGGAACCTGCAGGAGTCGGTCATCTCCCGTGTGAAGATCATGTCGCACCTCGACATCGTCGAGCGGCGCGTGCCACAGGACGGACG
>ERZ1026856.1475-NODE-1475-length-11722-cov-3.719551_pt1 | contig 11722 bp, 8 predicted proteins | sample MGYA00380158_ERZ1026856 | MGnify/ENA primary metagenome ERZ1026856 (study PRJEB33269, sample SAMEA4719794) | human gut metagenome | biome: human-associated habitat; feature: organic feature; material: feces | place: Cameroon | collected 2013-10 ...
GACTATTGGATTAAGACCATCAAGGAGCAGAAGGACGAAGACTGGAAGCCAAGCTCTATATTCTGGGAGGTTAAGAATCGCCGTAGCGACGAAAAGACAATATCGTATTGCGAAAGCCACGACCAAGCTCTGGTGGGCGACAAGACCATCATCTTCCGCCTCATCGATGCCGACATGTATTGGCACTTCAAGAAGGGCGACGAGAACTTCATGGCAAACCGCGGTATTGCTCTTCACAAGATGATTCGCCTCGTCACGGCTTCTACCATAAATGGTGGCTACCTCAACTTCATGGGCAACGAGTTTGGACACCCTGAGTGGATTGATTTCCCTCGCGAAGGCAACGGCTGGAGCCATAAGTATGCACGCCGCCAATGGAACCTCGTTGACAACAAGGAACTCGACTATCACTATCTTGGCGACTTCGACCGCGAGATGCTGAAGGTGATAAAGAGCGAGAAAGATTTCAATAAGACTCCCGTGCAGGAGATTTGGCACAACGATGGCGACCAGGTGTTGGCTTACATGCGTGGCGACATCATCTTTGTGTTCAACTTCTCACCAAACCGCTCGTATACCGACTATGGCTTCATTGTGCCTGAGGGTGCTTACGAGGTGGTGTTGAATACCGACAGCAAAGACTTTGGTGGAAACGGACTCAACGACGACAGCATAACCCATTTCACCAACTACGACAAGCTCTACGCACAAGACGGCAAGGGATGGCTCAAGCTGTATTTGCCAGCTCGCTCAGCCGTGGTTTTGCGCAAGAAGAAATAAGTTATGTACGTGCGTTGCGCAAGCAAGAAACAAGACGAGTTGCGCAAGCAAGAAATAAAACGAGTTGCGCAAGCAAGAAATAAAACTAAGAAAGAGAGCCATTAGTAAGAAAAAAGCTAATGGCTCCTCTTTATTCTTATAAAAACAAGCAAATGGACAAGGTTTTACGCGAAGACAGCATCATAGTAAGGATAACGAGTGCTGCATGTTTTCTGATTTTCACATTTCTATATTTATATAATTATCAGACCGACGTGCTGGCAATGGCGCAGCATGTGCTCTCTGACGGCAAAACATACTACGTGCCCTTCGTTGGTGCTTCGCTCATCACCATGCTCTTATTCCTGCTTCAGCTCTTGATAGCAAGATTTCTGCAGCTGAAGACCATGTTTCATGCCCTCACCTATTTCCCTTCGTTGCTCATCCTTGCCATCATCACCGACATTAGTCCCGACATCGACCGCGGATTCAGTTTTGGAGCATGGCTGTGGGTGGTGCCATTGCTGATTGTGGTGTGGCTGATAGGCTCGTGGATAGCTAAGGCATGGGAAGTTTACGAGCCTTTGCGATTTTCGCATGGCTTCTTTTCGCGAGCCGTATGGATGAACCTTGCCCAGTTTGCCTTTTTGTTTGTACTCGTGGGAATGGTAGGCAACTCCAACGAGGTGTTCCACTACCGCATGGCTGTGGAGCGTAGCCTTGTCAAGGGCGACTATAAGAAAGCACTCACAATAGGCGAAAAATCGTTGGCAACAGACAGCAGCCTTACCATGCTTCGCATCTATGCCTTGGCAGCCAACAAGCAGTTGCCTGAGCGACTATTCGAATATCCACTCGTGGGCGGTTCTGAAGCCATGAAACCAAACGGCACCAGCGTGAAGATGATGCTCTATACCGACACTAAGTTGCGACTATTGCGCAAATCGAAGACCGACTACCAGTTGTGCGCCTACCTCTTGGACCGCAACCTCGACGGCTTCGTAAAGGCTATGGTGAAAATCTATGGCAAACCTACCATGGAGAAGAAATCAAAGACCGACCCTGCAACTCCCGACGACAACACGTCTACAGCTCCTTATACCATCACAAAAACGTTGCCTAAGCACTATCGCGAAGCACTTGTGCTCTACACCCATCTGCGCTCTAATCCGCTCGTAGACTACCACGACGACATCCTGGATGCCGACTATCGCGACTTCCAAGATTTGGAGCACAAATATGCTAATCCACAAGAGCGAAAAAACATGATTCGCGACACTTATGGCAAGACATATTGGTATTATTACGATTATCGATAACTCAAAGAAACAATAAATAAAAGCGAGAAAAAATGAAATTCGTAGCAATAATTCCTGCGCGCTTTGCCTCGACAAGATTTCCTGGCAAGCCATTGGCTATTCTCGGCGGAAAGCCTGTGATACAACATGTTTATGAGAAGGCTGCAGCTGTATTGGGCGACGCCTACGTGGCTACCGACGACGAGCGCATAGAAGAAACCGTGAAGGCGTTTGGCGGCAAGGTGGTGATGACGAGAAACGACCACAAGAGCGGCACCGACCGCATAGCAGAAGCCTTAGAAAAAATTGGTGGCGACTACGACGTGGTGGTGAACATCCAGGGCGACGAGCCTTTCATCGACAAAAGTCAGATAGAAGAAATATGCCATTGCTTCGACGATGAGAATACAGAAATTGCCACACTCGGCAAACCTTTCGAGAGCATGGAAGCGGTGAAAAATCCTAATTCACCAAAAATCGTAACCGACAATAATGGCTACGCCATGTATTTCTCGCGCTCGGTAATTCCATACGTCAGAGGCAAGGAAGAGAGCGAATGGTTAGCCAACTTCCCTTACTTGAAGCATTTGGGTATTTACGCTTATAAGTGCAAGGTGCTCAAGGAGATAACCAAGTTGCCACAATCGCCACTCGAAATAGCCGAGAGCCTCGAACAGCTCCGTTGGCTACAGAATGGCTACAAGATAAAGGTGGGACGCACAGACATCGAGACAGTGGGCATAGACACTCCTGAAGACCTTACGAGAGCAGAGAAATTTCTACAACAGATTTCGAACAAGGGCTAACGGCAAATCTGCCATCAAGACGTTTGCCCACAACCCATAGAATATTGCCGCCGGCATCGGCAACGACAAGCTGACGACGCTTCAACGGGAGCGCCACCTTTTGGTCGGTAAGGAAATCGCTAACGAGCTTGCTTCCCTTCATACCGAAAGGCACAAAGCGGTCGCCACGAGCAACGCGGCGAATCATCAACGGAAACTTCACTTTTTGAGCATCCAGGCAAACCTTGTCGGATGAGCGCGATATGGTGTAGTTTTCGTTGATTTCTTTTTGTTCTATTTTCAGCTTGCAAAGTTCTGTATACACGTAGGTGCCTGCTTCGGGAATTCGCATCTGTCTGCCATCTTCCTTATCCAAAGGAGTAAGGATGAGTCGACCGCGGTCAAGGGTAAGCTCGTGAGAAGAAGAGAGCCACGAGGTGCCTGTTGTGGCGTGCAGATTCTCAGCCACCAAAGCCACTTGCGAAGAGTTGAAACCATAGTCGCTAAGAATGTCCCTAAGCAAATATTCAGCCGACGGATATTCCTCGACCTTGGAAATATCTACGCAGAACAAACCGTTCAGCGTTGCAGACGAAACAGCCTTAGCTTTAGCCTCACTAAGCGAAGCTTCTACAATTGTGGAAGCCTCAGCAATCCATCGAGCCATAGTAAGGATATTGTCCTTGACGGCAGGATTCACATTCTCGAGAAGCGGCAACACGTTTAGCCTGATTTTGTTGCGTTGCACATCGTCGACAAGATTTGAACTGTCGGTGACGTAGTCTTGATTTTCAGCCTCGAGATATTCCAAGATGTCTTCTCTACCTATGCAGAGCAAGGGGCGCAAGATGAAGCCATTACGAGGCGAAATGCCTGTTAGTCCGTTCATGCCTGTGCCTCTGACGAGGTTGAGCAGAATGGTCTCCACATTATCGTCCTTATGGTGAGCCACACAGATGGCGTCGGCATTAATATCGCAACGCAACTGTTCGAAATAAGAATATCTGAGGTCGCGGGCAGCCATTTCGATGCTGACCTTATGGAGTTGGGCGTAGGTGAGAGTGTCGAAATGTATGCGATGAAGAATTATGCCCAACGATTCGCATAGCGACACACAGAAGTTCTCGTCGCGCTCCGACTCTTTGCCACGCAAATAGAAATTGCAATGCGCAGCCTCAACGTCGTAGCCGAGAGCCTTCATAATAAGCAACAAAGCGACACTATCGGCTCCACCCGACAATGCCACTATGTATTTATTGTCAGCAGCAAGCAACTGATTTCGAGCTATGAAACCAGCCACCTGCTGCAGGATTTTATCTTTCTTAGTTTTCAACATACGGTATTTTTCAGAATACAGTATTTATTCAGAACTGAGGTGTATTTTATTCTACGTAGAGCACCAATCCCTTCAAATATTCGCCCTCTGGATGATAGATGTTGATAGGATGGTCGGCAGGCTGATGAAGCTGATGAAGGATGCGCACCTTGCGACCAGCCTGAGCAGCAGCTGTGAAGACAGCATTGCGGAAGTTGTCTTTAGTAACCACCTGCGAGCAGCTGAAGGTAAACAATATTCCGCCTGGCTTAATCTTTTCGAAGCCCTTGACATTGAGGCGTGTGTAGCCCTTCAAGGCATTATGAAGAGCAGCACGATGCTTAGCAAAGGCTGGAGGGTCAAGAATGATAAGGTCGTATTTGCCATCGTTGGCATCAAGGAATTTGAAAGCATCCTCGCAGAAAGCCTCATGGCGCTTGTCGCCTGCAAAGTTGAGGTCGATGTTGGCATTGGTAAGCTCAATAGCCTTAGCACTACTATCTACCGAGTGCACCAACTTGGCTCCGCCACGCATAGCATAGACAGAGAAACCGCCAGTATAGCAGAACATATTGAGCACACTCTTGCCATGAGAATATTTCTCGAGCAATGAGCGGTTTTCGCGCTGGTCAACGAAGAAGCCTGTCTTCTGACCTCTGAGCCAGTCGACATGGAAAAGGAGTCCGTTTTCCTTGGTTGTATTCTCGTCGCTACCGCCATAGATAAAGCTATTCTGCTGTCCGAGATCGGCTTTGAAAGGCAGGGTGGTTTCGCTCTTGTAATAAACGTTTTCTATTCTCTCGCCCATCACGCTAACGAGCGCCTTGCACACCTCCATACGGCAAACGTGCATTCCCACGCTATGAGCCTGCATCACGGCAGTTTTGCCGTAGCAGTCGATTACGAGACCTGGCAAATTGTCGCCCTCGCCATGCACCAAACGATAGGTGTTGTTGTCGGGATTGTCGGCAATGCCAAGGCTGCGGCGAACCTCAAGAGCCGAAGCAAGACGAGCTGTCCAGAAGTTGTCGTCGATTTCAATATCTCTGAACGACAACACTCTTACTGCGATAGAACCAATTTGGAAATGACCTACTGCGAGGAAGTCGCCACCTGCCGACAACACTCTTACAATATCGCCCTCAGCAATATCGTCGTCACCATGGAGAATAGCTCCCGAGAATATCCAAGGATGAAAACGCTTTAGCGATTCTTCCTTACCCTTTTTCAAATATATTGTCTTATACATCTTTTATTGTTTATACTTTAATTCCAATAATTAGAATAGCCAAATGAATTCAATAATTAGAAAATCTAAAGATTTAAGAATAGCCAAATGATTTTTAGAATAGTCTCTACCCCTCACTACCATTTGATTCTTCACTCTTCACTCTTCCCTCTTCACTTATTTCTCTTCCCTCTTCACTTACCACGAGATCATAGTCGCCAGTTTTTCTTAGGCGCTCTATTTCTTCGTAGAGGTTGATGCAGCTCCACGCATCTGTGGCAGCATACTGCTTTTGCTTATCGTTGAGCACATCGATTTCCCAGTTAGTGAGTCGCTGGCGTTTACTTATTTTCTGTCCGAACACGTTGGCATAGAGTTTCTGCAAACTGCGATCTTCGATGCCTATAGAGCCAACGATGTCTTGCAGGTCGATGAACAATCCTGGAGTAAACTCCTGACGCTTTCTGAGCATAAGGATGTCGTCGTGCCATGAGAGTCCGATTTTCTTTACTGTAATGTCTTCCAAGAGTCGCTTAATGGCTGGAGTAATGCCAGTATGGTTTAGACGAAACAAGAAACAGGTGTCGCGAGTAGACACTTGCAGCAACGCCACTTTGTGCATCTCGCCACGATGAAAAGATGGTCGAGTCTCGGTATCTACGCCTAAGATATCGCTCGAAAGTAAATAGTCTACGGCCTTTTCTGTTTCGCCTTCCGACATAATTACGATGATGCGGCCAGGGAATTTTAGCACAGGCAAGGCTGTTATGGCACGCTTATCAAACTTGTTGTATATGGTCTTTCTCATTATCTATTTCTTGTTACAATTTGCAAAATTAGAAAAAAGTTATCAAATTATGGCAGAATCTAAGTTTTTTACGCTATTTTTGCAGTTAAATTTGTAAATACATACCATGGCAAAGAAAAAAGTAGAGCGCAAAAGCAAATCATTTACCGAAGTATTCGGGCTCAACAAGATATTATCCAACGAAACAACAGATGCCCTTTTTGGACTTTTTCTCATAGCATCAGCAATAGTTCTGATAATTTCTATTGGGTCTTTTTTCGCAACAGGAGCTGCTGACCAAAGCATCTTGGAGAACCTTCGACCGGGAGAATGGCTAAACACAGGCAAACAATTCACCAACTATTGTGGTTCGATAGGAGCGTTGCTGTCATATTATCTTATGACGGTAAACTTCGGTATTCCTGCGTTCCTCATTCCGGTATTTATTATAATGGTGGGACTAAAACTGCTGCATGCTTACAACGTGAATCTTTGGAAATGGTTCTTCGGCATGATGGTGGTGATGGTGTGGACTTCGGTGACACTCGCCAAATTCCTCACTCCTATCATGGGGTCGATGACTTTTAACCCTGGTGGCAACCACGGAGTGTTTATCGTAGAACAGTTGGAGAACCTCGTTGGTCCTCCTGGACTTACTGCGATATTGCTGCTCACAGCCCTAACTTTCTTGACTTATCTCACCAGCGAGACGATAGAATTGATTCGCAAGGCTTTGAACCCTGTGGCTTACTTGACATCGAAGATAAAATTCAATGTCACAAACATGGGCGACAACAATACTGACGACAATCATCCTCTCACTTCTGTTGATACAGAGGAAAACCTCTACGGCGGGACAGAAGAAGAGAATGACGAAGCTACAGTTGTTGACCTAAGCGACGACAACGACGATAATAATGCAGCTCCAGCCATAGACAGTCAGGAGCCTGAGGACAATAGCATCGCCGTAGACATAGAGCCTGCAGCAACAAATGGCGAAGACAAGAAGAATTCGCCCGACATTACAGTAGAAGCTGCTCCAGCCGTAGAACAGGGCAAGGGCAACGAACTGTCGATAGAGGAAATATTGAAGACTCCAATCAACCCGCTGGAGCCATTCACAAACTACAAGAAGCCAGGATTGGAACTCCTGAAGAAATACGAGGAGAACAATCGTCCTGTGGTTGACATGGAGGAAATCACAGCCAACAAAAATCGCATCGTTGAGGTGCTCGACAGCTTTGGCGTGAAGATTAGTCGCATCAGCGCTACCGTGGGTCCAACCATCACTCTCTACGAGATTACTCCTGCCGAGGGTGTGCGCATCAACAAGATTAGAAACTTGGAAGACGATATTGCCTTGAACCTTGCCGCTCTTGGCATTCGTATCATCGCTCCTATCCCTGGTCGTGGCACAATCGGTATCGAGGTGCCTAACAAGAAGCCACAGATTGTTTCGATGGAGAGCGTATTGAACTCAAAGAAGTTTAAGGAGTCGAAGATGGAGTTGCCTGTGGCTATCGGTAAGACCATCTCTAACGACGTCTTTATGTTCGACCTCCACAAGCTTCCTCACCTTCTCGTGGCTGGTTCTACTGGTCAGGGTAAGTCTGTAGGTCTGAACGCCATCATCACTTCCCTACTCTACAAGAAGCATCCAAACGAACTCAAGTTTGTGCTCGTAGACCCTAAGAAGGTGGAGTTTTCTATCTACAATCAGATTACTTCTCACTTCATGGCTGCACTCCCAGAGAACGACGACGAGCCTATCATCACCGACGTAAACAAGGTGGTGCGCACGCTCAACTCTCTATGTAAGCTCATGGACCATCGCTACGACATGTTGAAGATGGCGCAGGTGAAGAAGATTGAGGAATACAACGAGAAATTCGTTAACCATAAGCTCGACATGACTAAGGGTCATGAATACATGCCTTACATCGTGGTTATCATCGACGAGTTTGGCGACCTTATCATGACTGCCGGCAAGGAGATTGAGCTTCCTATAGCTCGTATTGCTCAGCTGGCTCGTGCCGTGGGTATTCACATGGTTATTGCAACTCAGCGTCCAACAACCAAGATTATTACTGGTAATATCAAGGCCAACTTCCCTGGACGTATTGCCTTCCGTGTGACTTCGGTTGTCGACTCTCGTACCATCCTTGACCGCAAGGGCGCAGAACAGTTGGTGGGTAAGGGCGACATGCTCTTCCTTGCAGGTGGCGACCCTATTCGTGTGCAATGTGCATTCATCGATACTCCTGAGATTGAGAATGTCAACGACCACATCTATGGTCAGTCGGGTCCTGTGGCTCCTATGGAACTTCCTGAGCCTGCCGACGAAGGTGGAAGCGGCGACTTTGGAGGCGACGGTTCTGCCGACCTCAAGAGTCTTGACCCATTCTTCGAAGAGGCTGCCCACGCCATCGTAATCTCGCAGCAGGGTTCTACAAGTATGATTCAGCGTCGTTTCTCTATCGGCTACAATCGTGCCGGACGACTAATGGATCAATTAGAGTCAGCAGGCATCGTAGGTGCTCAGCAGGGTTCGAAACCTCGCGAGGTGCTCATCGCCGACGAGAATACTCTCAACGAACTTTTGGCAAGACTGAGAGGATAATTTTAAATGCAAAAGGGTAAAAAGGTAAAAAAGTAAAAAGGTAAAAATGGCTTTGGGGTTGCCTTCGTCGCAGCTCGGCTGCGTCGCTTATCCAAAAAAGGTAAAAAAGGTAAAAAGAAGGAGAAACAAGATATGAAAAAGATTATCATTTTTTCTATGCTTATGGCTCTGCTGAGCCTTACAGCATCAGCACAATCTGCAGCTCAGGCTCGCAAGGTGCTGGACAAAACAGCAACAGTAGTTGGCAACAAGGGCGGCGCAAGTGCTTCGTTCACTATGTCGAACCCAAAGATGGGAACCACTTCGGGCACCATCGCTATCAAAGGTCACATGTTTCAAGCCTCTATTCCAAGTGCCATCGTTTGGTACAACGGCAAAACTCAATGGAGCTACATGAAATCAACCAACGAGGTAAACATCACCACGCCTACCGAAGCTAAGCGCATGAAGATGAATCCTTATACTTTTATCACTATGTATAAGAGTGGCTACAACATGTCGATGAAGACTTCGGGCAGAAACTATGTTGTTCACCTCACAGCTCAAAACAAAAAGCGCTCGGTGAAGGAACTCTACGTCACCGTGAACATATCTACATACATTCCTGTGCAGGTAAAGATGCTTGAGGGCAACACATGGTCGACCATCAACATCAAAAACTTCAAAGCAAAGAAGTTGGCAAACAGCATGTTCACCTTCAAGGCTAAGGATTTTCCAAAAGCTGAGGTTATTGACTTGAGATAACACCTTATTATATATAGTAGTGTGCTCAAGGATTCTTTTAAATTGAAATAGCTCAAGTATTTTAATTGCACCTCAAGATGGAGAAAATCGAAATATTCAAAACTCTACAACAACATCGCCGCCTTGCTGAGAAACGCAGTCCGCTGTATCCTCAGACCATGGCGGCAAAGTTTTTTATAGGCGTAGTTTCGTTGCTCGTGATAGCTTATCTGGCTTTCATTGCCGTGATGCTATCGCTAATAGCCAACGAGAGTCGTGGCTTCACAGCCCTGGAGTTGATAATGGGCGTAATGCCGATTATCCTTGGCATAGACTTCGGTTTCCGTTGGATTGGTCAGCAAACGCCGTCGCAAATCATCAAACCATACATGCTGTTGCCATTGCCACGCTACGTATGTATCGACGCTTTCTTATTCCGCTCCATCTTCTCGTGGGGCAACATCACATGGTACGCCATCCTCATCCCATTTTGCTTGATGTCGGTGGTTTTCGCCTACGGCATTGGCGCTTGCCTATTGCTCTTCCTCACCTACACCATCTTTGTTTTTGCCAATAGCCAATGGTATTCCATTGTGCGCACACTCGTGATAAACAGCATGCTGTGGTGGCTACTGCCAATAGCTGTCTACGCCTTGGTGTTCCTACCATTATACATAGGCGGAATGCCTACCGAGAAATCGTTCGAAGCTTTCTTCAATCTTTATGCCACTCTCGGCACTTGGCTCGACAAGGGCAACATCTTGCCGCTCGTTATTGCCATAGGCTTGTTGGCTATTATGGTGGTAGTAAATCGCAAGTTGCAATACGATAGCGTGATGAGCGAGATTGGTCGCACCAACAAGACTACGAAGATAAAGAAGGTGTCGGAATTCAAGTTCCTCGATAGATACAAGGAAATAGGCGAATACTTGAAGCTCGAGATAAAGAGCCTGATGCGCAATAAGAATCCTCGCAAGAGCTTCATCAGCGCCACATGGGCTGTGGTTGTAATTACCTTGATTTGCTCGTTCTCCGATGTCTACGACAACATGGGAATGACAAACTTCTGGTGTTTGTATAATCTTGTTGTCTATGCTGCCATGATGCTTATCCACGTGATGAGCTACGAGGGCAACTATATTGATGCGCTGATGGTTCACAAGGAGAATATCTATTCTCTGCTTCGTGCTAAATACTATTTCTTTAGCGCCTTGACCATCATCCCTATTCTCCTACTGTTGCCAACTGTATTCACAGGCAAATGGTCTATTTGGATGATTCTCTCGTATGCTCTATTCACCATCGGCTGCCAATATTTCTGCATCATGCAGATGGCAGTCTACAACAAGTCATCGTTGCCACTAAACACCAAGTTTGTGAGCAAGAATGGCATGGGCAACAACTATGTGCAGATAATGACAACCTTAGGCATCTTCATCGTTCCTATGGCGTTCGTTTCTCTTCTCTCCGCCTTCTGCTCCACCACCACCTCAAACATCGTAATGGCAACCGTTGGCGCAGCATTCTTCCTCACCCATCGCCTTTGGCTTCGCAACATCTACAACCGCATGATGAAGCGTCGCTATGAGAATATGGAGGGATTCAGGAAGTAGGATTGGAGGAAACTGAAAGGATTAGAAACTAATAATGAAAGAATTATGAAAGCCATAATAGCATAAAGTTTGCGATTATGGCTTTTCCATTTTATTTTATCGCTACTTTCAAAGAAATAATGCCGTTTCATTACAACGATATTAAATTTTGAAGAATTTTGTCATTTTATCATCGATAAAACCGAATGAAGTATGGATGAATACTAAATAAAACCTATATAAAAAACGAATGCCCCCCACTTCACAGCGAGAGGCACTTCACCAATAGGTATTAGTCTTTTTAAGGTAAAAGATTGTATTCAGGATAACATTCGCAAAGGTATAGTTTTCAGTTGAAATCTCCAAATATTTCTTGAGAAAAATCACACATAATCGTGATATTTTTTTTGTTAGCGCAAACATTATGCAAACGTATACACACTTTTTTTCAAGAATTAACAAAAGCTTCGTTAGCAGCAACTCTGTAACACGTTTGTAACATCTTAGATGTTTCTTTCCAATCTTCAACGAAGATTCTACAAGGATTATCTACGCGCGCGAACATTAAAATTATAAATAAACAGCAAGAAAACTATGCAAATACATCAATATTCT
>ERZ1026856.1478-NODE-1478-length-11715-cov-4.683705_pt1 | contig 11715 bp, 8 predicted proteins | sample MGYA00380158_ERZ1026856 | MGnify/ENA primary metagenome ERZ1026856 (study PRJEB33269, sample SAMEA4719794) | human gut metagenome | biome: human-associated habitat; feature: organic feature; material: feces | place: Cameroon | collected 2013-10 ...
TAGGCTCGTCGGCTACGATAAAGTCGAAGGGCTGAACCAAGGCTCTCATCATAGCCACACGCTGCTGTTGTCCAAACGACATAAGCCCAACCTTGCTATCCACCTTGTCGGCTATGCCAAGGCGCTCGAACCACGAAAGGATGGTTTGCTGGTCGGTATGCTGGGTGATGCGATTCTTGATTTGCACATTCTCAAGGGCTGTAAGCTCAGGAAAGAGACGCAACTCCTGGAAAAGCATGCTGATATGGTTGCGGCGAACGGATATCCAGTCGCTAACGCGATAGGTCATGGTATCAACATCGTCAAACTTCAGGCTGCCGCTATAGTCGCGACGATAGCCAAGAAGATAGCTGCAGAAAGTGCTCTTGCCCTTTCCGCTTTGTGCTTCGATAAGATATTTCTTGCCTTTTTCGAGCTTTAGGTCAGAGAGCCATACTTCTGACTGCAAGTCGCCTTGTTGCTGCGAAAACACATGAGGCAAAACATTTTCTAAATGTATAGTGTTCATGTTTATGTTATAAAAAAGCGGACGATTATGGGATTTCCCCTCCACCCCGCTATTTCACCTTATATAATATTGTTTCTACATTTCCGAATATTGGGCGTACCATAGAGGCTACGGCTGAAGCATTAGAGCCTGTGAGGGCTGATATATTGGCAACCAAAGCAAACTTGGAGCCCTTTACCTGGTCGGCTATCATTGGCGAAATGCCATTAGGCGAAGCCACGATGGATTTCTCAGCCTCGTCGGGATTGCTACCGCTAAAGAATTGCTTGTCGGCAGTTACGCCAAAGCAAAACGAGGTTTTGCCGTCGGTATAGCGATAGGCATTTGGTTTCCAGTCTAAGAGTTTTCCACCCTGAGGCACACTCTGCTTCCAATAGTCGATATCGGCAAGCCATTTGCTATGAGCAAGTTCGGCTGCCATAGACATGGCTATATGGCCATCGGCATAAGAAGGAGTGATGACTGCCATTTCGCCATCCACGCTCTTGATGATATTGTCCATATCGATGGCTGCATTGATGCCCGCAAGCATAGCCTGCAAACCACGATTGGCACGCATGATGTTGAGGAACTTAGCGCCATCTACATTAACAAACATTCCGCAAGCGGCATTGGCTGGCATAGACTGTGTGTAGCGACCCTTGATAGGACGATATGAGGCGTAAGACTCCTTGAGAGCGTCGTCGATTTTCTTATTATACGAGAATGTGCTGCCATCAATAACCATCAAGCCCTTGGAAATAGAGATTTTGGCTGAAACCATAATCTGCGAAGGGTCGGCATCCTTAGGAGCGCCAAGGGTGAAAGGCATGACGAGCTGATTAGGCATGGCTGAAGCTTGAGCCACCATAGCCATCGACGACGGTATGGTGTCGAGGGTTTGGAATATCTGCGAAGAGGCTGCGCCCTCGTCTTCGTCCTGGGATAAGAAGCGAGCCATCTGATTGATGGCAGAAGCCTTGTCGCCAGGATTGACAGGACCGAGCACCAGCATCACATCATCTGAATATCCTGCGAGCCATGCTCCGCCAACCAAGGCAAAGCTATAGCCACGCTTCTCTTCCACGTCGCCTCCAGCTTTGGCAAGAGCCTTTGACAAAAGGTCGGCATCGTGGACAGCCGCACAAACGCCAAGGTTGCCTTCGGCTGTTTCAAAGAGATACACCTTTTGGCTAAGGTCAATGCCTGTTTTGCCAAGATCTGTGGTCTTGAGCAAAGTTTTGAGAACGAGAGTGCTTCCTACACCACTCATCTGGGCAGCATCGACGGAGATGATAGCAGTAGCCTGCTTAGGAATGGCATTTACATAGTCGGTATTAGAGCAGCTGCTGAGCATGCTCACGAAAGCCATTGCCAAAATGCCTATTGTGGCACGAAAATATCTTTTCATCTTATTGTGTTTATTTACGCTTAGCGAGGTTTGCCATGGCTACAGCCATAAGGGCTGCAGTCTCTGTGCGCAGTCGGCTATTGCCAAGAGTGATAGACTTATATCCCTTGGCTACAGCCTGCTTAACCTCATCGATAGAGAAATCGCCCTCAGGACCAATGAGCACGGTAATGTCGTCGTCGGCAGGCAATTGCTGGAGCTCGGTATAAAGGTCGGTGCGCTCCACCTCGTCGTAGCAATGAGCTATGAAGACATGACCTTTGTGGGGAGTAGCGAGAAACTCCTTGAAAGTTTGTAGTTGGTTTACGACGGGTTTCCATGGTTTGCGGCTCTGCTTCTGTCTCTTATACACATCTGACGCTCAGAGAATTTGCAGTTAAGGAAGCTTAGCTCGTCGAAACCTATCTCGGTAGCTTTCTCGGCAAACCACTCCACTCTATCCATCATCTTTGTTGGAGCCATGGCGATGTGTATGTTGCCATGCCATGTTTTCTCTTGTGGCATAACTTCCTGAATCTCATACATGCAATGCTTTGTTGCGGCTATTGTCACCACGGCACGATAGAAGGTTCCTTCGCCATCCATAAGGAACATCTCGTCGCCACTCTGTAGGCGCAACACTCGCAGAGCGTGCATAGCCTCTTCTTGTGGCAACTCAGTTTCGTTGGCTGCATTAGGAACGTAAAAGTATCTTGCTTCTTTCATTTTTGTTTATTACATAAAAACGTAGAATGTAGTACACCTTATTTATATAAGTACACTACATTCCACGTGGATATTTTATTTTCAATTAAACTTTCTTAGGACGGAATATCAAGGCAAAGGCTATGCCTACAACCAAGGCATAAGCGGCAAAGATATACCAGCATGATTGCCATTCTGTTACGCCATCTATGGTATAATAGTTTACCACCTGCTGAGCACCAAGGGTGCCGATGGTGGCTCCGATGCCGTTTGTCATGAGCATAAACAAGCCCTGAGCACTTGAGCGAATTTCAGAGTCGGTAGACTTGTCGACGAAGAGCGAGCCCGAGATATTGAAGAAGTCGAAGGCTACACCATATACTATCATCGACAATATAAACATCCATACGCCACTACCAGGATTACCTGCTCCGAACAATCCGAAGCGCAACACCCAAGCAAACATGGCGATGAGCATCACATTCTTGATGCCGAAACGCTTCATGAAGAATGGTATAAGCAATATACATACCGTTTCGCTCATCTGAGAGAGAGAAATCAGCATGTTGGCATGCTGAACTCCAAAGGTGTCAGCATATTCTGGTATACTACCGAAGCTGGTTATGAAAGGATTTGCAAAGCCATTGGTGATCTGAAGGCTCACGCCAAGCAACATCGAAAAGATGAAGAATATAGCCATACGCTTTTGCTTGAACAAAGCAAATGCCTTGAGACCAAGGGCTTCGGAGATGCTCTGTTTCTCGTTACCGCTGCTAACAGGACATGCAGGCAAAGAGAAAGTATAAAGGAACAACAGGATGCCTATGACGCCCGAAGTGGCAAACTGATTTTCGTTGGCTTGGAAGCCCATGAGGTCGACAAGCCACATGGTGCAGATGAAGCCCACGGTGCCAAACACACGGATGGCAGGGAAATCCTTCACGGTGTCTAATCCTGCTTTGGTTAGAGCGTTGTAGGCAACGGAGTTTGAGAGTGCCAAGGTTGGCATATAGAAAGCCACACTTATAGAATAGAGGGTGAACAATGTGCCAAACGCAATATCGCCACCCGCAGTATTTGCATAATATACCATAGCTCCCATGAACAATCCTGCTATCAGATGGCAGAATCCCAATAGTCGCTGTGCCGGTATCCATCTATCGGCAACGATACCCATTATGGCAGGCATAAAGATAGATACGATACCCTGCATGGCATAGAATATACCGATGTGTTGTGCCATGTCATGGTTGACAAGATAGGTGCCCATAGATGTGAGGTAGGCACCCCATACAGCGAACTCCAAGAAGTTCATTAAAGCTAATCGAATTTTCAGCATCATAAGTTTAAAGGTTTTTATTATTAAGATGCAAAGATAGTGCAAACGAGTGGAATAACAAAAGAAAAACGGATGTAATTAATCGTATTTTACAAGAAAAAGAACAAATTACATAGGTTGATATAAAAAGATAATAATAATTTTGCAACTAAAATTAATAACATACATAAACAATCTACAAAATGAAAAAAAGAATTTCATCTATTTTCTGTCTATTGGCTTTCGCCATAACAAGTATGCAAGCCAAAGACTATAATGTGAAAGATTATGGCGCTATTGGCGATGGCAAAACACTTGACCATATAGCCATCAATGCCACCATCGACACTTGTGTAGCCCACGGTGGCGGACGAGTGGTGTTGCCAGCCGGCACATATCTATGTGGAAGCATAAGAATGAAGAGCAATGTGGAGCTACATCTGATGACAGGCTCAAAGATTCTCGCAGCACCAGCATCAATGAAGGCTTACGACGAGGCTGAGGAGTTTGAGGGTACTGCATATCAGGATGGAGGACACACATATTTCAAGAATAGCCTTATCTATGCCATCGGAGCCAACAATGTTTCGATTACTGGTAGAGGTATGATCGATGGCGAGGGACTGACAAGACGAGATACCGAGAATGGTGGCAACCTGCATGGTGGCAACATCGGTACTGGCGACAAGGCTATTGCCTTTAAGCAATGCCGCAACATATTGATTCGCGATGTTACCATATATCGTGGTGGCCACTTCGGAATTATCGTTACGGGATGTGAACTTGGAACCATAGACAACGTCATCGTAGATACTAATCGCGATGGTATTGACATCGACTGCTGCAAATATCTCACCGTGAGCAACTGTAAGATAAATACTCCTCACGACGACGGCTTGGTATTGAAGAGTTCGTATGCGCTGAAGAAGCCTGTTATAACTGAGCATATCACTATAACTAACTGTGTGATAACGGGATATAAGCTTGGCACATTGCTCGACGGTAGCTACGTTCCTGAAAAGGTTGGTTGGGTATGCGGAAGATTTAAGCTTGGCACCGAGTCGAATGGTGGCTACAAGAATATCTCGCTCAGCAACTGCACCTTTATGTATAGCAGCGGTTTGGCTTTCGAGGAGGTAGACCAGGGCATCATGGAGAACATCGTGGTAAACAATATCACCATGAACCATGTGCACCACTACCCTATCTACATCACCACAGGTTGCCGCAATCGTGGACCAAAGGAGCGCACCACGGTTTCTACAGGTCGCGACATCATGATAAGTAATGTGGTGGCTAATGATGTAGACTCTTTGGCTGGAATCATAGTTACTGGTATGCCTGGCGAACCTCTGCGCAACATATCGCTAAGCAACATTCGTTTGCAATATCGTGGTGGTGGCAAAGCAGAATTGGCTAAGAAGGAATATCGTGAGCAAGGCACAAACTATCCTGAGCCTAAGTTTGCAAAAGAAACTCCAGCTTTCGGTCTTTACGCTCGCCACGTGGATGGCATCGAGGTTGACAATGTGAGCTTCACAACCATAAAGCCCGACTATCGTCCAGCTATAATGTTAGACGATGTGAAGAATGAGCGCATCATCAACATCAAGGCTGATTTGCAAAAAGGAAGCAAAATGATAGTGAAGAAGAATGTTGCGAAATAACTAAGAAATAACAACAACTAAGAAACAACAATATAATAAAAGCCAAGAAAATCATATTTCTTGGCTTTTATTTCTTATATGTGTATTCATTCATCAAAAGAGAGTCTTCTAACGAGATGATGAATACACATATTTTTTGCCCGTCCACACGAGCTTGCGCTTATCAGCAATTGCCGTCATGCTCGCCTTATTGTCCTTAGCTGCCATTGGCAACGACAACGAAAGGCAGATATCGTCGTTTTCTATCGACTGCTGAGCACTAACGAGCGCCACTACGACATCGTTTCTAAGCTCTGCGTATCGCTCTTGGCTTATGCTATCAGGCTTGGTATATAGGCTGTCGGCAGCATCTGCGATAGATGTAAAAGGCAGATATTTGCTTGCATCCAACAGTTGCCAATCAAGGCTATAGAAGCTTATCTTGCTCTCGGGTTTTGGAGCCTTGTATGTGTAGACCATGCACACCAAGGTATCGCCATCGGCGGTAGGCAAAAGGCGCATAGAGAACTCGCTGGCTTTTGTAACCATAATGTGGAGATAGTTTGCCGTGATGGTATCCATAACGCTATGCGAACCGAGGCGATTGTTAACCTCTGCCTTCACCTTATAGTCTACGAGGTCGAGCATTTCGAGTCGGCGAACTTTATCGATAGCAAGCACTACAGAGTCGGGCATCGACTTCCATACGCTTCTGATTTCTCGCGCTTGAGCTGTAGCAGAAAGAGCAATGAGCATCAAGGCTAATATATTTGTTTTCAGCGACATATCTTTATATTATTAAAGTGATTATAAGCTTCAGAATTCAAAGGGACCATATCTTAGCTGTGTGGTCCAGCCACCTTTGTAAGGCGAAACAAAGATTGTGAAAAGATGACCAAAATCCATTGGCGAACGTCCACCTTTATAGAATGCGGTATACTTATCCTCATAGTCTTTCGTTATAGCATGGCTACGTTTTAGCACCTTTGCTACTTCCTCAAGATGGCGCAACGCTTTCGTCTTTCCTGCCTGGCGACTATAGAAGCGAGCTTCGACCAGCAGACCATCAGAAAACTTGAAGTAAGCCTCGTCCCATGTCATGCCCTCGTATACCACCTTATTATAAATAACCTTATCGGCTTCCACCTTTGCAGGCTTGCCCAAAATAGATTCTATATTTCTAAGAGCATCTGCATATCGAGTACCAAATAGTTCGGTCGACAGACCATGCGCATACGATAACGCTGTCATCATAATGCATACTGCCAACAACATCATTTTCTTCATTTCTTCTATTCTATAATTCCTTTTCTGATTTATCAAGCTGCAAAGTTAATCATTATCATCGAGAAATGCAAAAGAGAAACGATATTCTATTTCCCTGAAGCTTTATAAGAAGAACGAAAACGCAAATGCAGTACAAAGTTAGGCGTTTATATCGGGAAATTGAATTATTTTAGCTAATTTTGCAAAGTTTTTCAAAATAAGCACAAGAAAAAAGAAAATATGATTACAGTTGATGGACTGACCGTTGAATTCGGCGGCACCACCCTATTCAAAGACATTTCCTTCCAAATAAACGAGAAGGACCGTATAGCCCTCATGGGTAAAAATGGTGCAGGCAAAAGTACTCTGCTCAAGATAATAGCTGGCGTACGACAAGCTACACGCGGCACTGTTTCCGCACCTAAGGATTGCGTCATAGCATATTTGCCACAGCACCTGATGACCGAAGACGGACGTACCGTTTTTGAAGAGACGTGCCAGGCTTTTGCTCATCTCCACGAGATGCAGGCAGAGATAGACAGCATCAACAACGAACTTGCCACTCGTACCGACTACGAGAGCGACGAATATATGCGACTCATAGAGAAAGTATCGACTCTATCAGAAAAATTCTATGCCATCGACATGACTCACTTCGAGGAAGACGTAGAGAAAACTCTTCTCGGTCTTGGATTCGAGCGCACAGACTTTAATCGTCCTACAAGCGAATTCTCAGGTGGTTGGCGTATGCGTATAGAACTTGCTAAATTGTTGCTAAAATCGCCAGACGTACTACTTCTTGATGAGCCTACCAACCACCTTGACATAGAATCTATTGGTTGGTTGGAAGATTTTATTTGCAACAGCTCAAAAGCTGTAGTAGTGATAAGCCACGACCGCAAATTCGTAGACAACATCACTACACGTACCATCGAGGTTACCATGGGTCGCATCTACGACTATAAAGCCACATATAGCCACTATTTGGAATTGCGCAAGGAACGTCGTGAGCAGCAGATGAAACAATATGAGGAACAGCAGAAGATGATTGCTGAAACAAAGGATTTCATAGAACGTTTCAAAGGTACATATTCAAAAACTTTCCAGGTGCAGAGCCGCGTAAAAATGCTTGAAAAGCTGGAGCTAATTGAAGTTGACGAAGAAGACACCAGTCGTCTACGCTTAAAATTCCCTCCAAGCCCACGCAGCGGTGCATACCCTGTACAGATGAGCGATGTGGCTATGGCTTTCGACGATAAGCAGATATTCAGCGGAGTAAACCTCACAGTAGAGCGAGGAGATAAAATAGCATTTGTAGGTCGCAATGGCGAGGGTAAATCTACTCTTGTAAAATGTATCATGGGACAACTACATAACCAAGGCAAGCTGGAGCTCGGCCACAATGTGCAGATAGGCTACTTTGCTCAAAACCAAGCTTCGCTACTCGATGGCGAGCTTACGGTATTCCAAACTATCGACGAGGTAGCCAAAGGCGAGATTCGAAACAAGATACGCGACTTGCTTGGTGCCTTTATGTTTGGTGGCGAAGACTCTACCAAAAAGGTGAAAGTACTCTCAGGTGGCGAGCGCACACGTCTTGCAATTCTCAAATTGCTGCTTGAGCCAGTAAACTTGCTTATCCTCGATGAGCCTACCAACCATCTCGATCTCAAGACAAAGGATGTTCTAAAGCAGGCTCTTCAAGATTTCGACGGCACACTAATCGTAGTAAGCCACGACCGCGACTTTCTTGATGGCCTTGTTACCAAAGTATATGAATTTGGTCATGGTCGCGTACGTGAACATCTCTGCGGCATATACGAGTTCTTGGAATCAAAGAAAATGGAAAGCCTTCAAGAACTTGAGAAAAAGCACTAAGGATTATACAAGAGAACAAACAACAAGAGGCAGCATATTTTATTGCTGCCTCTTTTGCTATTTTATCAATTGCTCTTTTTTCTTTTGCTAAGCAGCAGTATTGTAAAACACGTGTAAAACATGCCCGCAAAAACTGTAAAACATGTGTAAAACATTTAGCACCCTTAGCTTCATTCTTGAGTTACAATCACTTTATATAAAAAAAAATAAATGGAAAGTATTGATACACAACACTTTCCACTTAAATTATTTAGAGATAATATTTGCTATTAAGCTTCCTCTACAGCAGCCTGCGCAGCAGCCAATCTTGCGATAGGCACACGGAATGGAGAACATGAAGCATAGTTCATGCCAATCTTAGCGCAGAACTTAACAGAACTTGGCTCACCACCATGCTCACCACAGATTCCACAACGGAGACTTGGGCGAACAGCGCGACCCTTTTCAACTGCCATTTCGATGAGCTGACCAACACCATTCTGGTCGAGAACCTGGAATGGGTCTACCTTCAAGATCTTCTTCTCCAAGTATACAGGCAAGAAGCTTGCGATGTCGTCGCGGCTGTAGCCGAATGTCATCTGTGTAAGGTCGTTGGTACCGAATGAGAAATACTCAGCCTCAGTAGCAATCTTATCAGCTGTGAGGGCAGCACGTGGAATCTCAATCATAGTACCGATTTCGAACTTGATTTCGATGCCATACTCTGCGAATACTTCCTTAGCAGTATTCTGGATAACTTCCTTCTGCTGCTTAAACTCATAGAGAATACCGATAAGAGGAACCATGATCTCAGGCATTGGGTTCTTGCCTTCCTTCTTAAGTTCGCAAGCTGCAGAAAGGATAGCGCGAGTCTGCATAGCTGTAATCTCAGGGAATGTGATACCCAAACGGCAACCACGGTGACCGAGCATAGGGTTGTTTTCAGCCAAAGAAGCTACACGACGCTTGATAGTAGCTACGTCTACGCCCATCTGCTTAGCCATAACTTCCTGACCAGCAAGATCGTGAGGTACGAACTCGTGGAGAGGTGGGTCGAGCAAGCGGATGTTTACTGGACAGCCATCCATAGCCTCGAGGATACCCTTGAAGTCAGCCTTCTGATATGGCAACAACTTAGCCAAAGCCTTCTCACGTCCCTCTACTGTATCAGCGAGAATCATCTCACGCATAGCAACAATCTTCTTGTCCTCGAAGAACATGTGCTCAGTACGTGTAAGACCAATACCCTTAGCACCGAAAGCGCGAGCCACCTGTGCATCGTGTGGAGTATCAGCATTTGTGCGAACCTGAAGCTTGGTGTACTTGTCGCAGAGGTCCATCAATTCCTTGAAGTCACCGCTGAGCTCAGCAGCCTTTGTAGGAACCTCGCCAGCATAAACCTGACCTGTAGAACCATTCAATGAGATGTAGTCACCTTCTTTATATACAGTACCGTCGATTTCTACGGTCTTTGCCTTATAGTCAACATTGATGCCACCAGCACCCGAAACGCAGCACTTACCCATACCACGTGCAACAACGGCAGCGTGAGATGTCATACCACCACGTGCTGTGAGGATACCCTCTGCAGAAGCCATACCAGCCAAATCCTCAGGACTTGTCTCGATACGAACCATGATAACCTGGTGACCATCAGCATGCCAAGCCTGAGCGTCGTCAGCGTGGAACACGATCTGACCGCAAGCAGCACCTGGAGATGCAGGCAATCCCTGTGTGATAACCTTTGCCTGGAGCAAAGCCTTCTTGTCGAATACAGGGTGGAGAAGTTCGTCGAGCTTCTGTGGCTCGCAACGCATGATAGCTGTCTTCTCGTCGATCATACCCTCGTGGAGAAGATCCATAGCGATCTTAACCATAGCAGTACCAGTACGCTTACCATTACGAGTCTGGAGGAACCATAGCTTACCTTCCTGTACGGTGAACTCCATATCCTGCATATCGTGATAGTGATGCTCGAGTTTATCCTGCAACTCGTCGAGCTGCTTATAAATCTCAGGCATAGCCTCTTCCATAGAAGGGTATTTCTCTACGCGCTCTTCTTCGCTAATGCCAGCACGCTCAGCCCAGCGCTGAGAACCAATCTTTGTAATCTGCTGTGGAGTACGAATACCAGCCACAACGTCCTCGCCCTGTGCATTTACGAGGTACTCACCATTGAAGAGGTTTTCGCCATTTCCTGCATCACGGCTGAAGCATACACCAGTAGCACTTGTCTCGCCCATGTTACCGAATACCATGGCCATAACGCTAACAGCTGTACCCCACTCGTCAGGAATACCCTCCATCTTACGATAAAGAATAGCGCGCTCGTTCATCCAGCTGCGGAACACAGCGCAGATTGCACCCCAAAGCTGCTCGATAGGATCAGTTGGGAAGTCCTTGCCTGTGCGCTCCTTGATAGCTGTCTTGAAGAGGCTAACGAGCTTCTTCAATTCCTCTACAGAGAGGTCCTTGTCAAGCTTAACGCCACGCTCAGCCTTTACGCTCTCGATGATTTCCTCGAATGGATCAATATCTTCTTTGTTTTCAGGCTTCATTTCCAACACCACGTCACCATACATCTGTACGAAGCGGCGATATGAGTCGTAAACGAAGTGAGGGTTGCCAGTCTTCTCTACCAAGCCTTCAGCCACCTCGTCGTTAAGTCCAAGGTTGAGGATGGTATCCATCATACCAGGCATAGACGCACGTGCACCTGAGCGCACACTAACGAGCAAAGGATTCTTGGTATCACCGAACTTTGAGTTCATCAAATTTTCGGTGTGAGCAACGGCTGCCATTACCTCATTCTGAAGAATTTCCTTGATTTTTTCCTGTCCTACTTCATAGTATTCGTTACAGCAGCTTGTTGTAATAGTAAAACCTGGAGGAACAGGCACTCCAATAAGGTTCATTTCTGCAAGGTTGGCACCCTTGCCACCTAGTTCTTCACGCATTTTTGCGTTACCTTCAGCTTTACCATTACCGAAGGTGTAAACTCTTTTTTCACTCATGGTTAATTTAGGTATCCAAATGTTTATAATAT
>ERZ1026856.1479-NODE-1479-length-11711-cov-5.048644_pt1 | contig 11711 bp, 10 predicted proteins | sample MGYA00380158_ERZ1026856 | MGnify/ENA primary metagenome ERZ1026856 (study PRJEB33269, sample SAMEA4719794) | human gut metagenome | biome: human-associated habitat; feature: organic feature; material: feces | place: Cameroon | collected 2013-10 ...
CCTTCGAATCATATGGAACAATAAGCGGAATCCAACCGGTTCCCATGCAGCCGATAAAACTAATCAACTGCCTTAAAATAGTTTTCTCCCGTATTATATATATTTTCTTTTTGTACGTCTGCGGCAGCGTACGCCCAAACTCCTCCGCCATGCTCACAAGCTCTTTGTACGTGTAGCTTTCGCCATTTATAACAAGAGCCTCTTTGTCCTCAGGCTGCTGCCTCATCATCTCTAAATAATCCATTTTTTCTCTCTCTAACATATCACACACTGTAATATATATCGTATTCTATAATGTATCCTGCACTTTCTAATACATATCGCATTCTATAATGTATTCTGCACTTTATCTGCAATATCTGATAAGCATCGCTGTGCCTATTCCACCGGCTGCCGCAACACTCACCACCGCGTACTCGCCCTTTGTCTTTTCAAGCGCCTTCACCGCGTGCAGCGTGATAATCCCGCCGGATGCACCGTACGGATGCCCATACGCCAGCGCCCCACCAAAAATATTATATCTGTCCACTGCATCAGGATAAGCTCTCATAAAAAGCTCATCAATTACCGCAAAAGCTTCATTGCACTCAAAAACATCTATATCCTCCGATGTCATATTGTGTTTTTTCAAAAGCCTTTCAATGGCAAGCACGGCGGTTTTAGGACTCATCAGAGGATCTCCGCCGGTCATAACCACGTCCACAAGCTCCGCCAGCGGCCTGATACAATGCGCTGAAACGTACTGCTCTGAAGCCAGCGCAACAAACGCTGCACCATCATTGGTCAGACATGTATTGGCAACCGTAAGCACCTGTCCCTTCGGCAGTAAAACCGGCACCTTTGCCAGCAGACGCTCACTCATTCTGTTCCTGATTCCTTCATCACGGTCTGCGCCATCCGCCACCTGCACTATAACATCATTTAAAACGCCATCAGCTCTTGCCTTCACCGCAAAGGAATGACTGCGAAGCACCCATTTATTCAGGTCCTCACGCCTAATATGCTCTGCGACTGCAGTCCTCTCCGCTCCCTCAAGCATTGCCATATCCTCTCTTTTTCCCGGAGAAAACTTGGCCACCTTGTAAGAATTATCACCGTCTGCCACAAAATCCGGATGATTTGGATTGTTTGAGCGGACCGGCGCGGTGGAGCTGCTCTCGAAGCCGCCTGCAATGAGCAGATTCGCCCGTCCGCCGGCAATTTTTGACGCCGCTATATCCATCGCAGCAAGCGCACTCGCGCACTGTAAATCAACCGTCATTGCAGGAACCGTCTCACTCATCCCCGCTTCCAGCAGCATAAGCCGCGCAATATTTCCCCCTGCGCCCACAGCATTACCCGCTATGACCGCCTCCACATCATTTATATCATGCTGAAAAAGCAGCTCCTTCAGCACTTTTGCTCCGATAACCTCCGCCGGAACATGTCTGTACATACCATTTTCGACACCAATATAGCTTCTTTTTCCATCAATTATGTATACTCTGCTCATATTTTTCCTCTATAGCTTCTTAAAATTACGACAAACTAATATTTACAACTGAATAACTCTATGCCGTCACTACATTTGTATCCATCCATGCGCCCTGAGGCTTTATGCAGCACAAGCCTGACGGGCTCATCGGCATACAACGGTGTCCTGAATCTGATCCCAAACGAATGTATTAAATCAAAAATGCCTATATGCCCGATGTCCGTCTGCAAATTCAATTTCTCCAGAATCGGTTTCTCTAAAATCAGCTTCTCCAGAATCAAAAGCCCCGGCACGACCGGATGCTCGCCCTGATGAATCGGGTTAAAATCCCCTGTATCGCTGACAAAGGAGAGGATTTCAGATTTAGAAAATATCATATCCTGTGTGTATTCGTTTACTGTAGCGAATTTGTTTTGAACTCCGGAATTACTTTGAGCCGCGGCTTTGCTTACAGGCTTCATCAGATACATATGTATACTCAGATATCCGTCAGCGAAGTCCCCGCCCGCAGCAAGCTCAGCGTAATTTTCCCTGCTTTTTATGATATGCGCCTGATTTTCACTCATTTTTCCGGCATCTGCAGCCATATTAAACTCCAGGGATACCTTACCTATAAAATATCCGTCATAGTTGCCGGCATTTGAAAATCTGCGCAATATATTTCTGTATTGTCGTCTTAATTTTTCTGTTCTTTTTGAATTTCCCATATCCATTCTTAGAATTATAGACTGCTTCATATGTGTAGTCAATGCTATTCCAGGGTTAATTGTTAACCTTATTAATATTTATGGTTGACATTAGGTTGACACTTGGCTATACTAATTGAGAATTAAAAATAAAACAACAAAATGAGGTAATGAAAATGAACACAAAATCAACTTTTAATGTACATTCACTCGTAATGATGGCAATGTTTACAGCAATACTCTGCATATCGGCCTATATAAGCATCCCTCTTCCAAACGGCTCCCACATCACACTGCTCAACTTTGTGGTAACACTTATTGGAATGGTCTTTTCAGTAAGCCAGTCCTTCCTTATTGTACTTGTATGGATGCTTCTCGGTATGGTCGGAATTCCGATTTTTATCGGTGGAAATGCCGGAGTTGCATATCTTTTCGGACCATTCGGCGGATTCAACTTCTCATTTTTGCTTATTGCAGTTCTCCTTCCACTCTGCCGTGGCAAGAACTACAACCGCATCCGCTACACCATCGTGGCTATTCTGTCAGCAGTACTCGTTGACGCAATCGGCTCTCTCTGGCTCATGTTCAGCTCTCATATGACATTACAGGCTGCATTTTTAGCCGGCTTTGTACCATTTATCGGACTTGATCTCGTCAAAGTTATCGTGGTGGCGCAGATTGCTCCACAGTTCAAAAGACTTGCTACCGCAAGAGCAGCTTCCGTATAGCCGGACAGTAAGCATTGTAAACAGATAGGTATAAAAGAAACCACCGCAGAATTTAGCTTAGTTAGAGCGTTAAATTCTGCGGTGGTTTTTGATATTCACTCAATTTTCAAGCACTCACTCCATATCTGCATAGCATTCTGCACCTCCTGATTCGGGATAGAAACAGTCTCATTGTAGAAATCATATGTGAGATACCCCAAATGAACAAGAAGAGTCAAAACATCATCTGCACTCTCAAGAGTCGTCATATCATTTTGGAATTTGTTTGGATTGACAGGAACACTTTCCCCTGCAATAAGCCTTGTGACCAATTCCTTGAGATTATACATGTCAAGCTGTATATATTTTTTCAGAGCTTCATAGGTCTCCGTCTTTGTCCAATAGCTGTCAAAATCGTGCCCTAAAAGTGACATAACAACAGAACGCGGATTGTAAACCTGAACACCCTTTAAATCATATCCGTCATACCACTGCTTCATATTGTCAAACGACATATCATATTGCACACAGAGCTTCTGCACCTCCTCGCCTGTAAAACCGGTAAACTCCGCAAGCTCGCGCTGATTGGTCATGGAATACTCATCAAACATATTTAGAGCCGAATGCTCTCCATACTTCTTGATTGGCAGGATACCTGTCATATATGCTAACGCCACATATGACTTTCCCTTTATAAAAAATCTCAAAAAATCAAGATACTTCTTCTGCTCATCATAATAATCCGGAAATTTTCTGAAAATACAATCCCATTCATCAATTATGATTATAAATGACTGCTTCTTTTCACTATATATGGTAGACATAACTTCCACCAAATCATTCCAATCAAAGCAATCCAAATCTGCATACTCTTTTTTTATATCCCATAGTATACGTCTTTGAAGATAATCTATCATTTCATCCATTGAACTGACTCTGCTAATTATATCTATCATATTGATATGAATCACATTATATTTATTAATATGCCTTTCAAATGATTCATCATCTGCAATATTTAATCCACAAAATAACTCTTTGGAATCGCAATTCTTATCATAATACGCGACAAGCATATTGGCAGCCATAGATTTACCAAAACGGCGAGGACGGCTGACACAAATATTCCGCTGCTCCGTATTTAAAATTCGATTAGTAAAAGCAATTAATCCCGTTTTATCAACATAAATTTCTGAATTTACCGCTTTTTTATATTCATCATTTCCCGGATTCAGATATATGCCCATTGTTTGTCCTCCACTTCATTAATGCTTCCATAATTATCCCCTCTGCCCTGCAATAAGGACGTTTTTACCGGCAAAAGCAAATCCATAATGAGTAATATGCTCTTTCGGTATGCCCATATCCTGCAGCTCGGCATCATAACATTTTTGTTCTATCTGATTAAGCGCGGATTGAGCTGTATCCTCCAAGGTTTTTTCACACCCCAAATCCTGCACCTTGAACTCTAAAACATAAGCACCTGACTTCTTATCATTTGGAATCAATATCACATCATATCTGCCATATCCACTCTCACGGTTAGAGCGGATAATATAAGAATCCTGCATCGGTGTATCATACTCATATTGAGTGTCTTTCCAAATCTTCTTGGACGCGTGACAAGCGTGACACAGGATCTGGATTCCCACCATTCCTTTATGAAATATGTCTTGTCAATATAAAAGCTATTTTCCTCGCGGATGCTGTCAAATCCCTGATTCCCAATACTGATATGCTGTTTCACGCTCCCACCTCCCATATATCTCAACGCATATAATCATTGCTGATTTATTTTTATTATACTATTTGTGACTGTAGGATGGCAAGAATAATTAGTGTTCGCTGATAGCTTGCCGGTTTTATGCGTGTTATTCTATGGATGAGCTGCGCACAATATGTTTCTTTTACTAAAAATGTAGCGTCATCTGCTCATATTGCTCCTCATTAATTATATTATCAGCAAATTCTTCAAGATTAGATAATTGTTTTAAAACTATAGTCTCCTTATTTTCTTCTAAATATTTATTGCCTGTAGAATTTTCCAACATCTTGTAATAGTAACATGCCAAATGTTTATATTGACGAATAGCAAAATCTGCTGTGTGCATTGTCCCGCTATTTCTATCTGCCTCTATTACAATTACTCCCTGACTTATTCCACTCTGCAGCCTATCTCTCTCAACATAATTATATTTTCTCAGCTCAGTTCCTTCCGGATATTCACTTACAAGACATCCCCCCTTATCCACAATCTCATCTGCAAGCTTTCTATTACTCTTGGGTTGAATATTATCTAATCCACATGGTAACCACACTATACATTTTCCATTATTGTCTAAAGCTCCCCTTATTGCAGCAGAATCGCAGCCTAATGCTAAGCCATTAACCACGTTAATTCGTCTTCCTGCCAGGTATTTTGCTGTATCATATGCTAATTGCATACCACGAGCAGAACATTTTCTGCTTCCTATAACAGCAACACTCTTATATTCCGTCGCTATTTCAATATTTCCTTTATAATAAATAATATCTGGTGCACCTTTTATATTCTTCAATACAGTTGGATATTTAACATCATCCTTTAAACAATAATGTATGTCCTTCATTACACAGCCTTTCCAAGCGCAAACATTTTCACTGTCTTAGCCCCTTGTTCCAGCAGAATCTCCTTACACGCATATAAGGAATTTCCTGTCGTTGTCACATCATCCATAAGAAGTACAATATCACCCGAAATATCAATATCTTGAACTGCAGATATTGTTTTCATATGAACATCTTTATCACGATTACCTCCCATCGCCAGTTTATCAATAGACTTTGTTCTTTTTAAATAATATACCTTATCTACTCTTCCATTAACTGCAAGCATCTCACCCAACATACCTATACCAGACTCTGTTTTAGTCGAATCACTTGATGGAACCACACATATTGTAACCCCATCACAAATCTCTTCATTCAATAAATTATAAAAATACTTTACAGCTTCCGGTTTGCCTTCTTTTAAATCGAGAATTTTACCACTAAATACATCAAAATAAGGATTTTTTATCCGCATTTCTCTATTTTGCCAATATCTATGGTAATTACTGTACACTACTATTCCATCTGACTCTTCCCATTCTTTATTTACAAATACCATTTACATACCTCCATTTACGCACGCGCACGTTGCAAACATTTGTTCTATACAAACTATACCATATATATCTTATTAAATCAAGATTATTATATTTTTGTTCGCTGATAGCTTGCCGGTTTTACATAATCAATGAAAATAACTATATTAAACCTCCGCAACATCCATCATATATCTGATTTTATCAACCATATTATAGCTTCCACAAAACGCTTGTCTATAACATCATTCAAAATATAGGCTCCATATAACTGTAGCTACGAATTAATAACTGCATCCATATAGCCCCTTGCATAATGTGTGGAAATCTCTGTGATGGCCGGATACTGACCCTCATACAAACTGCCTATAAAGCGGACCTGAGAACCGTATTTTGAACTCTGCTCAGATGACAGTCTTATATTTTCATACCGCTTTACATTGATACCAAGCGGTAAATGATAAACAGTATCGAACCCCTGATTCCTATACGACTGTGCCTGTATTCTGTCAAAACAAAACACATAGTTGCAAGGATTTCCAAGTGTTTTCTCAATGTCACGCACATTAAAAAGACAGTCATAGCCCCAGGAAATGTACTTAATATTATTTGCATTACACAGCATTGATATCTCAGGAAAATAGTTAATGGAAAAGCAGAAATCATACTTATCCGCCGATATCCCCCTAAAGAAGTTTTCAAGCTCAGCGATATCCTGTTTTTCAAAATCAAACAGGACACTGTCAAATTCAATTCCAAGCTGTCTAAAAACATCATGAACATCCTGTCTGTTGATATATGTGCTGTTTTGGCTCCAATCGTATAATAAAATTCTCACGCTGTCTCCTATATGGTTATTCTTATTGATAAATTTTTAGATTGATGTGATTAAAATATGAATTCTGATATATTAACCATTTATCCTGCCCTCAATTGGTCCTGTATTGACTATATAATAAAGTCCGCTATACAAAATCTTATTTTAGTACAGCGAACTTTATTGCAAAATACAATTAATTGAATTCAATTTTAACTTTTCTCTGCCAGTTGCTTCCTTAAAGATTCAATAATTAATGATTCATCTGTCATATCATTCATCGTCTCAATCTCATCATAGTGAGCACATAATATTTTTCAAAATTTCTATCTTGTATTGCCGTTTATATAGCTGTACCCGCTATAAACAGGTGTATTTCCATCAAACGAATATGCTTTTACTCTAAATTTATATTTCTTTTTAGATGTTAATTTTTCAACCCTGAATGTCGTTGTCTTATTGGAAGGAATTTTTTTAATTCTTACCCATCGCTTACCATTATATTGCTCAATAATATAACCGCTTGCACCAATGTTTTTATTCCAATTCAATCTAAGTGCATTCTTTGCAGTTCCACCAATCTTGAGTTTAGCAACATTGCTTGGACAAGTTTTTCCATTTATATATGCATACTTACCATAAACTGCTTGCTTACCTGAAAAATTGAAACTTTTCACGCGAAATTTATATATACTTGAAGATGATAGGTTTGAAATGCGATAAGTATTTGTTTTATTATCCCCCAATCTTGCAATTCTGACCCATTTGCCACCCTTATACTGTTCAACTATATGCCCCTTTACTTTGCTATCACTATTCCAATTCAAACGAAGTGCATTCGATGCACGTCCACCAATCTTAAGACCATTGACATTATTAACCTTTACCGTATTCCCAGAACCATTACCAAGTGTAGGATCGCATTTGATTCCGTTTTCCAAGGCATATTTATGCGCAGTAGAATTCTTGTGACATCTTATAATAAGTAATGGATCATAAGACATTGCAGTGGCTGATATTTTCATTGTAGAATTATTTACGATTACTTTTTCTAACAAATCGCACTCTGCAAATGAACTGTCTCCTATTGATTCAACAGATGCCGGAATATTAATGCTCGTCAATGAATCACAATCTCTAAAAGCATTAGCTTCGACTAATACCACACCATTTGGAATTGTAACGTTTCTTAATCCTCTACATCCACTAAATGCAGCATTACTAATCTTTTTTACCGTAGAAGGTATATTCACTTTTTCAAGCGAATCTGCTCCCACAAACATGTATTCAGGAATTGATTTTAGCTTTCCGGTCAACTTTACCTCCAAAAGATTTATACAGTTTACCAAAAATCCTGTTCCTGTATCATTTAAAACATTACTCGATATCTCAAAATATGTTAGTCCTGTACAGTTACAAAATGCATTAGTTCCAATTTTTCTTACATTGGATGGTATTACTATTTTTGTTAACGATTCGCAATTTTCAAATGCACCGTCTTCTATTGTTGCAAGGCTTTTCGGCATATTGATATTATTTAGTGAACTACAACCATTAAAAGCATATTCCCCTATGCTTCTTACACTATCAGGAAGTACAACTGATTTTAATGAATCACAATTAGAAAAAGCTTGATTCCCAATGGCCACGGCTCTTTGGGGAATTATAACATCCTCATCATCTCCAATATACTTTTTTATTGTGTTTCCTCTCCACTCAAAATCAGATTCAGGTGTCTCCTTTGTACTGGCATATGTCGAAAAGTCCTTCGATATTTTACCATTATTATACGAATCTGCAACGGTTTGTGCATATACTTTTTCCTGACATACAATACCTGTGGTATCACCCATAGCAGGATCCAATACCGTAATCATTTGTGTAACCAATATTATTGCAAGTAACTTTCTTTTCATAGTTTTTCTCATCCTTTCTTAAATACATAAATTTCTCTAATCCCAATAGAGTCCAACTCCGCATTACTTTAGTACTATATATAAATAGTTTATAGCATCTTATTTTAAAAATCAATATCCTTTTGAGTTTTCTTCATTATTTAAAATCTGATATGTTACTGTTCACACGTCAATGGTATTTAGATAACGAATACCATTTAATATTAAATGAGGTCTAACACAAATTCTGACGCGTTTTTGACATAAATCTCAAGCTCATAAAGTCCTTCACCCAAACAGTTCCCTTAATCTCAGCTCCCTCTCCTGTATTATAAACTTCTGTATCCCTAACTCCTTCAAGCCTTCGCTCTATCCATTTCCTGTAAATGTCCAAATTTTTGCTAGTATACACCATACCACCTGTATTGCTTCTGACCTGACGCAATACATCTGTATTCTCTACCTTACGTCCTTCGCCCAAAGCATGAGAATAACCGCCAGTATAGGCTAAATCAACACCCACAAAGATAATTTTCCCGGCTCCAAAACGCAATGCAATATCTAATGCCGTTGTGGTCACAGACCCACCTGTCTCCAAAAGTGTTGAACCAATTTTCCCGGCTTTTATCTCCGCAGGAGCATATCCACTTTGGTATGCCACATAGATTGGACCATTATAATACTCAACTATTGATGATGAAGCAGTTGAAAGGAGAATCATAGGAATATCCTTCAGGTTCACTCCATCAATTTGTTTATACATAAGAGGCTGTGGATCTGTTATGATAACTGCATCAGGCGTAATTCCTTCATTAACCAACTTTCTTGTAATATGTCCTGTTGCAAAAACAGTTATTTTATCGCGATATTTTCTCAGACTATCCAATTGAGAATCCACAGATGGACCTGCTCCCACTATCACCACTGCTTTATCTTTGAATATATCTTTCAATTCACCACACTCCGGTAAATTCAATTTGGAAATCACCTCAAAATTGGAATCAAGCAAGCTTCCCTGTTCTCTCATGCTACTCGTTGTAACAAAGAAATCTTCAAGCAACTGTCTGGTTTGTGCGTCTTCAATCATTTTGATAGCAGGATAATGTACTAATAACTCCGCATTTTTCATTTCTGCAAACTGCCTGCTAAGCTCACTGACAAGCTGCTTCGGGTCATCGTTATAAACCACTCGCATCCTGCCGTTTGCAATATACGTTGTCCAATCAATATATGTAAATGCCATATGAAGCATATAGATATTACTTTCAAATACGCACACACTTGCCGACTGATGTCTGTTCAAAAGCTCCAGCACATGGTATCCAAGCTCCATTCCAAAAACTATATAATCCTCTGCCTGCTTTAAACCATCTGCCAAAATCCTTGCTTCCCTCTCAGGATTAACAGAGCTGTGGAGATAAAACGACTGTCCATTTGCAAAAGCCTGAGCGGTAGGCTGTCCGTTAATTGCCAGACTTAATGTAAGCTTATCAGACAACAAGGAGTTCTTTCCCTCATCCCCGTTTTCTTTATCCAACACCCTATATAAAGAAAAATCATATTGTTTTAAAGCTATCATATTTCTCTCAAAAAAATCAGGAACCTGAACCAAGTCACGTTCCTGAAAAGCAATCTGAAGCTTCTGCAATAAAGGCAGCAAATCGCCTTCTATAATATCCGCCTGTAAAACATAATCACAATTGTCCTGTGCGTCAAGTAATGCCGGTAAAATAAGCTGTAGCTCATCTGCCAATGACTTATAATCTTCTTGTGAAAATATATATCCGGCAACAGTATCTAAATTTCCTAGCAGTTTTGTCAGCTTGCTTGTTGCAATGTAGAAATTCTGTTTTCTGAAGCTCTCGACTATCTCATAAGAAAGCTTAATACTCTGCTGGTTATTATAGAATAACTTTATATCCATCATTCTACTCCTCGCACAAACTCTTCAATGTATCAATAACATAATCCTGCTGCTCAGATGTCAGTCCCGGATACAAAGGCAGACTGATAATATGAGAATAAATCTCCTCCGCATTAGCACAATGCACATTCTCATATCCATGCTCCTGATAATACGGATGCATATAAACAGGAATATAATGTACATTCACTCCAATTCCCTTTTCACGCATAGCCTCAAAAACCTGTCTCCTATCACAGTTTTTCACCTGAACTATGTAAAGATGCCAACCACTTTCCGTATCCGAAAGCTGATAAGGTGTGATAATATTGTCACAATCCGCAAAGGCCTCATTATAACGTGCAACAATTTCCTTACGGCGTGCTAAAAATCTGTCCAGCTTCTTCATCTGACTACAGCCTAAGGCACACTGGATATCAGTTATCCTGTAATTGTAGCCCAAATCAAACTGCTGATAAAACCACGGTCCGTCATTCCTTGTCATCATAGAATCATCTCTTGTAATGCCATGACTGCGGAAAAGTGCCATCTTTTTATAAAATTCCTCATTGTCAGTAACAATCATGCCACCCTCGCCCGTGGTAATCGGCTTAACCGGATGGAAGCTGAATGTAGTCATATCAGACAGACTACCTATCTTCTTGCCCTTGTAAACAGAGCCAAGTGCATGCGCTCCGTCCTCTATTACAATAAGCCCATGCTCACGCGCAATGCTGTGTATAGCATCCATATCGCAAGGCTGTCCAGCTAAATGCACAGCTATGATTGCCTTTGTCCTGTCAGTAATCTTTCTGCGAATATCCTCCGGGTCTATATTGTAGGTTTTCGGATCAACATCAGCAAATACAGGCGTACCGCCACAATACAGTACACAGTTTGCAGATGCTGCAAAAGTAAGTGGTGTGGTAATAACCTCATCTCCCGGTCCAATCCCTGCCGCAAAGCAAGCTGCGTGAAGAGCAGATGTGCCGTTTGAAATGGCAACTGCATATTTAGCTCCAACATAATCAGCCACCGTCTGCTCAAATTCTGCAATTTTTGGTCCTGTTGTAAGAAAATCTGATTTGAGGACATCTACAACTG
>ERZ1026856.1481-NODE-1481-length-11701-cov-7.941868_pt1 | contig 11701 bp, 8 predicted proteins | sample MGYA00380158_ERZ1026856 | MGnify/ENA primary metagenome ERZ1026856 (study PRJEB33269, sample SAMEA4719794) | human gut metagenome | biome: human-associated habitat; feature: organic feature; material: feces | place: Cameroon | collected 2013-10 ...
GTGCAGCCACACCATTCTTAGCGGATGCGTATACGAATGGGCAGTCTAACTGTTCGTCAGAAGCACCAAGGTCGATGAGAAGTTCGAGAACTTCATCGATCACTTCTTCGGCTCTTGCTTCCGGACGGTCGATCTTGTTGATACATACGATGACTGGAAGCTTTAATTCCATAGCTTTGCGGAGTACGAATTTGGTCTGCGGCATAGCTCCCTCGAACGCATCAACGACGAGGATAACACCGTTAACCATCTTAAGGACACGTTCTACTTCTCCACCGAAGTCAGCATGTCCCGGAGTATCTATAATATTGATTTTTACACCGTTATAGGTGACGGCAGTATTCTTGGAGAGGATTGTGATTCCACGTTCTCTTTCGATATCGTTAGAGTCCATGACACGTTCTGCTACTTCCTGATTCTCACGGAATACACCGCTTTGCTTTAATAATTCATCTACTAATGTTGTCTTACCATGGTCAACATGGGCGATAATCGCGATATTACGTACATCTTCACGTTTTGTCTTCATTACGAATCTTCCTTTTCTCTACCTATTATTATCTGCAACCACATTAGTTTATCACATTTTTTGAAATTTACAAGTATTTAGTTCTAAAATGCTGATTTGATTCATAGACTTTGTAATGACTTAAAATACGATCCAGAGGAAGGGAGATTACAAAATTATGTCAGATAAGATGATTGAGAACAACCAGGTAACCGTTATGGGAGAAATCGTGACACCATTTTCATTCAGCCATGAAGTATTTGGAGAAGGCTTCTATATGGTAGAGGTGGATGTGAAGCGGCTCAGCAATTCAAAAGACAGGATCCCACTCATGATCTCGGAGCGTCTGATTGATGTTACGAAAGATTACACGGGAGAATTCATTATGGTAAACGGACAGTTCAGGTCCTACAACCGGCATGAAGAAATGAAAAACCGTCTGATTTTATCCGTATTTGTCAGGGAAATTACATTTGTGGAAGAAGAACTTGACGGTGCAAAGACGAATCAGATTTTTCTGGATGGTTATATCTGCAAACAGCCTGTTTACCGTAAGACACCGCTTGGCAGAGAGATTGCAGATCTATTGCTGGCAGTGAACCGGCCATATGGAAAGTCTGATTACATTCCATGTATCTGCTGGGGAAGGAATGCCAGATTTGCCTCTGCTTTTGAGGTTGGAGAACATGTGCAGGTAATGGGAAGAATTCAGAGCCGTGAATATATGAAAAAAATTACAGAAACGGAATCGCAAAAAAGGGTTGCATATGAAGTGTCGGTCAGTAAACTGGAATGTATGGATGAATAAGGAATGGTAAAAGTTTAGATAAGGGTTCTGATTGACATCATATTTAATTGATGATAGAATTTCATTAGATTATATGAAAGTCAGGAGGATCACTATGGCTATTTTTACAGGAGCCGGCGTGGCAATTGTCACACCATTTAATGAAGATGGAAGTATTAATTATGATAGACTTGATGAATTGATTGAGTTTCATTGTGAGCATAAAACAGACAGCATTGTAATCTGCGGTACAACAGGAGAATCTGCTACCATGACAGAAGAAGAGCATATGCAGTGTGTAAAATTCACAATTGACCGTGTTAACAAGAGAGTTCCGGTTATTGCAGGAACAGGTTCTAATTGTACACGTACTGCTATCGATATGTCGAAGGAAGCTTCAGAATATGGGGCAGATGGTTTACTTTTGGTTACACCTTATTATAATAAAGCAACTCAGAATGGACTGATCGGACATTTCAGTGCAGTGGCAAAAGAAGTAACAGCACCAATCATTATGTATAGTGTTGCAAGCAGAACGGGATGCAATATCGAACCTGCAACAGCAGCAAAACTGGTGAAAGAAGTAGATAATATCGTTGGTATAAAGGAAGCATCAGGAAATATTTCGCAGGTTGCAAAGATCATGAACCTGACAGACGGTAACATTGATGTATATTCAGGAAATGACGACCAGATCGTGCCGGTATTATCTCTCGGTGGAAAAGGTGTGATCTCAGTACTGTCAAACGTTGCTCCGGATGAAGCACATGATATCTGTGAGAAGTATTTTAACGGAGATGTGAAGGGAAGTGCAGCACTTCAGCTGAAAGCACTGCCGCTGATCGAGCAGTTATTCTGCGAAGTAAACCCGATTCCGGTTAAGAAAGCAATGCAGCTGATGGGAGTTGACTGCGGACCACTTCGTATGCCGCTTACAGAGATATCCCCTGAACATGAGAAGAACCTTGCACAGGCAATGAAAGATTTCGGTATTCAGTTAGCATAATAAGAAAAAGAGAAGGATATCATACATCGCCATGCGTTTGTAAGAAACTGCCAACGGCAGGCTTTCACAGATGCATTACATATATGGTATCCTTTGTTTTTATAACAAAGTATACAAAAGGAGGATAAGAATATGGTAAAAGCAATCATGCATGGCTGTAACGGACACATGGGTCGTGTCATTACAGATATAATCAAGAACACAGAAGGGATCGAACTGGTAGCCGGAGTTGATAAATATACCAAAGTACCAAATGACTATCCGGTATTTGAAAGCATCGGTGCATGTGACGTGGAGGCTGATGTGATCATTGATTTTTCAAATGCGGCAGCAGCAGATGAACTGCTTGACTATTGTGTTGAAAAACAGGTGCCGGTCGTACTTTGTACTACGGGACTTTCCGAAGAACAGCTGGAAAAGGTAGAAGAATCAGCAAAGAAAGTAGCAGTATTAAAATCTGCCAATATGTCACTTGGCATCAATCTGCTTATGAAGATCCTTAAGGATGCGACAAAAGTACTTTCTCCGGCAGGATATGATATTGAGCTGGTAGAGAAGCATCATAACCAGAAACTGGATGCGCCGAGTGGTACTGCACTTGCTCTGGCAGATTCAATTAATGAAGCGGCGGATAATCAGTATCATTATGTATATGACAGAAGTCAGGTGCGTCAGAAACGTGATCAGAAAGAGATTGGCATTTCGGCAGTACGTGGAGGAACAATCGTAGGAGACCACGAAGTGATCTTTGCAGGTCAGGATGAAGTGATTGAATTCAAACATACAGCATATTCTAAGGCCGTATTTGGAAAAGGCGCCGTAGAAGCAGCAAAATTCCTGGCTGGGAAACCGGCCGGCAGATATGATATGTCTGACGTGATCCAATTATAAATCGTTATGAACAGCAGAATATACAGGAAGACCGGGAGGTAATTATGAGACAATTAGAGGAACGTTATCTGGAAAGACTTTCTCAACTGTATCCGACCATCGCCAAAGCTTCCACAGAAATCATTAATTTACAGGCGATACTGAATCTGCCAAAGGGCACAGAGCATTTTTTGACAGACATTCATGGGGAATATGAGGCATTTGCGCATGTTCTGAAGAATGGCTCTGGTTCAGTGCGCCGTAAAATTGATGATGTATTCGGGAATACTATGAGTAGCAGGGATAAACAGACCCTTGCTACTCTTATTTATTATCCGAAAGAGAAGATGGACCGGATTAAGAAAACGGAGAAGAATATGGAGGACTGGTATAAGATTACGTTGTACCGCTTGATTGAGGTGTGTAAAAGAACAGCAAGTAAATATACCAGATCTAAAGTAAGAAAAGCACTTCCTCCGGATTTTGCTTATGTGATCGAGGAACTGATCACAGAGAAAAATGATATGACGGATAAAGAATCGTATTATAATGCAATTGTCAGTACGATTATAAGAATTGGACGGGCAGAGAAATTCATTATAGCTATGAGTGAACTGATTCAACGTCTGACGGTTGATTATCTGCATATTGTCGGAGACATCTATGACAGAGGTCCTGGACCACATATTATTATGGATGAGCTTATGGCGTACCATTCGGTTGATATTCAATGGGGAAATCATGATGTTTTGTGGATGGGAGCTGCAGCAGGGCAGAGAGGCTGCATTGCCAATGTGATCCGTATCTGTGCAAGATATGGCAACCTGGATATCCTGGAAGAAGGATATGGGATTAACCTGCTTCCGCTGGCTACATTTGCCATGAATACATATAAAGATGATCCGTGTGAGTGCTTTAAATTAAAAGGCAATCCGGATTACAATGCAACAGAAATGTTGATGGATGTAAAGATGCATAAAGCAATTTCTGTGATCCAGTTCAAAGTTGAGAGCCAGATTATAAAAAAGAATCCGGGATTTAAGCTGGAAAAGCGCAATTTACTGCATCATATTAATTATGAAAAAGGAACGCTAGAGTTAGACGGAAAAGAATATAAATTGCTGGATAAAAATTTTCCGACGATCGATCCGAAAAAACCATATGCGCTGACGAAAGAAGAAGAGGATATTATGGAACGCCTGGAACGGGCGTTTGAAAACTGCGAAAAATTACAGCGTCATATGCATTTCCTTTTAAACAAAGGTGGATTATATAAAGTATATAACGGCAATCTTCTTTATCATGGCTGCGTACCGTTAAAAGAGGACGGTAATTTGAAAAGTGTAAGGATCTTTGGCCGGGCGTATAAGGGCAAAGGGCTTTATGAAGTACTTGAAAGTTACGTGAGAAAAGGATTCTATGCTATGGATCCTAAAGAAAAAGAACGTGGAAAAGATATCATGTGGTATATTTGGCTGAGTGAAAATTCTCCGTTGTTTGGAAAGGATAAGATGGCGACATTTGAACGCTATTTCCTGGCGGAGAAGGAAACTCATAAAGAGAAGAAAAATCCATACTACCTTTTACTTGAAGATGAAAAAGTAGTGGGAAAAATATTGAAAGAATTCGGACTTGAGAACGAAGATGCGCATATAATCAACGGTCATGTGCCGGTAAAGTGTAAAGATGGAGAAAATCCGGTGAAATGCGGTGGAAAAGTTCTGGTTATAGATGGCGGATTTTCGAAAGCTTATCAGAAAGAGACCGGAATCGCAGGTTATACACTGATCTATAATTCCTATGGATTGATTCTGGCGGCGCATAAGCCATTTGAGTCTACAGAAGCAGCGATCGAAAAGGAAAGTGATATTCATTCGGACAGCACGGTGGTAAAGAGAACGCTGGAACGGAAGAAAGTAGAAGATACAGATGTCGGAAAAGAGTTAAAAGAACAGATTTTGGATCTGGAAGTACTTCTGGCTGCATACAGAAGTGGTGTGATTGCTGAAAGAATGTAAAAATATACCAGCATTCTGATAAAGAAAAATTCGTATATATTTCTGGAAAATGCAGATATTACTGGTAACAAGTAATATTTGATCATAGATGAAGATATACGAAGGGAGATTATGAGAATGAAACAATGGAAGAAATTCATGCTGGTATTCATGTGCACGGGGATCATGATGGGGCTTACCGCCTGTGGAAATAATACAGATGATAATGCGGCGAATGATAACTCGGCGACAGAAGGTACAACCGGAACAGATGATACAGTAAAGGATGATGTGACAGACCGGAATAATGAAAATGATGGAGTTATGGATGAAATCGGAGATGATGTACAGGATGGTGTAGATGATATCGAAGATGATATCGATCCGAATGACAGAAAAAATGAGACGGACCAGAATAATGACGGAACAACAGACCAGAACCGGGATAACACTAATAAAAACGATACGAAAAACGCAAAATAATAGATAGTATATAAGGATGTGGGGAAATGATAAGTAAAATCTCTGCATCCTTATTTTGTACAGTATATCTGTACTGGACGCTGATACTTTAGTGTGGTAAAATGTTTTGAAAAAAGAATATAATCAAGAATATGATAAGGAGAAAAGCATTTATGAAATTCAGACCATGCATCGACATACATAATGGAAAAGTGAAGCAGATTGTAGGGGGCAGCCTTCTTGATCAGGGAGATCAGGCGGTAGAAAACTTTGCGGCAGATCAGGAAGCAGATTATTTTGCAAATTTGTATAAAAAGGACGGCTTAAAGGGAGGACATGTAATTCTGTTGAATCCTTCCACTTCTGAATATTATCCGGAGACAAAGAGGCAGGCTTTGAAAGCACTGCAGACATATCCGGATGGATTGCAGATTGGAGGAGGAATTACGGCAGAAAATGCAGAGGAATATATGAAGGCCGGTGCAAGCCATGTAATTGTAACATCGTATGTATTTAAGAATGGAGAAATCTACTGGGATAATCTGCAAAATCTGTGTGATGCCGTCGGGAAAGAACATGTGGTTCTGGACTTAAGCTGCAGAAAAAAAGATGAAAAATATTATATTGTGACTGACCGGTGGCAGACATTTACGAATGTGGAGCTGAATACAGATATTTTGGAAAAACTGTCAGGATATTGTGACGAATTTCTGGTGCATGGTGTGGACGTTGAGGGAAAGGCGTCCGGAATTGAAGAAGAGCTGATAAAGATTCTGGAACAAGCCGAAATACCGGTGACATATGCCGGCGGGATTGGAAGTCTTGATGATCTGGAACGTATTCGGGAAATTGGTAATGGAAAGATTGATTTTACAATCGGAAGTGCGTTGGATCTTTTTGGCGGACAGATTCCGTATGATGTTATAAAAAATTATCGTTAGAGAAAAGGGAAACCTTCGTAAACAAAGTGTTAACACTTTATAAATCGGTTGAATTGAAATATAGATAGTGATAAAATGGGGAATAGAGTGGTCGTTTTGCGTCCATAATCAGGAATAAGGAGCACATAGCGAATGAATATTATACAGAAAATATTTGGAACTCACAGCCAGAATGAGTTGAAGAGAGTTTATCCGATTGCAGATGCAGTTATGGCACTGGATGAAGACATGCAGAAACTTTCGGATGAGGAATTAAAAGCAAAGACAAAAGAATTTAAAGAACGTCTGGAAAAAGGCGAGACATTAGATGATATTCTCCCAGAGGCATATGCGGTAGTAAGAGAAGCAGCAAGCCGTGTACTTGGAATAAAGCACTACCGTGTACAGATCGTCGGTGGTATTATCCTGCATCAGGGACGTATCGCAGAGATGAGGACTGGTGAAGGTAAAACTTTAGTGGCAACACTTCCTTCGTACCTGAATGCGTTGGAGGGAAAAGGTGTACATGTTGTAACCGTCAATGATTATCTGGCCAAACGTGATGCGGAATGGATGGGACAGGTACATGAGTTCCTGGGCCTGACTGTTGGTGTGGTACTGAACAGCATGGATAATGATGAGAGACGTGCCGCATATGAGTGTGATATCACATACGTGACAAATAATGAACTTGGATTCGATTATCTGAGAGATAATATGGTGATCTATAAAGAACAGCTGGTTCAGAGGGGACTGAATTATGCTCTGATCGATGAGGTCGATTCAGTATTGATCGATGAGGCGAGAACTCCTCTTATCATTTCCGGACAGAGTGAGAAATCTACGAAACTTTATGAAGCATGCGATATACTTGCACGTCAGTTAGAGCGTGGTGAGGCAAGCGGCGAGTTTACCAAGATGAATGCCATCATGGGTGAAGATATTGAAGAGACGGGAGACTTTATTGTTAACGAGAAAGAGAAGAATATCAACCTTACCGAAGATGGTGTGAAGAAGGTAGAGAAGTTCTTCCATATTGAAAACCTTGCGGATTCTGAGAACCTGGAGATCCAGCATAATATTATCCTTGCTCTTCGAGCACATAATCTGATGTTCCGCGACAAAGATTATGTGGTAAAAGATGACGAGGTACTGATCGTAGATGAATTTACCGGACGTATTATGCCGGGACGTCGTTATTCAGACGGACTGCATCAGGCAATTGAGGCAAAAGAACACGTAAAGGTTAAGAGAGAAAGCAAGACTCTGGCGACTATCACATTCCAGAACCTGTTCAATAAATATGCGAAGAAGTCTGGTATGACAGGTACAGCCCTGACAGAAGAAAAAGAGTTCCGCGAGATTTACGGAATGGACGTTATCGAAATTCCGACAAATCTACCTGTTCAGCGTAAGGATCTTGAAGATGCGGTATATAAGACACAGAAAGAGAAGTTCAGAGCTGTATGTGACGCGATCGAAGAAGCACATGCAAAACATCAGCCAGTACTGGTCGGTACGATCACAATCGATAATTCCGAACTGTTAAGCGGTATGTTAAAACGCCGTGGTATCAAGCACAATGTATTGAATGCGAAGTTCCATGAACTCGAGGCTGAAATTGTTGCACAGGCAGGTGTTCATGATGCGGTAACGATCGCAACGAATATGGCAGGTCGTGGTACAGATATCAAACTGGACGATGAGGCAAGGGCAGCGGGTGGTCTTAAGATCATCGGAACCGAGCGTCATGAATCCAGACGTATCGACAATCAGCTGCGTGGACGTTCCGGACGTCAGGGAGATCCGGGAGAATCCAGATTCTATATTTCCCTGGAAGATGATCTGATGAGATTGTTCGGATCAGAGAGACTGATGAATGTCTTTAATACACTTGGTGTGGAAGACGGCGAACAGATTGAGCATAAGATGCTTTCCAGTGCGATTGAAAAAGCACAGGAGAAGATAGAAAGCAACAACTTTGGAATTCGTAAAAACCTGCTGGAATATGACCAGGTAATGAACGAACAGAGAGAAATTATTTATGAAGAAAGACGTCATGTACTGGACGGAGACAACATGCGTGATGCTATCTTCCATATGATGAATGATTATATAGAGAATGTTGTAGACATGGTGGTCAATCCGGATCAGGATTACGATGAGTGGAATCTGACAGAACTGAACCTGACGATCCGCAATACGATCCCGATGGAAATGATTACAGAAGAAGATGTCAAGGATATCAGTCAGAAAGAGCTGAAACATATGCTGAAAGAGCGCGCAGCCAAGGTTTACGAGGCAAAGGAATCAGAGTTCCCGGAACCGGAGCATATGCGTGAGATCGAGCGAGTAGTTCTACTGAAAGTAATCGATGCAAAATGGATGGATCATATTGATGATATGGACCAGTTACGTCAGGGAATCGGTCTTCAGGCTTATGGACAGAGAGATCCAAAGGTTGAGTATAAGATGATCGGTTACGAGATGTTTGATGAGATGACAAGAAGTATCGAAGAAGATACAGTCCGTACGATCCTGCACGTTAAGCTGGAGCAGAAAGTAGAAAGAGAGCAGGTTGCCAAAGTAACCGGAACCAATAAGGATGATACGGGAGTGCGTGAGCCTAAGAAACGTGCAGAAAAGAAAGTATATCCGAACGATCCATGCCCGTGTGGAAGTGGAAAGAAATACAAACAGTGCTGCGGACGTAAGAACTAGATTTATTGAAATATAAGATATGAGAAGACGGCAGCCGGGGAAAGAACGGCTGCCGGATAATTGAGCATATAATTTCAAACAGAAAGAGGTGGTAATATGGTTGAATTAGATCAGTTCAAAACAATAATGAACGCTTATGAAGAACCTCTTGCCGAAATGAGGGATTCACTTTGACGTTGCAGGAAAAGAGCGGAGAATCGAAGAACTGGAACGCAAGATAGAGGAACCTGGGTTCTGGGATAATCCGGAAGAATCACAGGAACTGATGAAAGAGCTTAAGAATTTAAAAGAACTTGTAGAGACGATCCACGGTCTCTATACTTCTTATGAAGATATCAATCTCCTGATCGAGATGGGATATGAAGACGAAGATCCTGCAATGGTAAAAGAACTGGAGGAAGAAATTCATACATTTGAAAAGGTGTTTGAAAAGCTGAAGATCCAGACGTTACTGTCGGGAGAATATGATGCATGCAATGCAATCATGACCATTCATGCAGGAGCGGGAGGAACGGAATCCTGTGACTGGGCAGGCATGTTATACCGTATGTACTGCCGTTGGGCAGAGAGAAAAGGATTCTCGCTTCAGGTGCTGGATTTCCTGGATGGCGATATTGCAGGGATTAAGGCAGTTACTTTTGAGGTAAAAGGTGAGAATGCTTACGGATATCTGAAATCGGAAAAAGGAGTGCACAGGCTGGTACGTATTTCACCGTTTAATTCTGCCGGTAAACGACAGACATCTTTTGCATCCTGTGATGTGCTCCCTGATCTGGAAGATGATATTGATATTGAAATTGATGAAGATGATCTGAAAATCGATACTTACCGTGCCAGCGGTGCGGGAGGCCAGCATGTTAATAAGACATCTTCGGCAATCCGAATTACACATCTGCCAACCGGAATCGTGGTGCAGTGCCAGAATGAAAGATCACAGCATCATAATAAAGAAAAGGCAATGCAGATGTTAAAGGCAAAACTGCAGCTTATGAAAGAGCAGGAACAGGCAGAAAAAGTATCGGATATCAGGGGTGAAGTAAAAGATATCGGATTTGGTAATCAGATCAGATCTTATGTTATGCAACCATATACACTGGTGAAAGATCACAGAACGAATGAAGAAAACAGCAATGTAAATGCCGTGATGGACGGGGATATTGATTCATTTATCAATGCATATCTGAAAAAAATCGCAAACGGCTAAAAGGAGGGAATATATGATCAATATAGCAGTAATGGGCTACGGAACAGTAGGTTCCGGAGTGGTAGAAGTGATTAATACCAACGGAGCGCGCATCAATCAGCGAATCGGTGATGAGCTGAACATTAAATATGTACTGGATATGAAGGATTTCCCGGGGGATCCGGTGCAGGAGAAGATCGTACATGATTTTGAGACGATTGTTTCGGATGAAGATGTACAGATTGTCGTAGAAGTAATGGGAGGAATCGAGCCGGCCTATACGTTTGTAAAACGCTGCCTTCAGGCTGGAAAAAGCGTGGCAACATCGAATAAAGCACTGGTTGCAAAGCATGGGGCTGAGCTTCTTTCTATAGCAGCGGAACATGATATTAATTTCTTGTTTGAAGCAAGTGTCGGAGGCGGTATTCCAATTATCCGTCCGCTTAATTCTTCACTGACTGCAGATGAGATTGAAGAGATCACAGGTATTCTGAATGGAACTACCAATTATATGCTTTCCAAGATGTTTTATGAAGGTGCGGACTATGACACTGTATTAAAAGAGGCACAGGCGAACGGATATGCAGAGAGAAATCCGGAAGCAGATGTGGAAGGATATGATGCATGCAGAAAGATTGCAATCCTTTCTTCTCTGATCTCAGGACAGCAGGTTGATTTTGAAGATATTTACTGTGAAGGAATCACGAAGATTACCGTTGAAGATATGAAGTATGCAAAAGCAATGGGAACAACGATCAAGCTCCTGGCATCCAGCAGACGTTATGCGGGTAACAGATTGCATGCAATCGTGGCACCATGTATGTTATATCCGGAACATCCGCTTTATAATGTTAATGATGTGTTCAATGCTATTTTCGTTCATGGAAATGTATTAGGGGATGCGATGTTCTATGGAAGCGGAGCCGGAAAACTTCCAACTGCGAGTGCTGTAGTTGCGGATGTTGTAGATGAGGCAAAGCATCTGAACCGTAATATCATGACGATGTGGAAAGAAGAAAAGCTTCAACTGGAAGACAAGGCGGATTCCAAGAGAAGATTCTTTGTACGGATAAAAGGCAGGGAAGAGGAGCTGGTTCCGCAGCTGAAGGAATCATACGGAGAGATTGAAGTGGTAAAAGTATCGGAACTGGAAGGAGAATTTGGATTTGTAACTCCTGTTATGATGGAGGGAGATTATGAGACCAGATCAAAACTTTACAAAGAGCAGATCGTACATATGATCCGTA
>ERZ1026856.1483-NODE-1483-length-11700-cov-3.981967_pt1 | contig 11700 bp, 12 predicted proteins | sample MGYA00380158_ERZ1026856 | MGnify/ENA primary metagenome ERZ1026856 (study PRJEB33269, sample SAMEA4719794) | human gut metagenome | biome: human-associated habitat; feature: organic feature; material: feces | place: Cameroon | collected 2013-10 ...
CATATCCTGATAAATTTTCATTTTTATCCTCCTTTTCGATAAAAAAATCGGAGGTGCGCGCCGCGCACCTCCGCCGTTGTGCCGATATACAGGTTCAGCAGCAACAGAATAAATGGGCAGCACGAATATGCACGGAAAGACATCCCGCGCTGCAACAAACTGCGTATATACGGCTGCTGAGAGTATTCATTCTGCTTCACCTTCCTAAAGAAATGTAGCACTAAATCACCCTGCTGTCAACAGCTTTCTTCCCGTGCCAAGTAATTTCCGCCGCGTCGGCCGGGCCAGTCCCGCCCGGTGAAAAAACAAGGGGCGACTCACAGCCGCCCGGAAAAAGCGCTCTACCTGAGATTTCTGTATTCGTCGCACTCGCAAATGCTGTCGGGCGGGAAAAACTCCTCCACCGGGAAGCGTATCTTGCTAAAGAGCGTGCAGGGGTCATCCTCGGTCACGGCCACGCCGGGGCATTCCTTGTCGGGCATGCTGTAGTCGTAGGCGGGGATGAGGAGCTGGGTGCTGCGCTCGAGGCGGATAATGCTGAACTGCCCGATGGTGGCGAACCAGCGGCGGGCGGTATCGGTGAGCAGCAGCGCCTCGTCAAAGGCCGCCGTGATGAACTCCGGGATGGCGCGCTGCTCAAGCTCGGTGGGCAGGAGACAGTCGGAGTCCGCAATGCGGCTGAAGAGCAGGATGGGGTCGACTGCGTCTACCATCGCGGTGGGCGCGTCGGAGAGGGCCGTGACCGGCTCGCTGCCCGCAGAGGAGAAGGACTTCACGCTGCCCTCGCTCCCGAAGAGCATGACTCTCTTGTCAAATACGCACAGGCCCGTGCATATCTGACCCGCGGGGAAGGTCTCGCCGGTAATGCGGTAGAAGTAGGAGCAGTCCACGGTATAGTAGCCCCGGTTGAACGTGACCGGCGCCACATTCACATCAATGTACAAAAGCTCTGCGGAGCGTGCGCGTATGCTCAGTGCGTTCTCTATGTAGGACTGAGAGGTGACGGTGGGAAATACGCGCAGGTCATCAACGCAGTCTTTGTCTCGGCAGCTGTCAAAGATCTTCTTTGTATTTACGCAAACGGCTTCACGAATGCTTCCCGGATTTTCAACGGCTCCGGGTACGACTCTGTCGGCCATAGATATACCTCCTGTTTGCAAGATTGAAGAAACTTCAGTACAGTCTATGCGCACAGAGCGTATTTGTGTTAATTTCGGCTTGAAAAAATGCCCCGTGAGGAAGTATAATACCTCTATTAGGTAAATGAACGGAGGAGTATATGGACAGATTCGGTTTCATACACGAAAAGCTTGATATCAAGATACTGATCCTCTTCATTTTACGCCGCCTCCCCGGTGTCGTTGACCCGGAAACTCTGGGCGAGCTGTGCCAGTGCGACGACGGCATAGGCTATTTCGACTATTCCGACTGCCTGAGCGACCTTATAGACACCGGCCATATACGCGAGTGCGAGGGCGGCTATGAGATCACGGAAAAGGGCGCGCGCAACGCCGACGCGGTGGAGAGCAGCCTGCCCTTCAGCGTGCGGTCAAAGGCGCTCCGGCTCATCGCCCCGGTGGAGGAGCGCATGCGCCGCGCCGCGATGATAAAGGCCGCGCACACGGTGGAGGATAACGGCTGCTTCGTCTCCCTCGCCATGTCCGACGGCGTGGGGAATATAATCGATCTGCGCCTCCTCTGCGCGGATGAGACGCAGGCAAAGCTCATCGAGCAGAACTTCCGCCGCGACGCGGAGGGCTACTATCACCGCATAGCCCAGCTTTTAAGTGAAGACAGAAAGAAGAAATGAATCATGATAACTACCATTCCCGAGGGCTACAAAAGCATTCTCAGCATTTATGACACGCAGAAGGCGATAAGCCTCCTGAAGCGCCTTTTCGAGGACCGCCTCGGCGCGCTTTTGAACCTCTACCGCGTGTCCGCGCCGCTCTTTGTGGCGCAGGACTCCGGCCTGAACGATGACCTCAACGGCGTCGAGCGCCCGGTATCCTTCGATATCCTCCGCTCCGACGTGCGCGCAGAGGTCGTGCAGTCCCTCGCCAAGTGGAAGCGTCTCGCGCTAAAGCGCTACGGCTTTTATCCCGGCAAGGGCCTCTATACCGACATGAACGCCATCAGGCGCGACGAGGACGAGCTTGACAATCTTCACTCAGTCTACGTCGACCAGTGGGACTGGGAGAAGGTCATACTGCCCGAGAACAGGAACCTCGACTATCTCAAGCTCACCGTCATGGATATCGTCACCGCCATCTGCGACACTCAGGACACCATGGAGGCGATATATCCCCAGCTGCGCTCTCTCGGAAAGCTTGAGCGCCGCGTCTCCTTCGTCACGAGCCAGGAGCTTGAGGACATGTATCCCGGCCTCACGCCCAAGGAGCGGGAGAACGCGTATGTGAAGGAGCATAAGACCGCCTTCATCATCGGTATCGGCGGAAAGCTCCGCTCCGGCAGGCGCCACGACGGCCGCGCGCCCGACTACGACGACTGGACGCTCAACGGCGACATCATGTTCTGGGACGACGCGCTGGGCTGCGCCATGGAGGTGTCCTCCATGGGTATCCGCGTCGACCCGGAGGCCATGGACCGGCAGCTCAGCGCGGCCGGCTGCGACGAGCGGCGGGCGCTGCCGTACCACAGGGCGCTCCTGAACGGCGAGCTTCCTCTCACCATCGGCGGCGGTATCGGGCAGTCGCGCGTCTCCATGCTGCTGCTGGGCAAGGCGCATATCGGCGAGGTGCAGGCCTCCATCTGGGACGAGGAGACCGTGCGCGCCTGCTCCGACGCGGGAGTCATCCTGCTGTAGCTGTAAAAGGACGTATGACATAAAAAAGATGCGGTCTGCAGCGACCGCATCTTTTTTATACATATGCAGGGTAAAACTCAAACCTCCGCGACTACCTCGCACTCGAGCAGCACGTCCTTGGGCAGACGCGCGACCTCCACACAGGAGCGGGCGGGGAACGGAGTGGAGAAATACTGGGAGTAGACCGCGTTTATGGCGGCAAAATCATTCATGTCCTTGATGAACACGGTGGTCTTGACGGTTCTTGAGATGTCGGTCCCGGCGGCTCTGAGAAGCTCGGTGACGTTTTTGAACACCTGATGTGCCTGAGCCTCAAGCCCCTCGGCGAGAGCGCCGGACTCGGGGATAATGGGTATCTGGCCGGAGGCAAAAACAAAACCGTTGGTAATGATGGCCTGAGAATAGGGGCCGATGGCTGCGGGGGCTTTTTCTGTGGATACGACTTTCATGATGATACCTCTTTCAATAATATTTGTATGTTTTATTCACGCTCGACCCGAAAGCTGTTGTCATGGAGCTTCTTAACGACGGCGTCTCCATGCTCGCGTCCGCCCACCTCGCAGGTGATGTGGACGTTGGCCTCGTTGGGGTTGAGGGCCGCGCCGAGCTTGTCGTGTTCGACGCAGAGTATGTTCGCTCCGGCCTCGGCGATGAGCTGAAGCACCTTCGCGAGACTGCCGGGGCGGTCAAGGAGCGTAACGGCGACCTTGAGCCTGCGGTGCCGTGCGACGAGACCGCGCTCGATAATGCTCTGGATAAAGCTCACGTCGATGTTGCCGCCGGACATCACACACACGACGCGACGGCCTCTCACGTCAAGCTTGTCGTTGAGTATCGCGGCGAGAGGCGTCGCGCCCGCCGGCTCGACTATCTGCTTGCAGCGCTCCATGAGGAGGAGCATCGCGTCGGCTATCTCGGAGTCGCTCACGGTGAGAATGCCGTCGGCATAGCGGTTTATGATGTCCACAGTGAGGTCGCCCGGCGCCTTGACGGCGATACCGTCGGCAATGGTGGAGGCGGTGTCGGTGGTGACGAGGCGCTTTTCGCGGAAGCTCTGCGCGATGGCGTCAGCGCCTGCGGCCTGAACGCCGTAGACCTTTACCTGGGGCTTCACGCTTTTTGCGGCGAGCGCCGTTCCGGCCAGCAGTCCGCCGCCGCCCGCGGGGACGATGATGACATCCGTCTCGGGAAGCTCTGCCAGTATCTCAAGCGCGAGCGTACCCTGACCGGCGATGACCTCGGGGTCGTTATAGGGGTGGAGGAACACCGCGCCCTCCTCCTCGCATATCTCGCAGGCACGCCTGTAGGCGTCGTCATAGCAGTCCCCCGCGAGGACGACCCTCGCGCCGTAGCCCTTCGTGGCCTGTACCTTGGCTATGGGGGCGGTCTTGGGCATTACGATGGTCGCGGGGATACCGAACTGCGCCGCGGCGTGCGCCACGCCCTGGGCATGGTTCCCGGCGGAGGAGGCGACGACGGGGCGGCGCTCTCCGCGCTCGGCCATGACGGCGATCTTGTTGCTTGCGCCGCGTATCTTGAAGGAGCCGGTCTTTTGAAGGTTTTCAAGCTTCAGGTAGACCTCGCCTCCGGTCATGGACGAAAAGGTGGACGAGAGATCGAGTCTGGTGTGATGGAGTATGGGACGGAGGCGCTCTGACGCGAGCTCAACGTCCCGCAGTGTGATTTCCATAAAAACCTCCCTGAGCGTTCTGCTAAAAGTTTACTACAACCCGGACGGAATTTCAACCGCAAAAGAGCTTCTTTGCGCGCCGCATGCCGCCGCGTTGACAGCGGGCGTGCGCCGATAGTATAATCTCGGCATGAGCTTGTAAGGAGCGGCCATGAAAAAAATAAATCTTAAAAATTTTATAAACGACGCGGAGCTGCCGTCCCGCCTGTGCGGCGTATATGTGTCGCTGGTGTTCATCGTTCACCCGCTTCTGGTGCATAACGGATACTTTGACATCACGCGCACGAAGTCGGACTGCTTTGCGTATCTGACGCTCGCGTTCCTCGCCGCGATGTGCCTGCTGCTGGCGCTCCGGCGGGAGCTTCCGCGCCCGGAGCCGCGCGCCTGCGCGTTCTGCGTCTTTGCCGGGACGCTCATACTCTCCTCACTGCTGTTCAACGGTACTGGGAGCGTGTGGCTCGGCGAAAATAACCGCTATCAGGGCATACTGACTAATATGCTTTACGCGGCGGCGGGTATTACTCTCTGCCGCTGCGGCCGCGCCGGGAGGGGCGTGCGCATGGCCATGCTGACGGGCTTCGCGTTCGTCTCGGCGTTAGCGGTGCTGAATCACCTTGGCTGCGATCCCCTCGGCTTTATCGGGAGACTCAGAAGCTCCGACCGCGGGCGCTTCATCTCCACGCTTGGGAACGTGAATTTCTTCAGCGCGTATACGGTCCTGCTGCTGCCCGTGTGCGCCTCCCTCGCGCTGAGGGAGAGCCGCGCGGCCAGACGCGCCGTCCTCTGGCTCCTTTGCACGGCAGGTCTGTGGGCGGCGATGGCCGGACGGTGCGAGAGCGCTGTGCTTGGCCTTATCGCGGCCATACTTCTTCTGCCTGTGCTGCACGGGGATGACACCGCGGCGCTGCAGCGCTTCCCGCTGCTGCTGCCGGGGTGCGCCGCCGCCGGGGAGCTGTATTCTCTCGCGGCGGAACGTGCAGGGGCGGAGCTTTCCGTACTCACGCGCTCGCTGCTCTCGCCCTTCCACGCGCTGGCCGTCTCGGCGGTAGGCGCGGCGCTGTGGGCAGTTCTGCGAAGGAAGGACGACAAAGCTGTCCTTCGGGCGAGGAGGATATACTGCATTGCCCTCGCCGCGCTGTTGGTGCTGGGTTGTATATTCATGGCGCTGGCCAATACCGTGCTGAGGGACGGCCTTGACGGCGTGATCGGCAGCTACGTCGTGATAGACGACGACTGGGGCAGCGACAGGGGAAAGATATGGAAGAGTTTTCTTGAGATGTTCGCTGCGGCCTCACCGGCGCAAAAGCTCATCGGCGGCGGCGCGGGCTGTGTTATCGAGTGGGACAAGACCCACCGCGTTTTCGCCGACGCCGTGACCGACGCCGCACACAATGAGTATCTCCATTACCTGCTCACCAACGGCTTGCTCGGGCTTGGCGCGTATGCGCTGTTCCTCGGCCTGACGGCGCGCTCCGCCGTGAAAAGCGCCGCAGGGCGCTGCCTACTCACGGGCTGCGCCGCGTATGCCGTACAGGCTGCCGTGAACATTGCCCAGCCGGTCAGCACGCCTCTCTTTTTCCTCATGCTGTTTCTCTGCGGCGGCGATGAGCCGGAGACTGAGCGTGAACGGAGCGTCAAAGGCGGCGTGATACGCGCCTCGGCCTGCGCGGCGCTCGCGCTGACGGTGCTGGTGACCGGCGCGGTGAACGGCGCGCCCCGTCCGCTGAGCGACCCCGCCTCCCATGAGACGCAGTCCTCGGAGTCGATGGTCCTGTATACCGCGTCAAAGGCGGCGCTGTACCTGCTCCCCGGCGGCGACGTGTACACGGAGCTGCCGCCGAGGACGGCACTCGAGGTCGTCGGCAGAACGGCAGACTGGCTCCAGGTGAACTACGAGGGCATGACCCTCTATGTCCGCGCCGCGGCCCTTGTACCTGCCTCCGAGCTGGGCAGAGCGGGATAACGCAAAAGACAACGTAAAAACAGCGGTCACGATTCGGATGAAACGTGACCGCTGTTTTATTATTTCTTATACTCTGGGCAGCGATACCTCGGCTTGCCGAGGGCCGCCTTGCCGTACTCGATTGCCTGCGTCGGGCAGAGGTTTATGCAGGCGACGCAGTGTGTGCAGCTCTTGCCCCACACGGGTTTTCCGTCCACGAGGGAGATGTTGTTGAGCGGGCAGACGCGCGCGCAGGTGCCGCAGCCGATACATTTGTCGGTGGCGTAGAAGGCGTCGGCCTTGACATACAGCTTGGAGAACGGCCCCAGCACCATCTTGGTGCTGATTATCTCCCATTTCTTCACGTCCGGGACCTCGAAGGGCTTCCCACCGGCGATATACCCGCCCAGCTCCGCGATACGGGGCTTTGCAGCCTCGATGATCCCGGCGCATTCTTCCTTGCTCTTGGTCTTGAAAAACGAGATGAGATAATTCTGCGGCATGGTGACGTTCGCCGTACCCATATACTCAAAGCCCTTTTCCTTTGAAAGAGCCTCGGCGTATACCGGACAGGCGCAGACGCTCGTCCCGGCGCTGGTGACGACGAACCATGCTTTTTTGCTGCCCTCAAAGCTCGCGCCGCGTATGAAATCCTCGAAGATCACCGGAATGGCGGAGAGATAGACAGGGCAGACGAATACCCACGGCTTTTCGCTGACAAGGCGGGGATGATCCTTGGCCTTTATATAGTTGTTCGCGGACACGGCCTCGTCGCCGAGCAGGTCGGCGAGCATTTTCGCCGTGAAGCGGCTGTTGCCCGTGCCGGTAAAGTATACTATCATGGCTCAGCCCTCACTTCCCGAAGCTCTTTTTGATGTACTCCGCAAAGCTTGCCTCGCCGGTCATGTCCTCGCCGACGAGGTCGTGACTGAGCGTGAACTGGGAGAAGAGTATGATGTCGTGCTTGCCCTCCTTTTTCATCTTGGGGAGGTTTGCCAGCAGACCAAAGAGCCACTTGGGAGCGTACTTTATGACGGTTGGCTTTCCGGCGGCGTCAAAGCACATCCTTGCCATCTCTTCGTAGGTGTATATCTCCTTGCCGCCCACGTTGTAGGTCTTGTTGACGTCGTTCATGTGTTCGACGATGAACGCGGCAAAGTCGGGGCAGTCCACAACGTTGGCCCGGACGCCGCCGTAGCCCTTGAGAAGCTGCATTTCGCCCTTCTCAACATAGGGGCGGAACACCTTGACGATGTCGTAGAAGTACCCGGTGGGGCGGTAGATGACATAGTCCATATCACCCTTTTTAAGCTCCTCCTCCACCATGCGCTTAGCGTCGAGCATGGGTATCTTCCGCGCCTCGGGCAGGTCGCAGTCAATGACGGAGACATAGTTGAACTTCTTTACGCCGGCCTTCTTCGCCTCGTTGTATAGAGCGATGTTGAAGCCGTAGTCGACGTCGTAGGCGGTGAACTCCGTGGAAGCCTTGGTGAGTCCCAGCGTGGTGATGACGACCTCCGCACCGTCGCAGAGACCGGTGAGCGTGGACGCGTCGGTGGAGTCGATGTGAGCAAAGGTGTATTTCCCCTCGGTGCCGGCGACGGGCCTTTCGGTGCGGCCGGCGGCCACGACCTCATGGCCTTCTTCGACCAGCCTTTTGAGAATGGCGGAGCCGAGATTGCCGAACGCGCCGGCGAGAACGATTTTCATGACCTCATATCCTTTCATTTCAGCGGCATTACAAAGCCTATATTGCTTCACGGCTGACATTTTAACACAGTGAGCCGTGAATGTCCAGAATTTGACAATTATTTAAGGAAAATTTTTCCTGTTTTTTGAAAACGTTTCGTTAAATAATCTCCGACTGTATTGAAAAACCCTGTATGGGCGTGGTAGAATAACAAGAAAAAAGTTCAAGGAGTTGAAGTAATGCTGCTCGTTTGCATTTTTATCGCCATCGCCGCCGCCGCAGCGCTGATCTTCTTTTTACGCACGGGGATGATCTGGCAGTCGCTCGTTGTGGCGGCAGCCGTGTATCTCGGCATACATGTGCTGCTCATCGGCTTTTACGCCATTGTGGGGCTTTTCGTGGATACGTCCAAGCCCATCGTGAGACAGAGCGATATCTGCCGCGCCGGGGCGTGGGCGATCAGCACGCTCGGCTGTTTTTACGCCGGGGCGCGCGTACATCTGCGCGGCGAGGAAAAGCTGCCGCAGAGCGGGCGCTTCGTCATGGTCTCGAACCACCGCTCGGGTGTCGATCCCATCGCGGCCATGAGCGCAATGAGAAAATACAACGTTTCCTTCATATCAAAGCCATCCAATTTGCAGCTGCCTGTGCTGGGGCGAGTGGCATACGGGGCGGGCTGCCTGCCGATCGACCGCGAGAACGACCGCAACGCTCTGCGCACCATACTGCAGGCGGCGGACTACCTCAGACAGGGCTTCTGCTCCATGGCGATATACCCCGAGGGTACGCGCAACCGCGGCGAGGGGCTGCTGCCGTTCCACGCGGGTTCCTTCAAGCTTCCTCAGCGTGCCGGAGTGCCGCTCGTGATAATGGCGACCACCGGCACCTCGCGCCGCGACCGCCGCGGACTTCTCGGGCGGAACGTCGAGCTGACCGTGCTTGAGACTCTGGACGCGGAAAAGGTAAGCTCCATGTCTACCGCTGAACTGAGCGCCTATGCCATGGACAAGATAGGCAGCTTCCTTGCCCAAAAGGAGAGCGCGTGAAGACGGCGCTCATAACCGGCTCCTCCAGAGGGATAGGAGCCGCGACGGCTCTGGCCGCGGCCGGAGCGGGCTACAGCGTATGCGTGAATTATCTTGAGTGTGCCGACTGCGCCGAAAGAGTGTGCGAGGCTGTCCGCCGGCTGGGCGTGAGCGCCATTGCCTGTCAGGCGGACGTGGCCGACGCCGCGGCGGTGAAGGCCATGGTGCGCCGCTGTGAGGCGGAGCTGGGGCGCGTGTCGCTCCTTGTGAACAACGCGGGCATAGCGCAGCAGGAGCTTTTTCAGGATACCACCCGGGAAAAGTGGGACAGGATATTCGCGGTAAACGTCGGCGGCTGCTACAACACCATTCAGGCCGTGCTGCCGGGCATGCTGCACGAGCATAACGGCAGTATCGTGAATATAAGCTCCATCTGGGGCGTGCGGGGCGGCGCGTGCGAGGCGGCGTATTCCGCGTCGAAGCACGCCGTGGTCGGACTCACCCGCGCGCTGGCGGCCGAGCTTGCGCCCAGCGGCATACGGGTGAACTCCGTTGCTCCGGGCTGTATCGCGACCGACATGGTGAAGGCGCTCGGCGAGGACACCGTAAAAATGCTTGAGGACGAGATACCCATGGGACGTCTCGGACGGCCGGAGGAGATAGGCGACATGGTCATAAAGCTCGCCGAGACGGCCTATGCCACAGGGCAGGTGCTGACTGTCGACGGCGGCTTCCTTCTCTGAAAAACTCATGTATTAAATCCGCTCTTTGCGGAGAGAATAGAATTGCTCTTACATATTATGGTGTGGGCGATCTATTCTTCACGGAGAGTGAAAACATGAGCATGGTCAAACGAGGTGACATCTATTACGCCGACCTTAGCCCCGTAGTCGGAAGCGAACAGGGAGGCATGCGCCCGGTGCTGATCGTCCAGAACGACACGGGCAACCGCCACAGTCCTACGGTCATTGCGGCCGCGATAACGAGCCAGACAGGCAAGGCGCGGCTCCCGACCCATATCGAGCTCAACGCACACAGCGTAGGACTCAGCCGGGACAGCGTGATACTGCTCGAGCAGATACGGACGATCGACAAGTCCCGCCTGCGCGAACGCATGGGCAAGCTGGACGAAGATACCATGAGCGCCGTGGACAGCGCGCTCGCGGTCAGCTTCGGGCTGACGAACTGAATATTTACAAAGCTCCGCTCATACTTTTGTATAAGCGGAGTTTTTGCGCCCGGAGGTGTGAGCATGGAATACGAGGTAAAGCACAACGACAGGACCGTGGGGACGCTGAAGGTAGAGCGCGAGGGACTGATGACCGTGTTCGAGGCGAGGACCCGCCGCCTCGAGGGCGTGCAGCGCCTGTGGGCCTGCGGGGAGGACAAATGCGCGTATCTCGGGGTCCTGATACCCGCGGGGACGGAGCTGTGCCTGAGACGAAAGCTCAGCCGCCGTGACATGGCGGCCTTTCCGGAAAAGATACTCTACGCCGCCACCGCGGAGCCGAAGTACGCCGCGCGGCCGAGGCGCGGCGCGGAGGAGGAAAAGCCGTCTCCCGCCCCTCAGGGCGCAAAGCCGGGTAAAGAGACCGCGCCGAAGGCAGCCCCGGAACCGGAGAAAAGGCCGGAGAAAAAGCCCGCCGTGCCTCAGAAAGAGCAGGGGCGGGTCTGGGAGCGCGCGTCGATGGGGACGCTCGTCGCGTGCTGCGGCGGCGTTATATATACCGCCATACCGGCCACCCTTCGCCGCGCCGCGCCGGGCGTGCGGCTCGAGACCATAAACGGACGTGAGTACATAGTATTTAGAAGAAGCTATTGAACGCGGACAAATTTTGATATATAATAGCGCTCATCTACTGATAAAGGAGAAAACGACCATGCAGATGACGGATCTGATCGCAAAAAAGCGCGACGGAGGAAAGCTCGGCGCGGATGAGATAGATTATATGATTCAGGGCTTCACCCGGGGCGAGATACCGGATTATCAGATGTCCGCCATGTGCATGGCGATAGTCCTGCGCGGCATGGACGACGAGGAGACCCTGAACCTGACCATGTCCATGATGAACTCGGGCGAGTTGCTCTCGCTCGACAGCATTGACGGCGTCAAGGCCGACAAGCACTCCACCGGCGGCGTGGGCGACAAGACCTCGATGGTCCTCTGCCCCATGGTCGCCGCCTGCGGGATGAAGATCGCGAAAATGTCCGGACGCGGGCTTGGACATACCGGCGGCACGATCGACAAGCTCGAGAGCTTTCCCGGCTTCGTCACGGGGATAAGCGAGGAGGAGTTTTTCGAGAACGTGCGCCGCTGCGGCATAGCCATCGCCGGGCAGACCGCGGAGCTTGACCCCGCGGACAAGAAGCTCTATGCTCTTCGCGACGTGACCGGCACCGTCCCCAGCATACCGCTCATCGTAAGCTCTATCATGTCCAAAAAGCTCGCCTCCGGCGCGGACGTCATTGTTCTCGACGTAAAATGCGGCAGCGGCTCCTTCATGAAAACTCCGGAGCAGGCGGCTG
>ERZ1026856.1484-NODE-1484-length-11694-cov-7.072343_pt1 | contig 11694 bp, 8 predicted proteins | sample MGYA00380158_ERZ1026856 | MGnify/ENA primary metagenome ERZ1026856 (study PRJEB33269, sample SAMEA4719794) | human gut metagenome | biome: human-associated habitat; feature: organic feature; material: feces | place: Cameroon | collected 2013-10 ...
GCACTGTGCTTTGCCATAAGATCTTTCTGAATCTGATCAATATCTTTATCAATATTCATCAGTAAAATAATAACCAGACAGATTGCTGAAAGGATTACAGAAGCATAACCAAATCCAAACTGAATTGATGAAATTGCAGATGCACTCTGTGTAGCTGCTAAACCATCATATCCTCCAAGTGCCAAAATCCAGCTTGCTACAAAACCGCCAAGTCCAAGTCCAACTTTCATACCAAAAGAAACACAACAAGTAGTCAATCCTTCGGAACGAATTCCTGTTTTCCATTCACCATAATCAACAATATCTGGTGTCAGGGCAAAGACGTCTGCATAGATTGGACCAAGTGCCAGACCGTGGATAGCACAGCCAAGCAGGATCATTGCCATATTTGTGCCACCAAAACCGACAATAGCACGTCCGATCATGGAAGCAATAAAAGCTCCAATCAAAACTTTACGTTTGCCGAATTTTGCCACAAGTGGCGGATTAATAAAACTTCCGATGATGGTAGGAATGTTGTAGCACATGCTGACCATTGTCATTGAAGCCAGGCTGCCAAGGACAGTGTTGCAGAAATAATACATCATATTACCAACTGTCATAATATTTATGTACAAAAATACCATCATCAAAGCCTGAAGATAGAAATATTTATTTTTAAGCAAAGCAGGCAGTGCTGTACTAAGCGGAATTTTTTCCACTTCAATTTCTCCATCGTTGCTTGCGTCAATATGCTCCTTGCATCCGGCAAAGCAGATAAGTAACAGAATCACTTCTACAATTGCATAAATGATAACAAGTTTGCTCCAGCCAAGTGTCGTAACCAGGTTGGCTGTAATTGCATTGATGATCAGAACCATAATGTTTCCAAGTACAAAACGCATAGATGTACAAGAAACGCGATCCTGAACGTTTAAGGTCATACGTGAGAGAAGGGAATTATAGGCAATCCCATTTGCTGTGTAAATGATACAGTTCAGCAGGATATACGTGAAGTATGCATAAACAAGCTTACCGTTCTCGCCAAGTGAAGGGGGAACAATAAACATGGCAGCCAATGCTATTCCCATAAAAGGAGCTGTCCAAAGCATCCAAGGACGTGCTTTTCCATATTTGGAGTTTGTCTTATCCAGGATGGCGCCCATGATCAGGTCACTTGTTCCATCAAATAAACGTGCCACCAGCATCATTGTTCCGACAGCAGCAGCGGCGATTCCAACTGTATCGGTATAAAAACCGGTAAGGAAATATGTACATAAAGTAACGTAAATCTGACCACCGCAGTCTCCTGCGCTGTAACTTAATTTCTCAGCAAAACTGAGTCGATAGTCTTTTTCTGTTTTCATATTTTTCTCCTTATGAATTCTAATTTTCTGGCCATGTGTTCGGAATTCCTTTTGATGGTATTATTGTAACAAATACAGTATCTGGATTCTTCTTTATATTTAGCATATTTTTACAACTATTTTCATATGATACAAGAAGAATTATAATAAATTGACATTTTTTAGGATATATTTCTTGCTATAATGATGATAATGTAGCTTTCAGGACAGCCTGCATAGTTTTTAATGCATCTGCTCCTGTCTGTTCTTCATTTTGCTGGATCAGGCGTAGGATTTCCCGCACGATTCCTGAATCTGCCCAGCCGTTTGCACGATAGATTTCTTCGGCATTAATGATTTTTCTTTCTCCGTTTTTCATGGCTAATTCCACCTTTCCACTTAAGGGATGAGAAATATACATTGTTCCTTCAGAACCAAACAGGATGGTAGAATTGATTTCTTCTCCGTAGCAAGTCCAACTTGCAGTTACCGTCCCTATGGTACCATTCTGCATTTTCAGAATATAAACGGCATTATTATCAATAAGGTTTTGAAAAATCCCATTTGCGTTACTGTCCGGAGTGTTTATCTTAGCTGTTACTTCCTGAACCTCGTCATTCAAAAGATAACGAATCGTATCAATTTTGTGAACACCCAGATCTCCTGAAGCACCAAGACCTGCCTGTGATTTATCATAAAACCAGAGATTTTCTGCTGGGCGCTTCTTTTCCGGACCGGCATGTGCAAACGTTGTCTGAAAGCTCAGAACTTTCCCAATCATACCGTCCGCAATCAGTTTTCTTGCCAGTTTGTGTGTCTGTGTATATCTTTCCTGGTATGCGACTAGCAATACACGATGATTGATTTTCGCGGCCTCCACCATTTTTTTACATTCTTCTTCTGTAGTAGCCATGGGCTTTTCACAGATAACATGTTTTCCAGCATAAAGTGCACGGATTGCAACAGACGCGTGCATAACATTCGGTGTACTTATAATGACTGCATCTACACAAGAATCATTGATACATTCTTCAATTGTATTGTAAACTTTTCCTCCGTATTGTTCTGCAAGCTGAATCGCTTTTTCTTTTGTGCGATTGTAAAAACCTGCAAGTCTGACTTGAGGGTTTTCATAACATTCCGGTATGTGACGGACCGTAGCAATTCTTCCACATCCGATAATTCCTACATTTAACATAATTTTTTCTTTTTCCATGATTCTTTTAATTTTGGACCTGCCGTCTGAATCAGAATGACCAGGATCAGGATTGTTCCTTTAATTGTATTGTTAATCAGAGAATCCATTTTCAACGCAACGATAATTTTATCAATGATCGTATAGGACATTGCACCAAAGAGAACGCCGACACATTGACCTTTCCCTCCTGACATACTGATTCCTCCAAGAACAACCGCTGCAATTGCATACATTTCGTAGCTGGTTCCAGTCGTAGCAGGATCACAGGAAGCATTCATGGCAATCCACAAGAAACCGGCAAAACCAACCAGAATTCCTGTTATAACAAAGACGCTCACTTTGATCATGCTTACATTAATTCCGGTAAGTCTGGCACCTTTCGGATTGCTGCCAACAGCATAAATTTTCTTACCGTACTTTGTTCCAGTTGATAGATAAACAAACAGTACTGTAATAAGAAGTAAAAAAATACCAACCAGGGGAATCATAGCTAATTTCCCATTTCCCAGCTGGTAGAACGCCTGATAAGTGTCAGTGCCGGAAGTCATACGGTATACAGAGCTTCCTCCACCACATAGAGTCTTATCGATATGCTGGCAAACATACTGGGAAAGAGAACGAAAAATCAGCATAGTTGCCAGTGTAACGATAAATGCAGGCATTTCAGCCCATCCAACTAGAATTCCGTTTAAGAATCCACAAAATGCACCAAATGTAAGTGCAAAAAGTAAAGTGAGCAGAATACTTTCCGTCATGTTGTAAATAATGACAGAAAATCCAGCCACCATAGCAAGCATAGAGCCCACAGACAGATCAATTTCTCCTGTCAGACAAACAAGTCCCATTCCCATAGCAATAATGCCGATAATTGCTGAGTGACGGAAAATATTCATAACCCCATCCCAAGTCAGTCCATTGCTGGTCATTGCATAGATGGTAAAAATAACAAGGAATACAAGGACATAATTATATTGATTTTGTATTTTTGTTTTCATAGCGTACCTCCTGTTTGATGGTTTGCATTTGTTGCATACATCATGATAGTCTGTTCGTTGATTTCCTGATGTTGCAAAATCTTTACAATTTTACCTTCATAAAATACTACACAGTAATCAGCTACCTTTTGAAGTTCAGGAATTTCCAGTGTATTGATCAGTATCGTCTTCCCTTGCTCAGCGAGTTGAAGAATTAATTTATAAATCTCTGCTTTTGCTCCTACGTCGATGCCCTGCGTTGGATTATCCAGCAAAAGAAGATCCGCATTCGTATTCAGCCATCTTGCGAGAAAAACTTTTTGCTGGTTTCCACCGCTTAGAGAAGTGACTGGGTCACTGCTTTTTTCGGCTTTGATATGAAGCAACTTCTGATAATGGAGAAAGTGATTCTGTTCTTCTTTTTTATGAATATGAAATCTAAATGCAGAAAGTGTATGCTCTGCAAGGTACATATTTTCAAGAAGGCTCATGTCTGGAATGACAGAATTCTCTTTTCTATTGGAGGCAAGCATTGCAATCCCTGCCTTCATGGAATGATGAATAGAATTCTGTTTTACAGGTTTTTGGAAAGCTTCCAGTATTCCACCAGTTACACAACCGGAACCGAAGACAGCCTGAAGAAGATCACTGCTGCCGGAACCCTGAAGTCCTGTGATACCGATGATCTGTCCTTTTCTCACTTCCAGATTGATGTGTGAGAATTCTTTTCCTGAAAAATCAGAAAGTTTCAATATGATTTCTCCTGAATTCCTGGTGTGATAGAATTCTTGAGAGGAATGGTTTGTACCAGTCATCAGAGTGGTAATCTGCTCGGGGGTTATCTCTTTTATTTCACCACTTTCTATATAATTGCCGTTTCGAAGAATTGTATAACGGTCAGCAATAGTAAAAATCTCAGGCATTTTATGAGAAATAAAAATAAAAGAAGTTCCTTTTTCTCTCAACCGGTGAATAATCGTAAACAGATGATGAATTTCGTCGTTGTTCAAAGAAGTAGTCGGTTCGTCCAGAATCAACAGTTTTGCATCAAAAAATAATGCCTTTGAAATTTCCAGAAGCTGTTTTTCGCTGGTTTTAAGGTTCTCCACCTTTTCCTGTGCATCAATTGAAACTCCAAGCCGCTCAAAGAGCAGATTGGTCTCACGGATCATACGTTTTTTGTCAAGTTTTCCCAATCGATTGGTATATTCGTTTGTCAGAAAAATATTTTCATATACTTTCAGATCATTAAATAAATTCAGTTCCTGATGTACAAAGGCGATTCCGATTTTTTCTGATTCCCGTATGGTCATATGGGGGTAATCGTTTCCAGAAAAATGAATCGTTCCACAATCTCTGGAAAGGACTCCTGTTAAAATGTTCATTAGCGTGGACTTTCCGGCTCCGTTTTCTCCCAACAATGCATGGACTTCCCCGGTGTTTACGGTAAGCCCAACTCCATTTAGCACCGAAATGCCGTTGAAAGATTTGTGTATATTTTTCATTTCTAATAATGCCATATGTTTTCTCCTTTGAAATTTATCCCCCGGAAGAAACTTCCGGGGGATAACATAAAGTGCTTAAAAAGATGGATAATTGTCAACATTTTCGGGAACGACATTTTCACAGGAAATAACATGATCTTGTTCGACTTCTTTTCCATCCAAATAATCTACCATATCCTGAATGGCGGTCTGAATCATTGCCGGACTATAGGTAACGGACATCACACCACCGAGATTTCTGGTAACATCCTGATAAGAATTGCCTCGAATCACTTCGTAATATTCATCCAGTCCTCCACAGCCTGTGATAACTGGTTTCGTCTTATAGATAGCTTCTTTTGTAGAGTCACTGATTCCACCACCGTTAAGTGCTTCAAGAATACCCATGGAAAGTTCATCGTCTTCGGCATAGAACCATTTGATGGAAGCATTAGCGGCATCTCCCATCAAAGACTCGTAAGAGGCCTTTGTATCGGAACGGCTCCAGTTCATGGCACCCGAATAGGTAATTGCATTCAGGTCCTCATCAGTCCATTTGGCATCATCGGAAATTTTTTCACCATCAAATTCCAGCTCGCCGGTTAAATATTTCGTAAATCCTTCGTCGCGAAGTGTTGTTACAGAAGAAGTGTCTCCTTCATATACGTAGATTTCTTCTCCTGGCTGAAGACCAAGAGAGACAAAATATGCTGCAGCACCGGCACCAATTCCTTCGTTATCGCCCTTTACATTAGATACTGCTGAGGAAGAAACGGCATCAATGATACGATCAAACGCGACATATGGAATTTCCGCATCTGCAAGCTGTTGAATCGCAGACTGTACTGTATCGTCCATCGGCTGAATAACAACAGCGATGTTGTCATCACCTTTGGCCACAAGATCTTCTACTTTTGTGATTTGTTCGTTTGCATCCGCGGAAGTGATGACCTCTGCCGAATATGTACCATCATTGTTGATTTCTTCGGCTTTTTCTTTTGCGAAAGTTGCGACAGATCCAGTCCAGCCATGGTCTTCAGAAGCAGTTAATATATAAATATGTGTTCCTTCTTTTGTATCAGAGGAAGCAGAACTCTGACCACACGCTGTAAGGCTGCACACCATAGCCAGAGAAAGAACTGCTGTTAAAATTTTTTTCTTCATTATTTTTCATCTCCTTTATGATTTTATTCCAGCACCAGTCTTACAGCTCCATAAATGCCAGCACTGTTGCTGAGTTCGGCAAGCTTGAATACCGTATCTCTTGATGCATGAAAAGCGTACTCTGTATAATGTTTTTTGATAGCATTTATTAAAATATCGCCAGCTTTTGACATACCGCCACCGATGACAAAAGCTTCCGGATTTAAGACACAGGAGATGGATGCCAACCCTTTTCCGAGCAGGATTCCAACCTCATCTACCATGCGAAGTGCTGCTTTATCTCCTTTTTTTGCTTCCTCAAAAATTTCTTTTGATGTATAGGAAGTCATTTCTTTCAAAGAACTTTCTGCATCTGGATTTTCTTCAAAATATCTTCTGGTCAGACGAACAATACCATTTGCAGATGCATACTGTTCCAGACATCCTTTCTTTCCGCAGCCGCAGACTTCTTCTTCATTGTCTTTCATAGGAAGATGCCCAATTTCACCTGCCGCTCCATTGATTCCCGGCAGGATATGGCCGCCAATGATAATACCGCCTCCAACACCTGTACCGAGCGTCACCATGACGATATCTTCGTATCCACGTCCGCCACCCTGCCACATTTCTCCGAGAGCTGCAACATTTGCGTCATTACCAGCTTTTGCTTTAAATCTTGTTATGTTGTTCATTTCCTGCTCAACATTAAATACGCCCCAGCCAAGATTGACGCACTTTAAGACAGTGCCATCCGGACTAATCGGACCGGGAACACCCAGACCGATGCCTTCGATATCCAGACGAGAGAGCCCTTTTTCTGTCATCTTTTTCTCAATTGATTCTGCAATATCACTAAGGATATATTTTCCATTTTCTTCTGTCCGTGTTGGAATCTCCCACACTTCAATCAGAGTTCCAAACGTTTCAAAGAGTCCGATTTTTACAGTAGTTCCTCCAATATCAGCACCAAATGCATATTTTTTCATTTTTCCCTCCGTATATTAAATAACAAAGTTTCTTAAGTATTTTGCACTCAGGATAACTGCCTTTTTCGCATCGTCCAGACTGTTTTCAAACGCTTTATCTTCAACTTCGATACAGGTGTAGCCGCTGTAACCGATATCAGTCAATGCAGATACGTATTTTCCCCAATCTACATCTCCGAGTCCCGGAAGTTTTGGAGACATATATTGTAACGGTGTAGCCATCGTTCCGACATCCGCAAGCTTGTCCTGATAAATTTTAATGTCCTTATAATGAACATGGAAGATTTTATCCTTGAACTCATAAAGTGGTTTGATATAATCAATCATCTGCCATACAAAATGTGAAGGATCGTAATTGATACCGAAATTCGGACTGTCAATAATCTCAAAAACTTTTCTCCAGTTTGCAGGAGTTGTCATGATATTCTGTCCACCTGGCCACTCATCGTTTGTAAACAGCATCGGACAGTTTTCTATAGCAATTTTTACGCCTTTATCTTCTGCATATTTTACGATTGGAGGCCATACTTCTTTTACAAGTTCCATATTCTCATCAACATTTTTCTTTGGATCACGGCCAACAAAAGTAGTGATCATATTTACATCGAGCATTGCAGAAGCATCAATCAATTTATACAGATGGTCAATATAACCTTTTCTCTTTTCCAGATCTGGATCCATAGTATTTGGATAATAAGCCAGGGAAGAAATTTCTACTCCTTTAGATATGCACAATTCTTTAATCTGTGTTGCTCTTTCTTCTGTCAGGTTAGCTACATCAATGTGGCTGACACCCGCATATCTTCTCTGTGCACCACCCTGTGGCCAACAGGCTACCTCAAGACACTCCAGATTATTTTCTGCTGCAAAGTCAACAACCTCTTCAAATGTCATTCCGTCACAGATTGCAGTGATAAATCCTAATTTCATATTCATTCTCCTTTCGAATCCTTATGTACTTCGTTTTTATACTTTTATTTTAAATTGAAAATTGAATTGTCTCTTCTGCATTTTTATCTAAAAAATAGATAAATTTCAACCTTCTTTCTTGTTGTTCGTTCTGGTAATGGATAAACGTTCAAAAAAAAGTATTCATTTTTGTCCTTCCAGCTCATAAACAGACTTTGGAAAACTAAAAAAAGGGAATACATCACTATGGTAAGAAAAAAATAAATTTATTTCTCACTTCTGATATAATCCTTGTAGAATTGTATTCGCTGTATTATACTGCTATTCTAAGGAGGAATAACCTATGAACGTTCCACATTCACTCATCTTAGAACAAAAAGAAAATACAAAACATGGAGAAGTATTCTTTCCAATCCAGAAATATATTACAAAACTGACCTCGGATTCTCCGGTCATCATGACTCATTGGCACGAGGAAGCAGAGCTTACACTCATAACAAAGGGTTCCTGCATCTATCAGATTGATTTAATTGATTATGAGGTAGATGAAGGTGATCTGTTGTTCATTCCGCCACTGCTTCTGCATTCGATCCGCCATAATGGAACTGCTGATTTCTGCTCAGAAACTTATGTATTTCATGTTAACTTTTTAGGAGGAAATACGACAGATATCTGCTCCACCCGTTATCTTACACCTATAATAAATCATGAATTGTCTGTACCTTATCATATTCCTTCCACACACCCTGTATATCCTTCTCTCCGCGAATGCTTTACGAAGATCACTTCACTCTATACAGAACAAGGATTCGGCTATGAAATCGCCCTGAAATCATTTCTCTTACAGACACTGTTTCTTTTACTTCAATATAGTAATCCGGAATCTGCAACTGTATCTGCTTCTTCAGACAAACTGAAAAATGTGCTCGATTATATTGATCTGCACTACGCCGAAGCACTCTCAATTTCTGAGCTTGCAGAACTTTGCTATTTTAGTGAATATCATTTTATGCGTTTTTTCAAAAAGCATATGAACATGACCTGCATCCAGTATATTAATAATGTCCGGCTCGAAAAAGCGGTAGAATTATTTGAACATGGAGAAAACTCCATCCTGGAAGTCTCTCTATCTGTTGGCTTTCATAATCTTTCTTACTTCCACAGAGCCTTTAAAGCAAAATATCATATGACACCATTATCTTTTATCAAGAGACTGAATTAATATTTTGCTTTAAGAAAAGCAGCGGCCGAAACTTCCATTTTCAGCCGCTGCTCCTATAAACCCAATCTTCTATTTTTTCTTTCTTCGTCTCTTCTTGATCAACTTCCGGATCAATACTACTAAAAGGACAATGATTAAAATAAGAACCAAAACGATGCCAACGATCATCACTGAAAACTTATTTGGATTCTTCACCAGATTGATCACATTTCTGCTGTCATCGACAACTTTACGTCCGTGTGTCGTCTCATAATACTCTGGTACATTTGGAATTCCATTGCCATCTGTATCATCAAAGGACTTCATGTATCTTGCGATTGCATCCCATGCTTTCAGTTCCTTATTGCCTTCCATGATTGCCTGATCTTCCAGATTCTCAATTGGATTTCCATCCTTATCCTTCGGCTCGATCTTCAACAGACCATAAGACATTTCCATTACGGATCCAAGCATCTGTCCTGTATAAAGATCTGTCACAACGCGGTATAACTGGTCATCCTGGATCTCGATTCTCTTACCATCTTCTCTTGTCAGATAACAGTCAGTTACTTTATTTAAAATCATGCGATGCGGATTGTATGTGAAATTCAGTCCACTGCAATACAATCTTGCGGTTGTCATAAAATCTGAAACTGAAGCATCTACTTCTGCTGCCAGTTTCAATTCTTTACCGGTCAGATAAACATCGATCAGAGGATATCCTGCCAGTCCGTCTGTTCCGATTCCCAGTGAAAATGAATTATATACATCTTCTACTGTAATATCCCCCTTCGTATACGTGTCACGCACACAGCCACTCGGAACAACAGCCACATCTACCGGAGTTCCGTTATAATCTTCTGAATGCTCTACAGAATATATATAAGAATCGGACATGATATCTCCAAGATTCAGTTCTTCATGCTTTGTCTCCATTTCCACAAGACTGTTGAATTCAACATCATTTTCAGCAAGGACTTCGTCTCTTGTATATCCGAAATTCGTCAGGTAATTCGTATCTACCCTGTCCATCAGCGCATCAATCCGCTCTTGTGCCTCCTGATCCGGCTCTACTTCTTCTGACACCGGAATCAATTCATAGGAATTCAGCTCCCAGCGTCCATCCTGTTTCTGCGTCATGGAAAGTGATCCGAGATTTCTTCCATATTCTCCACAGGATACAATGTAAGTATTTCCGTGCTGAATAGGCTTTTTCAACTCAGAATGTGTATGTCCGCTAATGATCAGATCAAGATCCGGTACTTCTTTTGCAAGGATCTCATCTTCTGATTTTTTCTCATCCTCCCATGTTCCGCTGTGAGACACACAGGCGATCATATCTACGGTCTCATTTTTCTTAACCTCTTCTACTGTTTTCTTAACTGACTCGACCGGATCTTTAAATAATAATTCACAGGTCGGTGCGCATTTCAGGGCATCTACTCCAAATACACCGACTACGGCAATTTTTACGTCACCTTTTTGAACGATCACATAATCCTTTACGCCATAATTTTCAAATGCTGACTGAATCTGTTTCTGTCCTTCACTTAATCCTGCTTTTTCCATGCTGTCCCAGTCCACATTACATACGACAAGACTCGGAACTGTTTCGCCTGAATTCTTTGCAACCGTCAACATGTCTGCCAGTCCCTTGGAACGATAATCAAATTCATGATTTCCAAAGGTTGACACGTCGCATCCGAGATATCCCAGCATCCGAAGTTCCGCCGCCTCGGTATCATAAACTGTCTGGATCAGCGTCCCCATTGAAAAATCACCGCCGTCCAGTATCAGTGCATCTGGATTCTCTTTTTTCTTCTCATCAATCAGAGTCTTTAGCTTCGCAAATCCACCGACTTCTTTTTGTTCTCCATCTACAATCGTAGAAAAACTGTTTAAATGAGAGTGTGTGTCATGCGTAAATAAAACGTCTAACTGTTTACTTTTTTCTGACGCTTCTGCCGGAATATTCATTACAAATGGAAGAAGCATCGTAATGATCAGAAAGAGCGCCAGAATCTTTTTTCCTCTTTTCATAAGTTCTTTTCTCCTCTCAGAACACCTTTAAACACCTTTCATCTTGCACCTTATTTTACCTGCCTTGCTCCACGGATATTTAATGGCTTTCTGTTCTGTTTTTATTTTACCTCAAATCCAATGTGCAAATCAAGAAAACAAGGAAGAAAATATCCCTGTGGGTGCTTACATACCGGACATAATGCAGGTGCTTCTTTTCCTTCGTGGATGTGACCGCAATTTGTACAGATCCATTTTTTTGTTCCATCCGTATTTTCACACATATAAAACGTGTTATTCTCCAGACTGTCTGCGATCTTGCGGAATCTTTGACTATGTGCTGCTTCTATCTCTGCAATCTGCTGAAATGTTGCTGCTGCCTCAAAGAATCCTTCCTGTTTCGCTACATCTGCAAATGCCGGGTACACATCCTTCGCCTCTTCCTGCTCATTATG